>PVBE012653212.1_pt1 | contig 106303 bp, 103 predicted proteins | sample 1631181 | NCBI WGS metagenome assembly PVBE01 (sample SAMN08397723, study PRJNA350692) | Marine metagenome, whole genome shotgun sequencing project. | isolation source: water | place: Pacific Ocean | collected 2012-04
CAGAAGATGCCGTCCCGGCCGATACGCCGACAAGCACGCCGACAGGCGTTGCCGGCCACGAGGACGAGACCGGCGATACGGATCCCGGGGACACTCCGGAGCCTCCAACCGCACCAGATGAAGGTACAGAAGATGCCGTCCCGGCCGATACGCCAACAAGTACACCAACAAGCGTTGCCGGCCACGAGGACGAGACCGGCGACGCAGACCCCGGGGACACTCCGGAGTTGGAGGAGCCGGAGCCTCCAACTGCACCAAATACCCTAATCCCCGACGGTTGCGAGCCGCGACCAGCGCCGGGGGGAGGCCGGCGCGTCGAAAATCCCAACGGTCCATACAGCCACCAGGTCAACGTTGCCCTGACTGAGGATGGGGTCACGCTGGATGGGGCTGTACAGATCATCGACCACGCGAGCGTGCCCGATGGGGTCTCCCTTACCGATGGTTCCCTCGTCGTCTACTACGTCAGCGGGGAGACTGGCGTAATTCATGTTGCGAGGGTCGTCGGAGGGTCGGTTGAGGAGCTCGGCCCTATTTCCGTTGACGGTGTTGTCGCTCCCTCGGGTGCCGTGGATCCGGACGCGACGCTTCTGCCGAACGGCATGGTGCGGCTGTTCTACCTTGGTAACTTCAGTTCCTCGCGTCCCGACGAAGTTCAGTCGTGGTATATCTGCGCTGCGGACTCCCACGACGGTGTGAACTTCGAATTGGTTGGTATGGTGATGGAGTTCACGGGTCCACAGACAACCGATCCCTCGGTGGTCGAGTTGGATGACGGCACCTGGTTGATGGCGGTATCCCAGGGCCGGACGACCCTCTTGGCGAGGTCCGTTGACGGCCTAAATTTCGAGGAGTACACCGTGGTCTACTACGGTGGGATCCCGGAGCTGGGACTCACAGGTTCAGGTCTCGTCCGCCTGTATGTTTGTGCAAACGGTATCGAAAGCTACGTATCGGACGATGAGGGCAACACTTGGACGCTGGAAGCGACCAATATCGCACCCGGGCTCGGCCACAACATTGTTTGCGACCCTTCCTGGGTCCCGGATGCGGGGGTGTTTTTCTACAAGACTGGGTGACCGTCCGGAAAGAAGTGTGACCAACCGCCAGCTGGTCCGAGGCGGCTGTCGGTCCCGTGGTCCAATCGATCAACCATGTCCTGGTGTCCAGGTAGGTACCGCTGGAGACTCGTCGTGGAATATTTCCTGAAGTCGGGCCACCAGTCCGAACTATGTTCGCCGCCCACCGGGAGGAGCTAAACTCACCTCCTTCTGGCTCGGGAGTGCCTTGGTTGCTAAAGCCTCCAGGCCGATGTCGCCGAGGCAGAGTAAGAAGGGGTCTCATGCTCACTCAATACGACGAATATCCGGTCCACCAGTCTCCGTATCCGTTCAGTGAAATACCAAGCACCGACTTCGCGTGGTGCGATGGCTACTTCTTCGGTCTCTACAGCGCCGCCGAGGAAGTCTTCTTTTTCTCGGGTATGCGAGTGAGCCCAAACACGGACATGATCGGCGGCTATGCCGGCCTGACCGTCAAAGGGCGCCAGTACACGGCGCGCTTCAGCCGGCCCTGGAGAGCGCATGCCGACACGTCGATCGGGCCGCTGTCGTACAAGTTCGTCGAGCCCTTGAAACGGATCAACATGACTCTCGGTCCGAACGACTCGGAACTGACCTTCGATTTCGACTGGATTGGGACCGGTGATGTTTACGCGGAGCCCCATCACCTTGCCTGGTCGAGGGGACGGCGCACGACCGACCAGACGCGCTACAACCAGAGTGGCACGGCACATGGTTGGATCCAACTTGAGCACAAACGTTGGGACTTGCGGGAAATGGAGTGGTTCGGTAGCCGGGATCACTCATGGGGCCTTTACGCCGGTCGCGTGCCTCTTGTTCCGGACGGGCGGTGGCTTCCACCCGCCGAGATCCCCGAGGTTCGGCAGGGGTTCCGCTGGGCTTCCTGGTGGGGGTCGACGCGCGAATCTGGGTTCTACAGTGTCCACGAGTCCGAAGACGGCCGTCAGATCCAGATGAACGATGTGTTCGGAACTCCCCTGGAGGGTGGAATTGACTTCGGCTTCGAAGGGCCGCAGCGAAAACTTACCGCCGCGAGTCACCGGCTCGAGTTCGTCCCGGGAACTCGGATCCTTACCCGGGGTACCTGGAACCTCACAGATGACGAGGGCGGCAGCTGGAAGCAGGTCTACATCCCCACCGCTGGTGCCTGGAATCCGATCACGATCGGGTACGGCGGCGGGAGCTGGAAAGACGGCGGCTCGATGTATACGTATCACGGTGTCGACGGACTGGTGCAAGAGTGGGATGACTTCGATTTTTCGAAGCAGCCTTATGATCACCGACTCTACAACGGCATCGAGATGAAAGAAGTCCACAATCCTGAGTACGTCGCCAAGGTCACAACAACAGCTCCTGACGGAACGGAATCGGTGGGTTCCGCTCACCTGGAGTACTTCATCCATGGGCGCTATGACCCGTATGGCTTCAAGGAGCGCCGGGTCTAGAGATCACGGGACCGAGAAGCATGAGAGCCTGATGTTCACCTGGGCGCTAGGATTCCCGGGACTCGCCCGCTGCTGGAGGGAGAGTTCGGGCCACGGCCCGAACTGCGAAGTTCGCCTGCCTGGACGATGTTGAGGTCAAGAAGGAACTTCTCGAGAAGGTTGTGCGCACATGGTCCGAGTGGAAGGACTCCTGTCCGGGTCGCTTAGGGGCTGCCGAGGTCTTGGGGAACGCAGATCGCTGCCCGCGGGATCGCCCTCCGCGTAGAGTCTGTGAAATCGAAGACGGAGCATGAGCATGGCGGACACGACACAGTTGAGCCGAGAGGAACTAGAGACTCTTCGAGTTTTGATGGACATTGAGGCAATCAAAAAGGTGAAGCTTCTCTATTGCCAGCTGATGGACAGCAAGGATATTGATGCCCTCGCGGAGGTCTTCACCGAAGACGCGGTCTGCGAGTTCGGGCCTTACGGCATCTGGAACGGTCGTCCTAAGATCCGCGAAAACTACAAGAACGTGGTCGGCGGCGGGGAGCCCTACGGGGGCGTGCACTCGATCACTAACCAATGGGTTGAGTTAACTAGCGACACTACCGCCGTGAGTCGCACTTATCTGCACGACATAACCCACGCGGCCGACCCGAGGACGCTGCCTGTGATCTGGTATGGCATCTACGATGAGGATTTCCGGAAGGTCTCGGGGCGATGGCAAATCGCCCGCAGTACTCTCCAGTTTCTCTGGCCGCAGCGCATCATCACTGGCGACTGGCCGGGTCCATTCCCACCGAAAAAGTAGAGACTTCACGGCCTGCTCAAGGCGGTCGGTGACCCGGACTGGGGTTTGCCGGCGCGGCTCTCGGAGAGGCGGTTTCTTGCGGAGTGCTCTCAGTCGTCGAGCCCGTTGAGGTGGGAGGTCTCGTTCACGGTGAGTACGACCGGTGCCCGATCCTCTCCGCACTGGGCAACCGTGATCGACGCATTGCGGACGGCGACCAAAACGTCCAGTGGTGACTTGAATATTCGCGCAAGAAAGCCATTGACCACGCCACCATGGCAGGTGATGACTACTCGCTCATCCGCGTGCGCGGATGCGATACGTCCGATGGCTGCGAAGAGTCGATCTTTGAAGCGCTCCATGTCTTCGACGTGGGGGAAGCCGGAATACTTTCGGGCGGTCATGGAAGCCAACCAGAATTCGTCAATATCCTCGCGTGTGTAGAGATCGGCGATGTTGGCGTCCGGTGAGAGTTGCCCCCAGAGGTTCAGCTCACTGAGGTCGTCTTTGACGATGGGCACTAGATCGTGGCGCCCGGCGATCGCATTAGCAGTCGAGCGCGCTCGGGCCAGAGGACTCGTGTAGACTGCGTCGACCTTGGTGGATGCGAGCCGCTCCGCAACGGCCTCTGCCTGCTTCGTTCCGCGCTCGGATAGGCCTGGGTCGTAGCGCGATCCGCGTCCCACAACTCCGTAGTCCAGCGTCTCTTGCTGTCCGTGGCGTACGAGGACGAGCTCACATAGGCCGTCGAGCTGGTCGACGACGCCCCCAAGACCTCGAGCGACTGTCCTTCTGTTTTGGTCATCCTGGGGAAGTGGTTCGGTCACAGGCTCGATCATAACCTCAAGCGGCACGTGGCGACCCTCAGCCACGGGAGCTTAATCAGGTCCGATTTGCTCGAACAGGGCCTCGCGAAGCTCGCCCTCGCTTACGATCACCGGTGCCCCCCAACTTTCGACTGTAAGAGGGATGTCATCCCAGACTGCGTCGGGCCCGTAGAGAAGGTAGGCGTCCCACAACAGCGACCCTCGCTCTCCTAGCCCGAGTGCCGGGGCGTGCTTGGCGAACCAGTTCCCCACCACACCGCGGCCGTCCCAGAGGTGGGTCACGCGCTCATCGTTGAGCAGGACCGCGACCCATGTATGCCGTGCGTCGCCGGGGATCACGTTGAACCAGACGGCCATGACTTCGAGTTCGGCCTCTGGATGTTCGTCGAGTATCGTTTGCACCAGACTGGCGCCGGCCTGGCAGACGCCTCAGGTAGGTGAAAATAGGAGGATCATTCGCGTCGAGCCGGAGGCCTCGTTGAAGCGTGCCTGGAGGTCTGCGACGCCCTCTAGGTCGACGAGCTCAGGCTGAGCTGTGGCCGACTGGGTGGGCGTCGGAGTCGGATCTGCGCTCTCGCTATGTCCGCAGGCGACGAGCAGGAGAATCGCCATGACCAGTCCGATGGCGATTGCCTGGAACGTCTTGGTTCGCCTGCCCGCGTGGTTCATAGATTCAAATCCTAGCACCGCCTGCCGCTTCGATATCAGCGGTGCGAACTGTTCATCGAGTTTCGTCGGGGCGTGATCGCTTTTCGGAAACGCTTGACCCCCAGCTTGAGGCATGATCGGAAGACAACATGCAGGGGGGCAATGATAACCAGACTTTGCGGAGCCACCGTCTGGAGCGAGAAGCTGAATAACCTGTTGCTGTTCTACCCCGATACTGTTGGGCTGAAGCCGATGATGGAGCCGCCCGGCGGCTTGTGCCACCATGCCCATTCCCGGCGAGGCCAACAAGAACAACGTGGGCGTACACGCGCACGCCGTGAGCGGCTACACTGACCCGACCGGGGGTGGGTTCTCAGAGTCAACCTCCATAATTTCGCGTGGCCTCAGCCCGTACCGAGCGGGGTCGGGGGGTTGCTACGCCTGACTCCAACGAGGCTAATTCATGACTACTGAACTACCCACTCGCCCTCACGGCACCTACAAAGACCGGTCAGACTGGGACAGTGTCTTCTGGGCCACCCACTGTGTGGATTGCTACCCCGGAAACTGCCCGATGCGCGTCTACGTCAAAGACGGAAAGGTCGTTCGAGAGGAGTCGGCAGCTGTCTTTCCGGTGGTAGAGTCCGGCGTTCCGGATATGAATCCGATGGGTTGTCAGAAGGGAGTCTCTTGGTCCAGGCAACTCAGTGGAGATGAGAGGGTGCTGTATCCGTTGAAACGTGTTGGCGAACGCGGGTCGGGCAAGTGGGAGCGTGTTACTTGGGACCAGGCGGCGATAGAAATCGCCGATGCGGTGCTCGATGCCGTTGAGGAGGGTGGCGCGGAGTCGATCATCGCACCGTCAGGTTGTAATACCTCTCCTCAGATGGGACTCGCTCGGGGCAAGTACCTAAATGCGGTGGGCGGGATCACCACAGACGTGAACGCCGAGATGAATGACTTTGCCCCAGGTTACTACACGGTATACGGGGACCTCGGCCCTGTTTCGAGCATGGACGACTGGTTCCACTCCGACGTCTTCATTATCTGGTTTGGCAATCCAACCTACACTCGGATCCCCCATGTCCACTTCGTAAATGAAGCGCGGTACAAAGGATGTGAGGTCGTAACTATCGCGCCGGACTTCTCTCCGTCAGCGATCCACTCAGACATGTACGTGCCAGTCAAAGTCGGTAGTGATGCAGCCCTCGGTCTGGCGATGGCTGGCGTCGTTATTGAAGAAGGACTTGTCCACGAGCAGTTCATTAAGGAACAGACAGACCTTCCTTTCCTTGTGAACACAGCCACGATGAAATACGTCCGCGCCTCGGATCTTCACGAGGACGGGAGCGACCAGCAGTTCTACGCGTGGGATTCTCGGAGCGGGCAGGCTGTCGAGGCACCGCGGGGGACGCTCTTCTGGGGAGATTTGGATCCAGCCCTCACAGGTACGTTCACTCTAGAGGGGCTCAGCGGCTCCATGGAAGTGACGCCGGTCTACTCTTTGATGAGCGAGCGCTTGAGGGAATACACGCCGGAGAGAGCAGCAGAGATCTGTGGCACGCACCCGGATACGATCCGCACTCTCGCTCGCAAGATCGCGCGGGGCCGCACCAGCATCCTTGGAGCTCTCGGTGGCGTGGGGAAGTACTACCATGGCGACCTCATCGAAAGAGCACAGGTGCTTCTCCTTGCCTTGACGGGTAATTGGGGACGGCAGGGAACAGGAGTCCGGGTTTGGCTCGCTAGTTTCTTCGATGGCGGCATGTTGGTCGGGATGAAGCCGAAGCCCGGACAAGAGATGGTCGCCCAGGTCATGGAAATGAGGGAGAAGGGCCTCCAGGCGGCCATCGAGGCAGACCCAAGCCTGACTCCGATGGTGGCCGCCATGGAGCAGGCGAAGGCGCCGCAGGCGATGATGATGCCGGCATTCTTCTGGTGGTACAACCATGCCGGGCATCGTGAGGCCTGGAACACACAGGAATGGCACGACCCGAGTATGAAGCGACCCTTTGACGACTACGTCGAGGAAGCGATGGAAAGCGGCTGGTGGGATGGCCTGAACCACCCCAGCCCCGAAGAGACTCCCCGGGTGATTGTCGAATGTGGTGGTAACGTTCTTCGCCGAACGCGAGGAGGCTCGAAACGACTGCTAGAGAGTGTGTGGCCGAAGCTCAAGATGGTTGTGACCGTCGACGTACGGATGAGTACGACGGCGCTGTACTCTGATTTCGTCCTCCCAGCGGCTCAGCAATACGAGAAGATCGGCTTTCATTTTGCCTCAAGCCATACGATGAACCTGACCTTCAGCGATAAAGCGGTTGAGCCCCCTGGGGAGGCGCTCTCCGAATGGGAGGGCTTCCGAATACTCGCCGAGAAACTTGAGGAGCGAGCTATTGCACGGGGTATTGGGCCGTTCACCGACGCCCGTGGGGTGATGCGTGATCCGACGAAGGCTCATAGCTCCTACACGCAGGATGGGGCGTTCGTTGATGAGGAGCTGATCGCCGACGAGATGCTAAAGGACAGTGCTGTCACCGGAGTCTTGCCTGCGAATGCTAGCCTCGAGCAGATTCGCAAAGAAGGCATCATGCGCTGGCAGTCGATGGGGCTAAACCCCCGGACGATGTCGATGGCAACGGATCCGAAGCCGAACGAAACGTTTGCCCCCTACCGGCGCCACGTTGAGCTCGGGGAGCCCTACCCAACTCTGACGCGCCGGGCCCAGTTTTTCATCGACCATGATTGGTTCATTGAGGCCGACGAGCACCTCCCTACTCACAAGGACACTCCGAGGAGTGGCGGTGACTACCCATTCCAGCTAACTAGCGGGCATAACCGATGGAGCGTTCACTCAGACAACATCGCGAACAAGACCATGTTGGACACAAATCGTGGGACGCCTCACATCGTCATCAACAACAAGGACGCCGCAAGACTGGGAATCAGCGACAACGATATGGTCCGCGTATACAACGACGTTGGGGAGTTCGAGGTACCAGCCCGCGTAACGGCAAGTGCAGGCCCCGGGCAGGTCGTGATGTACAACGGCTTCGAGCCCTATCAGTTCCCGAACTGGGCCGGGCCAAACGATGCCGAGCCGGGCATGGTGAAATGGCTACACCTAGTGGGTGACTACGGTCATCTAAGGTACTCGGCCACCAATTGGCAGCCCTGTGCTGTGATGAGAGGAACGAGAGTCGGAGTGGAGCGGGTGGCCTGACTCCGACTCTCGGAATCGTGACGACTGAGGGGGCAGGAGGCGCGTTTCGCCGGGGAGCGATGAGCTAGACCCCGGCCTGAGTGCTTGGGCGAGAGTGGCTGGGGAGAATAGGGCCGCATGTTCGCGGTGGTAGGACCGGCTAGACGCCTCTTGGCCGAGCGAATTAGCTCGGCTGACAGAAACGGCGCCGGGTATGAAGCGGAGGGATTGGAGGATCGTCTTATCTCTCATGAGCGACAGCGCAAGCGCCTACATCAGCCCGGCGAGGTAGATGATTCCTGTCTTGAACACTCACTCGCGTCGGTCCGAAGTCACCGGGACTAGTTGACACGACACCTAGAGGCGAGTGTCGGGCCGAATCAACTAAAGAATATCGACCGCCGCTGAAATTCCCTCGATCTGCCAAGAAGTGGCCAGCCGGGTTCGTGACGAAGCCGCAGCCGGGTGGCTCAACCAGATAGCGGCCCTCGCTCTTAGCTACCGTGACGGTGGCGAAGGGCACCCTATCTGATGACGTTTCTCACCACTGCACGAACATCGGCATGACAACGTGCACATACCCGTCGTCATCGATAGGTCGCAAGACGCCCTGCGCGCTCGGGCTAGATATCTCCAGCGCGACGGAATCATCGAGGACATTCAGGACGTCGGTCAGATAACGAGAGTTGAAGGCGATCTTTGCCTCCTGCCCTTCGATGACGGCGTCCACTTCCCCGTTGTTATCGCCGACTTCCTCGGCGCGGGCGCTGATCGTGAGCTTGCCCGGCATGCCGCCCGATCCGGGCGCGAATTGGAGGCGAATAATTCCGCTCCCGTCGCGGGCGAAGATCGCCGCGATTCGCGTCTCTCGCTCGAATTCGTCCACGCTCATCACTGCTCGCGTCTGGTGGCTGGCCGGGATGAGATTCGAGTAGTTCGGGAAGGTGCCCTGGATCAGCTGCGCTAGGAGCTCAATGTCCGTCATTCTGAAGAGCACCTGCGTCCGCTGCGGATTCACTCGCATCTCCAACGGCTCGGACGCATCTGCGAGCAGGCGTGAGAGCTCACGGAATGCGCGCGCCGGAATGATGACGTCGAAGTCCTCTGGCGACGGTTCTGAAAGCGCGAGATCGGCCACCGCCAGGCGAAATCCATCTGCGGCGGCGAACTTGGCCGTCGAGCCCTCAACTTTGACGTGAACCCCGGTGAGCACCGGCCGAGAATCGTCGCTGGCCGCGGCAAACTCGACTCGTTCGATGGCACGGCGTAAATCCTTAGCGTCGAGATTGACGACGACTCCCTCGTCGATCGAACCGAGCCGCGGGAAATCCTCAGCATCCATAGCGTTCATCGACGCCTCGTTGCGCGCACACTCGAGCTTCACCAGGCGCCCTCGCTCGGGGACTTCGAATAGCACGGTACCGGGTGGCAGCGACGCGACGAAGTCGCTGAGAAGGCGGGCCGGCACTGTTGTTGCACCCTCTTCTTCGATCTTTGCGCCGATCCAGGCGCTTATCGAGATGTCGAGATCGGTGGCTCCCAGCTTCAGACGGCCCTCATCTGTCAGGAGAAGAACGTTCGCTGTGATTGGAAGCGTAGAGCGCGTGGCGACAGCGCGGCCAACAATGCCGAGCCCACGTTGAAGGTTTTCCTGGAGTACCTGGACTTTCACTGGCTACACCCCATCGGCGGGATTATATGGCTGAGTTCATGGGCGGACAAGGCGAATGCTTAGACAAGTGAGCAGTTGTTCTCGCCTCATCAGGGCCGTTCGGATTGGTGGGCGTTGACCTGTTTGTAAAAGGCGTTGGCATATACTCCTATCCTGGTAAAGGTCGTATAACGACGAGTGTTCATTTCTCGAATCGAACTGCAGAACTTCCGGAATTACGCCGACTTAGAGGTTGAATTAGGCCCGGGTCTCAACCTGTTTGTCGGCGACAACGCCCAGGGTAAGAGCAACCTGCTCGAGGCGATCTACCTCCTCTCAACCTTGCGTTCGAGCCGTGCAAGCACCGATTCCGACCTCGTTCGCAGGGAGGTCATCGAGACCGAGTTCCCGATCGCCCGACTGGTCTGTGACGCGCAGCGCCAGGCGGGATTGGTACAGCTAGAGGTTGCGGTCGTCGGGCGCGGGCCCCAGGGATCTGAGCGGGCGGGGAAGCGAGTTCGCGTGAACGGGGTCGTCAAGCGCGCATCGGAGGCCGTCGGCGAGCTCGCGGCGGTTCTCTTCACGACCCTCGACATAGAAATCGTCGCTGGTCCTCCGCTGATGCGCAGGCGCTATCTCGACATGATGATTTCGCAGGTGGATCGAGGGTATCTGCGGGCGATGCAGCGTTACTCTCGTGTGCTCCCCCAGCGAAACAGCCTGCTTAAGCGCATCCAGGCAGGCGACGCGTCGGCGGCTGAGCTTTCTTTCTGGGACCAGGAGCTCGCCCACCAAGGGGGAATAATCTTCACGAGCCGTTCAAATGCCCTCGCCGGTGTTGTGCCCGCCGCTGCTGAGCAGATGGCGAAGCTCAGCGACGGCAGAGAGCGCCTCGACATTACCTATAAGCCCGCTCTTGGGGCGCTTCGGGATGTCGACAGCCCACTCGACTCAGAGGGCTGGATTCAACGCACGCTCTCGGTGCTGGCTGACTCACGAAGCAAGGAAATAGGTGCCGGGACGACCTTGTACGGACCGCACCGGGATGACTTCGAGGTCGAAATCGATGGGCTCGCCGCTGGGGCGTTTGGGTCTCGAGGACAGCAGAGGACAGCAGCGCTCGCGCTCAGAGTCGCCGAGGCCACCTACCTCCGGGACTCCCTTGGGGACGGTCCGGTTGTTCTTCTTGACGACATTCTCAGCGAACTCGACGCCGGCCGTCGGAAAGGCGTGCTCGACTTCTTGGGTCAATTCCAACAGGTGCTGGTCACTACCTCGGAACCGGACCGTGTCCGCGATGTACTTACGAAGGCCTCGGGGCGATTCGTTGTCGTGGCGGGAGCGCTCAGCAGGTTCGAAGGCGAGTAGTTGAGACGACGGGGCTTCGTCGTCGGGCTCGCAGCATGTACTGGCGGGCTTTCTCAATGCTCTGTACATCATTCTCGCCGGGTTCGTCTTTGTTGAAACGGTGGGCGACGGTGTCGGAGACCTGGTCGATCGGTTCAAAACAATCTCCACCGACTGGGGGATCGTCTACGCCCTTTCAGTCCTGTCGGTGTCCGCTCCCTTAAACGAAGAGTTCATGAAGGGGTTCGTCGTCGCGTTGTTCTTCTACCGGCGTGGTGGACTTGTTCGCTGCTTTCTCTGGGGAGCTCTGGCCGGAGCCGGGTTCAACATCGCTGAAACGTTCGTCAACAGCATCTCGCTGCTGTAACAGCAGGCTTACGCAGAACGCACGATCGGCGGCCAGTGGTGGGCGTTCGCCCTGGCACGTTCGGGAACCGCGGTCGTCCATAGCGCTGCTGCCGGACTGGCGGCTGTGGACTTGTACGGGCTCCTCCGGCGGCGGGGAAAATTAACACCAATGTTTTTCAGTGGTGTTGCTATTCACGCATTCTGGAACTTCCTTGCTTACGTTAACTACGGCGATGTCTTTCTCGCCGAGCGGGCCCCTGACGCTTCTTGGCTCGACGTGTTTTCCATCAGTCTCATGGTTGTCCTGACCATAGCTTGCTTTGTCCTGATTGTCGGACTTGCGCGGAATCTTCGGGACGAGACTCCGGCGCCCGTTTACGAAGCCCTGGGAATGATCTCCACGCCGAGAGCTGAGGACATTTCCGGAACGGCCCTGTCTAGCGGAACAGGCGAGGCAGCGGGCCCGGCGGTAGGCTGACCATCAGGGCCTCCGGTTCAACGTGGAACCTCACGGGGCTGAATCCACCCGCGTCTCCATCTAGCTGATAGGGAACCCCGTGCGTTGCGATGTCGATGTCTCGCGATTGAAGCTCGATGACACCCCTTGCGCCGCTCAGGCGCCCCCTCGCAAGGAGCGTTGTCAGGCGAACACCATCCCCCCGTTGTGAGGGCGCTAACGTGCAGACGTCCAGGAGGCCGTCGTTGATCACTGCCTTAGGAGAAAACCTCACTCTTCCGCCATAAAGACTGGTGTTGCTCACCACCATCAGAGCGATCCGGTTTCTTCTCTCTTCGCCATCGGTAGCCCAGTCGAGTTGGACGGGATGAAACTTTGGCAGAAGGGTAATGCCTCGCGCCACGTAAGCGAGCTCGCCAAGGCGTTTCTTCCACGTTCCGCCGACCCGGCGGACAATCTCGGCATCCCAGCCGAGACTTGCCATCAGCAGGAAGGGCTCATTGCCCGCCCGTCCCAGGTCGACCCTCAGTCGCTGCCCCTGGACATGGGCCCTGATGGCCTCCCCGAATCGGTTTGGAACGCCGATTTCCTTCGCCCAGACGTTGGCTGTGCCCGCCGGCAGGACCGCAAGTGCCGACTCGCTTCCCACGAGCCCATCAGCCACCTCCCTGACTGCGCCATCACCTCCGACGACGAATACAAGGTCGACCCCGCCGTTCGCCGCCGACTTAGACAAGGTCTGCAGGTCCCCGGGCTCTTCAGCTATCCGGACTGAGGCTTCTACCCCATACGAACCCAGGATCTTCAATGCCCGCGATTGCCTGAACTTCGATGCCCTACTCGCAGCCGGATTGATCAGGATCGCGGCTGTACTCACGTCTCCTGTTTGTTCGAGCATGGGGCGAAACGTACCATACGGGGACCTTTCAACCGGGCTCACCATTAGTGCTACAGATTAAGCGCCTCGACCACGTCTCCATGGCTGCTGCGAACTGGCGTTCACAGGCAGATCGCCTCCAATCGCTGTTCGGATTCAAGTTTCTCTCGAGCTGGGATGGCTTGGGTGCGGACGACTTTTCGGGCTGCGTGAGCCAGATTCCCGGGGCCGACCTTGAATTCGAGGTCATCACGCCCAATGGGCCTGAGAACTTCGTGCAGAAGTTCCTCAATACCGCTGGTCCAGGCCCACACCACATCACCATCGAGGTCGAGGACATCAATGCCGCGGCATCGGAGCTCGAGCGCCTCGGGGTCGATCCCTTCGGCGGAGTGCAGGACGACGGCGAGTGGTATGTGACCTATGTTCACCCACGCGACAGTCGCGGAGTGCTATACCAGCTGTTCGTTTCTCACCGCGAAGAGAGAGAGGTCGATCGACGCACTACCGGTGGCGGAATCTGTGACGTGAAGCGTGCCAGATTAGTGTCGATTGATAGCCCGGATCTCGATGAGCAGATCAAATTCCAGGAGCGTGTCTTCGGCATGGACCTCGAAGCCCGCTCGACCGACTCAACGACGGGGGAATCTCTAGCCGTGATGCGCATGCCTCAGAGCGAATTGCGGTTCGAGTTTGTCCACGGCCGGCTTGGGTTGCCGGAGGGATCCCGGCCAGGCATTCATCACTTAGCTCTTGAAGTTGGTTCTGTCGAGAGGGCGCTCGAGGCACTGCGTGGGAGCGGCGTCGAACCGGCTCAGGCAGGCACCGGGCCCGCGATTCCAGCCTGGGATGTACTTCCTGCCGACGCCGGGGGTGTTCGTTTTCGACTGTTCGAGGAGTAGAAGGCCCATCTACGTCCTTGCCGGCTCGATCAGCTCGATCTCACCGCTGGCTTGGCCGTTCTCGATCGTCAGCCAGGCAATGGTCACCGGCACAAGAAACTGGCTGTAGGGCTGCCCGCCGTTCAGAAAGAGAACGTCGCCTTGTGATTCATTAACGGGCGTGTGGAGATGCCCGTACATGATGACGTCGACCCCCTCAGGGAAGTCGGCGAGGAGAACCTCCGGCGGAAATTCAGGTCCTCCCCAGGCGGGGTGCGTGACCCCAACTCGCACACCGTCGACTTCGAACTTCACCCGGTCGGGGAATTTGGCCCGGAGCTCAGGTGGGTCCGAATTACCGTGAACGACAAATAATCGCTTCGCTGCAGCCCGCATTCCTCGAACGACCGCCATGCGAACGATGTCTCCGGCATGCACCGCGATATCGGCCTCGGCGACCGCCGAGCGAACCCGCGGATGTAGCTCATTCCAGCCGAAAGCATGAGTGTCCCCTACTAACACGATCCTGGTTCGGCTCACTCCGAGAATGATAAGGGTCAGATGGTCGCAGCTTCGCGCAGGCGGCTCGACAAAGCGGGCACGCAGCACCCAGCACGGCGGGCCACCGCGCCCGGCGCGGTGGCCCGCTATACTCTCCACCCATGTCTACGGCAGAACCACGATCACCGGCTCCTTTCGAGAGCGAGGATGGTTTTCTCGCACTTCATGGATTGAACCTGCACTTCCTCCGTTGGGGCCAGCCGGGTTCGGATCAGCTCGTGTTACTCCACGGCCTCATGAATCACGGCAGGTACTGGGAGCACATCGCACAGGAGCTCGCCCAAGAATATGAGGTCTTCGCACCCGACCTTCGCGGCCACGGCGAAAGCGAGCACGCTCCCGGTGGTTATCTTGTCTGGGCCTTCGCCCGCGATCTGCAAGCCATGCTGGATGAACTCGAGATTGAGACTTTCGATCTGGTGGCGCATAGTATCGGGAGCAGGGTCGCAATGGCGTACGCACGTGATCACAGCCATCGCATCCGCAAGCTGGTGCTGGTGGACATGGGCCCCCAGATGGCCGACCAGGGAGCACGAGGGATTCGTCGTAGCACGGGAGAGGCCAGGTCTGGCGCCGCGCGCGGATTCCCCACTGAGGCTGCCGCCTTCGAGCACTTCCGCGGCATCTATCCCGACCAGGGCGACGAATTCCTGATGCGTCAGATCGCGGCGGCACTCTCGCTTGATGAGGAGACCGGGCAACTTGTGTTCCGCTTCGATCCGTCGATTCACCAGGCAACGGGGCGTGGTGCTATTGTTGAGATACCGTTTCTTTGGGAGAGCCTCGAGCACATCAAATGTCCGACCCTCGTGGTCCGCGCTGAAAAGAGCAAGGTCCTATCGCAGGACATTCAGGATCAGATGGTGGACCGTTTGCCCGACGCTCGCGGTGCAGTGATTTCGAACGCCGGTCACCAGGTCCCGCTGCATCAGCCAGCTGAATTCACGAAGGTGGTTCAGGAGTTCCTTGCGACCTAATCCGGTCCGCTGCTCGGGCGCCGTTTGAATCGAATTCCACGACCCTGTCTCTTCGTGCGACCACCTCGATTGTCCTGCCTGGAGAGACATCGTCCCCTACCCACGCTGTTGCCCTAACATCCCCGATCAGGCCATGAGCCTCTCGTCGGAATGTGAGGTCGTGTATCCGGTCCACTGCGAGTTCAAGCTTCAACCCGTGAGTGCCTTGGCGCAGCTCACCTGGCGCGATGGCGACCAAGCGACTGTCGACTGGCACCAGCGTGTAGCCGAGCAGCGCCGCCACTGCTGGCGTCGGCGGTGAGCGAAACAGGTCGGGGAGGTCCCCCTGCGCTGCAACAAGGCCATCGAGCACAACGACGGCCCTGTCAGCAAGCCGAAGCGCTTCGTCGCGTTCGTGCGTCACCACGACCACTGGCGCCGCTGCTGCCCGGAACGCGTTGGGGAGCAAGCCGAGGAGGTCCTGGGCTGTTGGATCGTCCACGCCGGCAAGCGGCTCGTCGAGAAGCGTTACGTCGGCCGGGACTGCGAGCGCCCTGGCAAGATTGGCCCGCTGGGCTTCGCCCCCGGACAGCGAGCGTGCATCTCGTTCCAGGAGCGCCGAGATACCCAGCAGGGCGGCATACCGCTCAATCCGGGACCACCGTTCGGCGGGCGCCACGCGCCGTAGGGCCAGCGCGAGGTCTAGGTTACGTCGCACTGTTCCGTGGACGAACACGGGCGACTGGAAGGCGACGGAAACGCTTGGCGATCGATTCATCGACTCAGCGAGATAGACGTGACCATGATGTGCTTCCTCGAGCCCGGCGGCGCATCGCAGCAGCGTTGTCTTGCCGGACCCGTTGGGGCCGAGAACTGCTGTCACTCCATCGCTGGCCAGGGCCAGCGATGGGATATCAAGGATTACGTGGCCTCCTTTACGCACCACCACACACTCGAAATTGACGGTCATTTCCGGATACCGCGCTGCTGGACAACCGTCAGCACTCCAGCCACCAGGAACGTTAGTCCCAGGAGGACTATCCCAAGGGCCATCGCATTATCGTTTCTGCCTCTGCTGGTCTCGGTGACGATCGACGTGGTCAGCACGCGTGTGTTTCCCGCCAGGTTGCCTCCGACAATCATCGACGCCCCCACTTCTGACACGGCGGACCCGAATCCAGCCATCACGGCAGCAGCCAGACCGAGCCTGGCCTCTCGCGAGAGCAACAGCAGTCGCCTGATTCGTCCTGCCCCCAGCACGTGGAGGAGGTCGCCGAGTTCAGAAGGAAGCGCCTGAAAGGCGGCCGCTGAAAAGGCAGCGATGACGGGGAAGGCGAGGATGACCTGGGCAGCGATCATTCCCCTCTTCGTGTAGACGAGCCCTAGGTCACCGAAGGGTCCGCTGCGGAGCAGAAGCAGCCACACGACGAGGCCGATAATCACTGGCGGGAACCCCATGCCGGCGTTCAGAACAGCCATCGCCGGGATCCGTCCCTGGAACCTTGCTCGCGACAGCGCTAGGCCCAGAGGGATGCCCGCGGCAGCAGCCAGGGCGGTTGCTGTTCCCGAGACCAGGAGCGTTCGAACGGCGATCTCCCGCAGTTCTCGATCCCCACTTGCAACCTGCCGAATCGCCTCCAGTAGACCGTCCCAGATTGCCTCCATCCCTAACCTGTCCTCGGCTCTTGTTCCCACGCGTCCGGGAAGAAGAGAGGCTGACCAAACTCGGCGATCCCATACTCGGCGATCCGCTGTTGGGTCTCCGCCTTAACCATAAATGCAATGAACGCCTGCGCTTGTTCTGCGTTGACCTGAGTGTGCCGCTCTGGATTGACCGCGTAGACGTGGTAGATGTTCAGCAGGACTTGGGCTCCCTCGAATACTATCTGGAGGTCGAGGTCATCCTCCTGGGTGAGGTATGTGGCCCGATCGGTGAGGGTGTAGCCTCGCTTCTGCGAGGCGATCTGAAGCGTCGCGCCCATCCCCTGCCCTGTTTCTTCGATCTGGTTGGCAGACGAGCGGTCAACGCCAGCCGCTTCCCAGAGCTGCAACTCCTTCTTGTGGGTTCCGGAATCATCCCCTCTTGAGACAAAGATGGCCGAGGAAGCGATCAGCGACAACGCCTCGCCGACGTTGACGGAGGAGGAGGTTCCTGCCGGGTCCGACAAGGGGCCGACGATCACGAAATCGTTGTGCATGACCAGTTGCCCGTCGGAAAGGTCGCCGCTCCCCACGTACTCCAGTTCCGCAGCCGGAGAATGCACGAGCACCGCATCGGCGTTGCCTTCCCTGGCCATTTCGAGGGCCGCGCCGGAACCGACCGCGATCACTTTGACCTCGATGCCTGTACGGTCCTCGAAGACCGGCATCAGCGAGTCGAGGAGGCCACTGTCCCTTGTGCTCGTAGTCGTGGCTAGGATCAGTGTGCCGCCGATTCGGTCCCCGTCGTCGTCGTCCCCCCCGCACGCGGTGAGCATCAGGAGTGCGAGAAATACGACCGCGACCGACTTTAGCATTCGAAAGGGTGGCTCCAGAGCGCGTTATGCTCCGCTCAGCATAACGACTACTACATAACCTTGACATATGCTCCCGACTGGAATCGGCGGGTTTTCTGGTCTGGCGTCTAGCTTAGGCGCTCAAGCATGCGGCGGGGCGGCCTTCTTGGCGGAGCTCTTCTCATCGAGCTGGGGGCCAACGCAGGCGGGGCACCCCGAATCACAATCGCAGGTCACGACTGTGACCAGGCATGCCTCAAGCAGTTCCTCGCGGCATTCCCACAGGCGCTCGGCCAGTCCGATGCCGCCTGGGACCGTGTCGTAGAGAAAGACGGTGGGGTGTCCCGTGAAGGGAGAGCGGACCTGGGATTCGGCCCCGATATCCCGCGCGTCACAGAGGCAACGCACTGGCGCCAGGTTCCGGGCGAGGTGAGCGATTCCCGAAAGACCTGAGGTGATCTCGTCGCGGCCAAGACCCTTTATGGCCTCGCCTCCGAAGCTGATCCAGTAGGCGGTAGTGTGCAGATTCGCTTCGGGGATCGCGATCTTCCCCCAACCAACGTTTTCGTGCGTGTTCAGCTTCACCTTCTTGAAGATTGTGGCGAGGTAGGTGATCGCCACCTCCCCAACTTCGTGCTTGCCTGTGTCGGGTGCCACCAGAGATTCATTAAAAGATTCGAGGACCTTCAGCTCGACCGCGAGCCGGGCGTCGGTGAAGTAATCCACGTCCACAGCCCTGACGTATGCCTTCTTGTCGTCCCAATCGAGCCACTCGACTTGGTACTGCTGTCCGTGGTGGATGTAGATCGCGTCCTCGTGGATCAGCAGCGGCGCGCTTGGCCTGTCGCACTCACCGATGACACGCGGTTCGGGACCTTTTTCGATGATGACAAAGTTGTCGGTACTGGCTGTTCGGAGGCTTACACTCTCGGCCGGATAGGCTTCGGTCATCCAGAAGTACCGGGAACCGGAGCGCTGGAGCACCCCCTCCTCGACCAGAATGTCGAGCATCTCGCCTGTATGGGGCCCAAATGCCTCCCCCTCTTCAAAGGGCAGTTCGAAGGCCGCGCATTTTAGGTGGCTGGCGAGAATATTGAGGTTGTTGGGATCAATTAGAGCCTGCTCGATGGGGGCCTCGAAGAGGAAGTTCGGGTGTGTCGCGACGTACTGGTCGAGCGGATTTGAAGAGGCAACAAGCACCGACACGGCCGTGCCCTGGCTTCGCCCGGCCCGTCCAAACTGCTGCCAGAGACTGGCGAGCGATCCAGGGTATCCGGTTACCACGCTCGCACCCATCGAACCGATATCGATTCCCAGTTCCAGCGCGTTGGTTGTGACCACCCCCCTGATCGTTCCATCTCGCAGGCCCCGTTCGATCTTCCGCCGCTCGTTTGGGAGGTAGCCGCCGCGGTAGCCGGCGATGCGGTGCGGTGAGCCGGGATGGCTCCGGAGCGACTTGCGAAGGTAGGTGAGGAGCAGTTCGACGCGGACGCGGCTGGATGCGAACACGATCGTCTGTACTCCGTCTCGGAGCAGCGTCGACGCTATGTCCTGAGAAGTGCGGAGGGCGGACTGGCGGATACCCAGCTGGCGATTCACTACAGGCGGGTTGTGCACCACAAGCACGCGCTCGCCGGCAGGCGAGCCATTCGAGCCGACCAGCTCCACTTGGTCACCCACGAGCATCTCGGCGAGCTCCCGCGGGTTTGCGATCGTCGCTGAGCAGCAGATGAAAACCGGGTCCGCGCCATAGAACTGGCAAAGCCGACGCAGTCGCCGGAGTACGTTCGCGATGTGGCTCCCGAAAACCCCCCGGGCGGTGTGGAGCTCGTCGACCACCACGAACTCGAGGCTCTCAAAAAGTTTCGCCCATTTCGTGTGGTGAGGAAGGATGGCGCTGTGCAACATGTCCGGGTTCGTAAGAACTATGTGACCTGACTGGCGAATTGCGCGTCGCGCGTCAGAGGGTGTATCTCCGTCGTACGTGTGGACTCCGATGGCGGCGTCGACTCTGTCGGTAAGCAGCAATAATTCGTCGAGCTGGTCCTGTGCAAGGGCCTTTGTCGGGAAGAGGTAGAGTGCACGGGCCGACTGGTCGCTGAGAATCGTGCTCAGGACCGGGGCGTTGTAGCAGAGTGTCTTGCCACTGGCGGTCGGTGTCACAACCACCACGTTGTTACCCCCGAGTGCGTGACTGATCGCCTCCTCCTGGTGTGTGTATGGGTTCTCAATTCCACGGGTCCGCAATGCCGCAATCAATCGCTCATCTAACCCCGACGGCCACTTGCCAAAGTTCGGCTCTCGCGCCGGGATGCGGCGGACGTGAGTGTCGGTCGGCCTGGACTGCAGCTGGGCGACGACGAGCTCAGCGACCGCATCGACGGGGACCGGCCGCACGGCTGGAACCGGGTAAGCGGGAGGAGGTTTAGCCATCGGAGTATCCAGTGGAACAGATGTTCTGATTGTGGGTGCCGCGCATCGCAGGGTCAATCGAGCATGACACCGGATTCGCTGGCCCGAGGGTGGACTTCAAGAGACGGGGAACGCAAGAACCTCGCAGTGAAATTCGACGGCAAATGCTTCGATGAATTCCTGTGTCACGCGCTGCAGGTCCAGCCCTTGGCCCATGTCCATGACGCCGGCCTCGCGTGTCAGGCCGGTCACCTCGGCGTTGGGCATGCCGCAGGCGTTGATGAGTTCAAAATGGGCGAAGTTGGGGGAAACGTTGATCGCGATGCCGTGCATCGACACGCCGCCGCTTACGCGCACTCCTACTGACGCGAGCTTCCGCTCTCCGACCCACACTCCCCTGGCCTCCTCGCGCCGTTCGGCTGAAATACCAAAGCTCGAAGCGACCCGGATTGCCGTCGCTTCAAGACCGCAGACAAGATCGACGGGCCCTACTCCCCAGTCGCGAAGGTCGACGATGGGATAGGCCACCAGTTGGCCCGGTCCGTGGTAAGTGATGTCGCCGCCGCGGTCCGATTGGATGATGGGAATACCAGCAGCAGCAACCTCCTCAGGCGTCCCCTTGAGGTCTGCCGTTGGATGATTGCGCCCCAATGTGATTACTGGCCGGTGCTCCGTAACGAGGAGCCAGCCCGGGCCTCCCCTCTCCCCCCGCAACTCAGAGTTCAGCGTGCGTTGGAGTTCGTAAGCCGGCTCGTAGTCGGTTAGCCCGAGCCTTGCCAGTCGGACGGCTCGGTTCTCGCCTCGGGGATGATCAGGCATCTGTCTCGTCTTCGTCCTCGTTTTGCGGCGGAACGGATCCGAGAAGCCACTCGGCCGTCCAGGAAAGCAGTGCCCCACCGACCGCGATCACGCCAATCGAGAGACCGGCCAAGTCTCCGGCAATCGAACCATAGGCGATGCTGAGCAGTCCGAGGAAAAAAAGAATCCAAGGGAGCGCTCGCTTGGGTAGCGGAAGCGCAGGGATCAGGGCGCGACGTCGACCGGGCACAGAGTAATCGTACCTTCGGGGCTCTAGGCCCGCTCCTCGATAGCGGCCCAGTCCTCGTCCCGCAACGGCTGAATCTCACCCTTTCGGTAGGAATCGTATACCTGGAGCAGGACTTGCTTGTGCGGGCGTACGCGGCCGATCGGACATCCCTGCCAGTCTTCGTACGACTCGTCGCAGTAGCCCAATCGATACTCTCCGCACTTTGGCTGGAGATAGTGTCCGATCTCAGGCACGACCTTCACAACCTCTGCCCTCATGAGCGCAACGACCTTGCGAAACTCCCACTGTGCTCTTGTGCACAGCCGCAGGTCGCAGATGTGAAGAAGAGACTGGAGATTGACCGTGATCTTGAAGTTCGTGTTGGTCGCATTGGGAAGAAGGAAGCGAGCGTCCTCGGCCGGGATGCCCACCTCGACCATCTTCTCGTAAAGCTCTCCCACCTTTTTGAAATGCTCCTCCATCTCATCGCTGAGTCCGGCCTTGGCGACCGTTTTCGGGACCGTGTAGGGGAAGGCACCCTTCTTGTATGTCACGTAGCGTTGGCTTTGCTGTTCGAAGGAGATCCCGACGCGATGGCGAACGAACTGATGACTGAACGCCCGCGAGACGCCGGAAATGCCAAGTTCAAACCAGACCTGCTCGAGGGGGCTCGCGTGGCCGGTCTTCAATCGCTCTTCGATGAAGTCTCGCATCTGGACATGAGTGATCCGGTCGCTTTCGATCCGGTCGCAAACTTGCTGGGGAGTCAGCTGGCTGTAGCAGGTACGGTACGCCATATAGAGCGACCGAAGCGGATACTCTGAGTGAGAGATAAGCGTTACCTGGATAGACATCCCGTTGCTCCATTTGTCGACAGACGACGCTCAGTCTAGCCAGTGTCGCACGAAGAATTATTAGACCGAGTGAGCATTTGACCTTCTGAACGGTCGCCGGTTGCTATGTCGCCAGAGCAGAGATGCTCGTAGCGAGTCTTTGGCCCGTTTTCATTCCCGAGCGTACGATCGGCGTCGACCCGGCGACACCTTCCGCCGCAGACCGTCACCGGCTGCGAGCCCCACCTGCGAGTTGACAAATGAAGATTCTTGAGGGCATTTATCAGCTTCTTACTCCGTTTCCCCAGTATGAAATCGAGGAGGCCCGGCGCATCCGACGGGCGTACGCCGATGGCCCTAGGGCCGTAAAAGGGTTGCCTTACGTTCTCCCGTACCTCATCACGGCAGGGGACGAAGTGGTGCTTGTTGACTGTGGATGGAACACGGACAGTGCTTATCAGGCCCTCGAGGAAGACATGAAGGAGCACGGTTCCCACCCGACAGCGATCACAAAGCTGGTGATCACCCACGTGCACCCGGATCACTACGGCATGTCGGGTCGGCTCAAGCGCCTCTCGGATTGCGAGGTTGTGATCCACGAGCAAGACGCCGAGGTGATCAACAGCCGCTACCTCGCGCCCCGCCACCTCACCGATGAGATGTCGCACTTCATGGAAACGCACGGTGTCCCTGCTCTCGACTCGCCCACAATGGCCCAGGGCTCAATGAACATGATCGACCGCGTAGCGCCGGTGCCGGCTGATACCGAGGTAAAAGGCGGTGAGGTTATCCGGGTCGGTGATTACGACTTCGAGATCATCTGGACGCCCGGTCACTCCCCGGGTCACATCTGCCTCTATGAGCCAAACCGTAAGATCCTTTTCACGGGAGATCACATCCTCCCGACGATCACCCCTAATGTCTCGATCCATGCCCAGACTCATGGCAGCCCCCTGGGTGACTACATCCGGTCCCTCGACAAGATGCTGGACCTGGACGTTGACTATGTATTGCCCGCGCACGAATTTGACACCTGTGAGCTGAAGAAGCGTATTGGTGAAATCGAGACGCACCACCACGAGCGGCTGGCCGAGATGCTGCGCTGCGTTGACACCGGCGGCTCAACCGCTTGGGAGGTCGCGGGCCGGGTGAAGTGGGCGACGGGAATGCTCACCGATTTCGAGCCGTTTATGCAGAGAGCGGCCGTTGGCGAGACGCTCGCCCACCTCGAATTCATCTTTGAGAAGGGCCAGCTGGCCAAGGTCATGCGTGACGGGCAGCAGTACTGGCTCCCGGTTTAGCCCTCCAGCCCAGTCGCGACGTTGATCAGCGTACGAACGCTGTAACCTGTTGCACCCTTCGATACCCAACCCTTATCGGCTGATGAGATGTCCACGTTTGCGATATCCAGGTGCGCCCAGGGCGTGTCGGCTACGAACCGCTCGAGGAACTTGGCGCCGGCGATCGTTCCGGCCCCGCGCGAAGTCGTGTTCTTGATATCGGCCACGTCGCTCTTCACGTACTCGTCGTAGTCCTTGAACATCGGCAACCGCCAGGTCTTCTCGCCCGCCGCCTTTGCGGCTGCGTCGACTCTGTCGGCCAGATCGTCGTTGTTTGTCATCACGCCATAGCAAGAGTCTCCGAGCGCGGCCGTAGCGGCACCGGTTAAGGTCGCAACATCGACGATCTTCCGGGCGCCCCTCTCTCTCGCGAGACAAAGAGCGTCTGCCAGCACCAGGCGCCCCTCTGCGTCCGTGTTAAGGACCTCCACGGACACGCCGTTCATTCCCCGCACCACGTCCCCGGGCTTGGTGGCCCGCCCGCCGGGCATGTTCTCTGTGCACGGTGCAACGGCGATCACGTCGACTTTGCTGCCGAGGCGGGCAAGGGCGGCGGTCGCCTCGATCACGCTCGCAGCACCCGTCATATCCGCCTTCATGGCGTGCATGTTCGCCGACGGCTTGATCGAGATGCCCCCCGTATCGAATGTGATCCCCTTGCCAACGAGAGCGAGATCAAATCCATTGCTCCCGCGGCCCTGATGCGTGAGCACAATCAGCTTTGGTGGCTGGTTGCTTCCGTTGGCGACCGAGAGGAGGCAGCCCATGCCCTTGGCTTCCATGTCGGTCCGCTCAAGCACTTCGATGCCGAGGCCCGTGTCGGCCGCGAGCGAGCGAGCATAGTCCGCGAACGCCGTCGGAGTGAGGTGGTTCGCGGGCTCGTTGGCAAGGTCTCGTTGGGCATTGGTAGCCTCGCCCAGAACAGCTCCCTTCCGGGCGGCCGCCTCTATCTCCTCGACCCGACCCTGCGAGTGCTCAACGATGAACAGGTCTTCGATCGAGGACTGGTCATCGTCGGTCTTCTTGTGCTTTAGAAATCGGTAGGAGCCGAGCACTGCACCTTCAACCAGCGCCTGTGTACAGTCGGCGGCCGGAAGCCCGGCGATGCCGGCGCCGTGAACGATGGTTGCCACGCGTTTGATGCTCGGTTTGCGCAACCGCCGGATGGTGTTGGCAGAGAGCGTGCGGATGGCGTCGACATCGAACTCCGCGGGTTTCCCAAGCCCGGCGACCAGGATGCGCGGAGAAGGAAGCTGGCCGGGCGTGTGAACAAGGGTGAGTTCTCCCGCCTTGCCGCGTATCTCTCCCAACTCAATGAGCTTCGAGATCACGCCCCCAATGGCAGCATCGACCGCGCCAGTGGCTCCCCCAGGCGAGGTCACGCCTTCGAACAGGTTTACAACAACGACGTCGGCTTCGACATGGGCTATATCGCCCTGTTTCACGTGAACTTCCATGAGTGCCCTCCGGCAAGGCTGCTGAGCAGTGTATCCGCCGCCGAAACAGGCTGCCAAAGGTTGGCAGTCTGCTGCTCTGCTGATCTACCGTTGAGGCATGGAGCAGGCGGACAACAGGAGCCGTGCGCGGCATGCTCTGACCGGTGTCTGGGAGACGACCGGCCGCTTTGGCCTGCACGAAGCCGTCATCGTGGTCAGCGCGTTCCTTCTCTACTTCTTCGTAAGGGGTGCGGTCACTGATCGGACCGCTTTCGCCCTGGATAACGCCAGGTACCTCATCGATGTCGAGAAAGCTATGGGCCTATACCACGAAAAGGCGATGCAGTCGCTGGTGCTCGACTACCGCTGGATGGTTCGGATGCTCAACTTCGTCTACTTCTGGGGCCATATGCCGCTCGTAATACTCGTGGCCCTCTGGCTCTGGGCTCGACACCGGTACGAATATGTCCTCATCCGTAACGCTTTTCTCGCCTCCGGCGCGATCGCGGTCGCGATGTATTGGCTGCTTCCGCTTGCCCCGCCGCGGCTGCTGCCGGAGGCTGGATTTATTGATACGCTCGCTCTCTACGACCGAGTCTCGTACAACGCCCAGGAAACAAGTGCCTTCGTAAACCCGTACGCTGCAATGCCGAGCCTCCATTTTGGCTGGTCCATGCTGCTCGGCGCGGTGATTATTTGGATCGGCAGAAACTCGGCCGTCTGGGCCGTCGGACTGCTGTGGCCCTTCGCAATGTTTTTCGCGATTGTCATGACAGGGAACCACTTCATCCTCGATGCCGTCGCCGGCGCCGTCGTCTCGGTAATCGGCTTCTGGATGGCCCTCTTTCTCGATCGGCGGTGGCCGCGCATCTTCACCAGGATCGGCGGCTGGCCCACGAACACGCTCGTGGACGAGCGCAAGGCTTCGTAGGCCAAAGCCGCCACGGCCGGTAGCGATATCTGGCACAGGATTGCCGTCAATGGCGAGATTGGATGGAGCATCTGTCGACTGGAAACGGAACCTCGCCTTTGTTGGGCTCGGTGTCTTCGTGGGGTTGCTCGGTGCTCGGGGCAGCGCCTTCGGGCTGGAGGCATCAATGCAGGTGCTTGATGTCTTCATCGGTCCCCTCGGAAGCGGATTCACAAGAACCTTGTTCGGGATCGAAACGGTTTGCGCCGTGCTCAGGTTCTTACTTATCGGGCAACGACCTTTGGACTAGTCACGTGAGGTGAACCGGAATGCGCCGCCGCTCCCGAGTCCAGCAAGAGCTACTAGCGAGCTTTCCGGCCAGCTGTCCGTTCGCTGCCACCCATGCACTAGACTCCCCGGGATGGCCCGCGTTCTTCCTTCAGTACCTCCCGCCTTTCACGTGCTGCCGGACCGCCTTTTCTATGGGTGGTACGTGACGTTTGCCTGCGCGTGCCTGATGTTCGTGGGTGTCGGAATCGGTTACTACGGTCTCCCAGTCTTCCTTAGCCCGCTGCGCGAGGAGCACGGGTGGACCACTGCCCAGGTCTCGTGGGCACCGGCCATCTATTTCGGAATTTCGGGTATCACCGGCGCCCTCAGCGGCCCCTATATCGACCGACATGGCCCGGGCGTACTTATCTTCGTCGGGATGCTCTTGAATGCTGCCAGCGCTGCGAGCATCGGACTGGTAAACGAACTCTGGCAGCTGTACCTGGCGTACTTCGTCTTCGCCGTCGCCTTCGGGATGTCCACGTCGGTTGCGACAAACGCGATAATTACTCGCTGGTTCATCAGGCGCCGAGCGCTCGCGACGAGCTTCGCCGCGACCGGTGTCTCGATGGGCGGGATCATTCTCGCTCCGACCGCCAGCAGGCTCATAGACTCCGGTGGTCTTGAGCTGGCCACGCCGATACTCGGAGTAATCGTTCTGCTCGTCAGCATGCCTGTGATCTTCCTCATCCTAGCTCCCGACCCCGCTGCTGTGGGCCTTACCCCCGACGGTGACTCGCAAGATTCGCCAGGGTACACAGACAGCGACCGTTTTAGGGCCGCTCAGGCTCGCTCGTGGACTCGAATTGAAGCTGTTCACACCGTCGCTTTCTGGGCCATTCTGACTGCATTTCTCCTTGCCCTCGTGTCGCAGACCGGCTACGTCATTCATCAGGTGAGCTTCTTGGAGGATAGGCTCGGCTCGCGCAGCGCGGCGTCGCTAACCATCAGTCTTACCGCTTTCGGCAGCACTGTCGCTCGGCTGGTGGTTGGGCTGTTCGCGGACCGGGCGGACAAGCGGCTGATTGCAGCCTGCTTGTTTCTTCTTCAGGCAAGCTGCATCACTGTCGTAGCTCACGTGGATAGTGTCGCGGTAACCTGGCTCGTGACCTTCGCCTTCGGGTTCACGATCGGGAACATCTACATGATGCAGTCGCTTCTCGTCGGCGAGATCTTCGGAATGGTGTCGTTCGGAATGATCTTTGGGCTTGTTTCGCTGGCCGGCCAGGCGGGAAGTGGAGTGGGACCAATCGCCGTTGGCTACTTGCACGACCGGTCAGGGGGATATACGGCTCCTTTCACGATCCTCGCCGCTATCGATGTGGTCGCCGCCGCGGTCATTCTCCTGGACCGCCCTGCTTCATCTAAGGACCCGCCGGGCGGAGCTCTTCGCTCGGACTATTCTCCCGCGCTGTCCGGTTCCTCCGAAGGTCTTTCCTCGTCGACTACTGAGGGCCGGTAGGTAGCCACAAGATCCAGGAAGTCCAGGTTGGCCAGCGCGCCCGGTCGCTTCGATCTGATCGCGACAATCGCCTCCTGGCCGCTGAACCCGAGCTCGCGAAGCGTCAAGCCGGCTACCAGTCCGCTCCTGTTGTTGCCGAAGCGGCAGAAGACAAGAACGTCCCCATGCTCGAGGTCCCGGGCGGCGATCGAGGCCAGCTGCTTGATTCTCGCGAACTGAGCGGGAGAGCTTCTTACGTCCGCGAAATAGCACTGTGACCACAGCGCTGCCGAATGCCGGAATGCGTCGGGTAGTTCACCCGCGCAGTCGATCACGTGCGCTCCGTCAAGCTGCTTGGGATCGATTGGCGAGCCTGAAACTGAATTAACTCCGCCCATCCAGAGTGAGCCACCGCCGCTTACCGCGTGGATACGGCTGGCGCGCAGTGGCCCTGTGCGCCCCTGCCGGCTCCGGAATCTTTCGAACGGGCCGCTCATACCGCTGTCATCATTCACCATGGTTTGGAGAACACAACCGGATTGGTAACCCCCCGACATGGTAGAGGTTCAAAGCTGAGATGATCGGTCTGCTGGAACTGCGTCGCAGAAAGCTGCAGTTTGGGCTGATTGCCCTCGTAGTGACCCTGGTGTCGTACCTCGTCCTGATGATCAATGGTCTTGGAGTTGGATTGAATATCCAGGCGGGGAGTGTGCTGCGAAACTTCAACGCGGATGGCATTGCCTATTCGGACAACGCTGGACTCAGCGTGATTCGCTCCGAGCTGAGTTCAGAGGCCGTCACCGCAATTGCTGACGCAGATGGCGGAGACCGTACAGCGCCGCTTGGATATGTAGCGGCCAACTATCGGCGCACGAGCGGGGTCGTGAAATCAGCTGCCTTCTTGGGTTTCGTTCCAGGAACTATCGGCGAGCCGGACCTCGTGAAGGGACGGATACTTGCAGCGGACGACGAACGGGCCTTGTTGGCCGATAGCCGCTTTCTCGCTGTCGCCGACCTCGAGGTCGGCGACACTGTGTCTGTCACGGTGAGGCTGGTGACAGAGGAATTCGTGATTGTCGGCGAGATCGATGAGGGGGCATTTTTCTTCCAACCCGCGGTGTACGTCTTGCTGAGCACCTGGCAACGGCTGAGGTACGGCGAATCCGGCGACGGGCAGCCGGCCGCCAGTATCGTACTGGTGAAGGGTGGGGACCTTGTGCCTGGCGAGGGCCCGGGCTACAAAATCGTCGGCAAAGGGACCGCCTTCAACAATATCGAGGGCGTGCAAGGGCAGCAGTCAACCGTGCAGGCCTTACGCGTGTTCGGGTTCGTGATCGGTGGACTTGTGATCGCAGTCTTCTTCTACGTGATTACGCTCCAGAAGGTCACTCAGATAGGGATCCTCAAAGCGGTGGGGGCCAGCTCAATGTTCGTCTTCAGGCAGCTGGTCATACAGGTGCTGTTCGTCACTTCGGTTGCGGTCGCGGTTTCTGTACTCCTCGCTTGGGCCACCGCTCTAGCACTTCGACAGCTTCCCGATGGGGTGCCCATAGCGTTCACTACTCAAACGTACGTTTTGACTGTGGCCGGGCTGTTCGTGGTGGGCCTGCTTGCGACGCTGATTTCCGGTCGCCAGGTCCTCAAGGTCGATCCTATAATCGCGCTCGGACAGCAGCAGTGAACGAGACTCTGTTGCTGTCGGCCTCTGGGCTTAGCAAGACTTACGGAAGTGGGGAGACTGCTGTGGCGGCCGTTCGAGACGTGGACGTCACGGCTCGCCGCGGCGAATTCATTGCCATCGTTGGGCCGAGCGGTTCGGGAAAGACGACGCTTCTCGCCATGATCGGCGGGCTCCTCACGCCAACCTCCGGGAGCGTTATGATCGAGGGCAGGGACGTAGCAAAGCTTGGCGCCCGCGAACGGGCGCGGTATCGCCGGGAATCGGTTGGCTACGTCTTCCAGGCGAACAATCTTTTGCCCTTCTTGACCGCCCGGGAGAACATGACTGTCGTGGCCGCAATTGGTGGTGGCGACCGCAGGGCCGCCGGCAGGCGCGCAGATCTAATCCTCGAAGAGCTTGGGATTTCGAATAGGACCGGGGCCCTAGCGACGGAGCTCAGCGGCGGTGAGCGTCAACGTGTTGCGATCGGGCGCTCACTCATGAACGATCCCGCTCTTATTCTTGTTGACGAGCCCACAGCCTCGCTCGATTCGGCAAGGGGCCGCCAGGTGGTCGAATTACTCGCCTTTGAAGTGAGATCGCGGGACAAACTTGGCATCATGGTTACCCACGACGACGCCATGGCCTCCTTGGCTGACCGATTCATCGAGTTGAGCGATGGGTCGCTGGTGGGCGCGGGCAGTTCCGGGTGAGGGAGCCCGAGTCCGGCTAGGGTGAGTGATCCCAGTCGATCATCATGACGTCGATCGTGTCGCCCGGTTCAGCCCGCGGAAGTTCCTCTGGGATGATCGTGAGCGCATTCGCGGCGCTCATGCTGGTGAGGATCCCGCTTCCTTGAGGGCCTGTTAGATCGGCCACATATCCGCCATCCGGGCTCGGACGCACGATGCACCTGGCAAAGAAACGTCGGCCGTCCGTATTGATGATGGTGTCCTGTGTCACAGCCTGAACGATGGGTCTTTCCCAATCACTCCTGCCAAGCATCTTGAAGATCGCCGGCCGGCCGAAGAGTTCGAAAGAGACCATTGAACTGACTGGGTTCCCTGGGAGCCCGAGGTGAGGGACCTTCCTTCCAGATGATGTATTGAACGCGCCGAAGGCAAGGGGCTTGCCAGGCTTCATCTTCACAGTCCAGAAATCGATTGCGCCCTCTCTGGCAAGCACGTCCTTGACGACGTCGAAATCTCCTCGCGAGACGCCCGCACTGGTGACGATAAAGTCTGCGTTGAAGCCTGCCTGAATGCGATCCGTCAAGTCTTCGACCGTGTCCCGCGCGATCCCCAACATCTTTGGGACTCCCCCGCACTTTCTCACGAGAGCAGCAATGCCGTGAGCATTCGAGTCGTAGATGTGGCCGGGGGCGAGCAACTGTCCCGGTTCCGTGATCTCGTCGCCCGTCGAGAGAATCGCCACCACCGGCCGGCGGTGTACGGATACATTCATGAGGCCAATGCTTGCCAGGACGCCAATCTCCGAGGGGCGCACGATGCGGCCGGCCGGGACCACTGTGTCTCCCGACTTCACGTCCTCGGCCCTCGCACGCACGTTGGCCCCCTCTCGGGCTGCCTTGAAGACCTTGACCGTCTCGCCTTTCGTGGGCGTTTCGCCGACGTTCCGGAGCGGCTCGTCCGTCTCCTCAAAGGGCACAACGGAGTTAGCCCCCGGCGGTATTACCGCTCCGGTCATGATCCGGACGGCCTCGCCGCGCCCGACGGGCGTTTCGGGCATATACCCGGCGGCTAGGTCCGCAACAATCCGTAGCTCACGTGGCGAGGCGGGTTCCGCCCCAGTGGTGTCGGCGGCTCTGACGGCGTAGCCGTCCATTGCCGTGTTGTCGAGTGGTGGAATGTCGAACGGCGCGATGACGTCCTCGGTCAACACCTGGCCGAGGACGTCAACCAGCGGTTGCTCGACCGACTCCAGTGGTTCGAAGAACGAGAGAATGCGCTCCCGTGCATCCTCGACGCTGATCATGGCTGTTCTTGATTCGGTCATTTTTCGGGTTCTGGTCTGCCGTTATGGGCTGAGTCGGGCCCGCGCTCGTCCGGCGATGCCATCGGTTGACTGGCGGGCGCAGGCCGGGTCAGGCACTCCGCGTTCAAGCAAGGCGTACAGCGAGGCAGGTGGTCGTTCTCTGGACGCCGTTCACTTGCTGTATCGCTTCTGTAATCGCGCTACCGAGTTCGTCGAGATTCTCCGCTTCGAGCTGGACGATAACGTCAAACGGACCCGTGACCGTATCCACGCTCAGAACTGATGCGCCCGGGTACTTGAGCGACTGAACGGCCGCTCCGACCGCCTTGGCAATGCCCACTTCTGTTTCAATTAGAACGTAGCCACGGACTCCCATTCGAACGCCTCCATTGAGTGTCGTGGCCGATGATTCGCCCGGCCCGTCACCGTGTCAATCCTAACCTGCGCTCGATGGCAGCTCGTAGTCGATTAGCAGCTCACCGCTCGCTGCTCCGGCGACGACTCGCACCGGCAATCTGAGCTCGAGCCGCTGGATAAAACAGAGAACCTCTTCGCCTGTTCGGCAGTAGTAGACGGTTCCAGAGGCGGTGAGTTCTCCTTCGCCCTCGCCGAAGTTGGCCGGGACGGAGTTCACTACCTCGGCTTCGTCAGTGCTCCAACGCAGCATGGTTTCATCGGGCTCCACGACAGACGGATTCGAAATGTTCAGCTCCAGGATTGACGGGGCAAGGCTGTTGAGATGATGGTCGATCGGGCTCCGGAAAATAACGCGAATTTGAGCCCTGCCGGGCGCAACTGTCTGGGCGGCCAGCGTCACCTCAGCGAGCCGACCCGGACCTGCGGCGATCGGATTACCCAGAGTGAGGGTCTCGGCGAACCCCGTAGGTAACTTGACTTCGCGGAGGACATGGTTCATCTGGTCTGCGACGAGCAGGTGTCCGTTCGGAAGAATCGCTACTCCGGTCGGCTCATTGAACTGCGCCAAGAAAGCCGGTCCATCGTTCTAACCTCTTTCGCCGCTCGCGAGCGTGCCGACTTCCCGGGTTTGTACATCGACCGTGCGAACCCGGTGGTTGTAAGTGTCCGCGATGTAGAGGATGCCATCATGGAGCACCAGGCCCTGAGGGTGCTGCAGGAGTGCACTCGTCGACCCACCGTCTTGGAATCCGAACTCAAACAGTCCGCGGCCGACGAGTGTTTCGACCATGCCGTTACCGAGAGTCAGCCGGCGCACCGAACTGGACTCGGGGTCCACCCAGTAGACGAACTCCGCATCGCCCGTCAGACCACTCGGCTGGGCCAGGGTTGCAACGGTAGTAGCCGGCCCATCCATAATCCCCTCACGACTGGTTCCCGCTAGTACCGAGATGCTTCCATCGCCCAGGTCGAGCGCCCAAAGCTGATGCACGCCAGCCATGCTGATTACGAGAGTTGTCCCGTGTTGGAACACATCCCATGGTGAAGCCATGGACGTTTCGGTACCCTTCGAATCGGCACTCGGTAAGCGATTCAACTGGTCGCCCGTGCCGGCGATCGTGGTGACCTCGAACGCCTCGAGGTCGATCGCCCGAATGGTGTGGTTTCGTGTGTCAGCGACATAAAGAGTCTCCTCGCTTGGCGAGAGGGCCAGGCCTTGGGGTTGTTGGAACTGGGCCAACTCCGGAGACCCGTCGATGAACCCGGGCTCGCCGGAGCCGATCACCCGCTCCACGTCCCCGTCCGTCCCAACGACCACTACCCGGTCGTGCCCTGCGTCTGCCACGTAAATGCGTCCGCGAGAATCGGCGATCGCTTTCGACGGATATGAAAGCACGGTTGTGGGGCCCACGGGGTCGAGCGCCACTGGCGCAATTCCCCACTCGACCAGTCCTTCACTGTCGAACGCCTCGATCAGAGCGGTGAGGATGGGTTGAAAAAGGTTGTAGACGCCCTCGCCCGCATGGGTGCCCACGATGTTGCCGGCCGGGTCGATCAGAACTAGGGTTGGCCAGGCCGACACGTCATACGACTCCCAGATGTCGAAACGCGGGTCGTTGACCACCGGGTGCTGGACGCCAAGACGCGAAATCGCCTCGCGGATGCTCTCGTCTTCGCGTTCTGTGTCGTACTTCCCGGAGTGAACGCCGATGACGATGAGCGTGTCTTTGAATTCGCTCTCCAGCTGCTTGAGATCAACGACGATGTGCTGGCAGTTGATGCAGCCTAGGGTCCCACAGAAGTCGAGGAGAACAGCCCGACCACGGAGTTGGCTGAGGGACAACGGGTCGGGTGTGTTGAGCCAGCTTGCTTCAGCCGGAAATTCCGGTGCCGCGGGATACTGCCCGCCCACGATTCGCGTTCAGCTGAAGTCGTTGATGTCTCCTCAGCCCCGTCCGGTCCTGAGTCCCCGTTGGGCTCGTCACCGCCGCCAAGGAAAGCGGGCGTCAGAAGGGCTGCTTTGATGAAGATTGTAGCTGTTGACCGCCGGCGCAACGTTCGTTTCAACGATGTCCAGGGCACTGGTCTATCGTAGTACCCGACCTGGCAGGATCGGTTACGGCCGTGTGAAGGGACGTTGACTCGCAGATCGCACCGTCCATACCATCTGGATGAGCGAGGTCCCTCGCCGTCCGACATGTTGAAGAGGTAAGGCCGATGAAAGAGATGAGCATCGAAAGCATCCGCCTAAGCCTCATGACTTATCAGCGGGTGGTGATCCTGAGGGAAAAGGAGTCGGATCGCTACCTGATCATCTGGATCGGTCCGGCGGAAGCCGATGCGATCGCAGTCCGGCTGCAGGACGTAGCGGTCGCTCGACCTCTCACGCACGATCTGCTGAGCAACACGATCGCCCAACTTGGTGGTCGCGTGCAGTACATCGTGGTGAGTGATCTCGCCAATGACACCTTCTTCGCCCGCATCGTTCTCGATGTCAACGGTTCTGTGTTGGAGCTTGACTCCCGTCCTTCCGATGCGATTGCACTGGCCGTTCGCACGGAGGTTCCTATATACGTCGAGGAGAACGTCCTCGATCGAGCTGGTGTAACCCTTACAGACGCTGGCGACGCGGCCTCGGAAGAGGGTGCTCCGAGGCGCGAGCCGAGCAAACCGGTCGACCCTGCTGAACTGGAGCGACTAGGAGTCTTCAAGGACTTCATCGAGGGGCTCGATCTGAGTGATTTCGACCAGCCAAGCAGCTAAAAGCCGACCCTTTTGGTTGGTTGCGCTTTTCGTCACAATCCCCCTATTATTCCCGGGGTTCCGAATTGGGGACCCCCTAGGGGGAGTAGACGTGGGCGGCTGGGTGGCTCCCACGGCATACCTGCTCGGAGCCGGGTGGTACTTCGCCACCTGCATAGTTATTGGGATCGGCGTTGGCCTCTGGGTCGACGGGCTGACCGGGCTGAAGCCCACGTTCACGCTGATCGGTATCTTCCTCGGCCTTGCCGTTGCGCTGGTCGGGGGAATTAGGATGCTGGCGCCGTTCATGGAGCGGCTCGGAGACCGGGGAGACACTGAGTGAAGTCCCTCTACATTGCGCTGGGTGTCATAGCCGCGCTTGCGTGGCTGGGAATTGGTTTCATCATCGCCCAGGGACCCCAGCCCGAGATCGTGGTCGCCGCCGAGGTCATTACGAAGGTCGGGCCTCTGAACATCTCCAAAACCCTGATCACGACCTGGGTCGTGATGGTGATCCTCATCGTCATGTCCCTCGTTGCAACGAGGTCTATGAAACTGCTTCCATCGGGTTTTCAGAATTTCGTGGAAGCCTCGATAGAGTTTCTCTTGGATCAGATCGAATCTATTGCCGGCGTCGAACGGGGCCGGCGTTTCTTAATGCTCGTGGCGACGATCTTCCTTTTTGTAATCGTCTCCAACTGGCTTGGGCTCCTGCCGTTCTTCAACGCGATCGGGAAGGTCGAAGACGTTGGCCACGAGGTCTTCCACGAAATTGAGCTGCACCACGAAGAGGGCCACGCATTCGAGGAAGAGGAGAAGTTCGTCGGCGTCAAGATGGGCGAATCCGGTGGCATCACCTTTGCTATGCCACGGTCGACCACCGAGGAATTCGAAATTGAGGCAGGGGAAGAGCCGCCTGCGGCACTCGATCGCTACATTGTGTTCCTCGCTGAGATCTACACTGACTTCGAGGCCCCTGAGGGCGAAGGGTCCGAAGAGCACCCTCGGAGCGGGACCGTCGAGGCGGCAGCCGCGGCCCTGGAAGCCGATCCGAGCGCGCCCCAGCTACTATTCGAAGAACACTCGGGCGAAGAGGGAGAAGGGGAACACGGCCATGGTGTCGAAAGCCCGGCCCTCCACGAGGTCGTTTCGGGGGTCGAGTTCTCAGACGAGAAGTTTGCGCTCGTAATCCCGTATTTCCGCAGTGTGAACAGCGATCTGAACAACACGCTTGCTCTGGCGATTGTCGCTTTTCTCGCCATCGAGTTCTGGGGCTTTCAGGCTCTCGGAATCGGCTATCTCACGAAGTTCTTCAACCTCCAGGGCATAGGAACCTTTGTTGGGCTGCTCGAATTTCTGTCGGAACTCATCAGGATCATCAGCTTCGCATTCCGACTTTTCGGGAACATCTTTGCTGGGGAGGTGCTGATTCTCATCCTCACCTTCCTGATGCCGTTCCTGTTCGTTGACATCATCTACGGACTTGAGCTGTTCGTCGGCTTCATACAGGCGGCCGTGTTCGCCCTGCTAACTCTCGTCTTCGCCGTCATGGCAACTGAACACCATGGCGAAGGAGGTGACCACTCCGGGAGTCACGACGACTCCCACCAACCTGAGGGAGCTACTCAGGTCCACTAGGGCCTGTTGAAAGCGAAGTAACCAGCCGCCGGGTGGCGGTGAAGGAGGAATCTAGCCATGGATCTTTTGAGCTACCTGCCGCTCTTGGTCGTGATTGAAGTCGACGGTGCCAAGGCCCTCGGCGCAGCGTTCGCGATGGGAGTCGGCAGCATTGGTCCGGCCATCGGTATCGGCTTGCTGGTCGGAAAAGCGATGGAAGCGCTCGGGCGCAATCCGGAGGCGCGGACGGCGGTCCAGACGAACATGATCCTTGGAATCGCGTTCGCAGAGGCGATCGGCATCTATTCGCTGTTGACGGCTCTGATCATCGCATTCGTTCTCTAAGGTAGATCGGTTCTTGTCCCGCTCCCAGGGGAGCTAGAGAAAGGTAGATAGATGAGCGAGGCTTTTGATGCTTTGGGAATCAATCTCCCGCAGCTGATTGCGCAAATCGCGAACTTTGTCGTGCTACTCGTCATCCTGCGATTGACTTTGTTCAAGCCGATTATGCGAATGCTCGACGAGCGCCGTGAACGGATCGCCGAAGGACTTAACGCGGCTGAAACCGCCAGGTCTGAGGCCGCGGAGGCCCAGGCCAATGTTCAGGCTCAGTTGGACGCGGCTAGGGGAGAAGGCCAAGAGATCGTTGCGAACGCCCAGTCTATCGCAACTCGACTCCAGGCCGAGGCACGCGAACAGAGTGAACGTGACCGCGAGGTCGCAGCTGAGCGCGCCCGCGTCGAGATCCAGCAGGAGCGCGACCGTGCCATCGCCGATCTCCGGCGCGAGTTCGCCGGAATCACGATTACAGCGGCCGAAAAGGTCATCGGGCAATCGCTGGACCAGCAGGGCCATGAGCGAATCATCGACGAAACGCTCGACCAGTCGTCCTTTGGCGAGAACTAGACCATGGCAGACGTAGCAGCTGCGAAGCGATATGCACAGGCCGCGTTCGACTTGGCCCGGGAAACATCGGCGGATCTGGACCGGTGGCGGTCGGATCTCGACGATGTGGCGGTGGTGCTTGCCGAGTCGCAGGCGGCCGGGCCTCTCCAAGATGGGCGCACGGCACTTGAAGAGAAGCTCGCTCTCGTCGAGCGGCTTCTTGCCATAGACCCATTGGTGCTTAATCTCGCCAAGCTGCTCGTATCAAAAGGCCGATCGCCCGACGCCCGGGCCGTTGCAGATGCGTTCGCGCGTCTCGCTGATGACGAGGCGGGTGTTGAGCAGGCTGAGATCACGACTGCAGTCGAGCTTTCGGGCGAGCGCCTCGCGGCGCTTGAAGAACAGCTCAGTACGTCGATAGGTAAACGCGTGACGGCCACCGTAACGATCGACCCAGCGATCATCGGTGGACTCGTTGTCCGCGTGGGCGATCGGCTGGTAGACGGCAGCGTTAGGACACGGCTCCACAGATTGGGCCAGGAACTGGCGTCGGGTTAATCTCGGCGTTCGAGGACGAGTCAAAAGAGGAAGGTTACTTATGGCGGTTCGCGCTGAAGAGATTGCTTCCATCCTGAAGGATCAAATCAAGGGATTCGGGACAGATGTGGTGTCCACGGATGTAGGCACCGTTATCAGCACCGGCGACGGCGTTGCCCGCATCCACGGCCTCTCCGGAGTGATGTACTCGGAGTTGCTTGAGTTCTCCAACGGGGCTAACGGGATCGCGATGAACCTCGAGGAGGAATCGGTTAGCGCGGTGGTACTCGGCGAGTACACCGATATCAAGGAAGGTGATGAGGTTCGCTCCACCGGTCGCATTATTGAGGTGCCGGTTGGCGATGACCTTGTAGGCCGCGTGATCGACCCGCTTGGGAACCCCCTGGATGGCAAGGGACCGGTTAACGGAGACGTGACTCGCCCTGTGGAGCGCATCGCTCCCGGCGTGACTTTGCGCAAGAGCGTAGACGCTCCCGTCCAGACCGGGATCAAGGCCATCGACGCCCTCATCCCCATTGGGCGCGGCCAGCGTGAGCTGATCATCGGCGACCGCTCTACCGGAAAAACCCAGGTTGCGCTCGATACGATCATCAACCAGAAGGACGGGGACCTGGTTTGCATCTACGTCGCCATCGGCCAGAAAGCGGGCAAGGTGGCCCAGGTCCTCGGTCGGCTCGAAGAGCACGGCGCGATGGACCACACCGTTATCGTCGCCGCCAATGCCTCTGATTCGGCCGCACTGCAGTTCCTCGCCCCTTATGCGGGCTGCGCTATTGGCGAACAGGTCATGGAGAACGGACGGGATGCTCTTATCGTCTACGACGACCTGAGCAAGCATGCCTGGGCATACCGTCAACTCTCGCTGCTCCTTCGCCGCCCGCCCGGGCGGGAAGCATATCCGGGCGATGTCTTTTATCTTCACTCCCGCCTTCTCGAGCGCGCTGCTAAGCTCGAGGCAGGAGGCTCACTTACAGCGCTTCCAGTCATCGAGACGCAGGCCAACGATGTGTCGGCCTATATTCCGACCAATGTCATCTCTATCACTGACGGCCAGATCTACCTTGAGCCAGACCTCTTTAATGCCGGAATCCGGCCTGCTCTGAATGTCGGCATCTCGGTTAGCAGGGTTGGTTCGGCAGCCCAGACGAAGGTCATGAAGTCCGTGTCCGGGACGCTCAAGCTTGATCACGCCCAGTTCCGCGAGCTGCAGGCATTCGCCCAGTTCGGTACAAGCGATCTCGATGCGGCTACTCGCAGGCAGCTGGACCGCGGAACGCGTGTGAACGAGGTCCTCAAGCAAGGCGTATTCGAGCCGCTCAGCCTCGCCGAAGAAGTGGCAACCATCTTCGCTGTGACCGAAGGATTGCTGGACGATGTCCCGGTGGAGAAGGTGGGAGGCTTCGAGGTAGAGCTGCGCAAGTTCTTCGCCAGCAATAAGCCCGACCTCGCCGCCAGCATTCAGTCCGAGGGAGTAATGACTCCCGAGATCGAGGAAGGGCTGAAGGCTGCCATCGAAGAGTTCAAGCAGAGCGTCCCCTTCTAGGGACCGCAAACGACGAAATCGAGGAGTTCTGAGCAGCAATGGCCACCATCAAGCAACTAAAGCGACGTATCACATCGGTCGAGAACACGACAAAGATCACGAACGCGCTCCAGCTGGTTGCTGCTTCGAAGATGCGCCGGGCTCAGGACCGTGCAATGCAGGCGCGTCCCTACGCCGAGAAGCTCCGAACGGTGCTGAGCGGCCTCGCAACGGGGGCGGACAGCGGTGATGGCCCGGCTCACCCCCTGCTCGACTCCCGCGCCGCCACGACCGTTGGCGTCCTTCACATCACTCCGGATCGGGGCCTCTGCGGTGGGCTCAACGCCAACATGAATCGCGCCGCCGGCACCTTTGTGGCCGGGCGTGATGAAGAAGTCAACGTCGTTGCCGTGGGAAAGAAGGGGCGTGACTTCTTCATCCGGGCTAGGACAAATGTCAGTGCTGAGTTCACGGAGCTCGGCGACTATCCCACGCAGGCCGAAACATTAGGTATTTCTCACTTGGTCATCGACGACTATATGAACGAGGTCGTGGACCAGGTCTACCTGAGCTTTCCACACTTCGTGAGCACTGCGAATCAGACTCCTGTCATTCGCCAGCTGCTCCCGATTGAGCCTCCGCAAATGGACAGTGACGAAGAGGCCGCCGAGTTCCGCCAATCCTATATCTTCGAGCCGTCCCCAGCGGTCGTACTAGAGCGTCTCCTGCCCCGCTTCATCGAGATGCAGATTTACGAGGCCATTCTCGAGTCCGCTGCGAGCGAGCAGTCGGCGAGGATGGTAGCGATGAAGAATGCCACCGATAACGCCAGCGACATTCAGCGTGAGCTGACCCTGACATACAACAAGCTCCGTCAGGAACAGATCACCACGGAACTGCTCGACATCGTTGGCGGTGCATCGGCATTGGAGGGCTAGAACTGACTGGATTTGCGGCGGTTATTTTCGATATGGATGGGGTTCTCGTCGATGGGGAACCCCTTCATTTCCGTGCCGTGAATTCGCTCCTCGGGGAGGAAGGACTTTCCGTCTCACTCGAACGCTATAAGCCCTACATGGGGACCAAGACGGGCTGGAGCGACATGATGCGCGACCATGATCTCTCCCGTTCTCGGGCATATTACAGCGCTCGCTACAGGGAGATCGTGCTGGACATCTATAAGCGCGACTCAGTTGCTATGCCCGGAGCCGTTGAGCTAGTCCGCTCTCTGAGAGAGGCGGGCGTTGCAACTGCCGTCGCCTCCTCTTCTATCGAACCCTGGGTTCTCGCATGTTTCGAAACAATCGGACTTGCCGACGCATTCGATTCAATCACTACGGGCTCTGACGTCTCAGAGGGCAAGCCCGACCCGGAGGTCTATCTGTCCGCAGCAAAGAGGCTCGGCGCGCGTCCTGAAAGCTGCCTCGCTTTTGAAGACGCTCCGGCGGGGATTGAATCCGCGCACCGCGCCGGGATGATTTGCTGGGCGGTGCGGACTGATTACACCAAGGAGCTGGAACTACCGCATCCTGAGAGGGAATTCGATTCCCTGACAGAAGTGACGGTTGCTGAAATTGCGGGGGTACTTATATGACCGGTCTCGTATTACGGAGTGACAGGGATGGGGTGGCCTGGCTGACTCTTAACCGACCTGAAGCCCTGAACGCGCTCAGTCCGGCGCTGTTTGTAGAATTGCGTGCTCACTTGGACTCGATCGGCTCGAACGAGGACGAGATCGGGTGTGTCGTCTTGCAGGGTTCCGGCCGCGCATTCTCGGCTGGAAACGACATCAAAGCTATCCAAACGGGTGACCGTGCTCCGGAGCCGCATTTCCAGGCCGAGACCATCGATAACCTGGAGGCTCTCCCACAGCCGGTCATAGCCTCCACGCATGGTCCCTGTTATACGGGAGCCCTTGAAGTGGCCCTCGGCTGCGATCTGATTGTAGCTGGCGAATCATCGACCTTTGCCGACACACACGGACGCTGGGCGCTCACCCCAACTTGGGGCATGAGTCAGCGACTTCCCCGCCGCATCGGGGCGCTTAAAGCGAAGCAGATGATGCTGACGGGAACGACGGTCACTGCTGACGAAGCGCTGGGCCTTGGCTTGGTGAACGTGGTTGTACCGGATGACCAGAGGGTCGAAAAAACGACTGAACTGGCTGCCACGATTCTCGTAAATTCGTGGCACACGCTTCGTGCAGACAAGCGGCTGGTGAACGAAGGCCAGAGGTACACGTTGGTTGATGGCCTCGCTTACGAACGAAGGACGAGCCCGGGCGGAGGCCCGGACATGGCGGCGAGGCTCGCTTCGTTCCGCCGGGGGGGCAGACCGAACGCTCCCGCAAATGACAACAGCTAAGAGTTGGAGGACCAGTCATGACGAACACTGCAAGTACCGCCCGGGGCCGCGTAGTCCAGGTGATCGGCACTGTGATCGACGTCGAGTTTCCGCCGGACGAACTGCCGTCCATCAACAACGCCGTGACGGTGGAGATGGATGATGGACGGTTGCTGGTGACCGAGGTGCAGCAACACCTCGGCAACAATTGGGTCCGCTGTCTCGCTATGGACTCGACCGATGGGCTACGCCGGGGCGCTGTTGCAGCAAATACCGGCGACGCAATCTCGGTCCCTGTCGGAGAAAGCTCCCTTGGGAGGATGTTCAACGTTCTCGGCAATCCTATCGACGACCTCCCGGCACCGGCGGACGCACCCCGCTGGGGGATTCATCGCGAGCCACCCACTTTCGATGAGCAGGAAACCGATCCTTCTGTCCTTGAGACAGGAATCAAGGTAGTAGACCTAATTGCGCCTCTCGTTCGTGGTGGGAAGGTCGGCCTCTACGGTGGGGCCGGCGTCGGCAAGACGGTCGTGATTCAAGAGCTGATCTCCAATATCGCCCGCGAGCACGGCGGGTACTCCGTGTTCGCGGGCGTCGGTGAGCGTTCGCGCGAAGGCAATGACCTCTGGCACGAGATGAAAGACTCCGGAGTCATTTCGAAGATGGCTATGGTATTCGGTCAGATGAACGAGCCGCCCGGTGTGCGGCTGCGGGTCGGACTCAGTGGTCTCACGATGGCGGAGTACTTCCGAGACGAGGAAGGTCGCGATGTGCTGTTCTTTGTTGACAACATATATCGCTACATCCTCGCCGGCATGGAGGTCTCTGCGCTTCTCGGGCGAATGCCGTCCGCGGTCGGCTACCAGCCGACCCTCGCGACGGAGATGGGTGACCTCGAAGAGCGCATCACGTCGACCAAGAAGGGATCCATCACATCTTTCCAGGCCATCTACGTGCCTGCGGACGACTACACCGACCCGGGCGTCGCGACAACGTTCGGTCACCTCGACGCGGTGGTTGCCTTAGAGCGGGCGCTCGCCGAGCAAGCACTCTTCCCCGCCATGGACCCGCTCTCGTCGTTCTCGCGCGCCCTTGAGCCACGAATCGTGGGACAGGAACACTATGATGTTGCTCGGGGGGTCCAGGGTGTCCTCCAGCGCTATCGTGACCTGCAGGACATCATCGCGATCCTAGGTATCGATGAACTCTCTGACGAGGACAAGCTGACTGTGGCCCGAGCTCGCAAGATCCAGCGGTTCCTGACGCAGCCAATGTTCGTGGCCGAGCAGTTCACCGGGAGCCCCGGTCAGTACGTGCCGGTGCGTGAGACCATCGAGGGTTTCAAGCAGATTCTCGATGGAGAGCACGATGGTTTCTCGGAGCAGGCCTTCTATATGGTCGGAAATATCGAGATGGCGGTCGAAAAAGGCCGGCAGCTCTCAGAGGAGTAGACCGGCATGCCCCTCACGGTGGAAATCGTCACGGCTGAGCGCCTCGTTCGTAGCGAGTCGGATGTGGATACGCTGATTGTCCCAGGCTCAGAGGGTCAGCTTGCCATTCTTCCCCGCCACGCGGCCCTCATGACGACACTGACCCATGGAGAGGTCGTCTTCCGGCGGGGGGAGACTGAGGAACAGTTTGCCGTGGCAGGGGGGTTTGTCGAGGTCCGCGAGGATCGAGTGACGATTCTTGCGGACCAGGCAGAGGCAGCAGAAGAGATTGATGAATCGCGGGCTGAGCAAGCGCGCCGGAAGGCCGAGGAGCGCATTCGTGCTCATCGTGAGCAGGCAGGAAACGATGTGGACCTCGCGAGGGCGCAAGCGGCCCTCCGGCGCGCCCTGGCCCGTCTTCGAACTGTCGAGCTTCGGCGTCGCCGACCCGGCCCGCCACGCCCCGGAGGCTAGCGGCTCGCTCCAGCTTGCGCTCGTGCGGGCCATCTTCGTTCAGACGGGTCCGCATACTCAGCAGTTTGCAGATAGCGTTGACAGGCCGCCCGAGCGGTTTGGCGTTGGCCAGTGGCCGTGGGCGGGCCTATCCTGCCTTTGAGTGAACATGATGACCGCAACGTCGCCTCGGTATCGAGTGGAGGGCGGTTCGGCCCTGCGCGGGTCCGTGCGGACATCGGGAAGCAAGAACGCCGCCCTTGCCGCAATGTGTGCGTCTCTCCTGACTGACGAGGATATTATTCTCGAGAATGTTCCGGACATTTCGGACGTCCACTCCGTCCGCCGACTGCTTGAGAACCTGGGAACGACCGTCCGCGATCTTTCGGACGGCTCGATTTGCCTCAACAGCGCGTCCATTAGCACGTTTGAAACGCCAACAGCGTTGATCACTGAGAATCGTGCCTCGTTCCAAGTAACGGGCCCGCTGCTTGGCCGCTTTGGTTGGGCGAGCTCGGCTCCCCCCGGGGGCGATGCCATCGGCCAACGCCCGATCGACGTCCATCTGGGCGGGTTCGCTTCTATGGGCGCCACCGTCGAGCAGGTGGAGGATCGCTGGGTTGCCAGGGCTCCCGACGGGCCGGGGAGCCTCCGGGGCGCTCGTATCTTCATGGATTACGCCTCCGTTACAGGGACACAAAACGTCCTTATGGCGGCGGTGCTTGCCCGAGGGCAAGTGGCCATTGTGAACGCTGCCACGGAGCCGGAGGTGAGCGACCTCGCAAACCTTCTCGCCGCGATGGGGGCGAAGATTTCGGGCGTGGGGTCCCAGATACTCGAGGTGGACGGAGTCGAATCTCTCCACGGAGCAAGGGTGCGGATCATGCCCGACCGTATCGAGGCTGGGACGTTTGCGATCGCAGCAGCCGTGACCGCGGGGGAGATCGAAATTCTCGAAGCGCCTGTGCACGTGATGGATGCCCTGATCGCCAAGCTGAGGGCATGTGGGGCCGGTGTTGACGCAACGCCAGGCCGATTGGTCGTCAGTGGCCCAAGTCAGCTCCGGGCAGTTAGCTTCCAGGCCCTCCCCTATCCCGGCTTGGCCACTGATCTTCACTCTCCGATGGCAGCGATGCTCACCCAGGCCCAGGGCGTCTCAATCATCCACGAACGTGTCTTCGATAACCGCATGCTCTACGTCGGAGAGCTGCGCAAGATGGGAGCCGAAATCGTTAGTACTGGATCGTCGGCGATCGTTCTTGGCCCGACCAAGCTTCATGGGGCGAGAGTGCGGGCTCTGGACGTGCGGGCGGGGGCGGCGGTCCTTCTGGCTGCGCTCGCAGCCACGGGGACCACTACCATTGAAGAGGTGTCACATCTGGACAGGGGATACGAGGCTCTAGAAGAAAAACTCCGTGAGCTCGGCGCCGGGATCGAGAGGAACTGATGGTGTTCGAATTTCTCTCCTCCAAGCGAGCCGGGATCGACCTCGGGACGGCGAACATCCTCGTGTACGTCAGGGGCCAGGGAATTGTTGTCAACGAACCGTCCGTCGTTGCCCGGCACAACCGTGATAACGCGATCGTGGCCGTTGGCGCCGAGGCGCGCGCGATGCAGGGCCGCACTCCGGGTTCGATCGGTGTCATCCGTCCGATGAGGGACGGTGTAATTGCAGACTATCTGACGACCGAGGCGATGCTTCGGTATTTCATAGGGCGCATATCGGGCAGATTCAACATCGTCCGCCCCGAGGTGATGGTCACCGTTCCCGCGGGCGTCACTAGCGTCGAGCAGCGTGCAGTCCGGGATGCGGCTGAGCAGGCCGGCGGGCGGAAGCCCGCCCACCTCATTCCGGAGCCCCTCGCGGCCGCGATCGGTGCCCGCATCCCGATCGGCTCGGCCCGGGGGAACATGGTCGTGAACATCGGTGGGGGACGCTCTGAAGCGGCGGTCATCTCACTCTACGGTCTGGTCGTTAGCGAGTCCGTCCGCGTCGCCGGAGACCGCTTGGACGAGGCAATTATGGCCTTCGTACGGCGACGCCACAATCTGGTCATTGGCGAGCGTACGGCCGAGGAGATCAAGATCGCGATCGGGAGCGCTCTCCCCGTAGACGAAGGTCTGAGTACGCAGGTCCGTGGGCGAGACCAGCTGAGCGGACTCCCCAAGACGATCACGATTACCAGCCTGGAAGTCGTGCAGAGCATTCAGGACGGGCTTGCCACAATTGTGCAAGCCGTGCGGACCGTGCTGGAACGTACCCCACCTGAACTCGCCGCCGATGTGATCGACCGGGGGATCGTGCTAACCGGTGGCGGCGCCCTGCTTCGCCATATGGACGAGCTGCTAACACAGGAGACCGGAGTGCCCTGCTATGTAGCGGACAGTCCGCTCGAATGCGTGGCAATCGGCGCAGGGATCGCCCTGGATCATCTTGACGTTATCAAACGGAGCCTTCCGACCGAGGAGGAAAACCTCGTGGGGCTCTTCATGCAGGAAAACCGTTAGCGCACAGCCCCAGGTGCCCCCCGGTTCGGGTTAGAGCTTGAGGTAGTAGGTCATGCTCTGCATGGCCAGGACAGGGTCGATATTTCGAATACTGACTTCAGCGGGGACATGAGGCGTTGTGGGAGCATAGTTCAGCACCGCCCGTACTCCGCCAGACACGAGCCTGTCAACGATTTCCTGCGTGTTCTCGGCTGGAACGGCCACGATGCCGATATCTACGGGCCGCTCAGCGAGGAACGCTCCCAGTTCATCCAGGTTCTGAACAGACAAGTTGCCGATGCTCCGGCCCTCGAGCTCTGGGTTGCTGTCGAACGCAGCAAGGATTTTGAATCCCTGGGGTTCGAATCCGCCGTATTCGACTATCGCCTGTCCGAGCCGGCCGACGCCTACGACGCAGACGTGCCATTGTCGGTCCAATCCAAGAATCTCACGGAGCCGGGCGAGCAGCGATTGAACGTTGTACCCGCGGCCTTGCTTGCCGAATCGGCCGAAGTAGCTGAGGTCCTTTCTGATCTGCGCGGGTGTCACATCGAGGGCCTCCCCGAGTGCCTGGGAGCTGACGACAGCCTCCCCGTTTTCGGCAAGCGTAGCCAACGCCCGAGCGTATGTCGGGAGGCGATTGATCACGACTTCTGGAATCTCAAGAACCATACGTTGAGCGATTGTGAAAACTGTAACGGATGGCGCACTGTAGCATGCCCCGGCGGCCAACCGCCACTGGATTTCGTTACATGGTCATGATGAATTTGGGAGCGCAGCTCGGACCAGCCGAACCAACAGATCGTCGTCAGCAACGTCCATCGTTCTCGGGTCGATCAAGACTCTTTCGTCTTCGATTCTCGCTACGATCGGGACATCTCCTGAGCGCATCGCCTGGGAAAGCCGCTCCGGGCCCTCCGTGCTCGAAATGGCCACGCAATATGTGGGCATGCCTTCGCCTGGAAGAGACCCGCCCCCAACCATCGTTGTGCCCGTGACGACCATGGAGCCGGCGATTTTCCCGGCTATCCGGTCGGCCCGTGCGCGTATGTCCTCCAGCGGAGTGCTGAGCATTCGCCAGACCGGTACTCGGGAGGCGGCTTCGCCTTCTTCATAGGCCTTTAGTGTTGCTGCCAGCGCCGCTGTGGTGAGTTTGTCGATCCGGAGCGCGCGCGCCAGCGGGTGGCCTCGCAATTCTTCGATCAGTGCCGCTCTGCCAACGATGATTCCCGCCTGTGGTCCTCCCAGCAATTTGTCGCCGCTAAAGAGCACAAGATCGGCCCCCGCCGTCAGGCTCTCCTGAACGGTAGGCTCGGGGGCCATTCCAAACTCAGTTGTGTCGATAAGGCAGCCGCTGCCGAGGTCGTCTATCAGGAGGATTTCAGCGTCCTCCGATTCTTGGCGGAGCTCTTTCAATGTCGGCTCCGTCGTGAACCCAACCACACGGAAGTTGGACGAGTGGACGCGCAGGATGGCGGCGGTATCGGACGTTACCGCTGCCGAAAAATCTGTGCGGTAAGTGCGGTTGGTGGTCCCCACCTCGACGAGTCTCGCGCCGCTCTCCCCGATTACGTCGGGAATCCGGAAGCCGCCGCCGATTTCGACCGCCTGTCCCCGGGAAACGATGACGTCGCGGCCGCGAGCGAAAACGTGTAGAGCCATAAACAACCCAGCGGCGTTGTTGTTGACCACCATCCCGTCCTGCGCTCCGGTCACGCGTCGTAATCGGGACCGTAAGTGCTCGTGGCGATTCCCACGGCCGCCGGACTCGAGGTCGAACTCGAGGTTCGAATAGCCCTTCGCCGCCTCGTCGACGTCGTCCAGGGCCGCGGAGTCTAACGGGGCTCGCCCCAGGTTGGTCTGCAGAACCACGCCTGAGGCGTTGATGATCCGCCTGAGCGGTGGTGTGCCTGCACTCTGGATACTCGTTCGCGCCGCTTCCACGACTGCGTCGTGAGCTGGTGCGCTTTCGCCCGCTTCGATCCGCTCTCTGAACTTCTGGAGCACTTCCCGGATTATCCCGGCCGCGGCCGCACCTTCGCCGTCCTTTCCCAATTCGGTAAGGACGGAGTGGACGCTCGGCAGAAACCTTAGATCACTCATACGTTGACGATTGTAGGCGCCGAACCTGTGATTATACCGGGACCGGTTTGACCGCCAACGGGGAACGCCCGACGATACGAGCACCTGTCTCTTTGGAGTTCCTGTGAACCTTCGAATACCCGGACCGACGCCGTGCCCGGACGGGGTTCTTGATGCCCTTTCAGGACAGATGATCAACCATCGCGGTCCCGAATTCGCCGCCCTCTTGCGCCGAATCACCGACGGCCTGAATTGGACCTTTGGGAGTTCCAGTGACGTGCTTACTTTGACGGCTTCCGGAACCGGTGGACTCGAAGCTGCCGTCGTCAACTGCCTGAGCCCCGGTGATCGTGTGATGGCGGTCTCCATCGGCTCGTTCGGCGATCGGATCCGGAACATCGCCGCCGCCTACGGCGCCGACATCGACTCCTACGCCCTCGAGTGGGGCGAGACCGCTAACCCGACTGAAATCGGTCGTCGGCTTGACGCCGATTCATCGATCAAAGCAGTCCTCGTCACCCATAACGAAACGTCCACCGGCACGACGAATCCTCTCCAGGCCATCGCCAGGGAGGTCCGTTCCCGGGATCGGCTTGTCATCGTGGATGCCGTCAGCAGCATGTGCTCTATCCCCTGCCCAGTGGAGGAATGGGGGCTCGACGTTGTCGTCAGCGGTTCGCAAAAAGGTTGGATGGTTCCGCCGGGCCTCGCCTTTCTATACATGAGTGAGCGCGCCTGGGAAGCGCACGAGTCGGCCACGATGCCGCGGTTTTACCTCGACGCTGGTCAAGCACGAAACTCGCTTGTGAAGGACCAGACGCCATGGACTCCCGGGATGACCGTCTTCTACGGGCTCGACCGGGCGTTTGAATTTATACGTGAAGAGGGCCTCGAATCGATTTTCCAGCGCCATCGCGAGGTGGCAGCCTCGGCTCGTGAGCGGGTGAAGGGCCTTGGATTGAAGCTCGTTCCGGTTGACGAGCAGCACGCTTCCAACACCGTCACTGCCGTCTACTGGCCAGAAGGGCTGGATGGTAAGAGGATCGCTCGCCGCGCACGGGAGGAATTCGGCGTCGTTCTCGGAGGTGGGCAGGGTAAGCTCGGGGGAAAAATTTTCAGGATCGGTCACCTCGGGTGGTTTACCCAGGAAGACGTCGACGGGGCTCTAGACGTCGTTGAACGGTTGCTTAAAGCCGCGAAAGGGAGTTCCTAGTCAGTCGATGAACCCGATCAAAGCTCGACCAAGAATTCTTGTCGCTGACTCGGTCGCCGCCGAGGGCATCGAGTTGATGAAGAAGATGGCCGACGTCGACGTTGCCACCGGGCTTTCCCCCGAGGAACTGGTCGCCCGAATAGCGGACTACTCGGCTCTCGTCGTGCGAAGCGAAACAAAAGTCACGCGTGTGGTACTCGAGGCTGCGACGAACCTCGTCGTGGTCGGCCGAGCCGGCGTCGGAGTCGACAACATCGACCTGGAGGCCGCAACCGAGCGAGGCGTGCTGGTGGTGAACGCTCCCCAGGCAAATACCGTGGCCGCCGCCGAGCACACCATCGCTCTCCTCCTCTCTCTCGCCCGCCATGTCCCGCAGGCCGACGCATCAATGAGGGCAGGCCGGTGGGACAGGAAGAGCCTGGTGGGGATTGAGATCGCGGGGAAGACCCTCGGAGTTCTCGGACTCGGAAAGATCGGGGCGGAGGTGGTGCGCCGCGCTATCGGCCTCGAAATGCGTGTGCTCGGGTACGATCCATTCGTGCTTGAGGAGCGGGCCCGGGCTATCGGGGTTGAGCTGGCCTCATTTGACGACCTTATCGCCCAAGCTGATTTCATCACGGTTCACGTGCCTCTGACGACCGCCAACACCGGGCTGCTTGGTGCCGACCAGATAGCGCGCATGAAGGACGGCGTCCGACTGATAAACGTGGCCCGGGGAGGGATCATCGATGAACAGGCTCTCGCCGACGCCGTCGACGCCGGCAAGGTCGCGGGTGCGGCCATTGATGTATTCACCTCTGAGCCTCCCGGTGACAGCCCGATCCTTGGCGATCCTCGCGTGATCGTCACTCCGCATCTTGGCGCCTCGACTACCGAGGCTCAGGAACGTGTGATCGTGGATGTTTCCGAGCAAATCGTGGAAATTCTCGATGGACAGCCGGCGAGATTCGCTGTCAACGCTCCAATGCTGACCGGAGAGGCCCTCAGTCTTGTGGGACCCTATCTCGCAGTGGCAGAACTGCTTGGCAGCCTTGCGACACAGCTACTGCTCGGCCAGGTCGAGTCGATCGAAATCGACTACTTCGGCGAAATAGCCGAGCACGATGTCGCCTCCCTGCGAGCCGCCATTATCCGCGGACTGCTGAGCCCAATCAGCGAGGAGAACGTCAGTATCGTTAACGCGGATCTGGTAGCTCACAGCCGGGGCCTCGGAATCGACGAGCGGCACCGCTCATCTCACGAGGCGTTCGTGAACCTGATCGAGCTACGCGTGAAGACCAGCGAAGCCGAAGTGACTGTGGCGGGGACAATCGAGCATGGACAGCCTCACGTGGTCTTGCTTAACGAACTGGACGTGGACATCCAGCCCGGCCCCGGTAGCTACCTTCTTGTCTGCGATAATGAAGATCGCCCCGGCATGATCGGCAAGCTTGGAACGCTTCTCGGTGAGTTCGACATCAATATTCATTCGATGCAGGTTGGTCGCCGGAATCGACGGGAGCGAGCGATCATGCTGATAGCACTGGACGAAGCCCCCGACAAAGTTGAGCTTGGCCGGATCGAGGCGATCGACGGGATTCATAACGTCAGGCTAATCCAGCTCTAATCGGGGCCTGGACTTCAGCACCGGAGACCGGTGGTGGGCGTCTATTTGAACTTTGTGAGGTCCATGAACTGATCAGCCGCATTTCTCAGGTTGCCGGCAGTGTTGTGCAGGAACGACACGATTTCAACCCGGACGCCGTGCGACTGGACGGCCTCCACCAGCGCTTCGAAATCCCCGTCTCCAGATAGCAGGCAGACCACGTCGAGTCTGTCGATCATTTGGATCACATCTAGGGCGATCTCGATATCGAGATTCGCTTTGATGGCCCCGCCATGGAAGCGCTTGAGAGGCTTTGTTTCCACCCTGTATCCGCCATCAATGAATGGCTCGACGAACCTCTGAGTTTCGATCGAGACACTCGGGTCGTCGCTTACCGGCGAGTAGGCGACGGCACGGACCAGTTGCCGCCCGTCCGTAAGCCTTGCAAGCACCTTGGCCCAATCGATGGTTGTCCGACGCTCTTCGCGGGCTTTCTCGACATTTGCCGCGTCCACGAAGACTCCAACCCGCTCCCCGGCTGTTGCACGGGCAGGCGCTGGCGCCTGCTGCGGAAGCGACTCCACTAGCTTCGTCAAGGCGGCGATCTGGTTTCCTTGCTCTTCAATGGTCTTCGCCATCGCTGCAAGGTCCGCGGTGGCGAAGACTTTAGTGTCAGGGGTCTTCCTTGCCGTGCGGCTCGAACTTGAGCGACTTCTTCTCGGTGCCGGTTGAGCCTTCTTATCCTCCGGCTCGGCGTCCTTCGTCTGCTCAGTTGGCTTATCCAAGGCAGTGTCGGACTCGGCCTTGGGGCGACGTCCGCCTCGGCCTCCCCGACTTCGGCGGGCCGGTGTCGGGGGCTCGTCAGCGTTTTTCGGTTCCTCATTAGTACCCGGCAACTTATCCTCCAAGCTCGATTCAGCGGCTCGCCGGCCTTGACCCCCGCGGCTTCCGCGCGAGCTAGTCTTGCGCCGTGAGGCGGCCGCCGATTTCTCCTCGGGAGCGGCGGACCCGGAGCCATTCTGGCTCGCTACAGCGTCTGCTTCAGTCGAATCCGCCGACGAGCGCTGGCGGCCGAAGGGATTAGGAGTCATTGGGCAAGCCCGACGGCTATGCGCTGCAGGACGCTGATTCGTGCCGCCGTGAGGCGTGCAATTCGGCGCAGTTCGTTCGCAGCGGGAGAGTCTTTGGCTGCGCAGGCGAGAGGCTCGCCCGAGTCCCCCGCCTCATGTACCTGGGACTCTATCGGAATCTCCCCGAGGAAGTCGATTCCGAGCTCGTCGGCCGCTTCTCGGGCCCCGCCATGACCGAATATGTCGTAGCGCGTCCCGGTGTCCGGAGCTAGGAAGTAGCTCATGTTTTCGACCATGCCAAAAACGGGAACTCCAAGCTTTTCGAACATGGAGACGGCCTTCATTGCGTCCTCGGTCGACACCGCCTGTGGTGTGGACACGATGATGACACCGGTGATCGGCGCCTCCTGGGCCATACTCATCGATGCGTCACTGGTCCCGGGTGGAAGGTCAATGATCAGGTAATCCAGCTCTCCCCACGAGACGTCGTGCAGAAGCTGTCTCACCGCAGTCCCGATCATCGGTCCTCGCCAGACAACTGGCGCTCCTCGTGGAAGCAGGAAGCCGATCGAGACGACCTTCACCCCATGTCGCTCAATCGTCTGGAGTCCACCGGGATTGTTGGTCTGCACGCCCGCCGGGAGTCCGAACATCGTCGGGATGTTTGGCCCTGTGATGTCCGCATCGAGGAGTCCGACGGACGCGCCGTCGGCTGCCAGCGCGACGGCAAGGTTGGTGGCCACCGTGGACTTCCCGACTCCACCTTTATTGCTGGCAATGGCGACGATGTTCCGGATGCCTTGGACTGGTTGCTGACCTTCGCCCGGCGAAGATGCTCTCACGTCTGCACCCCAATTGATTTCGAGCTCAGACACCCCCACATCCGCAAGAGCCTGGCGGATGTCCTCTTCAATTTGATCCTTGAGCGGACAAGCAGGCGTTGTTAGCTCGATCGTGAGAGATACGGCTGAGTCATTAACTTCGAGATCTTTGACCATACCCAGCTGAACAATGCTGGCGCGAAGTTCCGGGTCGTTGACGGTTTCAAGTGCAGCCATGATCTCTTCATGGCTGGCTGCCGCCGATGTGCTCATTCTGAGTGGTTACCTTTCAGCGCGATCGGCGCAGAAGTCCGTGCCGCGGTAAAGAATCGAGGTCTGAAGGTGACGGCGAGAGAGGCCGTACCTGGCGGACTGATCGTAGAGCCTTACCTCTAGTCCAGACAAATCGTATAGGGTGCTTGACAAATGCTGCTTGCGCTAAGGATGCGAACGTATATTCTTTTCATAGCCTGAGGGACGGGAACGGAAGGCTAAAGATGGTACTTAAAGCAGCCTCAATTGACACTACCGCTGTGCGCGACGATTGCAGTCATCACTGGGTGATCGCGACGCCTAATGGCGCGGTGAGTGATGGCCGGTGCAAGATTTGCGGCCAGGAACGAGTGTTCCGTAACTCTCAAGAAGACCTCCTGTGGGATTCCGATAGTTTTTCGCTTAACGGATCGCGCTACCGCCGTCGCCGTATTGGCGCCAACTAACTGCAGCGTTTCCTCTTATTTCTTTTCGTCAGGCCATCGGCTTCGGTGCTGGGTTCGTGGGCATTAGACTGAGGTTGTGATCCCGGACCTTTCCACCGATCTCGCCCCCGGCCATAAGACGGGCTTACTTCTCGATAATCCCGTCATGGTTGCGAGCGGAACGCTTTCTTGGGGTACGGAGTTCGCTCGCCAGCTCGGCCAGAAGCAGCTCGACCGTCTCGGCGCCGTGGTCAGTAAGGCCGTTACTCTGACGCCACGGGCCGGAAACCAGCAGCCTCGCGTGGCCGAAACTCCTGGAGGGATGCTGAACTCGATCGGCCTTCAGAATCTCGGTGTTGACGCCGTCCGCGAGGACCGGGCGCCAATCTGGGCCCGATGGAAGGTCCCCGTGCTCGTCAACATTGCCGGGGACCGGGCCGACGACTACATCGCCGTCTCAGAGTCGCTCGACGGGGTCCCAGGGATCTCCGGATTCGAGCTGAACATAAGCTGTCCCAACGTCGACGATGGTCTTGAATTCGGGCAGGACCCGACCGCTGCAGCCTCCCTTACAGCGGCCGTGGTACGCCGCACGGACCTGCCCGTGGTCGTGAAGATTACTCCAAACGTGACCGACCCATCTGAGGTTGCGGTCGCGTGCGTCGACGCCGGTGCCAGCGCGATTTGTGCGATAAACACGGTCCTCGGAATGGCTATCGACACCGCCAAGCGAAAGCCAGTTCTGGCTAGGGCTCGAGGAGGCCTCAGTGGCCCCGCCATCAAGCCAATAGCCCTGAGAATCGTTTATGACGTCGCCTCAAGGGTCGACGTTCCTGTCATCGGCTGTGGTGGCGTGAGCAGTGGCGTCGATGCGGTCGAGTTTCTGATGGCTGGTGCCAGCGCCGTCCAGGTTGGGACGGCGACTTTTGCTAACCCCCGTGCACCGCTTGATGTGCTGGATGGTCTTACCGAGTGGCTCGCTAGGGAATCGGTGAAGAAAGTGAAAGACCTGGTTGGCGTGGCGCTGTAACGGAACAAGAAGAGTCCTCGACTCCCATCACCACTGTGCATTTGTCAGGAGCGGCCGATCTTCTGAGTAGGTATGGTCCGTCTTTTCGTGTCCTTAGCATTGGTTTTGAGTCTCGTAACGCTGACGATCGACTCGACCGCGGTGGTAGCAGCACCCGATGCGCAGAACGTAGCTTCAGACAGTTCTACTTTTCGATGTAGATGCCGGGGACGTTGAGGTCACCGTCGAAGTAATCATCTAGGCTATCCGCGTCGACCGTGACCATCTGTACCTTTACGCCGTGGGTGGTGCCGACGGAAGGGTAGCGATGTGAAAAACCAGCGCACTCCTGAAGTCGATTCGACGCCGACATGTATAGGCTGCAGAACCTGAAAGAGAATTTGCGACGGCCACGGCGAGCGAGATCGAAGTCAATTGCTCCGGTGGTGTGTCAGGAAACGCGAGCAGCAGCACCGGGAGCAGGATGAAGCCGCCGTCGGCACCCACCAGCGTGCCGAAGAGACCGACAATCAGTCCCAGCGGGATTAGTAGTAGCTCGACTGGGTCCACTCCCCCTTACCAGTCTGGTTAGACCGGAATCTCGGGGTAATCCAACGGATCTTTCCGTTGCCCTCTCGGCCTCCGGAGGCGCCCCGTAAAGGCCGATAACCTGTCCTTGAAGTGTGCGAAACGGCGCTCCAATGTTCCCCTAACCCAGGCCCGAGTCGTTCCTGTTTCTCGATAGCGGTTGAAGCGCTCATCCAGGCGCCGCTTTTCCTTCGTGGTGAGCAGAGAGCTGATTTCACGAATGAGTGCCCGCTGAAGGAATTGCGCAGCGTCCCTCGGATTGGTGTGGGCGCCCTCGCCGGGTTCGGAGACAGTTCCATCCGCGATGCCGAGGCGGAGACAGTCATGAGAGGTAATCCGAAGTCTCTCGGCGATTTCATCGGCTTCGCTCGAGAGAATCTTCGCTGCCTGTTCGGGACTTACGACCTCGAAGACGGCGTTGTCGAGCATCAGAATCCTGTCCGCTACTCCGAGCGCGAGCGCCCCTTCGGATGTGGCTTCCCCGGTTATGGCGGCGACGGTTGGCACCGACAGCTCGAGCATAGTTGCCATGCAGTTCGCTACAGCGCGCCCCAGTCCCGCCTGCTCGCTGTGAAGAGCGGGGTCCGCGATCATCGTGTCAATCAACGTCACGACGGGGAGTTTGAACTTATCGGCAAGGAGCATTGCCCTTTGAGCCTTGCGGAATCCAGCCGGCCCGATGAGAGCACCGCTTTCTCCGCCCGTGCGCGCCTGCACAATCAGCATGACGGGCTCGACGCCGAGCATCGCGGGCCCCGCTGCGATTCCCCGCCCTTCCTCGCCTGTGCCATCGCCGTGGAGCTCGAAGAACGCGCCAACCATGAGCTGTGCCAACTCCAGCGCCGCCGGCCGGTTCCGGTGCCTCGATATCTGTACTTGGGACCAGGCGTCATGCGGACTGTGCCCATGTTCATCAGGCCGCAGAGGCGGTAACGCTCCCGGGTGTACGTCGCTGGCCACAAGGTCCAGCAGGAGCGAAAGCGAATTTCGGATATGGGTCCGTGGAAGTATCGCGTCCACGAGGCCGTGGGCCAGGTGATCCTCGGCCGTATGGGCACCCTGGGGCAGTTCCTTCCCTTCCGTCTCCTCGAGAAGCCGGAGCGCACCGTATCCCATCAGGGAATTCGGCTCCGCAATGATGAAGTCGGCCAGGCTCACAAACCCGGTGTAGGCCGAGCCGGTAGTCGGGTCTGTTGCGACCGCGATGTGTGGCAGTCCCGCCTGCGAGTGCTTCCCGAGTGCCACCGCGATGCGGGGGGCTTGCATCAGTGCTAGGAGACCTTCTTGCATCCGCGTGCCAGATGTCGATGCAACCGTGATGACCGGGATGCCCTTTGCTGTTGCTTTCTCGAACGCCCTGGCGAGGCGCTCGCCGGCCGCAACGCCGATTGAACCCCCGAGGAAGCTGAAGTCCACGACAGCGATTTCCACGGGACGACCCCGCAGTTCCCCGGTCCCAGTCAGGACCGCCTCAGCGAGGCCAGTTCGCCGCTGAGCGTTGATCACGCGCGACCGATATCCGCCCTTGCCATCGAACGAGAGCGGATCAAGCGCCGTGACGCCACTGTCCGCCTCGCGGAAGCTTCCCTGGTCGAGTAGCATCGAGACTCTGTCGCGGGCGGTCACATGGAAGTGGAACCCGCAAGCGTGGCATACCCGAAAGCGGTCGTACTCCGCCGAGCCGTCCAGGTCTGCGCTGCAGGAAAGGCAACGCTCATGCTGGGGCTCTTCGGAAACTTCCGGTTCTCGCTCGGTTCTCCGAACGAGGTCAAGCAGCCTATTTCTCATTAACCCAGTCTATCAACTAGGATCCATCCGCTGACTGGTCAGAACCCGTCGGGACTCTCCTTCTTCCAGCGGACCAACGATGCCCTCCGATTCCAGGGTCTCTATCACGCGATTGGCTTTAACTGCACCGATCCGAAGTCGCCGCTGCAGCATCGACGGCGAAATTCGTTCATGCATCGATGCCAGCTCACGCGCCTCGTCCAGGGCCGGGTCGTCGTCGTCGAGGTCCGTGTCTTCATCACCGTTGCGAGCGAGCAGCGCCTCCTCGAGAAGGGCGTCTGCGTTTTCAGGCGTCAAGGCGCTGAAACGGTCATCGGTCCAGAACTCCACCAGTCGCTCTATTTCCGCATCGGAGACGTAAACCCCTTGGATTCGAACCGGCTTGGCTGCATCGGTCGGCATGTACAGCATGTCACCTCTGCCGAGCAGCTTCTCGGCGCCGCCCATGTCTAGGATGGTGCGTGAGTCGGTTTGCGATGTGACCGCAAACGCAATTCGGGTTGGGAAATTCGCTTTGATGAGCCCCGTTATCACATCGACCGACGGTCGCTGGGTAGCCACGACCAGATGGATCCCAGTGGCCCTCGCTAGCTGAGCCAGCCGGCAAACCAACCTCTCTACCTCAAACGGAGCGGCCATCATCAGATCGGCCAGCTCGTCGATAATCACTACCCAGTAAGGCAGCTTCCTCATGACGCGCGGATGCCGGTTGTAGGCCTCGATATTCCGGACCGCTACGGCGGAGAACTTCTTGTATCTGGCCTCCATCTCGGAGACCACGGCCTGCAGGACGCCGACAACCTTGTCTATGTCGATGATGACTTCGCTGAAGGCTAGGTGAGGGATTCGTCCGTAAGGAGTGAGTTCGACCCTTTTCGGGTCGATCATCACGAATCGCACGTCGTCCGGGGTGGCGTTCATCATGATCCCGGCTATAACCGCGTTCATGCAGACGCTCTTGCCGCTTCCCGTGGCCCCGGCGATCAGCAGATGGGGCATCTTCGCCAGGTCGGCGACGATGGCGGTTCCCGATACTCCCTTGCCCAGGGCGACCGCGAGCTTCGTCTCGCGTACCAAATCGTAGAAATCGTGCGTCTCCATGACGGCTCTCAGGGACACGACCGAGGCCGAATCGTTGGGTACCTCGATTCCGACGATTGCCCTGCCCGGCACAGGCGCTTCGATCCGCAACGAGGGTGCGGCAAGGGCTAGGGCGAGATCGTTCTGCAGCGTGGTTATCTTGTTCACTCTCACCCTGGTGCGGCTGACTTCCACTTTTGTTGTCACAGGGCGACCGTCCGGCCCCAATACGGGTTTGCCGGTTTCGTCGCGTTCCTGGACGTCGCGGCACTTGATCTCCCAGCCCGGTTCGACGCCGAACTGGGTTACGGTGGGCCCTTCGTTGATCTCAACGACGGTCGCGTCGACGCCGAAGCTGGCGAGCGTATCAACAATAAGTTGGGCCCTTGCCGCGTTGTCGTGGGTGCGACGGGCGCTCGGAACCGGCGTGTTAAGGAATTCGAGCGCCGGAAGCTGCCACCCTGATGGCGGTGCAATCGGGGTTTCTGGCTTCGGTTCCCCGGGGGATTCGGAGACGTCGCTCTGTTCGGTTGTTTCAGCGGTCTCGTCGTCCCGCTCCTGTGCTGCGGTCGGGGATTCAATGACCTCGTCTTCCTGTGCGGTACCGACGAGCGCCGCTGCGGCTCCTGCGCCGATGGTGGACGAAGGGGCTCCGGGTTCAATCGTTGGCCGAATTCGGATCGGTGTCGTCTCGAACGTGGCGATCGGTCTTGGTCTCGGGAGCGGCATGTTCTCCTCGATGACAAGTTCCGTCTTCCGGCGACGAAGGAGCTTCGCAATGAACCTGACTGTGGCTACTGCGCTCCGGCCGGCCCTGTGTGGATAACGACGCGTCCAGGCTTCTGCCAGTCCGGAAGGAATCGCCCTGAACGCCCACTTCAGCAGCCTAGGGGCAACCAGCCAGAGGATGAGAACGATAGCGCTCAGCCAGGCAATGACGCCCAACCAGCCGCTCACCAGCGCATGCCCCAGGTTGCCGCCGAGAGTTACTTCGTCAAAGTCAACGTTGCCTAGCGACCAGTTAGCCCGGTTCAGCCCCAGCGCCCCCCAGGCTAGGAACGCAACAAGGAAGTAAATGGCGATCTTTCGCGCGAGCGCCCGGGGCTGCCCCTGCTCGCCGCGCGCGAGGACTATGCCGCTTGTCGCGGCAAGAGCGGCGACGATAAGGATCCCGAGTCCGAAAGCCCGGGCAATTGAGTCTCTAACGCCCCCAAGCACGTCCCCAAGGTCGACGATGAAAGGCAGAGTGCCGATTGCCAGCGCAGCGAGTGCCATGCCTGCCACTTCGGCGTTCGTAAACCTGCGATGTGTTGACGTTCCGCGGGAGCGAGCAGATCTGCCCCTGCCCCGCGCGGGGCGCGAGCGAGCACGTGACGCCATAGACGACCCTCCTTGGTCGGCGCACACCCCGCTTGCGACGAGTTTAAGCTCTGCCGAGGGTCTCGACTACACCTCGACGGTCACCGTCAGTACCATCGGTCGACGGCGAGTTTCATCGTACAGGAACTTGCTAAGAGCGTCCCGGACTCTGGCGTTTATGTCACCGATTTCCGCGTAGTGGTCCTCCCCGGCGAGAGACTTCGCAACGACATCTCTTGTGCTCTCGAGGAGCTCCTCACGATCGTTCAAATCAATGAAGCCGCGCGAGAGCATCTCAGGTGGTGCGGCGAGGTGCCCCGTTTGCTTGTCCACTGTCGCGAACACGACGACAAACCCGTCTCCCGCCAGATGTGCACGGTCGCGGAGCATGTGCTGGTTAACATCCCCGATCCCGAGGCCATCTACATAGACATAACTAGCAGGGACCCTGTCCTTGAGGTGAGCGCCGTTGTCATCCAGCTCCAGCACATCACCGTCGGTCAGAACGAAGGCGTTCCCCTCGGGCACGCCAACCGATTCAGCAAGGTGAGAATGTACGACCAGATGCCTGTATTCGCCGTGAACGGGCACAAAGTATTCAGGCTGAAGAACGCTCTGCATGATCTTGAGCTCTTCGCGGCTCGCGTGGCCTCTTACGTGGACGTTCGCAACCCGGTTGTAGAGCACTTCAGCCCCCAGCCGAAACAGGTTGTCGACATTGCGAAATACGGCCTGCTCGTTTCCGGGAATGGGCGTTGCTGAGAGGACAACAGTATCTCCATCCTGGATTGTGATGTGCCGGTGATCGCCGTTGGCCATTCGCGTGAGGGCACTTGTTGGCTCGCCCTGGCTCCCTGTTGTGACTACGACGAGATCGTGTTCGGGTGTTTTACGCATTTCCTCAACGCCGACGATCAGGCCGTCTGGGACGTCGAGGTAACCAAGCTGCCTGGCCATAGCAACGTTGTCGATCATTGACCGGCCAGTGACAAAGACCTTTCGATTTGTAAAATCAGCGGCATCGACGACCTGCTGAATCCTCGAAATGAGGGAGGCGAAGGTGGCGATGATGACTCGCCCCTCAGCGTTCACAAGAATGCTTCGGATCGCGTCTCCTACGAGCTCCTCGCTCGGAGTGAAACCATCCTGCTCTGCGTAAGTCGAGTCGGCGAGTAACAAGAGGCAGCCATCCGCTCCAACTTGCCCGAGCCTGGTCAAATCCGTGTGCTGCTCCATCACCGGGGTGTGGTCGATCTTGAAGTCGCCGGTGTGAACCACAGTCCCGACCGGGGTTTTGATGATGAGACCGCAGGCGTCCGGAATGCTGTGCGCGACGGAGAAGTATTCGACTTCGAAGCACCCGGCCTGGATTACCTCGCCAGGTCGGACTTCGTTCAAAGAGGTCTGATTCAGCAGCCTGTGTTCCTTGAGTTTCACCCTGATGAGCCCGTTCGTGAGCTTGGCCCCGTACAGGGGGACGGTGAACTCGCGCAAGAAATAGGGGAGCGCTCCAACATGGTCTTCATGCCCATGCGTGAGAAATACGGCTCTGATTCTGTCCTGCTTGTCGCGTAGATAAGAAAAATCCGGAATCACGAGGTCTACGCCCAGCATCTCCTCTTTGGGAAACATCAAGCCGACGTCGACCACGATGAGATCTTCGCCGCACTCGAGCACCATCATGTTGCGGCCAATTTCGCCGAGCCCGCCGAGCGGAATGATTCGTAGTGGGTCAGTCATCACTCACCTCAGTCGAACAGTGACATCTGCTCCGACTGCAGGCCACTATCCGCTTCGTCGCTCGGCTGGCCGGCCACCACATTCGGCGCTGTCTCGCGGCTAGCCTTGGCGCGCTCCACTACCTTTGGGAGACGGGCGAAGTCTTCTAGAAGCGTCGCTCGTAGGCTTCCCTGGTGGAGGGCCGCCGCCGGGTGGTACATCGGTACGAAGTACCTTTCGCCGACTTGCTTCCAGCGGCCGTGAACCTTGGAAATGATGCGATTTGGAAAGAAACGAGCCATGGAGAATCGACCGAGAGTGACGACGACCAGAGGATTCACCAGTTCGAGCTGTCTTTCGAGATACGGGGAGCAGGACTGAATTTCATCGGGCAACGGGTCCCGGTTGTTGGGCGGGCGGCATTTGAGCACGTTGCAAATGTAGACCTCGTCTCTCGCGTATCCGGCCTGCGCAAGACATTCCTCGAGGAACTGTCCCGCTGCTCCGACAAATGGTCGGCCCTGCCGGTCTTCGTTCGCGCCGGGAGCTTCACCGATGCAGATGATCTCAGCGTTGTGTGGGCCTTCTCCCGGGACTGCGTTGAGGCGCGAGACCCCGAGGTCGCAAAGCGAGCAAGCCCACACTTTTGCCTCGAGATCCGAGAGCGTCTCGGAGGAGCTTGTCATCTGGCAGGCTCGGGCTTAGCTGGTGGCTGAAGCACCAGGGCGAAGAGGATCCCGACGCCGTAGAGAATCAGCAATGGACCCGCCACGAGGCTCTGGGTGAGCGGGTCGGGTGTGGGCGTCACGATCGCAGCCGCCAGGAATACCAACACGATGGCGTAGCGCCAGAAGCCAAGGAGCTGCCTGGCGCGCACCATCCCAAGTCGGGCCAGGAGCGCGATGACCATGGGTAACTCGAAGGAGAGGCCCACCCAGAAAATGATTCTGATTGCGAAATCGAGGTACTGGCGAGCACCAATCACAGGATCAAACTGGCTAGAGCCAAAGTCGAGCAGGAAGCCCAGGGATGCTGGGAGGATGATCCAGTAGGCAAATGCCATGCCGCCGAGCATGAATAGGATCACACCGGCAAGACCGGGGAGAATGGCCTTCTTCTCCTTTGGTGTCAGTCCCGGAAGGACGAACATTATGAACTGATAGACCCACATCGGAGAAGAGAGAATTAGGCCGCCATAAAGGCCCACCTTGAAGAGGACCCCAATCGTTTCGGTGGGACTGAAGACCGCAAGTTGGAACTCGGGGCGCTCCTCACGAGCCGGGGCGATCAGCCAGCCGACTATCGTTTCCCAAAAGATGAAGCAAATGACGGTCGTGATAACGAGCGTGATCATCCCGATGAAGACCCGGTTGCGGACCTCCTTCAGGTGCTCCATCAGCGTCATGCCATCGCCGATCTCGGGCAGGGGTTCTCCCTCGAAGGCCTCAGATGGTGCCGCTGATTCGGTGGTCATCTTCTAGAAGACAAGCGGCGGGCCGTCCTGCGCCCCCTCATCGTCCTTCTTGCCGGTTGGCTCTTCTTTTTTCGTGGCCGGCTCCGATGCTGATACCGGTGTCTGTGGCGGCGTCAGCTGGCTCTTGGCCGGGGAGGACCCAGTTGAGCCTCCGTTCGAAGAGAGCGAGGGTTTTTCCTGGACTACGGGGTCCGAGGGGATGGCGGCCTTCAGGTCCGCGTCGAGCTCGGCTTGGTTAGTTCGCCATTCCTTCTGCAGTTGAGTCTGTTCTTTTTCGAGAGTTTGCCGTGCATCGTCGAGTTCCCCCCGCACTACCTGGTACTGCTCGTCAAGGGAGTCAATCTCTTCGCGGAACTCATCGCGCACAAGCCGGGCGTACCGCTGCATGGTTCGCACAGCTCGGCCGATCTGATAGGCAACGCCGGGTAGCCGTTCCGGCCCCACCACGACAAGCATGAGTGCCAGAACGAGGAGAACCTCCTGATAACCGACGCCGAGAAATTCCACGGCCCTCCCTCACGGGCAATGGCCCGGCGGGTTCGGGGTTGGAGTCTGTTAGTCCTCTACCCCATGCTCTTTCAGATATTCTACGGCTTGCTGCACTGTGCCGATCTTTTCCGCGTCTTCATCAGGTATCTCGAAATCGCCGAGTTCCGATGAAAACTCCTCTTCCAGTGACATTATCAGCTCGACCAGATCCAGTGAGTCCGCATTGAGATCGTCGACGAAGGAAGCTGCCGGAGTCACCTCTTCGGTCTCGACTCCTAGCTGTTCGACAACAATCGCGGATACCCGTTCGTAAACACTCGCCACTTTATTACTCTCCTCGGGTTGATTGTTCGCTGTCGGCTGCGGCTGCTGCTGCAGCCGACAGCCGGGTCAGAATTGTGGCGCTGACCGTTCGTAGGACGCCGTTCACGAATCCGGGTGAATTTTCGCCCCCATAGCGGTGGGCGAGTTGAACAGCTTCGTTCACCACTGCTGCCACCGGCGCGGAAGTATCCGTGAGCAGTTCCCATATTGCAAGTCGCAGGATATTGCGGTCAACGACTGCGAGGGTGCTCACGGGGTACTTCGGAGCGGCCACAGCAATGAGCTCATCGGCCTCATCGCGAGTTTCGAGGACGCCTTCGACGGTGGCGCGGGAGAATGCGTCGGCCCCCCGTCTGATGAGCGAAGGATCCTCCTCCATCAGTTCTGTTATCCGCCTCCCGAGAGCGTCCATCGCGTCGTGTCGAGAAGTTTCGGACTCATACAGCGACTCGAGGGCCAGGTACCTCGCCCGGCGACGTGCGTGCTCTTTTATGCCATCACCATCCCACCATCCACCTGTATGCACTGCCCGGTGATGTAGCCAGCTCCGTCGCCAGCGAGAAATACGGCCAGCGGCGCTACCTCATCCGGGGTGGCTAGGCGCGCCAGGGGGACGTTGGCCAGCACTGCCGAAACCTGGTCTTCGGTGAGGTCCGCGGTGATGTCAGTTTGGATGAAGCCAGGGGCTATGGCGTTGGCCGTGACACCCCTTGAGGCGACCTCCCGCGCGATTGCCCGGGTAAAGCCGATGATTCCCGCCTTGGCGGCGGCGTAGTTTGTCTGGCCTGCGTTGCCCATCAAGCCAACGACACTTGTGATGTTGATGATCCTGCCGGCCTTCGCCCTCAGAAGCGGGCGCATCGCGGCCTTGGTGACGAGAAACGTTCCCCGCAGGTTCGTCTGGTGGACGGTGTCCCAGTCGTCTTCGCTCATCCTCATTAAAAGCGTATCGCGGGTCACCCCGGCGTTGTTCACAAGGATCTGCAGGCCGCCGAACCGCTCCACGGTTGCTCCGACCATCGCGGCGGCGGCGTCAGGCTTGGAGACGTCCGCGCCCACCGCAAACGCTCGTCCGCCGTCGGCGGTAATGGAATCGACGACCTCGTTGGCGAGGGATTCGTTCTTGTTGAAGTTGACCGCGACCTGGGCGCCTTCTGCCGCCAGCGAGAGGCAGATTGCTCTTCCTATCCCTCGTGAGCCCCCCGTGACGAGCGCTGCCCGGTCTTCGAGGGTCTCCACGGGCCGATTCAGCTCCCCAGCTCGACGGACACCGTCTCGGCGCTGTTAACTGTCACGCAGTTCGATCTGCGCACCATTCGTTTGATGATGGCGACGAGAACCCTTCCTGGTCCGAACTCGATGAATGTGTTCACACCCTGTTCGGACAGGAACTCGACGGTCTTGCTCCACTGAACCGGCCGGCAGACTTGGTCTATCAATTCGTTTCGAATCTGGATGTCGAGGTGGATGGGAGCGCCAGTGCAGTTCGCCACCACGGGCACACTTGGGTCCTGGATCGAGACCTTGGCCACGCCCTCGACCATTCCCTCGGCCGCTGACCTCATAAGGGAACTGTGAAACGCCCCGCTCACGCTTAAGGGCACTACTTTTGCTGCGCCTCGAGCCTGCGCGTAGTCGAGAGCCCGGACCACTGCCTCTCTCCTTCCTCCAATCACAACCTGGCCGGGGGCGTTGATATTGCAGACCTCGGCGCCTGCCTCCTGGCAGACGTCCTCGCAGTCTGCGAGTTCCAGGCCAAGGATCGCAGCCATGGTTCCCGGGTTTGCTTCCCCGGCCGCCTGCATTAGTTCGCCGCGTGTGCGGAGAAGAACGATCGCCTCGTCGAAAGGCATGGCGCCGGCGGCGACTAGGGCCGCGTACTCCCCTAGCGAGTGACCGGCGACGAATGCCGGCTGGCGGCGAAGGTCAGGCGACACTTCGAGGGCGACAGCGTGCAGAGCGAGGCTTGTGACAGCGATGGCCGGCTGGGCGTTACGGGTCTGCTGAAGCTCGTCCTCGGGGCCTTCGAAGCAAAGACGACTAAGGGGTGAGCCGAGAATCTCGTCAGCGCGGTCGTAAAGCTCCTTGGCGAGTGGAAACTGCTCGTAGAGGTCCTTGCCCATACCCACGAACTGGGCCCCTTGGCCGGGGAAGACGAAGGCGCGAGTAACGTCTGGTGGGCCTTCGAGGAGTGGGATCTGGGCGGCCGGGGTTGGCTCTAGGCCTCGAGTTCCTCCACCTCCACTGGCAGCACTTCCCGACCTCTGTACGTCCCGCATATCGGACATGTGTGGTGAGCCAGTCTCGGCGACTGGCAATTCGGACACTCCACCACGTGCGGCATCCGCATTGCGAGGTGACTGCGGCGCTTGCGTTGACCCGTTTTCGGGTACTTTCGCTTTGGTAGGGGTGTCATACCCAGTCTCCTTCATGACTATCCCTGTGGCCTCTTAAGTGCCGCGAGCGCCGCCCACCGGGGATCCGCTGGCTCACGGTCGCAGTCGCATCGGCTGAGGTTGAGGTCTACGCCGCACACTGGGCAAAGCCCCGGACAATCGACGTTGCAGAGCGGCTGAAGTGCCGCTGCCACCTCGCTATATTGCCGCACGGCTTCCGTAATGTCGATGATATTCCGGGTGGATATAAGAAAGGCATCAGAGTCATCGGGGCCGGGCATCCGTCGCCCGGTCGCGAGATCGAATTGCTGGTGGAATACCTCCTCGAATTCGACAGGGGTCCGAGAGGAGAAGGGTGCAAGGCAACGACTGCAGACGGCGTCGTTCAGGGCCTCGAAGGTGCCCTCGACAAGCACGCCGCCCGGCGTACGCACGAGCCTTACAGAACCGGCATGAACCTGGGCGCCGGGCTCGAGCGGATAACGGCGGACACTGCCGGTCGGCTCCTGTAGAAGAGTGGCTACGTTGAAGCGCATGGGTCGCGCCTTGAGTATACGACCGTCCAGTACAGACCAGCGCGGCATAACCCAGTAACGTGTGTGAACGTTGGGGAAGTGCCTCTTAGAAGCGCTTCTGCAGCGTTGTTTTGGAGCCATGCGGCGGGATAGGCTTTGTGTTGGGGTTAGCCCCCCCGAGGAAGTCGATGACTCAGGTTGGCGATCTGCTCCGGCTGCAGACCGAAGACAACGAGATCTCGTCCATCAACACCGCGGTCTCTTCCATCGACGGGCGGCTGGTCCGAAATGCGGCGCTCGAGGCTGCGAAGTCGTGCGTGGATGACCTTGAAAGGGCCATCGCTGAACTCAGCAGCCGGCAGGCAAAGCTCGAAGCTTCGATTTCGGATATCGGAGAAAGGCTGGACCCCGAAGAAGAGCGTCTCTACGGCGGTAGCGTTACCAATCTCAAAGAGCTGAGCGCCATCCAGCAGGAGGTTGAAACGCTGAAATCTCGTCGCTCGGAATTCGAAGAAGAACTCTTGGAAGTGATGACCGAGATCGAATCCCTGGAAGCTGACCTGGCGGGCGCCGAAAACACCCGCGATGAGATCGCGGGGGCCTGGGAGCAGGAGTCGGAGGGATTGATCGACGAGAGGGAGACTCTCTTGGCTCGGTTGAGCGAAAGGGAAGCGAGGCGAGGCGAGATCCGCGATTTGATGCCGGCCGCTCCGTTAGCGCTCTACGACACGCTGATCGGAAAGAAGGCAGGCAAGGCAGTCGTCCAGGTTGCTGGTGGAGTCTGCTCCGGCTGCAGGGTGATGCTGCCAGATGCGGTCAGGCGTCGGGCAACTACGAGTGCCTTGCCTATTCAGTGTCCAAATTGCGAGCGGCTGCTCTCGGTGGCGGGTTGATCCATGAGAGCGGTTGGTTATTTCGTCGAAGGCGCGCGCAGGGGAGGCAGCAAACGGTCTGTCGGCGAACAGAACCGCGCCTTTCTGGACTTCTGCACACAGCACGGCTACGAAGTGGCGGCCACGTTCCTCGACACAAAAGACAAGTCGGACGGACCAGACAGTCTCCGTCAAATGCTGACCTTCTTGCGGCGAGAGGACCGCGGGTTCATGGTCGTGGTTGTCGACTCCCTCGGCACGCTCGGCTCGGATTTGAGCCAGGCGGCGATGCGCCTTCTCACCATTGAGCAGACTGGCGTGAGTGTCATTTCGGCCGAGACTGGCCGGGAGGCGGTGAATGGACTCCTGGAGACTTGGGCCGAGAGGGGTTCTGGGACGCCGACCTCTGAGCGCGTCCGCTCAGCGATGAGAAAGAAGGCTGTGCGTGGGGAAGCCCTCGGCCGGCCGCCGTTCGGATACAGGGTTGGTCCACGTCGGAAGCTGGAGCTCGTCTCGGACGAAGCCCGGATTATCCGCTACATCTTCCGCCTCTATCTCCAAGAAGGGATGGGCGTGCGAAAGATCGCCGGCCAGCTGAACCGCGAGGAGATCACAACGCGCCGCGGCGGGGCCTGGAGCATGGTCACCGTGAGGGATATTCTCCGAAACCGCGTATATCTCGGCACCTACAGTCGCTTTGGTGTGAAGATTGCTGGAAGTCACCCGGCACTCGTCTCGTCGGAGGACTTCGCGGCCGTTCAGGACCGCCTTCAAACCCGCAACCCCCCGACGCGGGAACGGACGGTCGAGCCGTTTCTCCTCAGCGGACTGGTGTTCTGCGCTCGCTGTGGCAGCCGCATGATCGGAGTGACCCGGCGGCAGCGCTGGAAGGTCAGTTCCGGTGAGGAACATCACGGGTCATACCGGTACTACCAGTGCGAGGCTAGGACGAATCGCTCTTCGTGCGGCTACAACACTCAGCGAGCCGCGGAACTGGAGAAAAGGGTTCAGTCCATGCTGGGTGAGGATTCCCCGCTTGTTAACAGGATCCGCAGGGCTGGAAACGCCGATGCCTATGTACTCGATGTGTCGGTTGAGGTGGACCGGATCGAAGGACGTATCAAACGGAACCGTCGTGAGTTGGAGCAGCTCATCTCCTCCGCTGCTCACGGCCACCTTTCGCTCGAAAGGGCTCGCGCGCTCGGAACGGACGTCATCGCGGAGGACGAGAGGCTCGAGTCGGAGCTCAGCGCGGCAAAGTCGAGGATCGCTGCAACACTTTCCGATGCTGAGCGCCAGAAGCGGCTTGAGGAGTCGAGAGACAAGCTAATCAACTCGGGCAAGAAGATGGAGTTCTCCGTCAGACGGTCAGCCTTCCGCGAAGTGATCGACCGAATCGAGGTCGACGGGGAGGAAGTTCGTCTCTCGGTAAGGTTCTGACGACCGGCCGACCCGGACTGATACACTTGCGACTGTCCAGCGGGCCGGGCGGCCGCTATGGCCTTGAGCTGTAGAGGAAAGTCCGGACTCCACCGGGAAGGGTGCCGGGTAACGCCCGGGCGGCGTGAGCCGACGGCTAGTGCAACAGAAACATACCGCCCGCTCGTCGGGTAAGGGTGAAATGGTGCGGTAAGAGCGCACCGGCGTCCTGGTAACAGGGCGGCCGAGCAAACCCCACCTGGAGCAAGGCCAAATAGGGGAGAAGGGTCCCGGCCCGATATAACTCCCGGGTTGGCCGCTAGAGCGTCGTGGCGACGCGGCGTCGAGATAAATGGTCGCCTCCCCGCTCGTACGAGCGGGCCAGACAGGATCCGGCTTACAGGCCCGCTGGACAATCTCCACCTCGGCACGGCCAGGAGCCGCCCTTTCCCGGGACCCCGGTGGACCGATAGGATGCGAATCGCGACAGAAGAGAATCTTTGAAGGAGAGTCAAATGTCTGCAGGCGCTGCTGTTCTTGAAGTTGCCGACGTTAGCTTCGCAACAGAAGTCCTCGATCGATCTAGGTCGTTGCCCGTCGTGGTTGATTTCTGGGCCCCTTGGTGTGGTCCCTGTCGAGTTTTGGGCCCTACCCTTGAATCGGTTGCCGCCGAGCACGCTGGCGAAGTCGTGCTCGCCAAGCTCAACACAGACGAGAATCAGCAGACCGCGATGCAGTTCTCCATCCAGAGCATCCCAGCCGTGAAAGCATTTCGAAACGGCTCAGTCGTTGGTGAGTTCCTCGGGGCCATACCCGAGGACCAGGTACGGGCGTTCTTTGAGAGGCTCGTGCCTTCAGACGCCGAGAGAGCGGTCAAGCAGGCGGAAACTTTACTCGACAAAGATCCCGAGGCCGCCGAAATCGCTTTTCGCGAATCGCTAGCAAAGGGCTCGACTCCGGATGCCGTCGTTGGGCTCGCGTCGATTCTGCTGGCGCGGGGCGAGATCGACGAGGCGTCGCAGTTGCTCGAACGGGCCCCGGCGGACCGGCGTGCAAAGGCCATGATGCATCGGCTCTTTCTCGACGCATTCGCAGCGAACCACGCCGACGAAGACATTGAAGGGGAGGCAGCAGCTAATCCTCGCGACCCGCGCGCCCGCTACCGCTGGGGAGTGATGCTGGCTGCGAATGAGCAGTACGCTTCCGCTCTCGAGGAGCTAATTGAGTCGGTGCGACTGGATAGGAAATTTGCCGACGGCGCTGCCCGCAAAGCAACCCTGGCCGTTTTCGATATCCTCGGACTGGATTCGCCGCTCACGAGGCAGTATCAAAAGTCCCTTTCAAACGTGCTCTTCTAGCGTGCTCGGAGGTGATTCCGGCATCAGTTTGGCTCTTAGGTTTCGTTTGCCCGAAAATCGTCGTACATAACAAACCCCGAGCGGATTCCTAATCATGATTGTTCATATGGAAGCGGGGGCCACCCCCGAGCAGACCCAGCGTGTTCTCGACCGTATCGCCGAGGATTACGGACTTCGGTGCGAGACCATCGTTTCGGACACCACCGTGATCGGCATCAAGGGCATCACTTCGATCGTCGACGAGGGTCGGCTCCTCGAACTTCCCGGCGTCGAACGGGTGATTCGGATCACCGAGAAGTACAAGGACGCGAGCCGCACCTGGCACCCTGAAGATACGATCATCGAGCTGGACGGTGTCCGGATCGGCGGCTCGAACCTGACGATGACCGGCGGCCCCTGCGCGATCGAGTCAGAACGCCAGGCCCTTGATTCTGCCCGCTTGACGAAAGAAGCAGGCGTCGACGTGCTCCGCGCTTTCGTGGACAAGTCCCGCACGAGTCCCTACGACTACAGGGGCTTGGAACTGAGCCGGGGCCTCGAGATAGCCCAGGCAATGAAAGAGGAAACCGGGCTGCCGATCGTCAGTGAGCTTATCGATCTGCGGCATCTCGAGGACTTCCTCAAGGCCGGCGTCGACATGATCCAGGTTGGCGCCCGGAGCGCTCAGTATTCTCCCCTCCTTGAAGAGCTATCCCGTATCGATACCCCGATCTTCCTGAAGCATGGAATGGGGAATGACATGAACGAGTGGCTTGGCGCCGCCGCCTACATCATGTCGGGCGTCGATCGGGAAGGCCGCTCTGTGAGCCACGGGAATCGAAACGTAATTCTGTGCTACCGAGGCGTTCGATCTTTCGAATCATCTACTCGCTTCGCTGCGGACATCGCAATGATCCCGGTAGTTCGGACCAGGTCTCACCTCCCCCTTCTCGCCGACCCGAGCCACAGCTCGGGGGACAGTCGTCTCGTGGAACGGGTGGCCTACGGGTTCGTCGCAGCCGGAGCCCAGGGCATCGAGTTCGACATCCACAGCAATCCCGCGGAAGCTCTCTGTGACGGGAAACAGGCGGTCAACGTCGAAGCTCGTCGAATCGTCGAAAAGTGCCGGGCGGTGCACAGTTTGTTGATTGGTATCGGTCTCGAGTCGGGAACAGACGCCAAGGCGAAGGTCAGCGCTGTTTGAGACCTGACTGGGCGCTGTGCATGATACGACTCGTGGTTGACGAATCGGTGCCAGTTTGGTGACCACCGCCCTGGGGCCGATCGACTGCCCGACCAACGCTTAAGAAAGGATTAGGTGTGATCAACCGGGACCGGGTTGTGGAGACGTTTCTCCAGCTCATCGCTATCGATTCGCCGTCTGGGGACGAGGACGCCATCGCCGCTGAACTCGAAACGCGACTGGCTGACCTTGGCATGGATGCGAGCCAGGATGACGCTGGGAACGTCATCGCCTACCTCGATGGCGATGACGAGCCTCTCCTCATCTCCGCTCATATGGACACTGTGGAGCCAGGCCGTGGAATAAAGCCCGTCTGGGATGGGCCGGACATCATTCGCAGCGACGGCACCACCGTGCTTGGTGCCGACGACAAGGCTGGCTGTGCAGGCATCCTGGAATCGGTCGCGTCAATCCTGGAGGAGGGCGCTCCTCACCGGCCGATAGAGGTCGCGATCAGCCGCAGCGAGGAACTCGGTCTTGTGGGCGCAACCGACATGGACTATTCCCGGATCCGCTCCCGCGTGGCGATTGTCGTCGACAGCGGTGGCCCGCCCGAGAGTATCCAGGGACAGGCGCCCTTCCACTATGTCTATTCCGTCGGTGTTTTTGGAAGGTCGGCTCATGCAGGCCTCGAGCCCGAAAAGGGAGTACCGGCGATAAGCATCGCGGCTGAAGCCGTGCTTGGTCTCCCGCAAGGTCGGGTGGACCATGAGACTACGGGTAACGTTGGAACAATTCACGGCGGCCTGGTCAGGAACGCGGTGCCAGACGAATGTCGCATCGAGGGAGAGGTGAGGAGCATGGAGCAGGAGAAGGCCGATACCCTTGTTTCCCAGGCTACCGATCATCTCGCCGGTGTACAGAGTCGCCATCCCGAGGCAAGAATCGAGTCTGAATTCACCCTCGCTTACCCGGGGTACCGTCTCCAGCCAGGAGATCCAGCAGCGGACCTCGTTTTTGCCACTTTGCAGAAGTTGGGCCTCGAGCCGGACCCCCATCCCGTCGGCGGCGGCACCGACGGGAACGTGTTCCGCGGCCATGGTATTTCGTCCGTCGTGGTGGGGAGAGGTGGGTACGCCCAGCACACCAAAGAGGAGTACCTCGTCATTCCGGAACTCTTGCAATGTATTCGACTACTGGAGGCCGCTCTCCGCCTCGACACATAGAGAATCCGTCCCCGAAATCAGCTTTCAGCCTCTAACCTCGAGTTTTCGCTGGCTCCCAACGAGTTTGACAGTGGATCCGGTGAAACCAATGATGAATGAGCACCTCTTCGATTTGGAGGTGAGCCCCGGACAGCGGTCTGAGGCGTGGTATCCGTGATATAGGAGGCCCAGTGACCAAGAAGGACCGGCCGAGCACCGTTGGAGAGCTCCGCAAATCGGGTTATTCCGTTGTTTCAGTCCGCGAGGAGATGCGCAGCAACCTGATCGCGAAGATCAGGAAAGGCGAGGCTCTGTTCGAGGGCATTTTTGGATACGACGAGACAGTTATTCCCCATGTGGTGAACGCGATTCTTGCGGGCCAGGACATCATTTTCCTGGGCGAGCGGGGCCAGGCGAAATCGCGAATCATCCGCGGCTTGACGACCCTTCTTGATGAGGAAACACCGGTTCTCGCCGGCTGCGAAATTCCCGAGAACCCCTTCGAGCCCATAACTACCCAGGGGCGACAGCTTCTCGCCGAAAAAGGCGACGATGCACAAATTGAGTGGAAGCAGAGGGACGATCGATATGGCGAAAAGCTCGCCACGCCTGACATCACCATTGCCGACCTCATAGGCGAAGTCGACCCCATCAAGGTCGCCGAGGGCCGCTATCTCTCCGACGAGTTGACCATCCATTACGGTCTTATCCCCCGCACCAACCGCGGTGTGTTCTGCATCAACGAGCTCCCGGACCTCGCGGAGCGCATCCAAGTCGGGCTCCTCAACATCATGGAAGAGCGGGACGTGCAGATACGCGGCTATCGAATCCGGCTCCTACTTGACGTATTTGTTGTGGCGTCCGCCAACCCGGAGGACTACACGAACCGGGGACGCATCATCACGCCACTCAAAGATCGGTACGGCGCCCAGGTCAGAACGCATTACCCGCTCAAGGTCGAGCACGAAATCGAAATCATGGAGTCCGAGAGTCACCCCGTTCCGGCCGACTTCGAGGTGAACGTTCCCTCTTACATGACAGAGATAATTGCTGAGATCACCAGGCTGGCCCGCAAGAGCCCCGATGTGAATCAGAGGTCTGGCGTGAGCGTACGCGCGAGTATCGCAAACTTCGAAAGCATGCTTGCGAACGCCCTGAGGCGTTCGATCCTTAAGGAAGAGGACATCGTCGTGCCCCGTGTAAGCGATCTCCCGTATGTGATTCCGACCCTACAGGGGAAGGTCGAATTCGAGACGGTTGAGGAGGGGCGGGAGGAGCAGATCCTCGACAAGCTGATTCAGGGCGCTGTAGTGGCCGTCTTCAACCGTACTTACCACGTAGGAGAGATGGAGACTGTGGTCCAGAGGTTCAAAGAAGGCGCGGCGGCCGAGGTCGGAGAGATGGTGCCGGCGTCCGATTACGCCGGGATAGTCGAGACTATCGAAACCTTTCCTGAGGCCGTGGCAAAGGTGGGAGCGGAGACTCCTGGCGAGGTAGCAGCAGCCGTCGAGTTCATCCTCGAAGGGCTGCACCTGAACAAGCGGTTGAACAAGGATAAGCTCGGCCGGCGCTCCCAGTATCACGGGTGAATTGGACCCTGCAGGAGATGCCCCTTGATGGCCCTCTCTTCGACGGCGCCATCAAAACCTATGGGGATGCCTTCATCAGCCCTCCCTACCGCGACCCCGGCCGAGGGCATGATGTGCGGGACCGCCTGCGCTCCACACATCGGCACCGGTCAGGTTACAGGGGATTGATCGCCGTCGAGGATGGCTTGGTGGTCGGAATGGTCTACGGCTATCGAAGCCGCGAAGGCCAGTGGTGGCATGACGCCGTTGCGGAAGAACTCGACCCGAGTCTTGCGAGCGACTGGTTGAAGAACTCATTTGAGCTTGCAGAAGTAGCAGTCGCGCCGCGCCGCCAGAATCGCGGAATTGGCGGCGCCCTCGTGAACGAACTGCTGAAGAATCGCAGCGAGGAAACTTGCGTCCTGAGTACCAGGACCGACAGCGATGCCCACCGGCTCTACGACCGCCTGGGCTTCGAGGCGATCCTCAGCATGCGCTTCGCCACGGCTGGCGCGCTGTTCTTCATCATGGGAAAGAGGCTCATCCAGCGAGAGCGACCTTAGAACGCCAGCCCTGCAGGATTTTCGAGGGTTGAGCGGATTTCAGAGATGAAGACTGCGCCCTCTGCCCCGTCCGTCACTCGATGGTCCGCGCTCAGGACCACTTTCATCACCTTGCGGGCAACGATGGATCCATCCCGCACCACGGCCTTATCGAGTACGGTTCCCACGCCGAGGATCGCCGCCTGGGGCGGGTTGATAATCCCGATGAGCGCTTCGACGCTATAAGCACCGAGATTGGTGATGGTGAACGTGGCGCCGCCATACTCCTCCGCGCGAAGCTTACCGTCTTTAGCCCGCTCGACGAGGCCCTTAGAAGACTCGGCTATTTGCCCCAGCGTCTTAGAGCCGCAGTCGATGATCGCAGGCGCGATGAGCCCGTCTTCGAGTGCGATACCGATGGCGATGTTGATCGCCCGGTGCAGCAAAACCTCGGTCTCTCGAAATTCGGCGTTGAATTTGCCGTGGCGGCTGAGCGCTACCGCGCAGGCCTTGATGACCAAATCATTGATGGAAGCGCGCTGACCATCTGAAGCAGCCGAGTTGAACTGCTCCCGGAAGGCCAGGGCAGCCGTCATGTCGATGTCCAGGGTCAGGTAGTAATGGGGCTGCTGCTGTTTGGACTGGGCCATCCGCCTGGCGATCGCCTGCCGCATCCGCGTAAGCGCGACGACTTCCGAGTCCGGCGACGCTTCGGGCTCTGACGGCGGCTCATCCTCGCTGGCCCCCCGGGAACCGCTCGTGCTGCTATCGGCGGCGGGTCCCGCCAGTGCCTGCTCGACGTCGCGGCGGAGGATTCGTCCGTCGGGGCCTGTTCCGCTGAGCGAGCGTACGTCCACGCCAGATTCGAGTGCGATTCTGCGTGCCACCGGTGAAATGCGAATCCTATCTCCGTCGGGGGTGGGTACGGACCTGGGAACCGGGGAAGGGAGGGCACGCGCTGGCGCATGCCCTTCCGCTTCGTGGACGGCCGCACTCGTGCCCGGACTTGATGGTCGATGTGCCGGCACCGGGGCCGGGACGGTTCTCTCGATGTCTGGAGCCATCTCGCTCTCCTCGCCTAGGAGCGCGATCACCTCGCCCACCGGAACGGTTTCACCCTCAGGCGCGAGGTGCTTAAGGAGTGTGCCCTCTTCGAAAGCTTCAAGCTCGACTGTAGCCTTATCGGTCTCGATTTCGGCGATGAGTTCGCCGCGTGTGACCGTGTCGCCCACCTGCTTGAGCCAGCGAACAACGGTCCCTTCCGTCATATCGGCGCCCATCTGGGGCATCGTTACCTCGGTCGCCACCAGACTCCTCCTACTGCATTGCGAGGACGGCCTCGACGACGTCCTCCTCCGCGGGTAGCGCGGCATACTCGAGATTGCGGTTGTATGGCATCGGCACGTCCTTGCCGGAAACGCGGGCCACGGGGGCGTCGAGCCAATCGAAGGCGCGCTCCATGATCTGAGCGCTCAGCTCACCTCCGAATCCTCCGAACTTCCAATCGTCCTCCACGACGACGGCACGGTTGGTCCTCTTGACCGATTCGACAATTGCATCCATGTCCAGCGGCCTGAGAGTTCTGAGGTCGATAATCTCCGCGCTGATGCCTTCCTGCTTGTCCAAGAGCACTGCCGCGCGGAGGGCCTGATGAACGCTGCCGGAATAGCCAACTATCGTGACGTCGCACCCCTCCCGGATCGTGTTGGCTACGCCGAACTCCAGGATGAGGTCGGTGTCTTCGGGCACCTCGCCTCGGCTGCTGTACAGGGCCGTGTGTTCAATGAAGATCACGGGGTTCTCATCTCGAAACGCGCGTTTAAGCAGGGCTTTCGCATCGGCTGGGAACGCCGGACAAACAACTCGAAGCCCGGGGAAATGCGCGTACATTCCTTCCAAGCTGTGGCTGTGAGTGGCGCCGAGCTGGCTACCGCCTCCGCTGGCCATTCGGATCACCAGCGGGACGTTGAACTGGCCGCCGCTCATGTAGTGGATCTTAGAGGCGTTGTTGATGATCTGATCGATAGCCACGAGGCTGAAATTGATGGTCATGATTTCAACCATTGGCCGGAGGCCCGCCAACGCCGCACCAACGCCCGCTCCGACGATCCCCGATTCGGAGATAGGCGTGTCCATAACTCGAGCCTCGCCGAATTCGTCAAGGAGCCCGTGTGTCACGGCGTAGGAGCCCCCGTACGCGCCGATGTCCTCACCCATCAAGAACACTCGCTCGTCCCTGATGAGCTCCTCTCTAAGTGCTTCTCGGAGCGCGTCACGCATTCGGAGTTCAGGCATTCGACGGCTCTTTGATGATGAAGTCGAAGAGCGTCGAGATGTCAGGGTTCGGGCTGCTATCCGCAAACTCGATGCATTCGCGGACCTCTCCTTCAATCCGATCGAGGAGTTCACTGTGGTCGGCGGCCGTGAGCAGGCCGGCCTCCACCATTTGGTGCCGCAGTCTCTCGATCGGATCCCTGCCCTGAAACTTCTCAACTTCAGCCTTGGTCCGGTAGAGCTCAGGGTCCGCCATGGAGTGCCCTCGATATCGGTAGGTCATCGCTTCGACGAAATAAGGACCACTGCCTGAGCGGGTATGTTTAACCGCCGCCCTGACCGCTTCGTAAACTGCGAGGACGTCCATGCCGTTGCATCTTTCCGATGGCATGCGGTAGGCGGCTGCAATCTTGTAGATATCGTTGGCGATGGAGTCACTCAGCTTGACTCCCATACCGTAGCCGTTGTTCTCACAGAACCAGATCACCGGAGTGTTCCAGAGCACACTTAAATTCAGAGCCTCGTGGAATTCGCCTTCGCCTACTCCGCCGTCCCCGAAAATGCACATGGTTAGGGCATCGTCCTTGTGCATTTTCGATGCCAGCCCGAGGCCAGTCGCCACCGGCATGTGCCCTGCGACGATTGCGTGACCGCCAAAGAAATTCTTCTTCCGGTCGAAGATGTGCATCGAACCGCCTCGCCCACGACTTGTTCCGTCCACGCGTCCGTATAGCTCGGCCATGATGCGTTTGGGATCGATGCCGCGCGCGATGGCATGGCCGTGATCACGGTAGTGCGTTATCACCCTGTCCTGGTCCTTCAGGGCATTGAGCGCACCGACGGCGCAGGCCTCCTCACCGATGTACAAGTGAAGGAACCCGTGGATCTTGCCCTTGGTGTACATCTCCCCGCAGCGTTCTTCGAAACGACGAATGAACGCCATCTGGTGGAGAAAGTGATGCAGAAGCTTCTCCGGGTAGTCGTCTATGGCTGGCCCGGCAACCGACTCGGTGGTCAATCCACTCCTCATTGGTGCTCACGCTTCGACGGGAGGGCCCGGCGCCGCGACATATGAATCGCTTCTCCATTGACAGCGAGGGCCGACTCCTTGATGGCTTCTGTGAGAGTCGGATGAGCATGTACCGCAAACCCGAGCTCAACCGTTGTCACCTCCAGCAGCATCGCGAGAGAGGCTTCGCCGAGGAGGTCGTTCACGTCGTGGCCGATGAGGTGGATGCCGAGCACCTGGCCCGTCCCTTCGTCGGCTACGACTTTAGCGAAGCCCTCTGTGTTGCCCGCTGTGACCGCCTTCCCAAGCGCGGTGAAGGGGAACCTTCCGGTCTTCACCGAGAACCCGGCTTCCTTTGCTCCCACCTCGGTGTAGCCGACCGAGCCCACGTGCGGCTGACAGAATGTGGCGCGGGGGAGCTGGATGTAGTCGAGCGCGGGAACTGTGCGGCCGGCGATGTGCTCCGCTGCGATCGTCCCCTGCTGAGACGCTACGTGGGCCAGCATGAGCTTCCCTGTTACGTCGCCGACGGCATAAATGCCAAGGACGTTGGTCTCCATGTGGTCGCCTATCGTCACGAACCCGTTTTCCGTTGAGACTCCCACGGACTCCAGACCGAGACCTTCGGTGTGCGGTATGAAGCCGATGGCCACCAGCACGAGGTCAGTCGAGATCTGCTCCTTCTCTTCGCCCCGAGAGACCGTAACGACAGCCTCAGCCCCCTCTACTTCGACCGATTCCACCTTCGTCTTCGTCAAGCAGGTGATTCCTCGCCCCTGGAACGACTGTCGCAGTGCCCTGCCGAGGTCGCGGTCCTCCAGCGGAAGAAGAGTGTCGAGAAGTTCGATCACCGTTACTTCTGAGCCGTAGCTGGCCCATAAGTGGGCGAACTCCACTCCCACTGGTCCCGCACCAACAACCACGGCTCGCTTTGGCGGCTCCCGGACTTCCAGAGCCTCGCGGCTGGTGATTACCGGTCCCCCGAGCGGTATGCCTGGCAGATACTTTGTCGTTGCCCCGGTGGCGATGATCGTTGCCCCGGCCTCGTAAGGGTCTTCGGCGACCGCTATCTCGTGCAGACCCCGGAAAGTGGCCGCGCCTCGCACCATTTCGACCTCTGCCTCACGAAGGAGCCCCTCGACACCTTCGACAAGCTGGCCAACTATGGATCTGCTCCGATCCACCGCGACCCCCAGGTCGTAAGAGGCGTCTGCGATGCTGATGCCCCATCTGCTTGAAGCGCGCACAGTGTTGACCGCATCCGCATTCTTCAGAAGGGCCTTCGTTGGGATACAACCCCAGTTCAGACAGAGGCCGCCAATACGGTCCTTTTCAAAGAGAACAGTTCGTAGTCCAAGCTGTGCAGCCCTGAGAGCCGCAACATATCCACCCGGGCCACCGCCGATTATCGCTAGGTCATAGGCACTCATATCCCTCAGCGTAACAGACCTTCGGGAAGCTTCTTCCCGCTATTCGAAAAGGCTCTGTGCGAGTCGTTTCAGGAGGGCCAGTTCGTGAGTTCGAAGCGGAGGAATGGCCGCCAGCGAACCGTCCAACCAACCGCGCGGTCGGAGGGGCAAGTGTGCGGCTCTTTGATTTGAGCGGGCATCTGGGGAACCAGCGCCAAATGTCCTAGATGCTTACCCCGCGCATGACCAGAGTGCGGGGATTGTTGCGACGAAGGTAATAGATCACGGCCGTCCCTCCGGTCTTGGTGACCCGGAACAGTTCCTCAGCGATCGCCTTGGATCGCCACTTCGGGGGATCTCGATGTGCAGTATGCGGTCAGCTTTTCGTTGATATTCATTCCGACCGAGTTCGCTGGTTTTGCGCCCCACTGCGCCAAGACCCGCAGGGCGTAACCGTTGTCGCATCCTGCTTCGAAGGCTCGCAGGTTCGCGAGGTTGCCCCGGCCAAGTGACCGGAAGAGCCCCGTCAAACGTCGCTCGCGCTCCTGGGTCAGCAACAGGTTGCCGGATAGAATGTCGAGTGCCGGTCTGCATCCGATACTGCAGGCGCTCTCTTTATCCGCCGGGAACGCCCGGGACCCATATGGTGGACGGATCCTGCGGGAAGAAAAACAATGTACCCAGAATCGGGGGGGGGGGAGCCACATGCTCGAGCAGCAGTACCGCGACCGGCACCCCGGTTCTGAGCGACTGGCGGCTCGCGCGGCCAAAGTCCTTCCGAGCGGCGTGACCCATGATTCACGATATCTGCGACCGTTCAACGTTTACATCGAGCGGGCGTCCGGCTCTCGAAAATGGGACGTCGACGGTAACGAGTACGTGGACTACGTGATGGGACACGGTGCTCTGTTGATGGGTCACGCCCATCCGCTCGTGATCGAAGCGACTGCGGAGCGGATGAAAGGTGGCACTCACCCGGGCTCGAATCATGATTTGGAGGTTCGCTGGGCGGAAGCGGTGACGGAACTCGTTCCTTCTGCCGAGGCCACGAGGTTCACAAGTTCGGGGACCGAGGCCACCCTCATGGCCATACGTATTGCGCGGGCCGTCACCGGAAAACCCACCGTTATCAAGTTCGACCGCCACTTCCATGGCTGGCACGACTATGTTGTGGCTTCCTCCGCCTATGCAGCTTCTGCTCCCGCGGGCGTGCCGGCTGCGGCACTCGATAGCGTGATCGTTCTCCCTCCCCAAATCGAGGCCGTTGCAACAGCGCTCGCCACTCACGACGACGTGGCCGCTGTAATCGTTGAGGCTGCTGGAGCTTCGAGCGGAGCCGTCCCGCTTCCGCCCGGATTCAATTCTGTTCTTGCCCGGCTCTGTAGGGAGCACGGAGTTATCTTCGTGATGGACGAGGTAGTGACCGGATTTCGCTGGTCGCCGGGGGGAGTGCAGCAGGTCGAGAACGTAGTTCCCGACCTCACCACGCTTGCCAAGATTCTGGCTGGCGGGTTCCCGGGTGGAGCTGTGGCAGGACGCCGGGATCTGCTCCAGGCGCTCGCGTTTTCCCCAGCCGGGGAGCGGGGGGCATCGAAGGTGGGACATCCTGGGACATTCAATGCAAATCCTGTCTCGGCGGCCGCGGGTGTTGCCTGTCTCGGAATGGCGGCGGACGGGACGGCGCAGCAGAAAGCCGCGTTCCGCGCTCACGAGCTACGATCCGGCATGAACTGTGTTCTTCGCGAGCTCGAAATCCCCGGGCTGGTGTACGGCGAATCAAGTGTCTTCCGAATAGCGCTGGGGACTGGCGGTCCGCCGGCCCTGGATGACCCGGATCCTCGTACGCTTCCCTCCGATGCCCTGGAAGCGGGCGTAGGACCGGAGACTCTTCGGTTTCTCACCCTGTCGCTGCTCAACCACGGGGTTCAGTTCTTCGGAAGCGGGGGGATGACGAGCACGGTCCACACTTCGGCCGATATCGATTTCACCGTGGAAGCTTGGCGAGAATCCCTGATCGAGGTGCGAGACGAGGGTGAGATCTAGCATCCTGACCTGCTCGGCGGCGGCCGGCGTCCTGACCACGGCGTTCGGGCTCGCGATGCGTCCTGCGTGGTCCGAACCGATCAGCGAGCCGATAACGGAAACGCCCCCGCCCCTGATCATTACCCCTCAGATCGCACTCGATGGTGGCTGGTCTGAAGTCACGCTCGCGGCTGTCGGCGATGTCAGCTTGGCCCGCGAACTGAACGAGCGAATGCGGACGGAGGGCGCCGGATACCCGTTCGAATTGGTGCAGCCATTAATGGATGCCGATCTGTTGGTCGGCAACTTGGAGGGAGCCTTGACCGCAGCCACTGTGGCCTGGCCCAAAGCATATAGATTTTCGACTCCCCCCGGGCTCACCAACGGTCTTCAAGAGGCCGGATTCGATGTTGTCTCCCTTGCGAACAATCACACCATGGACTTTGGAGCGGAAGGCTTGATCGAGACCATGGCAACTCTCGACATCATCGGGATCGCGCACACGGGGGCGGGGCGGACGGCTGCCGAGGCTCATGCTCCCGTGATCGTCGAAAGCGAGGGCCTCAAGCTGGCGTTCCTCTCATTTGTTCTGACTCCTCGGGAAAGCTCGGGGTTCTCCATTTGTACTTGGGCGGCCGGGCCGGTTGAGCCGGGGCTGGCCCTGGGATCCGTTGAGGCAATCGGTGTGGCAGTCCTGGCTGCCCAGAGTCGGTCCGACTTCGTCATTGTCCAATTACACGCCGGGACCGAGTACGCACACGCCGTCGACCTCACGCAGGTTAAGCTGGTGGAAGCCGCGGTCGCCGCCGGAGCTGACGTGGTCCTGGGAACCCACAGCCATGCCATCCAGCCCATTACCTGGGGGGGGGCCGGCACCCCCTTCATCGCCTGGGGACTGGGCAACTTTGTTTTTGACCTTGATCCGGTGGATCTGGCGAACATGCCAGTGCCGCGTGTTTCGCTGGTGCTCCACCTGACCATTAGAGAAGGCGTTGGGGTCACTGCCTGGGAGGCGCGCCCTGTGCTGCTGGACGACACTGAGGACCGGCCTCGGCCGGCCACAAAGGCCGAGGCGGCAGTCGTTTCGGAGCGCCTCGCCGCAAAGCGTGTCCACCTTCCCGAGTCGGCGAACTGCCCGTCCCCCTGAGCTTTCAGGTGTCGGCTATAGGTTCTGCTCCCGGCAAACGTCGACGTCGAAAAGGATGTTCCCCGTGAAGCTCGGCCCCTGCTGGCATATCCAGACCGCTGCTTTGCCCATGAGGTCGGCAGACTCGAACTCAAGAGTTGGATTCTCGGGGTCGTTTTCGGCGAAGAGGTTGCCCGGCGTTCGGATCCGGCCTTCCGGCGAAAGGGCGTTCACCGCGATCCTATCCTCCTGGAGTTCCATTGCGAGCCCCTGTGTATAACGGTCCAGGGCTGACTTGAGCATGCCATAGAAGGCGCCGCCTTTGCCGGCTTCCGGATACGGTCCCGGGCCTGGGAACTTGGCTGCCACCGACGAAATGTTCAGCACGCGACCTCCATCGGTCGCCCGCAGATGCGGAATTGCGTTGCGCAGGAGCAGGAGTGGCCCGCGAAGATTAATCTGCCAGAGAAGGTCCAGGTGCTTCTCCCGCACCGTTTCGATTGCGCCCGGCACCAGGACCGCCGCATTGTTCACGACGATATCCAGTCTCCCCAACCTATCTACAGCCTGCTTGACCCCGTCTGATATGCTCTCCGGCTGTCTCAGGTCCATCCTCACCGCAAGCGCCCGGTGACCATCGCTCTTGATGCCGTCCACGACCGAGTGAATGGTCCCAGGGAGCCGCGGGTCCCCCTCTCGCTCCGTTCGGGCCGCAACAGCCACTGAAGCGCCAGCCTCGGCCAGGTGCCGGGCCAGGTCTGCGCCGATTCCCCTGCTGGCACCAGTTACGAGCGCCACTTTTCCGCTCAAGGACATTGGGCTCCTCCTCCGACTTTCTCTTTCGAGGCGATCCTAAAGCTTCTTGCCAGCCGCCGGGACGGTGACCCCGGTTCGGGAGCGGGCGCGCTCGCCGGCATCGGTCCTTTGGGGGCGACGGATTGCTCCCAAAGGGCGAGAATCTCTGCACGGGCTGAGCCCACAGGAGATTTCGATGGAATACACCAGACTCGGTCGCACCGGCCTCAAGGTTTCGCGACTCTGCCTAGGGACGATGACGTTTGGGGTTCAATGCGACGAGGCTTCTTCGCGCGCGATCCTCGACCGGGCTGCTGAAGGCGGGATCACCTTCCTCGACACTGCCGACGTTTATCCCATCGGCGGTACCGCCGAGACTGTGGGTCGAACGGAGGAGATCGTCGGCCGCTGGTTGAATGGCCGCCGCCAGGACTTCATCTTGGCTACCAAGTGCTCGGGGCCAATGAGCCGCAAGCGCTGGGATAGGGGTAACTCCCGCAAGCACATCCTCGATGCTGTCGACGAGTCGCTAAAGCGCCTTCAGACCGACTACATAGATCTCTACCAGCTGCACGGTCCGGACCCTGAGACGCCCGTTGACGAGACACTGAGGGCTCTCGAGGACATTGTCCGGGCCGGCAAGGTCCGCTACGTGGGGTGCTCGAATTTTCTCGCCTATCAGCTGGCAAGAGCGATAGGGCGAAGCGAGGTTCTGGGTGTGGTCAGGTTCGACTCGGTTCAGCCGCGCTACAATCTTCTCTTCCGTGAAATCGAGCGTGAACTTCTTCCCCTGTCCGCTGAGGAGGGGATTGGCGTCATTCCCTACAATCCGATTGCCGGGGGACTCCTGTCGGGCAAGCATGACTTCGGGAGTGGTCCGGAAGAGGGCTCTAGGTTCACGCTGGGGACCGCGGCCGGGCGCTACCAGGCCCGCTACTGGCATGAGGGCATGTTCAAAACCGTTGAAGATCTCCGCGGCGTCGCTGCTGCCGCCGACTGTAGTCTCGCCAGCCTCGCGGTCAGTTGGGTCCTGGCCAACCCGACAGTGACATCGCCCATCATTGGCGCGAGCCGCCCGGAGCAGCTTGAAGACAGTCTAAATGCGGTCGAAGAGCCGCTCCCCTCAGAGCTAAAGGAGAACTTGGATCGCATCACGATCGAATACCGCAAGGGTGACTCGAGCAGGTAAATCAGTCATGACAAGCGACGAACTCGGTGATTTGCTTTCCATCGCACGTGAGGCCGCGAGGCTGGCAGGTGATGTAATCATGCCGCTGTTCGAAGCAGGCGTGGCTGTGGAGCTGAAGGCCGACAACACTCCTGTGACGGAAGCCGACCGGAGGGCAGAAGCAGTTATCCGCGAATTTCTTGAGCGCGAGTGTCCTGACCACGGGGTGCTTGGCGAAGAGACTGGAGAAACGGTTGGGGCAGGCCGGTATCGTTGGGTTGTCGACCCGGTCGATGGAACCAAGTCATTCATCCATCGTGTGCCATTGTTCGGAACGCTCGTCGCACTTGAACGTGACGGTGAGCCGGTTGTGGGCGTGATCGCCTGTCACGCGGCGGGTGAAACCGTGTACGCCGCCACCGGGATGGGCGCCTTCGTTGACGGTGTAGAGGTCGAGGTCTCAATGACCCAGTCTCTCTCCGAGTCAACCGTATGCATGACAAGTCCCGCCGGGATGCTTAAGCGGTACACTGCCGCTTTTTCTGAGCTCTGCAGTCACGCTGGGCTTGTTCGCAGTTGGGGAGACTGTTACGGGTACCTGATGGTGGCAACGGGACGCGCCGACGTAATGCTGGACCCGATCGTGAATTACTGGGATGTAGCAGCGCTACACCCCGTGATCTCCGAGGCCGGCGGACGCCTTACGCGTTGGACCGGAGAAACCGAACTCGGGGAAACCTCCGTGGCAACGAACGGCATATTGCACAACGAGGTGCTCACGCTTCTGGGGGAGCACCTCGTTGGCGAAAAATCCGACCCCTAGGCTTTCTTTTCGATCCTGAACATCCGGGTGCTGCAAACTGGGCACGTACCTTCAGTTGCTGGCTTCCCGTTCTTCATGGTGATGGACTTGGGACCCTGCACTTCCCGCTTCTGGCGGCACTTCAAGCAATAAGCTTCCATTGTCATTGACCTCCTGGTCCGGATTCGCAATTGATCCACTGAATAAGCAATTTTGCAGTTCGAATCCGGGAGAATGATATCGCGAAGTGGTGCCCTGTCAAACACAGCTCAGGTTCGATTTGAGGGTTCCAGTACCTTCAGAGGCCGAATCTGACCGTTTGGACCGACCCTGGCGGTCGCCAGGAAGAGGCCGTCTGCCCCGTATATTCGGACCCTCTCGGCGGCGTGTTTCGTCGCAACGCGGACCATGTTTCCGTTCCGAATCTGGTCGGCCTTCTCCGCGCTCAGAAGCGCTGCGTTCCAATCGAGCAGGCCTTCATCCGCCGGTCTCACCGCCTTTGGGAGGAGTCCTGCTTGAGTCAGCTCTGCAACCTGTTCCAATGTGAATGCGTTCTCGACGCGGGCTTTTCCAATCTCTGTACGGCGGAGTTCTGCGAGGTGGGCGCCGCAGCCTATCGAGGCGCCGATGTCCCTTGCGATGCTCCGGACGTATGTGCCGGGCCCACACAGGAGTTCGAATCGCAGATGATCGCCGTCCCTTTGAAGTTTGAGGCTGTCAACGTGTACCGGCCGTTCGGCGAGTTCGAGGGGAGAGCCTCGCCTCGCCGCCGCATACGCTCGCTGGCCTTTGACTTTCACGGCGCTGAACACGGGAGGTCGCTGCTGGATATCCCCTGTGAAGCCCAGCTCGAGGTCTCTCACAGCATCCTCGTTGAGATCCGGCGTTCCCGTCGTTGAGATCACATCGCCTTCAGCATCGTCCGTGTTGGTGCTGATCCCGAGCCGAATCGAGCCTTTGTATCGCTTTCTGTGCTCGGTCATGTATTCGACGAGACGAGTTGCCCGGCCAAGGCACAGGACCAGCAGCCCCGTGGCTGCCGGGTCAAGTGTCCCCGTGTGACCGATCCGGCGCTGGCCAACGATTCTGCGCATGCGAGCGACGACGTCGTGGCTCGTCCAGCCGGACGGCTTGTCTATGAGGAGAAGGCCGGAGGCGTCAAGCCCCGGCCTTCGGTGTCTCTTCGCTGCTGAGTTCATTGATCAGCGCCGATATTCGGGCGCCGTGCTCCAAAGAGGTGTCGAGGCGGAACTGAAGTGTTGGCACCCGCCGCATGCGAAGCTGTCTTCCGAGCTCCTCCTGCATCCAGCGGGCAGAACGCGTCAGGCCTTCAAGGATCCCGGGGCGGTCTCCTTCCTCGCCGAGGTGCGAAACGTAAACCACTGCGTGGCCAAGGTCGGCCGAGACGACAACTTCCGTAATAGTGACCAGCCCATGGGCCACAAGAGGGTCCTTGAGGTCGTGCTGGACCAGCAGCGCCAGCTCTTCCCTGAGGAGGTCAGCGACTCGTTCCGTCCGGCGGCTCACACTCGTACTCGGTTAGTTGACCCGTTCTTGGTGCGAGGTCTCGATTACGTCGCCCGTGGTGAAGTTGTCGAATCCACCCACCGTGATGCCGCACTCGTAACCTGTCTGGACCTCGCGGACGTCGTCTTTGACCCGGCGAAGGCTGTCGATCTTGCCCTTGCCTATTTCCTGTCCGTCCCTGAGGACGCGGGCGGCTAGTCCGCGTTTCATCTCGCCGTCCATTACGTAGGATCCCGCAATGTTGCCGACACGGCTGGACTTGAAAATCTGCCGGACCTCGGCATGTCCATCCACAACGGTCTTGTAGATGGGCTCGAACATGCCGGAGAGGGCCTTCTCGATGTCTTCGAGAAGCGGGTAAATGATCGAATACGTGCGGACCTCGACGCCCGATGCCTCGGAGCGCTTCTTTGCCGACTGGTCCGTCTTGGTGTTGAACGCCACGATGATGGCGTTGGACGCCTCCGCCAACATCACGTCCGAATCATTCACGGCACCCGTGCCGGTATGAATTACCTTCACCTTCACTTCGGCCTGGCTCAGTTCGCTGAGGGCTGCCCGGAGTGCCTCGATGCTGCCCCGGACGTCTGCTTTGAGGATGATAACCAGCTCCTTGACAGTGCCGGCGCTGATTTCGTTGAAGAGCGTATCGAGATTGACGCGGGATTGAAGCGATGGGTCCCTTTCCTTCCCACGTCGCGCCTCCTCCACGATTTGGCGGGCCGTTTTCTCATCCCGAACGACCCTGAACCTGTCCCCGGCGTCGGGCACGGACTCGACCCCCATGACCCTTGCCGGAACGGCGGGGCCGGCCTCCTTCAGGCGCCCGCCTTGGTAGTCGAACATCGCCTTGATCTTGCCACTGAGGTCGCCAACGACCACGGCGTCGCCCTGGCGCAACGTGCCGGAATCGACCAGCACGGTAGCGACCGGCCCTCGGCTGGCATCCAGCTCGGCCTCGATGACCACTCCGCGGGCCGGCTTGTCGGGGTTAGCTTTGAGCTCTTCAATCTCGGCAACGAGCAGGATCGAATGAAGCAGTTCTTGGACCCCGTCACCCGTTGTCGCCGAGACTGCGGCCGAGACGACATCCCCGCCGTAGTCCTCAACCACGAGCTCGTGTTGTGTAAGCTGCTGCTTGACGCGGTCTGGGTCGGCACCGGGAAGGTCGGACTTGTTGATGGCGACGATGACCGGGACGCCCGCCGCGCGGGCGTGGTCGATCGCTTCGACCGTCTGGGGCATCACGCCGTCATCAGCGGCAACCACCAGGATTGCGATGTCGGTGACCTGAGCGCCCCTCGCCCGCATTGCGGTGAAAGCTGCGTGCCCCGGCGTGTCGATGAAGGTGATCGTTCTGTCGTTGAACTCGACCTGGTAGGCACCGATGTGCTGGGTGATGCCACCAGCCTCACTCGAGGCGACATTCGTCTTGCGGATGGCGTCGAGAAGGCTGGTCTTGCCGTGGTCGACGTGTCCTAGGATGGTCACGATCGGTGGCCGTTCGAGGAGCGTTGCCGGATCTTCGGTCTCGTCTTCCTTTTCCCGACTGGCGGTCGCCTCAGGCGCGCTTTCTGGGTTTGGATTGAATCCACAGTCCTTCGCGACGACTGCGGCGGTATCGAAATCTATCGTCTGGTTCATCGCTGCCATAACACCATTCGTCATGAGCCGCTTGATGACGTCCACCGCCGAAATGCCGAGGATCTCCGACAGCTCTTTGACCGTGAGAGCGGGCGGGATCGTGATGTCGTGGGCTTTGGCTTCCGAGGTAGTCATTAGGTCTCGCTTTCTTCCGGGTGCGGGCCGACGGCATAGGCGCGCAGCGCTCCGAGATCATCCGCTGGCGGTGAGAAGCGGAGGGCGTGCGCTATCGTACCGCCCTTAAGCGCTTGCTCCCAGCACTCGGTTCTGGTGCAGACGTAGGCTCCCCGGCCCCGTGCACGGCCGGTGGGGTCGACCCGGAGACGCCTTTCGGGTGTGCGGACAATCCGGACCAAGCGTCGCTTGGGGTTTTTTTCTTGACAGCCGATGCAGGTCCGGGCAGGTACATGTCTCGGCCGCGTGACGCTGGCCGCCATCAGATCCTCCGTCAGCGAATACGGCCGCTGTAGTCGTACTGCTCCTCGTCGTCCTCGTCCTCTTCGGTGCGGCGGCGACGCCGCGCCTTGCGGGGAGTTTCTTCCTCCTCCTCGCGCTGGGGCAGCACATCTTCGGCAAAGCGAATGGTGGTTGGACGATCCTCGGGCGCCGCAAGGTCCGGAATCTCGTATTCTTCGTCCTCTTCGTCGTCCTTCGTCTCTTCTCCGTAATCCTCGGCCTCGCGCTCTTCGCGGTCCGGGATTGGTACTTCTTGGAGGCCTGCCGCGAAGCTGACATCCTCTTCGGACCCCGCTTCCGTCGGGGGCGCCTCCTCCACTTCTTCGGTCGATGGCGTTGTGCCCACGGGCACCTTGGGCTCCGCCGCCACGGGCGCGGGTTCTGGCTCTTCCAGCGTGGCGATCAGGTCCAGATCGGGCTCTTCACCGTCGGCGTAGGGCTCGAACGCCGACGGTGCCTCACCGATGCCCTCAGAGCCCCGTTCGGCGGCGCCCTGGCTACGAATGTCGATCCACCAGCCGGTCAATTTTGCGGCGAGGCGGGCGTTCTGCCCTTCCTTGCCGATAGCCAGGCTGTACATTCGGTCCGGGACCGTAACCGACGCTCGGCGTTCCGGTAGGTTCACTGTGACTTCAAGTACTTCAGCTGGGCTCAGCGCATTGGAGACAAGGTCGGCGGGATTAGGGTCCCACTTGACGATGTCGACCCGTTCGCCTCCTAGCTCGTTCACAACGTTCTGGATCCTTGTTCCGCGCATACCCACACAGGCGCCAATCGGGTCGACCTTGGAATCACGGGCGTGAACCGCCACCTTCGAACGGTGGCCTCCTTCACGGGCGATAGACTTCACCTCAACGACCCCGCTGCGAACCTCCGGCACTTCGACCTCCAGCAGCCTTCGCAGGAGGCTCCTGTGAGAGCGACTCACCTCTATCTGGGGTCCTCGCGCTTCCTTCGAAACGTCCAGGATCACGACCTTCAGCCGCTGCCCGGAGCGAGGGTGCTCGTTCCTCACCTGCTCGCGAAGCGGGAGGATAGCTTCGGTTCCCCTCCCAAGGTCGAGCGTCAGTGAACGTGGTTCGACTCTCTGAACTGTTCCGACAACGAGTTCACCGACTTTGTCGCCATACTCGAGAAACACGGCTTCGCGCTCCGCCTCCCGCAACCGCAGCATCACAACCTGTTTTGCAGTTTGAGCGGCAATACGCCCCGCGTTGGCCGGGGCGGGAATCTCGAAATCGAGGACCTCGCCCACCTTCGCGTCTAGCTTGTATCGCTTGGCTTCGGTCAGGGTCATCTCGACTTCGGGGTCTTCCACCTCCTCTTCTACGACAGACATCTGTCGGTAGAAGACGAAATCTCCCGACTCCGCGTCGAGCCGGGCGTAGACGTTCGGTACGGGTTCGCCGTTCCGCCGATAAGTCGAGCCGAGCGCTGCCTCGACGGCCTCGAACACGACCTCTTTCGGGAGATTCTTCTCCATCGCGAGGTGGCTGATAGCGAGCAGCAATTCGTTCTTCATGAAACTCAACAAAAAGGTGGGCTCACAGCCCACCAGTCCAAAGAAGTACTAGGTGTTAACCGCAGTGTACCAGCGCAGCACCCGTTGGAACAGGCGTTCGAGAGTCTACGATGGACTCCGTAAACGCCTCGTCCAGGTTCGCAGCCCGCGACCGGCCCGGGGCCGCGGGCCCTCTAGATTCTCTCAGCGACGACGGTCCCCATCCTGGCTGTATCGACGAAGGTCGTACCGGTTCCCGCGATGTCGGGAGTCCGGTAGCCATCACGAATCACGGAGTCGACGGCTTGCTCGATAGCGTCGGCTTCCGCGGACTTCCCGAGGGAGAGACGGAGCATCATGGCGGCGCTCAGAATTGTCGCCAACGGATTTGCCTTCTTCTGTCCGACAATGTCGGGAGCACTCCCGTGGATCGGCTCGTAAAGCCCGATTCCTGTTCCATCAGCCCGCCGCCGCCCGAGACTAGCAGAGGGCATCATTCCCATTGAGCCCGCAAGCATAGCTGCCTCGTCTGTGAGTATGTCGCCGAACATGTTTTCGGTGACGATGACGTCGAACGTAGAGGGGCGCGAAATGAGGTGCATCGCGCAGGCGTCGACCAGCAGATTTTCGAATTCGACGTCCGAATACTCGTTTGCGGTCTCCGCCGCGATTTCGCGCCACATCTGCCCGGTGCGAAGAACGTTCGCTTTGTCCACGCTCGTCAACTTGCCCCTTCTCTCGCGGGCGAGCTCGAATCCGACTCGAAGGATCCTGCGGATCTCGCGCTCGCTGTAGCGGAGGGTGTCGACGCCTTGTCGACCCGAAGCGCTGGTCCAGCGCCTCTTCGGTTTTCCGAAGTAGAGCCCTCCGGTGAGTTCACGGATAACGATAAGGTCGGTACCTTCGAGGACGTCCGGCTTAAGCGAACTGTCGTTGATCAGTTCATCGTAAATCTTCACGGGCCGCAGGTTGGCGAAGAGGCCCAACTGCTTGCGGAGGCCGAGGATTGCGTCCTCCGGCCGGGTCTCAGCCTGGGGGTCGTCCCATTTGGGCCCTCCGACGGCTCCGAACAGTACGGCCTGGGACGTTCTTGCCCTCTGGACCGTTTCGGCACGCAGAGCCTCGCCGAACCGATCGATTGCAGCGCCGCCAATCGTCTCTTCCTCGAACTGGAATTCGTGACCGAACTTTCGTCCGACCCGGCCTAGGACTTTGATTGCCTCTTCGATAACCTCGGGTCCGATCCCGTCTCCGGGCGTGACCAAAATGCGAAATATGGACATGGCCGCCAGACTACTCGATGACTTGGATCTCGTCGCGTTCGCGGGGTCATCCCCGGTGCATTTAACGGTGCGGGCCGGTTACAACGATGATATCGTTACTTGCACGGCCGGTGGCTGGCGCATATGCTGGTTCTCACGAACTTCGACCCATCCCGGGTCCAGGAATCCTTACTCACTTGCCACGGTACAGATCTACAGCCCAGCGCAGGCGAAGCTCTCGTTCACGTCCAGATGCTGATGCCTTCCCCGTCATCGATGCGGAAGAGATGGAATTGGCAAACGGAGCAGACGATGGTACCGCTCTAGATATCGCAGATCTCGAAGCTAAAACACGGGACGAACTCATCGAGATCGCCACCGAAGCGGGCGTCGAGGGCCCAACCGCCATCCGCAAGCCCGACCTCATTTTCCGAATCCTTCAGCTTCAGGCAGAGGAGAAAGGGAACATCTTCTCGGGCGGCTACCTCGAGATCAGCGATGACGGAAACTATGGCTTCCTTCGTGGCGAGTCGATGCTCCCCGGCTCTCACGACATCTATGTCTCGCAATCTCAGTTCCGGAGATTTGCCCTCAGGCCTGGCGATTACGTAACAGGCCATGTCAGGGCGCCGCGGGATAACGAGAAGTACTACGGGTTGCTCAAGGTCCAGGCAGTCAACGGAGTGGACCCCGAGACTGCCAAGCGCCGTGGCTTCTTCGAGAATCTCACGGCGATTTTCCCGTACGAGCAGCTCAAGCTCGAAACTGTGCCGGACAATCTGACACACCGGGTTATCGACCTGGTTTCTCCAATTGGCCGTGGACAGCGCGGCCTGATCGTCTCCCCACCCAAGGCCGGTAAGACGATGCTTCTGCAGAACATCGCGAACGGCATCACCACGAACCACCCAGAAGTGCACCTCATGGTCGTTCTCGTTGGTGAGCGCCCTGAGGAAGTGACCGATATGCGGCGCTCGGTTCGGGGCGAGGTCGTATCCAGCACCTTCGACGAGCCGGTCGAAGATCACGCCCGCGTGGCCGAAATGGCATTCGAACGCGGCAAGCGGCTCGTGGAGAGCGGCAAGGACGTCGTGATTCTTCTCGACTCGATCACTCGCCTGACCCGCGCCTATAATCTCGCGCTTCCTCCCAGCGGGCGAACCCTCTCCGGTGGTGTCGACCCCGTCGCGCTCTACCCTCCCAAGCGACTCTTCGGGGCCGCACGCAAGTGCGAGGAGGGTGGGTCCCTCACGGTCATCGCAACCTGTCTCGTTGACACCGGCAGCCGGATGGACGAGGTTGTCTTCGAGGAGTTCAAGGGCACCGGCAACATGGAGATCAGACTCGACCGCAAGCTCTCCGAACGCCGGTACTACCCGGCAATTGACATTGCGGCGAGTTCTACTCGCCGCGAAGAACTGCTCTTCGACGAGGCGACGCTCAAAGGCGTCTATCTCGTACGTCGTATGATGGCTATGATCGGTCAGAATTCGCCGAATTCACTGGAGGCGGCTGAGCGGTTGCTTCAAAAACTTCAAGAGACGAGCTCCAACGAGGAGTTCATCGCAGGCCTGAAGTCGGACCTCTGATCGTTCGACTATCCCGGTTGGCGTGGGGATCGGCCTAGTGCGCATCAACGGAGTCCGGGCTCGATCACATACCCACAGCAGGGTGCACGGGCGACTTACAGTCCACCTTGTCGTGACAGCACTGGCTGTCGCTTGCGCCGTGGTCTTTGTTTCGCGGCCAGCCACCACGGCCAGCCTCAGTGAGATAGATGTGCCCCCAATGATCCTCTCCGGAATTGCGTCCCAGGCGAGCGGTGTGGGACAAGCCAGCCTGACCCCTAGCGCCAGCCTCCAGACGCGCGACTCGGTGGCGATGATCGTTCGCCCGGCCAAGATGGAGACCGTCAGAGTGGCTAGCGGCGTCTCGCCCATCTCATCTTTCTCATCCGGTATGGCTGTGGCCGCGGCTTCAACCGGTGAGGCGGGTGCGGGGATTCGACCGCTGGCGGACGTCGTCGACCCGAATCGCCCATTCGTTGTTTACGTGGCGGCGGCAGGCGACAGCGTCTCGACTATTTCCAGCAGGTTCAAAATAAGCCTCGGAACACTGCTCGACAACAACCCGACGGTGGAAGACAAGGACCTCATCCGCCGCGGTCAGGAGCTAATCGTTCCCCGACAGGATGGGATCCTCTACAAAATCGGCTACGGGGACACCCTCGGTGATATCGTCGATGAATTCGACAATATCACCGTTAATGACATCGTTGCCTACCGACCGAACGGCCTCCAGCTCAACAGCGCTCTCCAGGAAGGCGAGTATTTACTGTTGATCGGGGCGACGCGAAAACCGCCGCCACCGCCGCCGCCCCCACCGCCCCCCCGCACCGGATTCCCGGCGCCGCCTTCCGGCGAAGGGCGATTCGCCGCGCCACTCGGGGCATGGCTCGCGGTCAGCGACCCGTTCGGAACCGCCCGGGGTGGGGGCAGGATCCACGAGGGTATCGACCTCGACCTCGCCGGTTACTGGTCCAGCCCCATCTACTCTGCATGCGAAGGGCCAGTCATCAAGACGGAGTACCTCACCTACAGCTACGGCTATCACGTTGTGGTTGATTGTGGAGACGGCTGGACGACTCTCTATGCGCACTTCAGCGAGATTCACGTGAACCCCGGGCAGTGGGTATCACAGGGCAGTGTGCTCGGCGTATCGGGCGTCACGGGCTTCACCACAGGCGAGCATCTTCACTTCGAGATTAGGCTAAACGGCGCCCCCGTCGACCCGTCCGCCTACATCGACTTCTATTAGAACCGCCGATAGATCTGCGGCATGAGCGAGCCCAGCATTTCCGCTCGACCAGCGCCTTTTTCGCGTACGAGGATGCCTCACCGCGAGCCGCGTCCCTCGATGTATCAAGCCGGTCGAGGCCCGGGTCGTTGGAGCGTGATCGTTCCGGCCCTTTCCTCATTCACGACGGTCGCTGGTCACCCGCGGCGACCAGCAGGTTGTGGGTCAGGTGGTATTCGCAAGGCCCTGGTTCCACCAGTCAGCTACTCGCTCCCTGGCCTTGTCCCACCGCTCGCGAGCTAGCAGCACCACCATCCCGAAGGAAAGCAGTACCGTTCCAAGTGCGCCCAAGAGCAGCCAGTATGGGACGTCTACGTACCCTGCGGTGAGCCAGCGGATTGCTACGCCGCTCAACGTCAATACCCCCGAGGGGATGAGCCAGCGAGCGTGAATCAGCAGGCCAATTCCAAGGAAGGCAAGCCCGAAAGCTATCAGCTCGAATCCGAACCGCGCTCCTCCCGGCTCGAAGCTCTGCTCTGCCGGTGGCAGGACCAAGAGCAGAACGCCGGCAATGATCAGCGTCTCGTGGCCCGCCATATGCCGGCCGAATAGGGGTCCCGATCTCCGATAACTCAGCCCGAGAGCGGCGAAGTAGAGCCCCGCCGGAAGAGTAAACGCCTGGACGTTTTCTGGCTGCTCTGCAGCGATTAGCATCAGTATCGACAGAAGGAGACCGGCAGTTGCCGGCACCCAAGCCGTGCGGAGACCAAGGCGGACGCCTTCCACAAGCACCGCTGCTGAGAGCCCCGCCAGGACCACCGCAACGAGAGCCCATTCCCTTGTCGTCTCGAGCGCTGCTCCGGTTGCCAGGGTTGCCGAGCGGTCACCCAGCAGAATCGCTGCCGACGCCGCTGCGAGCAGCCAGGGCCCCCACGAAAGGGCATGGATGGTGGCGCCGCGCTCTGTTTGTAACGAGCCGGAAAAGCGGGCGACGTAGAGCGAGGCCCACATGAGCGCCGCTGTGCCAGCGTAGGCCACAGGGAGTGTGGACAGGTCAAGTTCGAGCCAACTCCAGAGCGCGCGGGCGGCGGCCGCAGCGAACATCGCCGAGATGACCCATAGCCCCCAATGTCGCGAAGAGAAGAAGGCGGCGGCGGGCCAGGCCGTGGCCGCCAAGAGTATCAGGCAGGTCTGGGCCGGAGACTCCGCCGCAACGGTTGCCCCGATGACGAACGCAGCGGCGGCTGGCGGTCCGAAAGCGATCATGGTCGGCACCACCCGCCGACCGAAGAGCACGGCGGCCCAGCCAATCGAACCGACGACTGCGAACGTCCAGCCACGCTCGGCGCCGGCGATCCCGAGGATCGCATTGAAATGAGCCGTCGCCGAGAAGAGGAATGCGATCGCCGCGTAAGTGAGAAGGGCTCGCTCCGACTGCCGTTCAAGTCGGCCACTTCGCTCGGCGAAGAGCGCCGCAATCCTTCCGTCAGAGCGCAGGGCTGCAATACACAGAGCGCCGGCGGCTATTACGGAAGCCGCGATACCCGCTTCGCTGTGTTCGACATGCCAGACCACGAATGTAACAGCTGGCAGCGCGGCTAGGGCTACCCCATAAGGCCAGCCCCAGCGGGCGAGCAACGGGTCGCGAAGCCAGGCCCTGTGGGCTGCAACGATTGAGAGTCCAACCGCGGCCGGAGGGACCGCCCACCACTCGATGTCGACGTGTAATGACCACAGTACCGAGACACCGAAAGCGGCCAGGACCGCGGGCGAGATCAGCATTCCCTCGTCCCGTCGCCGTACGCTGTCGGCCAGAGACGCTAGAACCGCTATTCCGAACGTCAGCGGCAGCGCTGCTCGAACTGGGTCCGGCGCCGCGGCCGCGGATTGTGCAGCTGTTATGGCAGCGATTCCGATGGTGAGCGCCGCCCAACGCCACCTGATGCGCTGACCAACATCACGCTCAGCCGGCACCAGGTAGGCAGCAGCGGTTGCCGCGGCAAACACCGGAATCCAAGCGAACGGCATGTCGAACCACGCCCATAGGAGTGCTGCCGGGGTTGCCCCCCCCAGGACCGGTAAGGAGGCGATGCCGCTTCGCCAGCGCAGCCGCCAGCAGGCAGTACCGAGAGAGGTGATCGCCAGCGATATGGCGAGGGTCGCCGGCAACGGCCATCGTGAAACGTCGGGGATGGCCACAATACCGACAGCCGTAATCCCGACTGCGGCTACGATCACCGTAGCCGCAGCGAGCCACAGGTCGCGGCTACGTCCGCCGAGTTCGGCCCATACGAGGTAGGGTGCGGCTGCAAGTGCCGCCCACGGCAACACCCACTCCAGAGAGGCCCCAGAAATGACCCATGTCAGCGATGCACCAAGTCCGCTGAACAGCGGTGGGAGGACGGCCAGCCCGCCCGGCCACTCGCCACGCCACCGAAGAAGAGCAGCTCCTGCGCCCACGAAAGCAACCGCGTAGGTAGCCGGCAGGACGAGGGTCGGCGCATCTGCCCATATGATTCCTATGTGGGCGACTGAGAGCGCGTACACCCAGACGGGGAAGGTCGCGGCTCTCCAAACCGATTGCAGGCTTGGCTGGTCTCTGTCTGCAATGTACAGATATCCCGCGCTGGCTACCGCGGTAATCGGGGCATGCCAGAGCCAATGAATGCCAGCAGCCGCTTGCAGTGTTGTGAAGACCAGGGCTGCAACAGTGGGAGGCAGAAGGATGAGACCAATGTTCGATCGGCGTAGCGGAAGAGCGCCGGAAAGTCCTCCGACGGCTATCAGGAGGGTCGTTGGAAGTGCCCAACTGTTCGTGCCTTCGAACAGCGAGGCAGCAATCGAGTAGTTGAGCGCGATTGCGCTGACCGAGAATGCCCCGCGCTGAATGAACGAACCGGTTTTTCCGTCGAGGGTCGAACCGCCAATCCAGATCGCTGCGGCAAGGCCTTCGTACCAGGCCCCGAACCACTCTACGGGAAGGTTGATTACCGACCCGAGTGCTCCCCAGGCGACCGTCCCTGCCAGAGTTGAAGGGATTAGATAGAGCTTGCCGAAGCCGCGTGATGCTAGCGTGAAGTAAAGAGCCGAACAGGCTGAGCTCCCGATCAGGATAGCTGCGTCGGCAGGCATCGTTCCGCCGCCGAGAGCCGACCGGAACGCGAAGAAGTCTACCGGAAAGAGGACAGCCCCGAGGACGAGGAACACCGGCCCCGCTTCTTTCACGCGCTCCCAGCGGTGCAGGAGCAGGCCAGAGATAATGAAGATGGCGGTGTACAGCGTAACGACCGCGAAGCGGATTGAATTGTCGACCGCATCGCCGCGGAAGCCGACGAATATCAAGGCTGCGACCGAAAGAAGGAACGCCCCGAGGTAGAGGAGGATGTCGGCCTGTCGTCTCGCGGCCCAGCCGGCGGCGAGAGCCGCAATTGGTCGCAGCGGCGAGGGAGGGGGTTGTTGCTGTGCGGATCCCGGGGGCTGAGCCTTTGGGGGGGTGGGGGGACGTTGCACGACAGGGGCCGTTAGTGAGCTTCCTCGGGTAGCAGCTGCGATTCCACTGGCCGGTGCGTCAGCGGGCTTGTCACCTAGGAAATGCTCGAGCGCGCGTTGCACAGAGGCGTAGGCCCCTTTCGCGAGCAGTCGCCTCGAATTGAGTTCTGCGAGGGTGTCGAGGGCCCGGGCAACGTCACGTGGACGATCCAGGTTCGGCCGGACCCAGAATTTTCCGCACTGCGGACAAAAAGAGCCATGACTTTCGAATCTGGTGCCGCACTTTTCGCAATGATGCATCGAGTTATCGGTTTCCATGGCGCGCAATTCCTCTGCTCTGATTTCACTCCTACTGGCGAATGTATGGAAGGGTCAGAGGAATTTGATTGGGTAGATCGGGCGACCCACCCTTCGCCAGGCGATGCCCGGATTTGTGGATCAGCCGCCGATCCGGGACATTTCGACGCGGGGAAGATCGGTCGTGGCTTCGGAGCGAATCTCAGAGTAGCGGTCCGTACGTCGACTCCAGACTTCTCCTATCGCCGACTCTATTACCGAGTTGCTGACATCGCTACGGACCAGTTCGCGCAGGTCAAAGCCGGTGCCCGAGAAGAGGCAGGTGAAAAGCTGTCCCTCAGGGGAGAGGCGCGCTCTCGTGCACTCCCCACAGAATGACTGGCTGATCGAGGTGATGAACCCGAGTTCGCCGCCGCCATCCCGATAGCGCCACCTGCGAGCGACCTCGCCCACGTAGTTGGGCTCGAGTGGCTCGATCGGCAGTTCTGCATCGATTCGCTCGGTCATTTCTTTCGCAGTCACGACCTCATCGAGACGCCAGTCGTTTGTGTTACCTACGTCCATGAATTCGATGAAGCGGAGGATGTGACCGGTCCCATGGAAGTGGCGGGCGAGGTCAACCATTGTCTGATCGTTCACTCCCCGCTGGATGACCGCGTTCACCTTGATTGGAGAAAGTCCGGCCGCGGCCGCCGCGTCGATACCCTCCAGGACCGTTGCGACTGGCACTCCGGAGTCGTTCATCTCGCTGAATACGTTGTCATCCAGCGAATCAAGGCTCACGGTGACCCGTCGAAGACCGGCTTCGGCAAGGCCCTTCGCCTTTCGCCGCAGCAGCGAACCGTTCGTCGTGAGTGTGATGTCGGAGATGCCGTTGATGTTGCTGATCAGCGAAATCATCCTTTCGACGTCCTTGCGGATCAGAGGCTCGCCGCCTGTGACACGGATCTTTTCGACCCCCAGCCTGGCGAATATGCGTGCGAGACGGGCGATCTCCTCGTAGGAGAGAAGTTCCTGACGGTCGAGGAACTGGTAGTCCGGCCCGAAGACCTCCCGCGGCATGCAGTAGGTGCATCGGAAGTTGCAGCGGTCCGTGACCGAGATGCGAAGGTCCCGCAGTGGCCGGCCGAGCGTATCGTGAATGCTCACGGGTAAAGTGTAGCGGGTTTTGGTACCGTTATGCTGACTTGGGCATAACGGGCTTCCTGAGATCGAAAAAAATTATGGTCGAGAGGCAGTCTTGTGGAGTGGCGCCGGGAGGTGCCGCAACCACTGATCATACTTTTCGAGGCGTTGGGTCAGCTCGGCACGCATGGTCGACATCTTATCCATCTTCTGGTTGATCAATTCGAGCTGTTGGAGTGTTACCTCGCGGGCACGCCGAATCTGGGCGGCCTTGTCGGCCGCGTCCGCGTCCTTTCGCCAGCCTGCCCGGATCTGCTCTTTCACGTCCTCGGCGCCGATCATCTCTTTGATTTCTGCGAGCGAGAATCCGAGTAGAGACTTGAGCTCTGTTATACGGTTGAGCCGTTCGACGTCGACGGGTGAGTAGAGGCGGAAACCGCCATCCATACGGCTCGGAGGATCCAGGAGCCCTTTTTCCTCGTAGTACCGGAGCGTGCGCTGCGTCAGACCAACCGAATCGGCGGCCTCGCCGATCTGCAGATAGCCCTCGTGGCCCGCATCCTGACCCTTCATGGTGAGCCTAGTGTACGAACATTAACGCGGACGTCAACGTGAACCGATCGGGTCGTGGTGCCGGCCAGCATACGCCCTAAACGCGCGTAAGCTCCTCGGGTGGATGGGGGGCAGTCCACCGGCCAACTCGGTCACGGGGCGACCAGAAATCAAAACAACTGTCCTAATTTCTTTCCGCTGTCTCTTAGAACCCCCAGGTCCTTACTCGCTCGGGCTTGATCCGAAGTATGGTTCGCTGCCCCATCGACTCGAGCCGGTCACTCGTCTCCAGCGCAGACTCGAAACTCACGTATCGCTCGAGAATGGACCGGAGGACGTTTCCATTTGTGTCTTCGGTGAGTTCGGCTGTGCCCTCTATGGCGATGCCGCGGTAAGGGGCCTCCTTGGTGTCCACGATGAACGACACACGAGGGTCTTCACGGACGTTGCGGGCTTTGTTTCTTTTTGCTGGTGTTGAAACGACGACATCTTCACCGATAAACCCGTAAAGCGTAGCGGATGTGATCGGGGAGCCATCCGGACGGAGTGTGGAGATCACGCAGGGGACGGCCATTTCGTTGAGAAAGGCACGGACTTCGGGGCTGATTTCGCGTTCGGCCATAACGCATCAGGCTAGTGCACCCGGGGTGGATGGGGTAGCAGCGGTCCGAGCCCCTTGCCACCACGCCCGCGGGAATGTCTACTGGCTTTTCTGAAAGGAGCACACATGGACACCATCCCAAGCGAATTCCTCATGGATTACAGGATCGAACTTGTCGGAAGCGGGTACGGGTTGGGAACTACGCCCACCGGGGACCGGCGGACCGGCGGTATCAGCGGCGGTTCGTTCGAGGGTCCGCGGCTCAAGGGCAAGGTGGAGCCGTTCGGCGACGATTGGATGATCGCCCGCCCGGACGACGCCCTCGACCCTGAGGTCCGTACTGTCCTGACGACCGACGACGGAGTTCACATCGGCCTCAAATACGGTGGCATCATCTACCCCGGCTCCAAATTGGCTTCCGGAGAGGACATCTACTGGCGCATCGTTATGCGGTTCTACACAGGAAGCGAAAAGTACGACTGGCTCAACCGGATAATTGCGATTGGCGCCGGAAAGATGGAGCCTGGAGTTGCTGTTTACCGGGTCTGGGAAGTGAAGTAATCCCTGCCGACAGGCATTGCCCTGGACGGTCATCGACAGCGAAATCACCACATGCAGTAAGGAGTAGTCTGCAGTGTCTGAAGGCGTCAAAGATCACGAAACCGTATCGATCTATCCGCTCGGCCCGGACGTTCTCGAGAAACTCTTGAAGACACAGGGCGAGTGAGTGTTCAACTGGGCAACCTAAGACTGCTGGCCGGTCAGCTTAATAATGAGCTACGTGTGGCACGACGGCCGCGTTTGAGTTACCGCGGGAGCGCACCGCCATCGAATCGCCGCCGTTCGCCGTAACCCCGAAGGTAGCTGTGTTTATCAACAGTACCGGAACTGAATTTGGCCCTGCAAAGACCGCGACCATAAAGGGGCGCTGCATCATCCACGAGGACCGGGAAACGAAGGAGTGGTTCTACCATGCCCTCGCCTTTCGGAACCCCAACGAGGAGGACGCGGCCGCTTTCGAATAGCGGCTCAGTTCACCGCTGCACGGCGTGCTCGAGGTAGTTCTTAAAAAGTGGATCACTTTTGACGGTGTGAAGTTCGGGATGGACACCGCTGGAACACTGCCGGGCTCTGCGAAGGGGCCAATGCTGATTACCGACCGCGACAGGCTGCTCAAAGATATCAAGGCGAGGCGATTGGACTGTCAGCAGCAGGCGAGGCGCCATTCAGTTCGGCGCCTCGCTTACGTTTGGGTTGAAACCCCCAGGTTCGAAGGTTAAGCGCTCACGGCCTCGCTGACAGACAAGATTTGCCTGGCGTGGTCCAGGTCATGGACTCGCATGAACAGCAACCACTCGCGCCAGTTCAGTTCGCCGAACACCCCATGGTCCCATTTCACGTCGAGGTGTTCGTCGCCGGTTGCTCTGCTGACGCGCTCAATAGTGACCTCGCGATCAGTCAGGAGCAGGCTCCACCACTCTCGTGCAGTCTTAACCTCGTCGGTGCGGCGCATCTGGTCGGCGATAGAGGGAGGTAGCGCTCCCGAGTCGAGTACAGATTGGATAGCACGCGAAACGCTCTCGCTGACTTGCAGAAGGTGAGCGGCGACCTCGTTAACAGACCAGTCGCTTTCAGATGGCCGCTGCGTCAACTTATCAGCGGGAGCCGCAAATAGGGAGGCCTTGAACTGCTCCATATCGGTGCGGACCTTGGTCGAGAGATCCGGAAGCGACAGCTTGGCGGCCTGCGTCTGAAGATAGCTTCGGATCCTGGTTGCTTCGGACGAACCGGGGGTGGCCGCTCCCGGAAGATCACGGCGTATCTGGTTCTGGCTCATCTTGACCCCTGAGGAATAATGTCGCCTGAGGCTAGACTCGGGGATCCGGCAGGTCAAATCGTCTGGGTCCGCAGGGCGGCCGAAACAGGGCCGGAAAGGCACGAATGGCATGCTGGGACGATTTCAAACGAGTCGTTCCCGAAGTGGCCAATGCCGCTAGGGCTCGCTTCGAGGCTGACGACCGACTGAGCTGGTGTGCAGCACATCTGTTCGACTGCCGTTAGAATGAACCGATCCAAACACGGAGCTGCGAGTGTCGACGCCGATTCGCAAGCAGTACCTCGATTTGAAGCGGCGGTATCCTGACACCATCCTGTTCTTCCGCCTGGGCGACTTCTACGAAACATTTGACGAGGACGCTGGTGTCGTTTCGAAGGAGCTCCAGATAGTCCTAACTTCGAAGCCGATGGGCAAGAACATTCGCGTTCCCCTTGCGGGCGTGCCAAAGCACAGCATCGACGGACACATCACAAAGCTTGTGAGCCGGGGGCACCGGGTCGCGATCTGCGAGCAGATGGCCGATCCCTCGACGGTCAAAGGTCTCGTTCCCCGCGACGTTGTGCGGGTTGTGACGGCCGGAACCGTCACCGCGGAGCATCAGCTCGCGCCGGATGCTCCGAACTACCTGGCCTCATGGGTTGAAAGAGACGGTCACAGGGGTGCCGCGCTGGTGGACATCACCACGGGCGAGGTGCGTCTTTCCGGTGACGACGAGGCAGCGGTGGAATTGCAGCGGTCGCAGCCCGCGGAGTTGCTGGTTGAAGACCCGGGAGTCCCGTTTTCGCCGGGATGCCCGATAGTTGAGAGACCGCAGCTCTCTCGGCTTGCTGTGGAGTCGGAGCTCGCCCGGCAGTTTGGGGAACAGGCGCGTGAGGCTCTCGTGGAAACTGAGTCCGAGGCAGCTGCGCTCGCCCATGTTGTCACCTATTTGCGCGACACCTACCCGGCGGCGCTCGGCGCGCTGCAGCGCCTCCGCACGGTTTCCGGGTCTGACTCCCTCGTGGTGGACGCGCGTACGCTCCGCAACCTTGACATTCTGCCGGCTGTCGACCGCAGTGGCTCCCTGTACAGCCTGCTAAATGGGTGCAAAAGTCCTATGGGTAGTCGGCTTCTGCGACAGCAACTTGTCCGGCCTTCGCGGGACAGGGCCGCGATCGAAGGGAGGCTCGACGCTGTCGAATGGGCCGCTACCCGCCCGATCGAAAGAGGGCGCTGCCAAAGAGCCTTTGCAGCAATGCCCGACCTTGGCCGCGTTACGGGCCGGATCGGCAGTAAGTCCGCCGGTCCCCGCGACCTGCACGCGCTCAGGCTTGGCCTCAGGGCAACGGTCGAGCTCGCTGCGGCGGTAGAGGGCAGCGGCCCGCCGCCTCTCATCGAGCGGGCGCTTGTGACTTTTGCCGGTGGTGCGGAGCCGCTCCTCGCGCTGGATGGTGCGTTGGCTCTGGACCCCCCCGCAACATTCCAGGATGGCGGCGTCATTCGCGAGGGCTTCAGCCCGGAGATCGACTCCCTTCGCACCATCGCGAGCGACACGCGGGGCTACCTGCTGGAGCTCGAACGCTCCGAGCGGAAGCGAACCGGAATCAAGTCCCTCAAGGTGGGCCATAACAAGGTCTTCGGCTACTACATTGAAGTCTCTGCTGCGAACACGGGTCTTGTGCCGCCCGACTACCAGCGGAGACAGACGTTGGTCGGTGGCGAGCGCTATGTGACCGAAGAGCTCAAAGAGCACGAATCACGTCTGGTGGGCGCCCAAGAGCGCCTTGCTGAGCTGGAGAGCCAGGTATTCGACAATTTGGTGGGCACCCTGAAAGCCGGTCTGCCTGTGCTCCAGGCGATCGCGGATGGCATCGCGTCCATCGATGTCGCGCTCGCGCTCGGGCAACGCGCGTCCGAGAGGGCCTACTGCAGGCCGGAGTTTGGTGGCAGAGGAGCCGTGCACCTCAAGGGTGCACGGCATCCCGTCGTCGAGGCGTCGCTGGGACCGGGACAATTCGTGCCCAACGACTGCCTCTTGGATAACGAGAGCCAGATTCTCGTCATCACCGGGCCGAACATGAGCGGCAAATCGACGTTTCTGCGTCAGGTGGCGCTCATCGCCCTTATGGCGCAGGCGGGCTCATTCGTACCCGCCGAGTCAGCGTCCTTGCCGCTCTTCGACCGAGTCTTCACGCGCATCGGAGCGCAGGACGACCTCGCCGCGGGCCAGTCGACTTTCATGGTCGAGATGGTGGAAACGGCGCAGATCCTCCATCAGGCTACGCCCGATTCGCTCGTGGTTCTGGATGAAGTGGGGAGAGGCACCAGCACGTTCGACGGCATGGCGATCGCCCGGGCAGTGGTCGAGTTTCTCCACAATCGAAGTGACCTTGCTGCCAAGACGCTCTTTGCAACTCACTACCATGAGCTGACCGCCCTCGCGGACGTTCTTCCTCGCGTTGTGAACGTGCACGTTGCCGTTCGCGAGGAAGGAGGCGAGGTGGTGTTCGAGCACCGCATCGTGCCGGGGCCGAGCGACCGCTCCTACGGGATCCACGTTGCGAAGCTGGCCGGTCTTCCGCCGGCAGTTGTGGAACGGGCCGAGCGAATGCTGGGCGAACTCGAGCGAGGAAAGGCCGGCTCGGCCGCGACCTTGGAAAGTGTGGTCGTGTTTCAGCCGGCGCTACCCGCTGCCGGCGCAGAACTCGAGTCCGAGATTGCTCAGCTCGACGTCGATTCCATGTCTCCACTCGACGCAATCCAGGCTCTGTATGAGCTGAGAGCCAAGGCCCGGGAGGTTCGCGGCCAGTGAACGGGAAGCCTATCCGGGTGTTGGCGCCGGAGGTGGCGGCGAGAATCGCGGCCGGAGAGGTGGTCGAGAGGCCGGTTTCGGTGGTTCGAGAGCTGCTCGATAACGCCATCGACGCGGGGTCAGGGCGCATCGCCGTCGAAATCGAAGGCGGCGGGATCGCAATGATCCGCGTCGTCGATGATGGGAGAGGCATCGCCCCTGGCGATGCAGAGCTGGCGTTTGAGCGTCACGCGACCAGCAAGATCTCAGAAGTTGGTGATCTCTCGGGGGTGGCTACGCTCGGATTTCGAGGAGAAGCGCTGCCGTCCATTGCGGCGGCGGCCGACGTTGACGTCGTCACGAGGGCGAGCGACGAGCCGATGGGAGTGCAGCTTCAAGTGGTCGAGGGAAGAGTGTCGCGCCGGCGTGCGCGCTCGGCGCCGACCGGCACGTCCATGGCAGTGCTCGAACTGTTCGCCAGACTCCCGGCGCGGCGGAAGTTCCTTGGTTCCGCAACCAAAGAGACGCGGGCGATAGTGACTTTGCTGAGCCACTATGCCCTCGCCTATCCGTCGATTGCCTTCAAGTTCGTCAACAACTCGCGCACCGGCATGCAGACACCAGGTGACGGGGAGCCCAGGCATGCATTTGCGGCTGTTTTTGGGACGGAAGTCGCGGAGCGAATGTTACCCGTTGACCACCAACTCGAAGAGGTGCACGTAATCGGGCTTGCGGCTCCGCCGGACGTTACTCGCGGCAATCGGTCCGGGATTTCTGTGTTCGTAAATCGCCGCTGGATCCAGAGTCGGTCACTTGGATTCGTAGTCGTGGATGCCTACAAGTCTTTGCTGCCGAGCGGTCGCTACCCGCTCGTGTCGATTCTCGTCGATCTTCCTCTGTCTGAGGTGGACGTTAATGTGCACCCGGCGAAGGCCGAGGTGCGCTTTCAGGATGAGAGAATGGTTGCTCACGCTATCAGGCAGGGGATTGCTCTCGCCGTCGGCGAATCGCCACCAGCGACCTGGGACATGACGCCGGGGCCCGGGGTGGCGGCTCAGCCTGCATTGTCACTCCGGGAGCGTTTGATGCCGGCAGCTGGAGGCTCAAGCCCCAGCTTCTTGCCGCCCAGCGGCCTTTCGGCGGAGGCACAGCTTTCGCAGCGAGAGGCACTCCCCCTCCTTCGCCTCGTCGGGCAGATGGCTGCGACCTTCATTGTCTGCGAAGGCCCCGACGGCATGTACCTCGTGGATCAACACGCCGCCCACGAGCGAATTCTTTTTGATCGACTGATGGCGGCGCCGAGTGCCGATCCCTCGGTCCAGCCTCTGCTGGAGCCCGCGCTGCTTGAACTGGAGCCCGGCCTCGCGGTGACGGCCAGCGAATACCGGGCGGAATTGGAAGCTGTCGGTCTGGCGCTGGAGTCGTTTGGGGAGCGGTCTTTCTTAGTACGCTCTGTCCCCTCGTCAATGGCGGCGAGGGATCCAGCGGGCGAGGTACGGGCGATCATCGAAGACCTCGCTGCCGGTCGTACCAAGGATGAGGGACGCGCACGCGCGGCAGCCTCGATCGCCTGTCACTCAAGTGTTCGAGCGGGCATGGCTATGGCAAGCGAGGAGATGCGCCGTCTCCTGGAGGATCTCGAAGCGACGGATTCTCCCCGCACCTGTCCACACGGCAGGCCAACGACTGTCCAGGTCAGTCGGGAGTCAATTGAGCGTCAGTTCGGAAGGCGTTGAGGGGAGGAAGGTCAGATCACCGCGACCTTGATCTCGCCCTGAGGACTCACCATGAACCAGTAGGCCTCACCGGTCTGGAGTGTGCCGAGGGTAGCCTCAAGCATGCCGTCTGCCCAGGCAAGCCATTCACCGGAAGCCTGGTCCCAGTAGTAGATGCCCAGGATCGCCGTCGAACCCGCGTACATGTGACTTGGGGCTACTGACGGCCCGGGCCAGGTGACCAGGTTTGCACCGATTTTCAGGTCTATTGACGCCGCTGCGTTTGGAGCAGGTGTGGGAGTTGCCGTGGCGGGTGCGGGAGCAGGTGTGGGAGTTGCCGTGGCGGGTGCGGGAGCAGGTGTGGGAGTTGCCGTGGGAGTTGCCGTGGCGGGTGCGGGAG
>PVBE012610052.1_pt1 | contig 106274 bp, 72 predicted proteins | sample 1631181 | NCBI WGS metagenome assembly PVBE01 (sample SAMN08397723, study PRJNA350692) | Marine metagenome, whole genome shotgun sequencing project. | isolation source: water | place: Pacific Ocean | collected 2012-04
CGGGTCCTCCTCCTCGGCCTTTCGCGGCAGGACGCGCAGGATGAGCACGACCCCCAGGACGACGGCCACCTGCCCCAGCTCGACGCCCAGGTTGAATGAGAAGAGCGCCATCGCCCGAGCGTGTTCGCGCAGGAGCGACTCACCCAGGAATCCGGCGAACCCCAGCCCATGGATCAGGCCGAAGACGAATGCCTCGAGCCAGCGCGGGCGTGTCAGGCGCGGATACACGAGGTTGTCGACGGCGACGTAGGCGATCGAGAGTGCGATGGCCGCCTCGATGAAGCGTGCATGGGCGGAGAATTGCAGCACGCCCAGGGCCGAGAGGCCCAGGCTCAGGGAGTGAGCAAGGGTGAAGGCCGTCACGACGGCGAGCAGCGAGCGCAACTTGCGGGAGCACAGCACCAGGGCGAGAACGAAGCACAGGTGATCCCATCCGTCGAGAATGTGGGCCCAGCCCATCTTCAGGAAGACCCCGAAGGCGCCCCGCCCCTGGGGGTCCGAACGGCCGGTGGAGCCGGCGCGGCTCAGGGTGAAGTGGTCCGTGACGCCGTCTGGCCATTCGATCGTCGCCAGATCGATGTGGTCGGGGCTCGTCTCCCAGAAGAGCGTGACGTCCAGCATCAGGTCGCTGATCGACATCCGTGCCGGGAAGGTCATGGTCAGCTCGATCGCGCCCGCACCGAAGCCGAGAGGGTCACCGGGCCCCGCCTTGTCCAGGGACAGACTCTCGAGTTCAGCGAGCAGCGCCTCTCCCCCCCGGTGCTCCCGATCGCTGCCGGTGATCACGATGTAGTGCCCGCGCGCGTAGTCGAAGATCGCCTGGCGGCGAGCCTCGACCTCGTCGGCGCTCACCGTTCCATCCGCGTTCGCATCCAGACCCTGGATGACCTCCAGGTAGGAGAGCACCTGGCAGCGCAGGTGGACCTGTGCCTCGGCGCCCTCCACGCGCACCAGAGAGCTGCTCATCGAGTTGGGATGGCCCGAGCCGAACACAAGGGCGAGTAGGAGCGGGAGGAACATGTCCGTGCGAGGTGAGGAAGCGCCGATTGCACATCGGCGCGGTGAGATCCAAGCTAGCATGGACCTCCCCTTGGAGCTCCCGCTCAAGTTCCTGGCGCTTCTCCTAGCCGCGGTAGTTGCCGGTTGTCATGCACGACGACCCGACGAGGCCCGTGAGTCCTTCGGTGGCCGGGGCGCCGGCATCTACCACGAGCTGCAGCGCGCGGCGGACTCGTGAAGAAGGCGGCCTATTGGGAATCGACTCGCCAGGCGGCCTCGACCGCCTGCAAGCCGAGCGGGTCGACTTCCGCCAGCTCGGCGCGATCGAACGGGAAGTAGTCGTTCTTCCCGAAGTAGGCTTCGCTGGTCTCCGCGAAGTACTCCATGTGGTTGGTCAGGCCGTAGTGGCGGCGCGGCTCGCCAGAAACGTGCACGACCGACTCGAAGCGCTTCGAGGCCACCGCCGACTCCCAGGCCCGGCGAACCGGCTCGTGGTCAAAACCCAGGATCGCATCGTGCCAGGCGTGGGCCAACTCGTGCAGCATGACCCAGGGCTGGCTGCCCGAGCGCACCAGTTCGACGAACTGCGCCGCGCGCGGGATGTGCACCGACTTGACCAGGGTCGGGTCGTGCTCGTGCTCGATCAGCCAGTCGACGTTCGGGTGGTACTGGATGCGTTCGAGGGGGTGGTCCGCGTCGATCCGGATCGGGAAGCGCTGCAGCTCGACCACGCGACGCTGCGGCAGGGTCGCGCTGATCTCCGCCAGCTCGCCGGCGAGCGCCTCGATCACCTCTTCACCCAGGGCGCGGCTCCGGCCGTCCAGGAGCGAGCGGTCGAGCGAAACGGTCCAGCCCTCGACCTCGACGATCCCGTGGCCGGATGGACCGATGTCCTGTGCCGTGGCGGCGCAGCCCGCCAAGGCCAGGACGAACAACAAGTTGCGCGTCATGATCTCCTCCACGAAGGCCTCATACCGCACCGAACCAGGGTCGCGACAAGAGTCGGACCCTGCGGACGGGATGCGGCGCACGGAGGCGCTTCATCGCAGATGATCTCCTCCCGACCACGACGACACGGCAGCGATGCCTCGAAGGTCAGAGCCTACCAGCAGGGCGAGATTCTCGCATCCGCTCGCGAGACGGGATACGGGCCGAGCGCTGTGGATCAGCGCGTGTAGCCCAGTTGCTCGAGCACCTCGATCTCCTCGGGCGAGGGGATGACGGGCAGCACTTCGCCCACGCCCGTCTCCAGCCACAGGACCGCGGCTCCGGTTCCCGGCCAGGGAACATCGGTGCTTGCAGCTCGCGGGACCGCTTCGCGGGCGAGAGCCACAGGCGGTGACTGCCCCGTGCCCTCAACGCCGAGCGCCACGCCCTCGACAATCGGCGCTCCCTCGAGCTGCACATCGAGCACCAGGTCGGTCCCACGGCACCAGAAGACCAGCTCGAAGCGATCCGACTCCAGGGTCGTGTCCAGGGTCAGGTTCTGGCGCTCGAGGTCCAGGACGAAGTCGGTCTCAGGGCGCTGGGGGCGGCAGGCGAAGTTGGCGTCGAACAGGTCGTCGGTGGACACCGCCACCGTCAGGCGCTGCCCGGCGCGGCCGCGCACGCGCAGATGGAATCGACCCTTCTGCAGTTGCTCCCAGCGGAAGGCGTCGAGCTCCGCGCGCGCGCGCGTTCGAACCTCGGGATGCTCGTCGATGACGTCGTGCAGCTCGCCCGGATCGGCCCGCAGATCGTAGAGCGCCTCGGTGTGGAAGACCGGGTCGTGGAGGTACTTGAAGTCGCCCTCGATCCAGGCCTTCTGGGCCGAGCTGTCATAGGTCGGGTACTCGATGAAGTACGAACCGCCGTTCGGCGCGTCGGCGGCCAGCCGATCAACTCCCCGGAAGGCGTCCGGCGCGGGCAAGCCGAGTGCTCCCAGCACCATGGGCGCCATGTCGATCGCCGCCACGGGACGCTCGACGACCCGGCCCTCGTCCCGCCCGGGGATACGCAACAACATCGGGATGTGGACCTGGTCGTCGAAGAGTGTGTAGCCGTGGTGATAGTGGCCGTGGTCGCCTAGGCCCTCTCCGTGGTCCGCGATGAAGCCGATGATGGTCCGCTCCCACTGGCCGCTCTCCCGCAAGGCCTGCAGCACCTGCCCAACGGCGGCGTCCATCTCGGCGATCTCCGCCACGTAGTAGTCGTCCACGAAGCGCCGGTCGGCCTCGCTCAACTCGGGCGCAGGCGGCGGTCCCTCGTGGGCGAACCAGCGGCGGCCGGGGCGCGGGTCGAGCACGTCGAAGGGCACGTAGGCCCGCCGTTCGGAGGAGAATCGGCCCTCGTAGTCCTCGTCCGTGAACTCCTCGCGCCAGGACTCTTCGGTCGAGTAAGGCAGGTGTGGGTCCATGATGTGCCAGAACAGGAACCAGGGCGTCGTCTGGTGCTCGCGCACGAAAGCCGCCACCTGCGGCGTATCGCGCTCGGCGGACTCCATGGCCCACTCGGAGCAGTAGCCCTCAAATCCCTGGTCGAGGCCGTACTGCGGGGAGATCAGTCCGTTGGCCACAATTCCCTGGGTCTCAAAGCCTGCGCGTGCGAGGACTTCCGCCAGGGCGACCGTTGTCGGATCGATCGGTGTCCACTCGTCGTGCCCTCCGCGACCGGCGCCGTGGGCCGATGGGTACAAGGAGGTCATGATCGACGAGAAGGACGGCAGGGTCCACGGCGCCTGGGAGCGCGTCATCGGAAAGCGCACGCCTGCGTCTCCGAGGGCGCTCAGGTTGGGTGTGTTGTCGCGTCCGTAGCCGAAGACGCCCATGCGGTCGGCGCGCAGGGTGTCGACGCCGATCAGGAGGACGTTGGGGACAGAGGGCGCCAGCTCTGCGGGCTCGATGCGCGGCGTGGCGAGGACGACCGCATCGAGGGGGTCGGGCTCGTCATCGACGTCCTTCGAGGCGAAGCTCAACCAGCCATCTCGGCCGGCGACGGCCGCGAGGTCGAGGCGCGCCTCCATCCACGCGCGCTGGTCCCGTTCGTTCTTGGGGTCGAAGGCGAGCGAGCCCAGATGTGTTCTCGTCCCGCTCTCGTCGGTGAAATCGACCTCGATCCGCGCGCCGTCCCCGGGCGCGGAGAAGGCTTCCGGGGCCATCGCGTAGTGAAAGCGCAGGACGGGCCGCGTCGCGGGCGCGGGGATGGTGAGGGGAAAGGAGAGACTGGCCGGCGGGGGGAGGATCACGGCGTCGCGCACCTCCTGCTGGTTGCCGCTCGCGGCACGCAGGCTGATGCGCACACGCCAGGGTGTGGTGTCGGCCTGTCCGTCCCGCGGGCGATAGCTCTCGCGCAGGCCGGCGTAGATCTCGGCGTCGGAGAGCGGCGTCTGATCGATCGTGATGTCATCGAAGCGCGTGACGGCCGCCTCGCTCCCGCCGGTCCGGTGCAACAGCTGGAGTTCGAGCGAACCGGTGGTGTGGCCGGTGAGGAACGACAGCTCGAACCGGTCCCATCCCGAGGGGTCGATGCGGCGCGAGACGCGGTGCGTGACCGAGTAGCGCCGGCCCCAGCGCGTGACACGCCCCGGATCGCTCACGTCGCCGGCGTGTTCGATGACGCGCAGCACCTCGCGCGAGGAGGCTTCATCCCCTGATGGGTTGCCTTCGAGTCGCACCCGGCCCGTCACACGCACGCGCGCCAGCGCCGCGATCGGCGTGACCACGGCGGTCAGGGAGTCGTCGCTCTCCGTCCCCGGCCCCATGCGCACACATCCCCCTTGCACGCCGCCTTCGATGTCCACGACGGTCAGCTCGCCGCCGCCTTCCTCGTAGCGGATGCCGCGTCGTCCGTTCGTTCCGACCCACAGCGCCGCCGGCTGGGAGCGAGCAAAATCCCAGGCCGCGACCTCGCTCGTCGCGCTTGCCTTCTCGACGGTCTCGCTCACCCCTTCGAGGCGCGCACGGTCCATCAAGTTGAACAGTCTAACTCGTACCGCCGGCGGCCTCGCCTCCTCGCTGCAAGCGGCGAGGAGTGCGAGGAGCGCAAGGACCAGTCCACGGTGTCTCAAACCCATCATCTCCACTCCGACAGCTTGGTAGGGCACTACGAACGCCCGGATCATACGCTCTCGCCCTTGCGCTCCGTGCTCTGTCATCAGCTGAGCACTCCTACCGATGCACGCCGAAAGAAGCCCGACACACCCTGCCTACGTGCTGAACAACGCCCGCCACGGCGTGCGCCTCGGAAGCGTGATCAACATCTTCACCTCGGGCTGCCGGTTCGACGGGTGGCAGGGGCAGCCTACTCTCAGGGGAACGTGACCCTCGACCGGCCCGTTGCCGTCGCAAGGACCTGGCTCCTGCGCGTCGGATGGCGCAGACACCGACTGATCCTATTCGCGAAAGTGCCGGGTGAGTGACCCGGCAGCGAGGGTCGAGAGCGTCGTTTCATGGCCGAATTCGGCGATTCCGGCTATACATCTTGGTTCGTGTCACCCCGACCACTCATCACCGCCTGCGTGGCCGCGCTCTGCGTCTCGGCGCAAGGGCTGTCGTCGGAAGACCCCGAATGGGGGCGCTTTCGAGGGCCCAACGGGGCAGGCGTCTCGCAGGCAAGGGGCCTCCCGGACGACCTGGACCCCGAGACCAACCTCGCCTGGCGCACCGAGATCCCCCCGGGGTTCTCCTCGCCGGTACACGACGGCGAGCGCGTCTACCTGACCGCCTGCGAAGGTGCCCAACCGGTGACGATCTGCCTCGACCTGGGGACCGGAACGGTTCTCTGGAAGCGTGCATCCCCACGCGAACTCTCGGCCTTGCCCCGCGGACAGAACTCCCCCACCTCGCCCACGCCGACCACCGACGGAGAGAACGTCTACGTCTTCTTCGACAGCTTCGGCCTGCTCTCCTACGACTCCACCGGAGAGTTGCGCTGGGAACACCCCCTCGGACCCTTCCGCACGCCCTACGGCATGGGGACCTCGCCGGTCGTGGCGGGCGAACTCGTGCTCTTGCTGTGCGACCAGGACGGAGCCTCGTTCTTGCTGGCCCTAGATCGCGACAGCGGAGAGCAACGCTGGAAGACATCGCGGCCCGAAGCCACCCACGGTTTCTCGACACCGATCCTGTACACGCCACAAGACCGACCCGCGGAAGTCATCGTCTCCGGCTCCTTCCGTGTCGGCGCCTACTCCCTGGCGAGCGGCGCACGGGCCTGGTGGCTCGACGGCATGGCCTGGCAGGCGAAGAGCGTGCCGATCCTTCACAATGACCGCCTCTTCGTCCACTCATGGATGGCGTCCCCCTCCACTCTCGGCGTGCGCGACATCAAGACGCTCTTCGATGAGGCCCTCGGCAAGTGGGACCGCGACGGCGACACCCTGCTGGACGAGGAGGAAGTCGAGGAGCTCGGTCTCTCGGCCCTCTGGTTCCTCGCCGACCTCGACCAGAGCGGCGCCCTGGACGGAGAGGAGTGGGGGCTGCTGCTCGCCCGCGGCACCTCCCGCAACGGATTGCACGCCGTACAACTCGGGCGACGGGGCGCTCTCGATGGGGCAGACATTCTGTGGCGCGTGCGACGCTCCTTGCCGAACATCCCCTCGCCCCTCTTTTACCAGGGCCTGCTCTACATCCTGAAGGAGGGCGGGATCCTGACGGCGCTCGATCCTCTCGACGGCGAGGTGTTACGTACCGCGCGCATCGATGGCGCCGTGGACACCTACTACGCCTCGCCGGTCGCCGCCGACGGCAAGCTGTTCACCGCCAGCCACCGCGGACGCCTGGCTGTCATCGATCCCGGCCCTGAGTGGAGCGTGGTCTCCGTACGCGATCTGGGAGAGACGGTCTGGGCCACGCCGGCACTTGCCGAAGGACTGGTCATCGTCCGCACCGAGACCGCCCTCTACGGCTTCGCGACCGCTCCCGAGTAGAAGAACGAAGCGCCCCTCAACCTCCCTGCTCCTCGGCGCCACCTTCCTTGGCCTCGGCGACCTCCGCGATGCAGAACAGGCCTTCTCGGCTTCGCAAGAACAGCTCGCCGAGCGCGACCGCGGGGGAGGAGACGAAGAACTGGCCGGCGAGCGAGTTGGTGCGCACGAGCTCGAACGTGTCGCCGAGGGCGAGGACGTGTACGTCGCCCGACTCGGTGGCGACGTAGAGGTGTTCTCCCGCCGCGACCGGAGAGGCCTTGAGAGTGCTGCCGCGGGGCAGGCGCTCCTGGGTGTAGTGGGCCTCGCCTGTCTTCGCGTCGAAGCAACTGAGGAAACCGCGGTCCATGGCGGCGTAGACGCGCCCGTCGTGCAGGACGGGGGAGGCGGTGTAGCTCAGCCCGCGGGTCGTGCTCCAGAGCACGGCGTCGCTGTCCGTCAAATCCCCCTTACCGCCGAGCTCGATGGCCATAAGAGATGGATCTCGGTAGCCGGACATCACGAGCACGCTGTTCTCGAACAGCACCGGCGTCGGGATCGCGTTGACGCCTAGACCACCGCACTCCCAGACGGTCTTGCCAGAGGAGAGAGCGTAGCCGCGCGTCCTGTTGGTCGCGCTCACGATGACCTGCCGGCCCTCACCGACCCCTACGGGCACCGGTGGGCTCCAGCTGGACATCTCGTCGCGATCAATGCGCCAGCGCTCCTCGCCGCTCCGCTTGTCGAGGGCGACGATGAAGGAGTCCTCCTCGTGGTCGAACTTGATCACCAGCAGATCGTCGACGAGGACAGGGGCCGAGCCCTCGCCAAACTGACGGCGCATGCGCATCTTGACTTCTGGGTTGAACTCCCAGACCTGATCTCCCTCGACCGTGTAGCAGTACACTCCCTGAGAACCGAAGGAGGCGAAAACATGTTCGCCGTCGGTGACGGTAGAGGCCGAGGCGAAGCTCCCATACTGGCCGTGAAATCCCTCGTGGGGCGTCCGGACGCAGGCGACCGCTCTCCACAGCACCTCGCCCGAAGTGCGGTCGAGGCAAAGCACCTCAAAGGACTGCTCGGTGACCGCCGCGGGGGCGAAACCTCCCCCGCCGCGACGGCCGCCCCTCCCGCGGCCCTGGCCTCCCTCTCGTTCTCGCCCATCGGGCCTGCCGCGCTCCTGCGCTCCTCCTCCGCCTCCCGCCTCACGGGTCGGTGCGCTCTCCTCGGTGGCCACGGCCGTGGTCAGAAAGATGCGGTCGCCCCAGATGACAGGGCTGGAGAAGCCACGCCCGGGGACATCAACTCGCCAGCGCAGGTTTTTCTCGGTGCTCCATTTCGTCGGGACCGCACAAGGGGCGACGCCGTCTCCGCTTGGGCCGCGCCACTGAGGCCAGTGCCCCGTATCGGAATCCCCCGCCAAGGCGACCGCCGAGACGGACAGGAGGAACAGGACGCGAAGGAACAATGAGGTCTTCATCTAGAAACTCCCATGCGGCGATCGAGGGACCCGCGGCGCGAGCGCGGCCGGGGCTTCATCTTCCTCCGCGTCCCTCGCACCGACAACCTCCACATCATGACGTAACGTAACTCGGATGTATGGATCCATCGGAAACCGCAGCACCAGAGCGTAGGCTGCACGTTCCTCCGACCCGCTCATGACCGACGCTGCATCCCGCCTGCCCGAGAGCGAAAACTCGCATCTCTCCTGCCCCCCGCCGCGCACGATCACGTGCGATGCGGTGGTGATCGGGGGCGGGCCCGCCGGCGCGGCGGCAGCCACCATCCTGGCCGAGAAGGGACGCGACGTCGTCGTTCTGGAGCGCGAACGCTTCCCACGCTACAGCCTAGGCGAGTCCCTGATCCCTCACTGCTGGTATCCGCTCCAGCGGCTCGGCCTCGCGGAGCGCATGAGTTCGACCGGCTTCGTGGTCCCCAAGAACAGCGTCCAGTTCGTCAGCACCGACGGGATACGCTCCAAGCCCTTCTACTTCTTTCAGCACTCCGATCATCCGGCGATGCAGGCCTGGCAGATCGTGCGCAGCCACTTCGACGAGCTGCTGCTCACCAACGCTGCGGAGAAGGGCGCGCGGGTGCTCTTCGAGACGACGGGGACCGACCTGTTGCGCGACGGCGAGCGCGTCGTGGGAGTCGCAGCCCGCGCAAGGGACGGTTCCGGCCTCGAGGTCCGCGCACCGATCACAGTCGATGCCACCGGTCGCAGCGCCCTGGGGCAGAACCGCAACCGCTGGCGCGAGGCCGATCACAAGATGAGCAAGGTCGCCCTGTGGACCTATTATCGAGGCGCCATGCGAGATCCGGGCCGTGACGAGGGGGCCACGACCGTCGCCTACCTGCCCGAGAAGGGCTGGTTCTGGTACATCCCGCAGACCGACGACACGGTCAGCGTCGGGATCGTGGCCGACCCGGAGTACCTCTTTCGCGACACGCGCTCACCGCGGGCCATCTTCGAGCGCGAGGTCGAGGTGCAGCCCTGGATCCGAGAACACCTCGCCGTGGGCGAGAACCTGCACGTCTACCAGGTCACTCGCGACCTCTCCTACCGATCACGCCACTGCGCGAGCGACGGTCTGGTGCTGGTGGGTGACGCCTTCTCATTCCTCGACCCGGTCTTCTCCGCAGGGGTCTACCTGGCCTTGCAGAGCGGCGTGCTCGCCGCCGATGCCGTCGACGCTGCCCTCGAGGCCGGTGACACGGGAGCGGCGCGTTTCGAGGCATACGGGACGCGCGTGTGCCGCGAGATCGAGGCCATGCGCACCCTCGTGTTCGCCTTCTACGACCCCAACTTCCACTTCAGCAGCTTTCTGCGGGCGCATCCCGAGTTGCACCACGACCTGACCGACTGCCTGATCGGCAACCTCGACCGCGATTTCACCGCGCTCACTGCCGCCCTCGGTGAGTTTGCCGAACTGCCCGAACCCATCGATTACGGCGCGCCCAAGATCTGACCCGGCACCTACTTTTGTTCGGTCGAGCCCGCGACACCGATCGCCACCAGGTGCCGGCGAGTGCGCCAGTGGATCACGCCTTTCGCGATCGCCGGCGAGGCCATGCTCTCCTCGCCCAGGGAGTGCACGCCGATCTCCTCGAACCGTGTCCCGGCGCGCACGACGTGCACCTCCCCGCCCTCGCCGGTCAGGTAGAGCTTCCCGTCGCCCGCCACAGCGGAGGCCGTGAACCCGAAGCCGCCGCCGTCCAGCCGCTCGCGGTAGCGCTCCTCCCCGCTGCGCGCGTCGTAGCAGGCGAGGATCCCGCTGTCCGAGCACAGATAGAGTTGCTCGCCGTAGACGAGCGGCGTCTGCATGTAGTTGCCGCGCCGCAGCCGGCTCCAGATCATGTGCTCGCTCTCCTCGGCTTTCATGGCGAGCTCTCCCTCGGCCGCGGGAGAGATGGCAAAGATCGGCGCGGTTCGGCCATGAGCGCTGGTGATGTAGATCAACTCGTGGGCGAAGATCGGTGTCGGAGTCGGGATGTCTCCCCCCCCAACCAGCGTCCAGAGTTCCGCGCCCGTCTGGAGGTCGTAGCCTCCGATGTGCTTGAAGCCATTGACCACAACCTGCGTTCGGGACGGCGTGACCACGACCGTCGGGCTCCCCCAGCCGGGAACCTCGTCCCGGGGCGTGCGCCAGACATCTGCGCCCGTCTCGAGATCCAGCGCCGCCAGAAACGAATCCCCCTGGATGTCAACCTGCACGAGCAGGCGCTCACCGTGGATCACCGGCGAGGAGGCAAAACCCCACTCGGCGCCCGGCAGCAGGTAGAAGCCCGCGTTGAGGGTGCCCAGGTCTCGCGTCCACAGAAGCTCGCCCTCGGTGGAGTAACAGAACAGGCCCTCGCTTCCAAAGAGCGCGACCACGCGCTCTCCGTCGGCGGTCGGAGTCGACGCCGCGTGACTGCCTTTCGGGTGGCGTCGGTCGGTCGGCACGCCCTCCCAGGCCGCGCGCTCCCAGAGGATCTCGCCACTCGCCCGATCCAGGCAGAGCACGGAGAAGACGTGCGGGCTTTCGTCATCGACCGGGATGATGTCGCCGAACAGACCGACCTTGAGCCGCGCGTCCCCGGCCTCGCGGACGGCGGTGGTGACGTAGATCCTCTCACCCCAGATCACCGGCGACGAGTGGGCAAGACCCGGGATCGGCGTCCGCCACAGAACGCCCTCGCCGCTCTCCAGGTCCCATCCCTCGACCAGCTCGTCACCGTCCGCCACACCGCTCGCTCCCGGGCCCCGGAAGGACGGCCAGTAGGCCTCTCCGCCGCCGGCCGGGGCCGCCCGCTCCAGCACACCGAACAGCTGTCCCGAGTGACCGGCGCCCCTCCAGGTGCCCGCGTACTGCTCGTCGTGTATCACGACGCGCGCGCTGAAGGTCCCCAGGAGCGGGATCGCCATGTCGGTCACCGTGATGACCGGCGTATCGCCCGCCCACAGGACATCGACGACGAGCGGGACCGAGAAGTGACCGCCGCCGTAGGCGATCTTGGCCTCGAAGCGCCACTGACTCAGTGTGCCCTCGACCTTCGAAACCTGGACCAGATCGTAGCCATCGGCCTGCGGAGGGCTGCCGGGTGCGGCGTCGCTGGCGGTGAACGAGCCGACCATCCTCGCGCCGCTCATCAGGCGCGCGAAGGCAGCTTCGCGGGAGGCCTGTTCGCCCTCGTTCTGCGCTTGTTGGCCGGGGGCGACCCCGGAGACGAGGACGAGGGCGATGGCCGCGATCCGAGCCGAGGCGTTCTCGTGTGACATGCAGGTTCTCCGCTGGAGAGGATGGGAGCGGTCTCTGGACGCGGTGGATGAGGTCGCACCGAAAGCGACCGGACAGCCTACTCCTTGCGCAGGGCGTCGAGCACATCCCCGCCCACGGCCCAGCGCGCCGCGGCGGCGACCCACAGGATACCGCTTGCTGCGAGGGCGGCGACGAGCCCCGCGGCGCGCTCCCATCCGGCGCCGGCTCCCGCCACGGCCGGCAGCATGGCGACGAGGCCGGCGACGCTCCCGGCCCCCAACCCCAAGGCAAGCAGCAAGGCATGCTCACCGATCACGAGCCGACCCACCACGGCCCGCCGGAACCCCACGGCGCGCAGCAAGGCCAGCTCGCCGCGTCGCTCGAGGGTGTTGCGCAACACGACGAGTCCCAGGCCGACGCTGCCGAGCAACATCCCGATGGCGCCCAGCACGCCGAAGATCGACAGGTAGGTGTTCTGGACGGCGTTGAACTCATCCAGGCGCGCGGCGGCCGAGGTCACCTCCAGGCCGACGTCCTCGAGGGCGCGGCCGAGCTCCCCGGCGACCGCCGGCGCGCGTTCGAAAGGCGCGTCGATCAGAAACATCCGGTGTCCGCTCTGGGAGGGAAACAGCCGCTCGAAGGCGCTCTCGGCGATCAGCAGGTTGCCCTGCAGGATCGAGCTCGCGACCGCGCCCACGATGCGCACGCGGAAGGGACGGCCGCGCTCGTCGGTGTACAGAATCGTGTCCCCCACCTGCTTGTGCATCGCCCAGGTGATGCTGGCCTGGTCACCGATCGCCGGCACGGCGCCGTCCGGCGCGACCGTCTCCAGCGCCAGCCACCCGCGTTCGGCCTCCACGCCCTCGACGGTCTGCGCGAAGCGGAAGGCGCGCCGGGCGTCCAGGAGCGCCGGCTCGACCCCCACCAGGCGTGGGTTCGTCGACAGACTGAGGTTCAGGCAGCTCGCCTCGTCCCCGTCGCGCACGCGCAGGGGCACGGCCTGCACGCCGTCGAGCAGTTCGGGGTCCAGGCCATACGCTTCTCGGCCCTGCGCGCTGTTGATGTCGTGCAGGACGCCCAGGGTCGAACGACCGAAGAGCGCAAAGCCGCCCGTGCCCGTGTCGCGCCCCGACACCTGCGCGCTGCCGCGGCCGGCGTCCAGGCGATTGGCTCCAACGGCGACGACCAGAAAAGTGCCCGATGCCAGGAGCGCGACGGTGGCCAGGCTGCGCCCGGGCCGGCGCGCCGCTCCGCTCATGGCGAGCATCGCGAGCGCGGCCTGCGCTGGGCGTCGTCCGCCGCCCAGCCATGCCAGCAACGCTCCGCTCGCGGCCAAGGCCGCCGCCAGGAGCAGGGCACCTGCGCCAAAGAAGGCGCCGGCCGCGGAGGAGCCCGCGCGCGGATCATTCGTCGCAAGGACCGCCGTCGCCCCCAGCACGCAGAGCGCCGCGAGCCACGGCGCGCGCCGAGCTCTCCCGGCAACCACCGGTGCACCGCCGGTTGACGCTCCCGCCATCAGCTCCGACGCCGGACGCCGCGCCAGTCGACGCGACATCAGCCACATCGAGCCCGATGCCGTGACGACGCTGATCAGGAAACCGACTGTCAAGCTGATCGGACTGACGGCCAGTTCGATGGCCGTCCCTCCCACCGCGCCACTCCAGATCGTCCCCAGCCCGCGCAACATGGCGGCGGTGAAGGCCACCCCGCCCGCCGTCCCTATGGCTGAGCCTGCGACCGCCAGCACGACGCCTTCCCCCAGAAAGCCGCGCAACGCGCGCCGCCGGCGAAAACCGATCGCCAGCAGCAACCCGAGTTCTCGCGCACGCTGCTCGACGCCGAAGGCGAAGAGCATTGCCATCAACAGCAGGGCGGCGGCGATCAGAAAGAAGGAGAGCCCGCCAAAGAGGCTCCCGAAGTCCGTAGCTGACGCGCTCGACGCAAGAGCCGGGGTGCGCACATCGCGAAAGAACAGCCCCACAGAGGCCGGGTCGAGGGCCTCGCGCAGAAGGCTTGCGACGCGCTCGCGTTCGGCTCCGGGAAAGCGCACGGCGGTCAGAGAGCCGAAGCGGTCCTCCCACATCTCCTGGCCCGCGGCCAGGCTGACGAAGGCCTTGGGCGTGCCGCCGTACTCGTCCCAGTAGGCCTCGTCCTCGTCGCGCACGCGGGCGAGGTCGAGGTCCACCCCAGGCTCCCAGTCGCGGCAGTGGTCGGCGCCCGCCAGACCCGGGAAGGCCGGCATCAGCGAGGGGTCGGCCGCGTCCCCCGCGAGAGGCACGACGCCCCGTACGCGAAAGGCGTTCATGCGCTCGACCAGGCGCGAGGACGGACCGAGCGCGTAGGTCGTGAGCAGCAGCTCGTCCCCGACCTCGGCCTCGAGGTCGGCCGCCAGCCACGAGTTGATCACGAGCTCGTCATCGGCGAGATCGGCCGGCAGGATCTCTCCCACGCCTGCGCCGTCGCCCAGAGGACCCAGGGCGCTCACGAACGAGTAGGGCGTGGAGCGCTCGCCGACGCGCAGCTCTTTTGCAAAGGTGGTCAGCACGCCCGCGGCCGCAAGCGGCAGCTTCGCCGCCGCTTCGCCTACGGCTGCGTCCAGGAAGACGCGCCGGCCGGTCAGCTCGACCCCCTCGCCGAGCGCGAGAGATCGCAGATCCAGCCCGGCGTCGGCGAGGGTCCAGACGCGCCGCAGGGCACCCTCGGCGGCAGCGGTCACGGCCGCCGACGACTCCTCGCCGCCCACCAGCAACAGGTTCGAGCGCGACCCGATCTCGAGCTGCTCTTGCAGCCACCCGCGTGCGAGGAATGCGCTGAAGGGCGCGAGCTGGCCGGCCGTCAGGGAGAAGCGGCCGAGTTCGGAGTCACCCAGCACTCCGCTCACGCGCACGCGCAGGGCGATCGTCCGCTCATCGCTCTGGGCCAGGACCATGTCGCGTGACATGGCGCTGGGCCGGTCGATGCGCAGCAACACATGGTCCCCGACGCCGACGCGCAGTTGATTCGACAGGCGCCGGTTGAGCACCACGTCCCCCGGAGCGGGGAGCGCGGTGGTGCTCGGTTCTTGTGCGAGGGACGCGAAGACCCCGTCCACGCCGAGGGTCTGCACATCGTTGGCCCGCAGGCCCGCTCCCGGCACCGAGGCCACGCCGAACAGGCGCAAGACTGCGGCCGAGCGCACGCCGTCGAGGTCTTCCGACAGCGCTCCGGCGAGCTCGTCGCCAAACAGCCGGTCTCCCGCGTCCAACGCCGCGTCGATCTTCCCGATCCGTGCGAGGGCCTGTTCCTCGAGGGTCGCGCGCACCGAGTCCCCGACCAAGAGCGCGCCCACGAGCACCGCGGCCGCCACGCCCGCCCCGAGGGCCACGCCCAGGTTCGTACGCCAGTAGTGGCGCAGACCGGCAACGGCCAGCCGGGCGGCGTTCATCCCTCCGCGAGCCTTCCCTCGCCGAGGATCAGGCGCCGCTGCATACCCCCCGCCAGGGCCTCGGAGTGGGTGACGACGATCAGCGTCAGGCCCCGCTCGGCGTGCAACTTCCCGAGCAGCGCCCCGATCCGGGCGGCGGAATCCGCATCGAGAGAGCCGGTCGGCTCGTCGGCCAGCAGCAGGCGCGGCTCGTTGATCAGCGCCCGCACCACGGCCACGCGCTGGCACTCGCCACCCGACAGGGTGCCCGGTCGGTGATCCAGTCGGTCGCCCAGGCCGACCGTGTCCAGCAGGTCGCGGGCACGGGCGGCGGCCAGAGCGCGATCGGATCGGGGAACCGCCAGGGTCGGCACGAGGACGTTCTCGAGGGCCGAGCACTGCGGCAGCAGGTGATGGGCCTGGAACACAAACCCGACCGCGCGCTGGCGCAGATCGGCGAGGGCGTCGTCGTCGAGAGCGCTGAGGTCGGCCCCGTCGATCCGCACCGTGCCGTTCGTCGGCCTCGCCAGGGCTCCGATCAACTGCAGCAGGGTGCTCTTGCCCGAACCGGAAGGACCGACGACGGCCACAGACTCGCCCTCTTCAACGCACAGGTCCACGCCGCGCAAGACCTCGGTCGCCGGCTCGCCGCCCTCGCCGCCGAAACTCTTCGCGACGCCGCAGAGCTCGACCAGCGCGCTCACCGCTGAGCGCTATCGGCCTCGACGCCGCTCGCGGCCGCCTGGGGAGGAGGCGGCCCCGGCTTGTAGAGCGTCACCAGGGTGCCGCCGCCCGCCGCCATCAGGATGCCCGCGACGAACTGCCAGCGCAGGCTGCCGATGCCACCTGCCGGCGGGTGGATAGCCAACGCCACGATCGCGTTCACGATCGGCGCGCCGGCGAAGATGATCGACATCACCGCTGCCGGGTGGCCCCGGGCGCCGAAGGCCAGCAGGACGCAAAAGGCTCCGATCGCGCCCGAGGTCCCTGCCAGGAGCGACCAGAGGATCCCTCCGGCGGGCATCGCCCAGTCGCTGCGGGCGGAGATCAGGATCGCAGCAGGACCGACCACGGCGATCAGGAAGTAGGCAATTCCGACCCACAAAAAGGCCTTGTAGCGGCCGTTCACCGGATCGGCCATCGCGCCCTGGCCCGTGTGCAGCAAGAGGCCGTAGAGGCCCCAGGTCACGACGGTCATCAGGGAGAAGGTCAGCCAGAGGCTCGCGGATTGGCCGTCCTCTACAGGCATGTCAGTCCTCTCCTTCCTCGCGGGGTTTCCTCTCCAGAGCCGCGCGGGCGGCCTCGATCTTCTCGCGCGGAGCGACCTCGATTAACTCCCGGACATCGGCGGGCATGTCCACGGCGCGCACGCGCTCCTCGCCGGCATCACGCACGACGCAGACCGTGCGCACGCGGCCGCCCGCCAGGGGTTCTTGCGATCCATCCGACCCCAAGAACGAGAACTCGAAGGCCAGGGACTTCGCGCTGCGCTCGCTCACGAGCAGCCGGATGCGGATGCGGTCCTGGTCGCGCAAGGGGCGTCGGTAGGTGCACTCGGCGTGAACGCGCACCCAGCCTCGCATGACACCGCCCTCGTCGGAGTGGACCGTGAGGCCGAGGGAGCGGAAGAAGGCGTGCTCGGTCTCCTCCATGAACCGGAAGTAGTTCGAGAAGTGGACGATGCCGGACATGTCCGTCTCCGCGAACTCGATCGTTCGCTCGTTCTCGAACTCGTAGGGCATGAGGTGCTCAGCGCGTGGCAAGCATTGTACAGACGTCCGCAACGCCACGAGCCATGTGCTCGACATCGAAGCGCTCGAGAGCGACGCGTCGACCGCGCTCCGCCAGCTCCCGGGCGCGATCCGGGTCGAGCAGGAGGTCCTCGAGGGCCTGCGCCAGGGAGGCCGGGTCGTCGGGCTCGCACAGGACGCCCCCACCGGTGGCCTCGATCAGCTCCGGGAAGGCCCCGTGGCGCGGCTGGACGACCGGCACGCCGGCCGCGAGGGCCTCGATCAAGTACAGGCCGAAGGACTCGCCGTAGGTCGCGGGGACGGAGAGCAGGGCGAGGGAATCGAGGAAGCGGACCTTCTCGGCGCGCGTGATGTCGGGCAGGAAATCGACCTGTGACTCCAGGCCCGCGCGGGCAATGCTCGCGCGCAGCTCGTCCACGAAGCCGCGGTCCTCGGCCAGCAGCGTGCCGGCCAGGGCCAGGCGCGCGCCCTGCACCCGTCCGCGACGGCTCAGGAGGACGAAGGCCTCCACCAAGGTGTGCAGGCCCTTGTCGCGGCACATGCGCGCCAGGAATCCGATGCGGGGGATGGGCGGATCCGCTCCGCTCCAGACGCCCCGCAGGCGCGCCAGGTCCGAGGTCACCACGCCGTTGTGCACGACGCGCAGCTTGTCGGAGGGGATGGAGAGGCGCTCCGCCATCAACGCGCCGTAGTCCTCACTGACGGCGATGAAGGCGTCCACTTCCTCCACGCGCTCGGCCACGGTTTCCCAGGCGCGCTCGCGAAAGGGCGCGGGCAAGCCGTCCAGGAAGGGAGCCTCGCCCTGGAGGGTGCAGACGATCGGCCGACCGAAGGCCTCGCGCAGGCGCCGGGCCGTCCCCAGCAGCATGGCGTTGGAGAGGCACAGCACGTCCGGCTCGTCGCCGGCCGCGAGAGTGCGAGCCACGAGCTTGTCGACCTCAGCGGCGATCGGGCCACGCTCCCCCGCCAGGGCCGAGAGGGTCATCGCGCCGAGCCCTGACGGGTCGGTCATGTTGCTATGGCGCGCGACCCAGCGCAGCAGACCCGGCGCGTCGAGGGCGTCCGCGACGAAGCTCGGCAGGCGCCGCAGGAGCGGCCACCTGTGCTGCAGGTAGACGTTTATGCCGCCCATGCGCACGGGCTCGGCGAGGTCGGGCGAGTCGCCCTCCAGTACCATCGGCAAGTAGAGCGGCACCATCCGGACCTCATGGCCGATGCCGCGCAGGGCCGCCGCCAGGGAGCCGTCGCGCAGGCAACTCCCGCAGTGGTAGTGGCCGGTGCCGGGGGTGAACAGCGCGATCTTCATCCGGGAAGGCGGGATCAGGCGAAGCGAGCGGTGCGGTGCTCTTCACGAAAGAAATCCACCAGCAGGCGGTCGATCTGCATCAGGCCCGCGCGGGTCGTGCGAACCTCGCCGCCTTCCAGCTCAACGAGACCCTCGCCGGCCTGGCGCGCGAGAGCGTCCGCGAACCGCTCTCGTACATCCACGCCGAACTTGCGCTCGAAGCGGCCGACCTCCACCCGACCGAGCTTCATCTGCAAGATGAACTCGCGCACGAGCCGCTCGTCGGCGCTCATGCGATGGGCGCGCAGGATCGGCAGGTCGCCGACCTCGATCCGACTCTGGTAGGCCTCGATTCCGTGCTCGTTCTGGAAGTGCACGCCGGCCAGGTGGGAGAAGGCGGAGACGCCGATCCCGAGCATGTCTGCGCCGCTCCAGAGGGCGTCTCGGTACAGAAAGCGCGCCTGATCGTCGCGGCAGGCCGTGTAGGCGCTGCTAACGCGATAGCCGTAGGCCGCAAGGCGCGCGAAGGCGTCGCTCGTCCAGGCGCGCTTGGTGGTCCAGTCCGCCACGGGAGCGGCGCGCTCGCCGCCGTCCTGCATGCGCTGATAGAGGGTCGTGTTGTAGGGAACCTCCATCTGATAGATCGTCACACTCTCGGGCAGGAGCTCGATCGTCTGCTCGATGCAGCGCCCCCAGTTCTCTTCGGTCTCCCCCACCATGCCGGCGATCAGGTCCACGTTGACCTGCTCGAACCCCACCGAGCGGATCAGTCCATACGCTCGCAGAATCTCCTCGGCGCGGTGGGCGCGGTTGTTCAGCTCGAGGATCTGCGGGTCAAAGTTCTCGATCCCCAAGCTCAGGCGCGTCACGCCCAGCTCGGCCAGGGCCTCGATCTTCGGCCTTTGCAGGGTCCCCGGCTCGCACTCGAAGGTGATCTCCTCGGCGGCGTCCCAGCTCAGAATCTCGCGCAAGCCGCCGAACAGCTCCCGCAGCTGGGTCGCGGAGAGATACGAGGGGGTCCCGCCGCCGAAGTACACAAAGCTCGGCCGACGGCCCGCCAGATAGGGGCGCGTCGCGAACATCGAGAGCTCGCGCGCCAGCGCATCAAGGTAAGTGCGGATGTCCGCGCTGCTCTTGTCGGTGTAGACCTTGAAATAGCAGAAGTCGCAGCGCTTGCGGCAGAAGGGCAGGTGGATGTAGAGGCCGAGGGGAACGTCCGCGGCGGGCGCCGCTTCCAGTTGCTCATCTACGGTCCCGATTGCTTCGGGGCTCCAGACAGAGAAGGGCGGGTAGTTGGAGACGAAGTAGTTGCCCACGCGTGTCTCGTCGCCCGTCATCGGTCGTCCTCGACCTGCGTGGGCCGCGCGCCGAAGGCGTACACGCTCCCGTCCAGGGAAGCCGTGATCAACACGCCGTCAGCGACCGCTGGAGAGGAGAAGATCGAGCGCCCAATCTCGTAGGACCACACCTGTTCGCCATCGGCGAGGCGCAACATGTACATGCGCCCGTCTCCCGACCCGAAGACGACCTTGTCGCCGCACACGACGGGTGAGCCGTCCACCTTGCGCCGGGTCCTGAAGGTCCACAGAGGCTTCCCGTCCGAGAGCCGGGCACAGTGCATCTGCTTGTCGCGCCCTCCGAAGAGCACGCGTTCGGCGGTGATGGCGGGGGAGGAGAAGAAGGCGTGCCGGCCGCCGTCGTAGGACCAAAGCAGCTCGCCAGCCTCGATGTCGACGCAGGCAAAGGCGTTGCCGTAGTGTCCGAAGAGGGCGCGCTTGCCCGTCAGGCCCGCCGAGCCCGCGATGTGGCTGTCGGAGCCCATCTCAATGCGAGCGAGCGCCTCGCCCGTCTCCACCGAGACCACGTGCAGGGCCGCGTCGCATCCACCGAAGACGATCCGGCCCTCGGCGACGGCCGGCGTCCCATTGACATAGTTCTCGGTCTGATAAGTCCAGACGGGCTCGCCGCTGTTCGCCTCGAAGCAGTAGAGCCGCGTGTCGTAGGAGCCGACGACGACGCGCGCGGCGCGTCCCTCGCGAGCGGGCACCCACCCGGCACCACCCAGGATCTTGTCGCCGGTCTCGCGCTTCCAGCGCAGAGCGCCAGTGCGGGCGTCGATGGCGTAGAAGAAAAAGTCCGACGAACCGACGTAGACGACGCCGTCGGCCACCATCGGCGGAGCCTCGATCATGTCCTCGGTCGGAAAGCTCCAGAGCTGCTCGCCGGTCTCGAAGTCGAGGGCGTGGACGTGGTGGTCGTCCGATCCGATGAACACGCGACCGTCGGCGATGACGGGCGAGGAGACGATCCCAGCACCGGTCTCGAATCTCCAGCGCAGGACGAGGTCATCGGCCAACTCACCGGGCGCGACACCGCGCTGGGCGGGGTCGCCCCGAAAGGTGCTCCAATCCGCCCCGGCGCCGAGGGCGGCGACGAGGGCGAAGGCCGGACCGATGGCGAACATGAGGGTCATTATCCGCTACCGAGCGGTGGAGAGGCCAGATTACGGTGAAACCGGCGCGTCAGTCGCCCACGGGATCGAGCGCCAAGCGATAGAGCCCGGTCAACTCGTCCGCCCCCACCTGTCGCGGGTTGTGTCCAGCCGTCCACTGCGTCGCCGCCTCCTCTCCCAGATCATCGAGCGCCTCGTCGCTGACTCCCCAGGCGGACAGGGCGGTCGGCAAGCCGCACGCCCGCAGGCCCACCCGCAGGAAGGCCAGCAGGGCCTCCAGCGCCCGGCCCTCGTCCGCGGCGTCGGGCTCGACCATGCGCCCCAGTTCGGCGTAGGTATGCCGGGCCGCCGCATCCGCGGCGTTGAAGCGCACGACATGGGGCAACAACAGCCCGACGGCCAGGCCGTGGGGAAGGTCGAAGGCGCGCGTCAGCGGATTCGCCAGGGCGTGGGCCGCGCCCAGCATGGAGGCCTCGATAGCGACCCCGGCCAGGGCGGCCGCGAACTGCATGTCCCCCCGCGCCTCGAGGTCATCGCCCGCCTTGAGCACGCGCGGGAAAGCGCGCGCCGCCAGGCGAAAGGCCTCGCTCGAGTAGGGAGACGAGCGTGGGTTACGAGCGCTCGTCACGGCGCTCTCAAGCGCGTGGCCGATCGCGTCCAGACCGGTGACGGCGGTGACCTCGCGGGGCATGGAGAGACACAGCTCGGCGTCGAGCAACGCCACGCGCGGCGCCGCGCTCGGATCCCCGCAGGCCATCTTCTCGTGGTCGGCCTCGCTCGAGATCAACGCAAACGACTGCATCTCGCTCCCGGTCCCGGCGGTCGTGGGCACGGCGAAGAGCGGCAGCAGCGGCCGCTCGACGCCCACCCTGCCCTGGTAGTCCGCCATCTCGCCGCCGTTGGTGAGGAGGAAGTTCGCGCCCTTGGCTGCATCGATACTGCTGCCGCCGCCGACCGCCACGAAGCCGTCAACGCCGGCCGCGCGCGCGCAGGCACGGACCGCCTCGACGTCCACCGTCGTGGGGTTCTCGCGCACTCCGTCGAAGACCTCGACGGCGAGCCCCGCCTCCTCCAGGAACTGCACGGCACGCTCGGGATGTCCGGCAGCCTGCAAGCCCGCGTCGCACACCAGCAGGACGCGCGCGCAGCCCTCGGCTGCGACGAGCTCTCCCAAACGCGACAGCGCGCCGACTCCGCGAACAATGCGCGTCGGGGGTGTCCAGTCGAAGCCGGCCAGGGGATCAGTCACCCGCGCTCCTACCAGTCCGCCGCCCGCGAGATCGCGCGCCGCGTGTAGAGGAACTCGAACAGGTTTCCCTCGTGGGGCTGGCCCCAGTCGATCTGGGTCGTCGGGAGCGCGCCGAGATTCAGCCGGCCGATACCGGCGCAGTCGAGGAGGGCGCGCGTGAGGGCCGGATCGCGCGTCAGGGCCGTCACGACCAGCGAAGGACCGAGGGAATCGACCAGTTGCCGCTCGTCGATCTCGACGACGCTGACGAAGGGGAAGAGGAACTCGGTCCTGGCGAGGGGATGATCAAGCTCCCCGCAACGCACGACGGTCGGGCGCAGGTAGGCGCCACCCTCGAGTTCGGCCAGGCGCGGCTTGTCGCGGTGGCGCGCCGTGATGTCCTCGGCGCCGCTCGCGACGCCGCGCGTGATGGTCGCGTCCACGCTCTCCGCTACCTTGCGGGCGGCGAAGGCGCTCAGGACAGCCTCGGGGTCGGTCGCCGGGCGCGGATCGATGTCGCACAGGCGCCGCGCGAGGGCGTCGGCCAGCTCATCGGCGCGTGCGGGGACCAGAATCGTCGAGGCGTTGACACAGCTGCGGCCGCCGTTGGCGACCACGGACTCCACGAGCATGTCGAGGTACTCGGGCCAGCGCTCGATCTCGTCGGCTCCGATCACGATCTTGCTGCGGCCGGGGCCGTGGACGCTCACGGACTCCTGCGCCGCCCAGGGCGCGGTGGTGCGCTCGTCGCCGAAGAGCAGCGCGCGGTCACAGCCCTCCAGCAATGCCGCCGCGCCTTCGTGGTCCGTCGGATAGAAGCCGAAGGCACCCGCGGGAGCGCCGGCGGCGATGAGCGCGCGCACGATGCGCAGGGGCGTCCAGGGCTCCTCGCGGCCGGGTTTGAGGACGACCGCCGTCTTGAGGGCGAACGCCGGCATCCAGATCGAGTTCACCCCCGGAGAGTTGCTCGGGAGTACGACGCCCAGGACGTCCGTGGTCCGGGCGTAGGAGACCTTCACATCGTTCTGCTCCCCCACGCCCTCGTCGATCACCGCGAGGTCCATCCCGCGCGTCAGGCCGCGCAGCACCTCTTCCATGCGCGAGAGAACCGTGTGCACCTTCGCCATGTTGGCGCGGCAAGAGGTGTGCGGGAGGCCGCTCGATGCACTGAGGGCCTCGACGTAGTCCTGCGGCGACTGCAGGGCACCCGCGCCGTCGAGGGGCAACTCGTCCTGCATGAAGCGCTCGCCCGCCTCGGCGCAGATCTCCAGCAGGCGCGCGACCGAGAGGGCCCTGAGCGGATTGGGCGCGCTGCGCAGGTCGCGTCGCAGCATTGCGGCGTTGGCCTGGCCTACGGCCGCCAGGGGCGTCCCGTCGCGGTGGTCCACTACCTCCACCAGCTCGAGGCTCTCGTACTCCACGCCCCTGCGAAGCACGGGCAGGTGAACGGGCACGGCGGGGCTCAATAGACGCCCTCCACGATGCCCTCTTCCTCGCCCCGGAAGGGCCGCACCTCGCCCACACCGTCCCACGCGAACGCCTCGCACGGCCCGCGGCGCAAGGCCTCGTCGCGTTCGAGGAAGCGCGGCACGAACAGCTCGCGAGTGAGGGTCGTGAGTTCGACGCGCCCCCACTCGTCGTGGTCCACGACGCCGCCCGCGTCGGGATCGACCACGCGCAGCACGGCCCGCGGCTGGGGCGCGTGGTAGGTGATCGAAAAGTCGTCCGCGGCAAAGTCAGGCTTGTGGGCCGCGAGCCCCATGAGCGTGTTGCCGTAGGTCGGGACGAGTGCCACCGCGCCTTCGAGAGTCTCCTCGACGAGGAAGCGCAACACCTGGGGCGACATGGCGGTGCCGCCGCAGAAAACGCCGGTGATGCCGGCTGCGGGGATCGAGAGCCGCTCGCCGAGGGCCTCCAGCAGGCGCGGAGTCGTGAACAGAACGCTCACCGAGCGTTGTTCGAGGATCGTGGCGGCCTGGTCCACGACGTGGCGCATGTAGGCCGCTGCCTGCTCGGTGTCGCCGCCTGCGATGAGCTTCTTCACCCAGCGCGGGTCGAGGTCCACGAAGTAGCACGAGGAGCCGCGAAAGTTCGCCAGATGCTCGATCGCCAGGCGCAATCGCCGCGGCCCGGTGGGGCCGATCATCAGCCAGTAGCTGCCGGGCGGAAACGCCGCGTCATCGAGGGTCGCCGAGAACTCCTCGTAGTCGAGCTTGTAGTCCTCCCAGCCGATGCGCTGCTTGGGCGAGCCGGTCGTGCCGCCGGTCTCGAAGATCGTGAACGGCCGACCCTCGAAGGCCTTTGGGATCCAGCGCTCGTGGGGCACGCTCTTCAGCCATTCACCGTCGAAGCGCTCGAAACGCTCGATGTCGGCGAACCCGGTCACCTCCGCCGCCGGATCCCACCCCGCCTCGCGGGCGTGGTCTAGCCAGAAGGGCGTCCCCGTTTCCTGTGAGAAGTGCCAGCGTACGATCTCGCAGAAGTGACGGTCGAGGCGGTCCGCGGCCTCTGCCGGCGTCATCACGCCCTCCCCCGAAAGACGAAGCGATCGACGGTCTCGCGGGAGGGTGGAGCGCTGACCAGCGAGATCCCGACCAGAGCGACTACCGAAGCGAGGAAGATGAAGGTCACCGGCATCAAGCCCGCGACGAGGTAGTCGCCCTCGCCGTCTCTAGGCCGGATGAGTCCGTCGTAGAAGAGCGCGGACCAGGTTGTCGCCATCACGAGCAGTGAGCCGATCGCTCCGGCGCGCGTGACGCGCTTCCAGTAGAGCGCGGCGAAGACCAGCGGGAAGAGGCTCGCGAAGCCGCTGAAGCACCACACCGCCAGGTCGAAGATGTGCGGCGGCGGAAAGAGCGAGAGCAGGTAGGTCACGCACACGATGAAGACGATGAAGCCACGGCCTATAGCCACCTTCTGTCCGTCATCGAAGCGATCGGGCCCGGTGCGGTGCAACACGACGTCGTGGGTGAACATCGTCCCCAGGCACACGAACTGCGAGTCGAGAGACGACATGATCGCCGCCAGGATGCCCGCCGTCAGCAGGCCGGAGAGCAGCGGCTCTGCGAGCAACACGCCGACCGCCTTGCCGAGCACGGCGTTGGAGTTGCCCAGCGGAGCCTCGATCCCCGCGCCAGCGGCCCAGATGCCGATCAGGATGCAGGGCACCCAGACGATCATGATGAAGATCGGGTGGGCGATGATGCTCAACCGAAAGGTGCGCGCGCTCCTGGCCGTCAGCCAGTGCTGGAACAGGTGCGGGAACATTCCCACCGAGAGCGGCACCAGGCCGTATGAGAGGAACTGGCCGTGGCTGATCATGCCCTCGCGCGCGAGGAGTTCGGGCGCGCGGGCGAGCACCTGCTCGGTGGCGGCGGCTAGCCCTCCGAGTTTGCTCGAGATCAGCAGAAAGGCGACCACGCCCGTGATCATGAAGACCACGGTCTGGAAGGCGTTGGCCCAGGCAGCTCCACGCAGCCCGGCGGAGAAGATGTAGAAGAGCACGACGGCGCAGATGACGAGGCCGGTCAACCAGGGCGGGATGGCGCCGCCCGCGAAGGTGTCGGGGAACATCCCGCGCGTCACGCCGCGCATCACCGCCCCGGCCCCGAGCAGACCGATCAAGAGATAGGGGATCACCAGCGCGACCAGGATCGGGAAGAGCAAGGTGCCCAACAGGTTCGACTCGAAGCGGTCGCGGAAGAACTGGATCTGGGTCACGTAGCCGTAGCGCTTGCCGATCGCCCACAGCTTGATGCCGACCAGAAAGAAGACCAGCGAGTGGATCACGGCCGAGGAGGACGCCATCAGGCCGTAGACACCGATGCCGAGGTCGTAGGCCTTGCCTGTCGAACCGACCAGGGCGAAGGCCGTCATGGTCGTCCCGAAGACGCTCATCAGGAGCAGGAACGGCCCGATCGAGCGGGTGGCGACGAAGTAGTCGCTGCTCGTCCCGCGAAAGAGCGCCCTGGTGACGAAGCCCAGGCCGACCAGCAAGGCCAGGTAGGCACCGATCACATAGAGCGGCGTCGGATCCGCGGCTGCGAGGGCGAGGCTCACTCCCGCTCCGCTCCCTCGGAATCCTCGTCCCCCTCGCTCGCCCAGCGCTCGACCCCCGCGGGCCAGGCGAACTTCACGACCAGCGCCCAGACCACACCCGCAGCAAGGGAGAAGGCCGCGTGGTAGGCGAGCCCGACGGGCAGGAAGCCCGCCACCAGGCTGCGGTCGTCCCAGTACCAGAAGTCCCAGTGCGCCAGCGCCAGCACCAACACGAGGAACCAGACGAACTTCTTCATCGCAGCCCCGCGCCGCGGGCCTCTCCCACGCTCATCGCCCGGACGCGGGCGCTCACCGGCTCGCTTCCCCCAGAGCGAACAGGTGCGTGTGGGTGGCAACGTACAGGACTCCGTTGGCGGCGATGGGCGAGGAGTAGATCGGCGAGGTCATGTCGATCTCAAGCACGCTCTCCTTCTCGTACTCGCGCGTCGCGGGGATGATCGTCAGGTAGCCGTCCTCGTTGCCGATATGGACCTTGCCGTCGGCCACCAGGGTCGAGCCCCAGATGTGGCCCATCGTGTCGTGGATCCAGAACTCCTCGCCGGTCTTGGCGTCCAGGCAGTACACGAAACCCGCGTAGTCGGCGACGAACAGCAGTCCGCCGGCGATCGACATGGTCGAGATCGAGCGGTGAATCTTCGAGTAGTTCCAGACCCGTTTCGACCCGGTCACGTCGCCCTCGCCCGAGGGATCGATGCAGACCAGGTTCCCCAGGCCGTCGCCGTGCTCGGGATCCTGACCGATCACCGCGTAGACCAGGCCGTCGTACACGACCGCCGTCCCCAGCACCTCGCTCGGCCCGTCGTGGGTCGCGTAGCGCAGAAACTTGCCGTCCTTCTCGCGGTACTCGGCGAGGTTGCAGTCGAAGCGCCAGCGTTCCACGAGGACTGGATAGCCGTCCTCGTCGGTCACCGGCTCGGGATCGAAGGCGTAGCAAAACCCGTCTGGACCACCGAAGATCGCGAGCTCCAACTCGTCGGTCTGCAGGTAGGCCGGCGAGGTCCAGTTGGCGTGAAAGATGCGCCGGCTCAAGCCCGAACTTTCCTCGCCCAACAGCTCGCCGGTGTGCTTATCCACGACGATCAGGCTCGGCGCGGAGGGCGCGGGCGTCTCCACATGGCCGTAGTCGACCCCGTTGGAGGTCGTCACCCACAACCGGTCGCCGGCGACCAGCACCGAGCTGGAAGTCACGTTGTGCGGGAAGACGCCGCACTCGTCGATCATGTTCAGGCGCCAGATGATGTCCGCGTCGGTGTCGGCCACCTCAATCGGCGGCTTCCCCGGACCGGCCAGGTACTGACCCTCGTCCGTGTCGCCGTCGTTGCCGTCGGCCATGCCGTCAAAATCGAGGCAGATCACCTCGCAACGATTGGTCACCAGATAGACGCGGTCACCGTCCACGGCGGGCGACGAGCAGATGCCCAGGTACTCCCAGTCGCTGACCTTACCCGTCCCCAGCTTGGGCACGCTGAGCTGCCAGATCATCTCGCCGGTCGCCTCGTCGAGGCAGTACACGTTGCTGCGATCGCCGCGCAAGCGCTCGTCACGCGGCGAGTCGTTGTTGGTACCCACGAAGACCCGCCCGCGGGCCACGGTCGGATTCCCGTAGCTCTGAGAGCCCAGCTTCGCGATCCACTTCACGTTCCGCGTGGTGGACATGTCGATCTCGTCGCTGGCACCGACGAACTCGCCGGCCGCGAAGTCGCTCGGCAGCCCCGTCTCGTCGCAGGCCATGTTCCGGCTCTGGGTGTTGCCCCACTGCGGCCAGTCACCCGCCGCTCGCGCGAGGGAAGCGGTCGAGAGGATCAGCAGGGCCGCGGCGGCCGGGAAGAGAGCGGAGGTCAGTCGATCATTCATTCGGAGTCACCGAGATGTTGTCCAGATACACCCGGAAGCGACTTTGCGGCGCGAAGCCGAAGAGACCGGGAGAACCGTGTGTGTGGGCACGGGCGTGCGGTACCTCGATGGTCCAGGCTTCGGGTGCCGGATCGTCGCGCGGCCAGACCCTGGCGCGCACGATGCCCGACCCGTCTGGAGCCACGTCCACGCGCGTCTCGAGAGTGTACCAGAGGCCGGCTTTCCACTTGTAGGGCACCGATTCCTTGATGCGCTCCATGTTGGAGCTCACCTCGAGCGCCTGATAGTTCCCCTTGAGCTGGATCAGGTAGCGTTGATTGATCACGCCCGCGCTGGACATCGTGCGCCGGTTGCCGTCGGTGCGGATGTCCACGCGCATGGTGTAGCCGCTCATGCGCGGGTGCCCGATGAAGCCTTGCGAGCGCTGAAAGAGCGGCACGTCGAGGGTCTTGGCCAGAACCTTGCTCCCCTCGAGATAACGCACCTCCCACTTCTTGCGGATTCCGAGCCACTGGCTCGGCGGGGTGGCGAAGACAACGCCCTCCTCCACGGCGTGCGGCGTCGCGAGCGCGATGTCCTCGAAGTCCTCGGTGAAGGGTAACTCGGGCACGACACGCACGCGCATCGTCCCCTCCACGCCGCCCAGGCTGGCGGTCACCACGCGCGTCCCGGCGGCCTCGTGAACGACGGTGAAGCCCAGGCTGTCGAAGTCCACCAGCGCCTCCTGGTCCCACGCGTGCGCCTCGCGCCACGCGACGTCCTCCAATCCGCGCTCGACCGTTCCCCCGTGGGCATCCAGGCTATGGACCTCTACATCGACGTGCTCACCGGGCTGAACGAGAACATCGGCGGGAACGATCTGCAAGCGCGCCGCCACGCCGATGGGGGGAGCTTCGGCCGGCGTCGGCATCTCGCCGGCGCGCGCCTCACCGCTCCCGAAGCAATAGAGCCTGGCCGTGGTGTGCACGTAGACCCGGCCATTGGCGATCGCCGGGGCGCCGAGACAATTGCCTTCCAGCTGGACGCTGCACAGCACTTCGACGCCCTCGGCCTCGGGACGAACGATGTGGAACGAGCCATCGTTCATGGGCACATAGAGCTTCCCGTCCGCCCACGCCGGCGAGGCGTGGATCTGATCGGGGGCCAGCTTCTCCTTCCACTGCACCACCCCGCTCACAGCGTCCACGCGGCAGAGGAACCCCTCGGCGGTGGTCTGGTAGATCGCGTCCTCGACCAGGACCGGCGAACTCGTGAAGGCCAGCAGGTCGTTGCGCCACAGCTCGGCCTCAGCGCCCACAACCAGCGGTCCGCGCCCTCCCGGCTCCGGCTCGGCCCCCAGACGCAGGGCCACCATGCGGCCGATGGTCGAGTTGTCGAAGTTCTCCTTGCCGTTGATGGCGATCAGCCGGTCCCCGTCCACGAGCGGCGCTGAGTTGAGGCCCCCAGAGGCGAGCTGGAAGCGCCAGAGCGGGTCGCCGCTGCGTGCGTCGAGGCACACGACGTTGCCGCAGCCGGTCGTGGCGTAAAGCACCCTCCGGCCGCCGCGCCATTCGAGCACGGGCATCGAGAAGGAGCTGTCCACCGGCCGCACGCCCGGCGTCGAGGACCAGACGTGGCGCCCCGTTTCCTTGTCGAAGGCGTAGAAACGATCGCGCGCCGGGCCCGCTGGACCCCAGTGCGATGTGATCCCGTGCACGATCACGAGTTCGCCGTCCACGACCGGCGCTCCCGTGCGGCCGTTGGGGAAGGTCAGGCGACCGAATTCCGCCATCAGCGAGTGCCGCCAGCGCTTCTCGCCGTCAGCGCTGAAGGCCATCAACTCGCCGGCCGTGCTCATGGCGAAGACGTCGCCGGTCGTGGGGTCGATGGTCGGGCTGCCGATGGCGTAGCGCGTGTAGATCGAGTCGGAGAGGTGGTCGTTCCAGCGCCGCTCCCACAGCACCTCTCCCGAGCTCTCGTCGACGCAGACCAACAGCTCCTGCAGGTCCGCGCCCTCGCCCTCGTAGCCGAGGGCAAATACGCGCCCCTCCGCCACGACCGGTGTCCCTCGCCCGGCGAGCGGCAGCGACCAGAGGTGGTTCTCGCCGTCGAGGACCAGCGTCTCGAGCAGGTCTGTCTCGCGCGAGGTCCCGTTCTGCCAGGGACCGCGCCAGGAGAGCCAGGAGCCCTCAAGCGAGACCGCGTCGCGCTCGTCGGAGTTCAGGGCCTTGCAGGCGGAGAACAGCGACGTCAGTCCACACGCGAGCGCACCCGCGAGCGCGAGCGCACGGAGTGCCGACCACGAATGCGATCTCATCAACATGCCGTCCATCGCCCTAGAGGCTGACGCTCACCGACAGACCCACCTGCTGGGGCGCGCCGCTTTCGCCCACGAACTGGGCCGGATTCGACGGGTTCGACTGGAAGGCGACGGGCACGTAATCCTCGTCGAGGGCGTTGCGCATCCACAAGGCCACGCGCCAGCCGCCGCGCTCGATCCCCGCGCGCAGGTTGAGCAGCTGGTACGACTCGCTCTCAAGGTTCCCGGCATCGTAGAAGTAGTCTCCCACGCCGACGATTTCCGCACGCGCGAACCAGCGCGCGCCCCCCGCCAGCTCACCGTGCATGCGTGCTCCCAGGTGCGAGGTCGTCTCGGGCGCGAAGGGCAGGGAGTTCCCCGAGTCGTCCTGGCCGAAGGAGTCCACGTACTCCTCCAGTTCCGTCTCCACCAGGCCCAGGCCGCTGAACAGGCTCAAGCCCTCGCAGACCGCCATGTCCAGCTCGACCTCCAGCCCACGGCTGTTCGCCTCCCCGGCGTTGTCCACGAAGCCGGAACCCGTAAGGGGGTCGAAGAGTGAGATCTGTAAGTCGTCCCAGTCCACCTGGAAGAACGCCATCTGCACGCTGGCCGGTCCCCAGGAGTGGCGCAGGCCGATCTCGTAGGAGCTACTCGTCTCCGGGTCGAAGGCTCCCGGCCCGTCGGGCGAGCTGAGGTTGAAGCCGCCGGGCTTGAAGCCCTCGGCGAGCGATGCGTAGACGTGGACGCCGTTGTCGAGGGCGTAGGAGGCGCCGATGTGGGGCGAGAACTGGTCGAAGTCCTCCGCCAGAGATTCCTCCTCGGAGGGAACGATTGGAAAGCCGCCCAGTTCCATGCTGCTGGCCAGATCCGCCTGGCGCTCTTCGCGGTCGTAGCGCAACCCGGCCGTCAGGTCGAGTCGCTCGTGCAGGGTCAGGGTCGCCTGGGCGAAAAGGCCCACGCCCAGGTCCTCGAAGCGACCGCTGTTCGTGCCGACCGTGCCAGCGGGTGGCAGGCCGATCCCCGGACCACTGTCCACGCCGAAGGTGTTGGCGGAGGAGTTGTCGGAGTCCGCCACAAACACGTGCGCACCGGCCATCCACTTGAGCGTACCGTTCCCGCCGACCTGCACCGGCGCGTCCTCGGAGGAAGAGACCCGGAACTCCTGGTTGAAGTGGTCCTGCGACTCCTCCGTTCGCCGACGCGCGAAGTCACCGGGCGAGAAATCCAGGTCGGTGGTCTCGAGCAGATCGTAGCTCTGGAAGGCCGTGATCGAGGTGAAGTCGAGCGTGCTGCCGTACCGGCTCCAGGTGGCCGAGGGCGCCAGGATGTCACGGCGCACCTCTCCCTCGAAGTCCTGGGAGATGCTGTGCGGGTTCGCGCGCAGGCCGCCCAGATCGGAGAGGGCGAAGCCCCCGTCGCGCGAGCGCTCCGCGTGCATGGCGATGCGCAGCTCGGAGTCAGCGCTCGGCTCGAGCAGGAGCTGCGCCCTGCCGAAGTACATATCGCGCGAGTCGACCAGATTGCCCGTCAGATCGTTGCGTGTGAAGCCATCCCGCACCGAGCGTATTCCCTCGATGCCGAACAGCGCGCCGTCCGAGCCAAGGGGGCCGGAATAGGACAGTCCGTACTCCATGAAGCCGTGCTCGCCAGCGGTGAACTCGTGGCTGGAGGTGGCCTCGTCGTCGGGGGGCGCTGTGATCAGGTGGATCACCCCGCCCAGGGAGTTTCGCCCGTACATGGGCTGGGGTCCGCGCAGGAACTCGACCCGCTCCAGACCCATCAGGGGCAGGTTCGAGCCGCCGGTGCTCAGCTGGGGAACGCCGTCGATGTAGGTAGTCACCGCCGGCTCGCCCTGGCCCGAACCGATGCCGCGCACGTAGGGGAAGCTCAGGCGCCGGGCGGTGAACTCGGTCACCAGGAGGTTTGGCACCTGAAGGGAGATGTCGCGCACCGTGCGCGCGCCGGCGGCGTCGAGGTCGTCGCCGGTCAAGGTCGTCACCGACTGAGGCACGCCGGCCAGGCTCTCCTCCCATTTGCGCGCCGTGACGATCACCTCGCCCAGATCGACCACGCCGTCCGGCGCCTGCGCGGCGGGCACAGGTTCGGGATCCGGCTCGGGCTCACCTTGCGGCTCAGGGTCCTGTGCGACCTCGGGCTCCAGCGGCGATTCCGGGCCCTGGCATAGGGCCAGGGGCCACGGAGCACCCATGGAGCAAGCGACGGCGACGGCGGTGAAGATTAGGGAGGGCATCGAGTGGTGTTCTCCGGAGTTTGGGGAATGTTGGCACCAGCCCGGACGAGAGACGAGGGGGCGTGGCTCAGCGACCTGATGCTACCGTCACACCGCCCGGGGACAACGCTCCCTCCGCGCCCCCCTCCTCCGGCGGCCGTCCCGGTCCCTCCGGCTCAACCCCCGGCCTGGATCTCCGCCAGCAAGTCTGCGTCGATGCCCCCACCTGTGACGATGCAGACGGCCCGCCCGCGCACAGAGGGGTCCATCCGGCTCGCCGCCGCCAAGGCCAGGGCGCCCGCTCCCTCGGCGACCAGGTGGTCGCGCTCGGCCAGGTCGCAGATCGCGGCGCGCACCTCGTCCTCCTCGACCAGCAGCACCTCGTCGGCGAGCTCGTTGAGCAGCCCGAAGACCTCGTCCGCGATGGCCGGCACTGCCACGCCATCGCAGATCGTGTCGCAGTCCACGATCACGGGCGCGCCATGCGCCAGGGCGGCGTGCAGAGCCGGGCAGCCGGCGGGTTCGACGGCGACGATCCGCACATGCGGCAGTACGGCCCGCAAGGCGCTGCCCACGCCACCCAGCAGACCCCCGCCGCCGACCGGGATGAAGACCGTGTCCACCTCGGGACACTCGGCAGCGATCTCGAGCCCCATGGTGCCGTGACCCACGAGCACGTTGCGGTCGATCCAGGGGTGGACAAAGGCAAAGGGTTCCGCCTCCCACCCGGCCTCGCGCAGGAAGCGAAACAGCTCCTCGACGGGCACCAGCACAGGGGTCCCGCCCAGGGCGCGCACGGCGTCGATCTTGGTCTGCGGCGCGCCCTCTGGCATCAGGCTGCGGGCAGAGACGCCGAAGTGCCGGCCGGCCCATGCCAGCGCCTTGGCGGTGTTCCCCGCGCTGACGGTGCTGATACCCCGCGCGCGCCGCTCGGGGTCCATGCGGGCCACGGCGTTGAACACGCCGCGCACCTTGAAGGAGCCTGCAGGCTGGGCCAGCTCCACCTTGAGCAGGACCTCGCCGCCGGCGCCCTCCTTCGGGACCAACGGCGTGGGCGTCAGGATCCCGCTCAGGAGGCGCGCCGCCTCCTCGAACTCCGCCAGCTGCGGTCTGGTCGCGTCGGCCATCTCAACCTCAGCGCGCCTCGAAGCGGAAGTCCGCGCCGACCGGGGCGCTGGAATGAACGCCGTGGGCGAAGGTGGCTGCGCGCAGGCGCGCGTCCTCGGCGATGCGCAGGGTTCCCTCGACCAGGGGCGAGTCGGCGCTGGGGCGCGAACCGTCGAGGGTGTAGCGCACCTCGCCAGCGGCCTCGAAGACGACCTCCACCGGAGCGCTGAAGACTCCGCCGGCGGGCTGCATGCGCGGCGGCGCGAGGTCCTCACCGTGCAGGGCCACCCAGGAGCGATTCTGGTAGGAGCAGACGCAGCCCGCGGAGCCGTCGGGCACCAGGACCAGCCCGGCGGCGGGGACGGCGTTGATCCAGCATCCCGGGCGCAGGCCGCCGAAGTTCTGGATGCGGGCGGGATCGGCGAGCTCGCTGTAGCCGAGGGTCGCCGAGCGAAAGACCACCAGCTTCTCCCCGCAGGCCAGCACGCCGCAACCGTAGGAGCGGGAGAAGGGGAAGGGCATCGTCGTGCCGCGCGCCAGATCCCAGGCGCCGCCCTGGGCGTAGACCGTCGCACCGACGATCGCCGGTCGCGAGCTGTAGGAGGCCTCCTCCGACCAGAGCGCGCGGCCGTCAGAGGCGGCGAAGGCCGCCAGACGCCCGCCGACCTCGGAGCGCAGGCTGTAGCGCGTGGGCTGATAGCCCATCAAGAGCACGTCGCCCGCCGCGCCCCAGGCCAGCAGCGTCCCCCAGGCCTCATCTACCTCCCACAGGACCGCGCCGCTGGCCGCGTCCAGGGCGCGCAGGGTCCCCGGCGCGTGCTCACTGCCCTCAATTACCTCTCGCGTGCGATCGAGCTTCGCCTGGGGACGGTCGATCAAGAACACGCGCCCGCCTCCGATGGCGAGCGCGTTGTGACGGATGGAGTGCTCGGCGTCGTGGCGCCAGAGTTCGGCTCCGGTCAGCGCGTCGAGGGCGAAGAGGGTGAGCGATTCGGTCAACTGCACGGCGAGGTCGCCGCTGTTCAGGTAGCGATAGGTCACCACGTGCTCGGGGTCCGCCAGGCTCCCGTACAACCGGCCGCCCTCGCAGGCGATGGTGCCCCAGATCGCCTCGGTTCCCTCCGTGGGCGCGGGCGCGGCGAAGCGCGCCGCGAGCGCCCCCGTGGCCGCCTCGAAGCGTAGGCAGTGATCGCCGCGCCGCAGAAAGAGAGCGTCTCCGGCCACGCACGCCACGCCGCCGACGCCCGCCGTGCCCATCAGGTGATCGCCCTGGTAGCCCGCCAGGATGCCCGGCAGAGAGGCTTCCCAATGCACACGCCCGTTGTAGGCGTCCACGGCCATCAGGGAGTCCTGGCCAAGGGAGAAGATCCGCCCGTCGTGGACGAGAGGCGCAGGGCCGCGTCCGTGGCGCTGGGTCATGCGCTGATCGACCTCGCGGAACCAGCGCATCCCGAGCGGACCGTCGACGTCGTCGCCGGAGCAAGTCGAGTTGCCGGGGTCGGCGTACTGGTGGGTCCATGAGCCCGCGCCGGCGAGGGCTGCGCGCCGATCGAGCGTGAGGGAATCGACAGGCCCGAAGCAGCACACCCCGCCGCCTGGGCGCTGCAGACGGCGCGCGGCGGCGTGCACGACCTCGGCGCCGGAGAGAGAGGCTGCCGAGACGACCAGGTCCGCTATCCAGGCCGGGTAGTCGGCGACGTCCGCGGCGCTCGCCTCGTGCACGCTCACGCGGCTGCCGAGCAGGCCCTCGGCGGCCAGGCGCTCGCGCGCCGCGGTGGCCCGCGCGGGATCGGCCACGAGGGCGATCACGCGCAGCTCACTCTGCCGGGCGAGGGCGCTCGCCAGGGCGGCGTCGCCGGCTTCCAGATCGATGCAGTAGCCCGCCCGCACGCCCGAGCGCTCCAGGATGGCCGCGGCCGCGGCCTCGACCCGATCGTCGGGAGCGGGCGGCGCGGGCCAGGACGAACCGCGCAGCGCTGGCTCGACGGCGGGCGTGGCAGGCGCGGCGAAGGCCAGGATCGTCCCGTCGTCCAGGCTCGCGAAGAGCCGTCCGTCGGCAGCGGCCAGGCTCAGCACGCTGCCGGACAAATCGTGGAGCTGCCAGTCCACCTCGCCGCTTCGCAGGTCCACGCGCTGCAGGCTGCCCTTTCCGCCCGCCACGGCCTGCTCGGAGCAGACGATCAGGGAGCGGTCGGCGACGACGCTCGCCACCGAGAGGGTGGGGCGCAGCCCGCGTGTTCCGTCCTCGAGCTCCTGCCAGCGGTGCACGGTCAGCCCCTTGGCCGAGGTCGTGACGATCCCGTCTGGCAGACCCGCGATAGCGGACCCCGCGCTGCCCGCCGCTCCCCCGGCGGCGCCGGTCTTGGCGTCGAAGAAGCGGCCGCTGTTGAAGAACAGCTTGCCCGAGGCCATGGTCGCCGTTCCGCCGCGAGGACTCTCGGACTGCAGTCGGTAGTACTCGAAGGCCCCGTCGCTGCGGCGGAAGGCAGCCGGAACGGCGCGTCCGGTGGGCACGAGCAGGAGCTCGTCGCTCGCAACCAGATGCCCCTGGGCCGCCACGCCGCTCTCCGCCTCGGCGCCGCCGTGAGGCTGAGCCATGCGCAGGGAGCCGGACTCGTCCTCGACCCACAGGGTGCGGCCGGTGGGCGCGTCGAGGGCGTGCACGAAGACGCCGTCGGAGGGCCAGATGCCTGCGACGAAGTAGACGACGCCGTCGCGCACGACCGGCCCGCCGCGCACGGGCCAGCGGGAGATCACGCGCTCGTTGCCGAGCACGCGCCGGCCGTCAGGGCCGCCGCGGCGCTTCCAGCGCACAGCACCGCTCTGGAGGTCGAGGGCGCGCAGGAAGCCGTCGTCGCTGGCGACGAACACCAGGTCGGCGTCGATGGCCGGGGCGAAGCGCACGGGCCCCTCGCAGAACACCGACCAGCGCTCGCTGCCGTCGGCGGCATCGAGGGCCACGACGCGCCCGTCCACCGAGCCGCCGAAGACGACCACCCCTGCCGCCACGGCCACGTGGTGGGCGCGATCGAAGCGCATACGCGCCAGGTTGGGCCAGGCGGGGGCCGGCGCGTGGTCAGGCCGATAGGTCCAGGCCGGGGAGAGCTCTGCGGGAAGCGGCTCGCTCGTGTGGGCGCTGCGCTGGGCGTCGGCCCGGAACATGGGCCAGTCACCGCCCGCGGCCGGGGCGGACAGAGCGGCGGTGAGCGCCGCACATAGGCCTATTCGACTCGCGACGACGGGGCGGCCCGCGCTCACCGATCGAGACCCAGCTTGTTGAGCTTGGGCTGAATGACCATCCGACAGTAAGGCTGGCGCTTGTTCATCTCGTAGTAATCCTGGTGGTAGCCCTCGGCCGTGTAGAAGGTGGCCGCGGCGGTGATCTCCGTCACGATCGGAGCGTTGAACTCGCCCGACGCGTCGCGCTCCGCGCGCGCTGCCTCAGCTTGCAGGCGCTGCTCCTCGGAGTGATAGAAGATCGCTGAGCGGTATTGCGTGCCCTCGTCCGCTCCCTGGCGGTTGAGGGTGGTCGGATCGTGCAGGCGCCAGAACCAGGCCAGGAGGTCCTCAAAGGAGACGCGCTCGGGGTCGAAGCGCACCTGCACGACCTCGGCGTGTCCCGTATCGCCGTTGCAGATCTGGCGGTAGGTGGGGTCTTCCACGTGCCCGCCCATGTAGCCCGAGGAGACGTCGCTGACGCCCTCGAGCCGATCCAGGACGGCCTCGACGCACCAGAAGCACCCGGCGCCGAAGGTGGCGACGGCGGCGGCGGGCTCGTCGGGGACGGGAGCGGGCTGGGAGGCGGGAAGGTCGGTCATGGTCTGGGATCCACAGGCCGTCAAGGCCAGGGCCAGGAGTCCGAAGGCGGAGGTTCGCATCGCCGCCGATTCTACCTTCCCGCGGGCGGACTGTCGGGACCTCCACGGCGTCGGGGGGAATGGGGAATCAGAAGCCTCCCCGCCCCCTCCCCGATCCTGGGAACACGCCCGGCGAGGATGTGGGGCCGCTTTTGGGCCGCCGCGGCTCCGGTCCCGTTGACGGCTGCGGCTGGCCGTTCCAAGGTCGGACCAACGCTTCGCCTCGTGGCACTGCGCTCGCAGGATGCACGACCCTGGCACGTACGACCCTGGTATTGACCGCCGCCTCGACACCGTGGCGGCCCCCGAGTCCGACGCGAGCGGCGAGGGCCGGACCGTGGAGTGGGGATCGGAAGGTGACCACGCGCGCGCCCTCGTCCGGCGCCTGTGGGAGGACGATCCCATGCAGCTCTCGCGGCGTTGTGCCCGGCGGCTCGCCCAGCGCGCCCTGCTCCTGGAAGCGGCGCGTGTGGAGCGACGCGCCCGAGCCCGAATCGCCCTGACGGCGACACTGGAAACCGCCCGTGCCGACAGCGCGGGCGGGGAAGGTACGAGGTGGGTTGCCGAGGGAGTGGACGCCGCCATCGACGACCTCTTGCGCGCGGACGAGCGGGGCGCGGCGCGCGAGGAAGTCGCTCGCCGGACCCCGGAAGCCGACGACGACCTGCCCGCCGCCGTCCTGTGCGGCACCCTGGGGATCGAGCCCGCTTCCCTTCCGCGCGCCTGCGCAACCTTCAACGGCCTGCCCGAACCGACGCGGCGCGCGTTCTTCGCGGCGGTGGTCGAGGGAAAGTCGATAGCGAGCTGTGCACAGGCCGCCACCACGACCAACGGGACGGACCCACAGGTGGTGATCCGCCGCCGCCTCGTCGAGGCCTTCTCCGCACTGGCCTTCTCCGCTCCGGGAACGCTGGCCGGTGCAAATGGCCCCGGCGGCGACGCTTCCCGAGCAGGAAGCCCCCTTCCCCCCCGAGAGGAAACGAGATCATGAAAACCCAACGAGACCCCCAGGCCCGCGCCCGACCGCCGCTCGATCCGGAGATCGCCCGCCTGCTACACGAGATCGCCATCGACCCCGCTTCCAGCCTCCTTCGGCGCGCCGCCCGGCCCGGAGCTTCGAGCACCTTGGACGAGGAACCGGTGAGCCCCTGGGCCACCGGCCTGACGGCCGCCGAGCGCGAACTGCTACTCGTCTACCGCGAAGAAGCGGCGCTGCTGTTGCGCACGATGTTCGAGGAGCGATTCCTGGAGGATGAGCGGATGGAGTTGCTCGCCCGATGGCGACTCCGGCTCGAACCGAGGCGCGGTGGTTCCACGCGAGGACCCCGTCCCGCCGGGAACCTCGAGGAGACGATTAGCTCCCTCACCTCTTCCTTCGGCGAAGACAGCGCGGGGCGGACGATCCTGGAGTCGTTGGGGGTCGGCCGCGAGCACCCCCAACTCCCCGGCCACCTTGCCCGCCTGGCGGCGGCCCTGTTCCGACTGGTCCCCGACGACCACAGCCGCTACTACGTTGGGCTGGAGCAGGCGCACTCGAGGCAACTCCACAGCGCCCACGTCACCTTCGGGGAGATCGCCGCGCGCACCTTCGATCCGCGTCTGTCCATGATGAGCCTGAACTGGAAGGGCGCGGTCAACGGTCTGGCTGACCGTCCGCAAGCGGCCCGGGACGCCTATCGCGCTGCGGCGCAGTTCGACGGCGCCTCCGCCAACAGCACCCTGAGCTGGTGCGCCTGGTCACTCCAGATCGGTGATCGCGAGGAAGCCCAGACCGCTGCGCGGTGCTTTGAAGAGGCGTACGGAGAGGCTTCCGCAGAGACCCTGGACACCTGGGTCGAGGACCGCAGGCACGAGCGCAAGCGGGGCATGTGGACCGCCACGCGGCAGGCGTCGCGCCTGGCCCGCGAACTGAACGACGATGCGCCCAAGGCGCGAGAAGGGATGAACCGTGTTTTCTCAGATGATCTTCTTTCAGATGACCTCGTCGCGAGCCGCTGACATCGCGCGGGCCCTGCTGGCAGGGATCCTGCTGGTCTGCGTTTTCGCAGGCTGGACCGGCGCCGCGGCCCAGGGGGGCGGTGATGGTTTTCCATTCACGCGCGCCCGCAGGAAAGTGGAAACCTCCGTGCAAGTCCCCAGTCCCTCCCCTTGCGCCGAGTGCGCGGGAGGGCATGAAGGACGCTCCCTCGAGTGACGTTCCCTCAGTGGATTGACTCAGGTGCGCCCGACCGCAGGCGGGCGTTGCCGGCCGGAACCCTCCTGGCCTGCCTTCCCGCGAACTGGTCCGGTGCCGCGGCTCAGGGGGGCGGTGATGTGCCGTGAGGGAACCGCCCACAAGGAGGCGGGAGTCGTCCTTCGCAAGATCACCCAACAAGGCGAGGAGCGAGGTGTCATGAAGCCGTCAGTCCTGATCGGGATCGTTCTGGCCGTCATCGCAGGGATCGGCGCGTGGCGCTTCATCGAGGGGGGACCGGCGGAGCCGGGAACAGTCCTGGGAATTGGAGGGGGGAAGAGGAGCGGGTCCGCGGGGCCCGTGCCCATCCAGGGCGAGCAGGGCGCGCCCGACGAACCGACACCGGTCACCGCTGCCCGGTCACACGGGAACCGCATGAGAACGGCGAGCCCCCCCGCTTCCGCCCTGAATCCGGTCGAGAGGGAGCGCGAGGCAGGCGGCGGTCGCCCGAGCGCCTTCCGCCTGGTCGACGGCCGCGGAGAACCGGTGGCTGGAGCGCCCGTGTCCTGGTGCACTCACCCCGATGCCGACAAACACGCTGACGGACACGAAGCGGCGAGCGTCGGCGGCCCCAGCGATGAGGCGGGACGGGTCTTCTCGCCTGGTGTCGGGGAGACGCCTGAGAGCGAGGCGCTGGTGTGGATCACCCACGCCGAGCACATCGCTCGCTGGGCGGCGCCGGGAGAGGACCCGCGGTGGAAGCCGGGAGCCGCCCTCGTCCTGGAGGAGGCGCCGCGACTCGAGGTGCGCGTGACGGACCGTGCCGGGGAACCCGTCGAGGGCGCCCTGGTGGTCCAGCGCGGACTGTCAGCGCACGAGCGGGCCGCACTCTTCTCGGCTCTGCCCGGTGCCGGCGGAACGCTCCCCGGCAGCCCCGACGATCGCGCCCTGGCATGCCTCGAGCGGCGCTCGACGAGCGACGGGACGGGACGGGCGGCAGTCTTCCCGTCACGCCTCCCGACGGTCCTGTGGGCCAGTGCCGGCAAGCGGCGCTCGGCTCCCGTGCGACCCGACGGCGACACGAAGGCGCTCACCCTCGTCCTCGACGACACCTTCGCTGCCCGCGGCACGGTCTGGAGCGAGACGTCGATGCCCCTCGCTCGGGTACTGGGCCTGGCCGAACTCTCCAACGGCGACCTGAAGCTCCTGGGCTCGTCGGGAGTGGCGGAAGACGGGACCTGGGGGGCGATCGACCTCCCGCTTCTCGCGGACGCCGTGCGCTTCGTCTTTCGTCTCGAGGGCGGTGACTTCATCCCCCTCGAGGAAGTGCGCGAACCACCCTCGCCGGGAGCGCTCCTGACCGTCGAGTTTCGGCCTGAGCTGGGCAACGAGCTGCTCGTACGGCTGGTCAAGAAGACCCCGACGGGCAAGGTCCCAGTCCCGCACGGTCGCGTCACGGTCTCCTGGGTCTGGCGCGAGGACGACGAAAGACGACATCAGGCGCGAGCCTGGGCCGACGAAGAGGGGGAAGCCACGGTACGAGGTACGCCGACGACCCTCAGCTGGCTGGACATCGAAGGGAGCGCCGGAGGGTTCGTCGCCGGTACGGAAACGCACATCCAGTGCCCAAACGCAACTCCTCCGGGCAAGGTCTTCGAAGTCTTCCTCGAGCGCGCGGGCCGACTCCACGGGCGCTGCCTACGGGGAGGTGAGCCCGTCGAGGACTTCAAGGTAATCTACTGGTACGACCTCTTCGCAGCACGAAAAGTGGCCCACTTCTCGGAGCGCAAGGACGGATCATTCGAGATCTCGACGGCCCCGGTCGGCGAGGTCACACTGCTGGCAACCGTGGGGAGCGACCTAGCTCAGAGCGCTCCGGCGAAGGCGCAGGTCACGGCCGAGGGCGACACAGGAGTGCTGCTCGAGGTGGCCGAGCCGACGCCGGGGGTGGGCGCGGTCCTCGACGCCGTCACCGGCAAGCCCGTGCCCGGCGCCACCGTGGATCCGCAGATGCTCTACGCACGGTCGAGGATGGGCTCCCGCGGACGAGCCTTTCGGGTGGGCGCCGACGGGTCCTTCGAAGTGGAGTGCTTCGCCGCCGAGGTGGGCAGGATCACAGCCTCCGCCCCGGGCTACGCGTCGGCCACGCGCGAAGGCTCATTCCGGGACGGTCGCGTGGACTTCGGCGTGATCGCGCTCTCGCGCCCTCAGAAGCTGCGGGTCGAGCTCGTGCACTCCGAACCCATTCCAGAGCGGGGTGTGTGGCTCACCTCCCAAGCAAACGGGCACGGGGCCATTCCCCTGACTCGCTTCCCCTCCAACGGCGTCCTCGAGCTGGAGGACGTCGAACCCGGGACACACATGATGGACCTCTGCTGGCACGGCGGAGGCATGCTGGGCCTCGGCGCGATCCGGCTGTCCCCGGGCCGGGAGTGGGTGGTTCGCCTCCCATTTGAAACTCCCGCGCCGGTCATCGTGGAGTTCGTCACCGAGGAAGGACGCGAGCCACCGCCCGCGGCCTCGCTGGTCCTCAGATTTCCCGACCACCGTGGTGGGGTGTCCAACGTCTTCATGGGCTTAATCGGGGATCGCGACAGGATCGAAGTACCACTCGTCACCGCCGACGAAGTCACGGTCGAGGTCATGCACGACTGGAACCAGGACACGGTGTACGCCAGCGTCCACCAGCGCTTCGCTCCGGGCGTGCCGCGCGTCATTCGGGTGCCTCTATTCGGCCCCAAGCTGGAGGCCCGGGTCATCGACGGGGACGGGAACCCCGTGCGAGACGCCACGGTGAGCGCCATCGGGCCCGGGGGTCTGGTGCGGGCGAACGAACTCGTGCGCTCCGATGGCACGGCGATCTTCGAGGGCCTGCGATTCGACCGGGTCTCCCTCTTCGTTCAGCACAACAGCCTGGGTCTCTCGCCGAGGACCGAGGTCGACCTCTCCCTGACCGATGACACCTTCGTCGAGTTGAAGCTCGACTGCGACGACGACCTGACCGTGCGGCTCATGGACGATTCCAGGCCCATCCCCGGCGCACCCCTGACGCTGTACTCGCCGTCCCCGCGTACGACCCTCGGGTACAGAGCGACCGACTCCGACGGCCGGGCCAGTTGGGAGCGTGTCGGCCACGGCACCTACCGCGTCGAGGCCCTGCCGGCGAATTGCTGGGATGCGGGAGCGACCTTCGAGTTCAAGGGCGACTCCGAGTCGCTGATCGTCCAAGTGCGCCGCCTGGGAAATCTGGCCGTTGAGGTCGTCGACGCCGACGGCCAAGGCGTGGCCGGCCTCGCCCTGGACCTGCGCTCCAGCGAGTTCGACACGGCGGTCTCGACCTGGGTCGGTGAGGGTCGCGTGCAGGCTTCAACCGGTGCCGTCGCCACCGGCGAGGGCGGCAGCCTGCTCCTCAGCCACCTCCCGCGCGGACCCTACGCCTGGCGCATCGCTGCCCCCGGCGCTCCCACCGTTCAAGGCCAGGTCGAAGTCGAGCCACTCTCGACCGCCACCCTGCACCTGGCGCTCCCCTGACCCTCGCCCTCGATCAGGCCGAAGGGGCGGAGAAGATCCGCTCGCGGTAGAAGCGCAGCTCGGCCACGGATTCGAGGATGTCCTCCAGGGCTCGGTGAGCGCCTGCCTTGCGAGGCGCATCGGCCAGCACCTCGGGCCGCCAGCGGCGCACGAGTTCCTTCACGCTCGACACATCCACCAGACGGTAGTGGAGGTGAGCGTCGATCAGCGGCATGTACTCCACCAGGAAGCGACGGTCCTGCCAGATCGAGTTCCCCGCCAGGGGAGCGGTCTGGGGCGGGCAGTGTTCCGCGATGAACTTGAGGGTCAGGCGCTCGGCCTCGGCCTCGTCAAGCGTGGACTCCCGCACGCGGTTCGTCAGGCCCGAATCCCCGTGGTGGGTCCGGTTCCACTCGTCCATCGCCTCGAGGACACTCTCCGACTGATGGATCACCAGCTCGGGTCCCTCCGCCACGACCTCGAGGTCGCCGTCGGTCACGAGGGTCGCCATCTCGAGCACACGGTCGGTGCGCGGATCGAGGCCACTCATCTCCATGTCCATCCAGACCAGGAGGCTGGGCGTCTTCGTGTCAGTCATGGCCTCTCACCATAGCCGAGCCCGTGGCAAGGTGGCCACGGATCGAAAGGAACTCCCGAACCGAAGGGGGGCGGCGCCGATCCCTCGGCACCGCCCCCCGCTGGGAAAGTGAACTGAACGCTCAGGGCGTCCAGGTCACGCTGTAGGCGTTCGAGGTGTTGAACCCACTGCCGCAGGGCGAGCCGGACCCGGGGTTGCGGTACCAGTACTGGTAGCAGCGCTGGTCGCCGGCTGCCGCGCCGCCGTCCGCTCCGACGTCGACGGACGTCGAGGCGTCACCGTTACCGTCCGGCACGACCACTTGCAGCCGCACGACACCGGTGCCGCAGCAGCGCAGGCCGTCTCCGAAGACGATCCCGTTGCCACCGTTGACCTCGGTGTCGCCCTGGAAGAACAGGCCGGGCTGGCTGGGGATCGCGTTCGTCGCGTCGAGAGCCAGGTCGGCGTTGCCCAGCGAGCTGGAGCCGGATCCGTCGAGCGCGCAACCGGCGCCAGAGGAGTTCCCGCAGCCCTCGTCGCTACCACCCGCGTTGCCGCAGGGGCACACGGAACCAGAACCGTCGCCGAAGCACAGGGCCGAGCCCGGGCCGCCGCCACCACCGCCACAGTTGGTGGTGGTCAGGGAGAAGGTGCCGAAGCCGGTGGAGCCGCCGGGGAAGGAACCCAACTGGAGGGAGTAGGTCGTTCCCGCCGTCGAGTTGAAGACCACCGAGGACTGCAGCCCGCACATATCGTCATTACAGCCAAGGGACGACCCAGTCGCGGGACATCCGCCTCCGGGGTAGACAGCGAGCTTGGTGTCGTTGGACGCACCGCCGCAGGTGGTGTAGTCGGTCGAACCGGTGCAACCCGCGGTCCAGTCGAACCACACGTCGCTGTTGATACCGGAAGTGCCGAAGGCGAAGCAGAGCGACTCGCTCTGTCCCTGGGTGCCGGTAGTGGCGGAGTTGTTGTCGAACTGGAACACACCGTCACCCGAGATCACATCAGCGCTGGCGCAATCGTCCGCGCCCGTCGCGCCGCCGCTGGGCGTGATGCTGATGTCGAAGGAGCCGGCTCCCGCGCCCCCGCCGGGGAATGAGCCGACTTGAAGCGTGTAGGACGTCTGATTGACCACGGTGAACAGGATCCCTGACTGGAGGCCACAGGAGTCATCGTTGCACACGATAGCCGAGCCCTGGGTCGGGCAACCGCAGGCCGGGTAGGCCGCGATCTTGGTGTCGTGGGTGGCACCATTGCACATGGTCATGTTGGCCTGCCCGTCGGCATCCGCCGTCCAGCAAAACCACACGTCAAAGTCGACCGCCGAGGTGCCGAAGGCGTAGCAGAGCGACTCGCTCTGGCCTTCGGGGCCTGTGGTGGCCGCTGTCGAGTCAAACGGGAAAGTTGCCTGACCGGCAATCGGGGTCGGCGTCGCGCACGAGTCTGTCCCACCCAGATAACCGCCCGGGTTGGGAGCAGGAACCATGACGGAGGCCGGAGGCGTGGACGCCATCTTGGGGGTGAACGGTTTCTGCTTTGCGGCCGTCTGGGCTCCGGCGTTCGGCAGGAACGCGGCCAAGGCCAGAAGGGAGAGGACTCGGATCTGCATGGGGAACCTCGGTGAGCTGGAAGTGGGGAACCTGAGATGGTGGGGAAAATCCCGCTACTTCAGTCTATTCCAGCCTGCAAAGCCCGCAACCCAATCCGACAACTACCCCTCAGGCCCCTTCCCCGCCCCCTCAAGTCCCTCCTTTGAGCCGCCTGGGGCGCTCCCGCTCGCCGCGGTGCGCGAGCGGTGCTCTCGCCCGATGCCCCGTGCGACCGCGATCCAGCCGGCGGCGAAGGGCAAAGCAGCCAAGGACAGGCTCCCCAGGCCGGAAAACAGGTCCAGCAGCGACGCGAACCAGACCCCCAGCAAATCACCGCCACGCCAGACGGCCGTGTCGATGAAGTTCTTGGCCTTGTACTTCTCCACGGCGCTCAAGGGGGAGAAGAGCACCTCCTTGGTCGGCGCGGTGACGCCATAGCCTACCGAGCGGCGCGCCACCTCGAACACCACTATCACGGCCAGGACAGGCGCCGCGCCGAGCGCGGTGAGCCCGAGCAGGTAGACGACAGGCAGCACGCACAGGGTGGCGCCGACGCCGATCCAGGCCAGCAGGCGGCCCGCGGCGAAAGCCTGCAGGAACAAGATCAGCCCGTTTGAGGTGACGTCCATGAGGGCGAACAGGCGCGCGCGCTCAGCCTCGTCCGCCACCGCCGCGGCGATGATGGCGCTGCGCTCGTAATAGGCGACCGAGGCACAGACGCTCGTCAGGAGCATGTAGCCGCAGATGGCCAGCATGTATGGAGAGCGTTGGATGCGCCGCCAGCCCTCGAGCAACCCTCCGCCCAGCGCTCCGTCTCGCCTGTCCGGCTGACCACTCGCACCCGAGGGGACAGCGCGCTGCAGGCCCCTCATACAGACCACCTGCGCTTCGAGCATGCCCACGCTGATGAGCAGCAGCAGCGCGGGGCCGACGGCGTGCACGAACGCCGCCGTGATGGCGGCGCCGCACAGAGCACCCAGGGATCCGCCCGCGATCACGAGCCCAAACAGGCGCCGACCCTGCCCGGTCGAGAACAGGTCGACCACCAAGCTCCAGGTCACGGAGACGACGATCAGGTTGTAAACACTCGTCCAGCTGAAGAAGACGCTGCCCACCCTTCCGCGCAGCTCATCGGGGAGAAAGTGCAGCAGGGCCGAGAAGAGCGCCAGGTTGAGTGCGAAGAAGTGACAGATCCAGGGCACGACCCTGCGGCGGGGAAAGCGCGCGACCAGCAGGGCGAAGACCGGTGACGCCACCAGCATGACTACGAAGGTCAGCAAGTAGAGCCACTTCAGATTTCGCAGGCCCTCGGCGATACCGAAGGCGTCGCGCAAGGGCCGCAACACGTAGTACCCCGAGAGCGCGCAAAAGAAGGTCGCCGCCGCCCACAGGACGCAGGCCGCCTCCCCCTCCTCGATGCCGAACACGCGCCGCTGGAGGGATCGCAGCACGCCCAGCCTCAGGAGGGCGACGCCGCGCGGGCGGCGAGGTTGCGGGACCGGGGCGGGGCCATGGTGAGGCCCGGATAGTCTACCTTCAGCCCGACGGCTCTCCGACTGGCGCGACACCATCCGGGCCGCTCGGCTGCCCGGAAGACTCCTGGATCGGAAACACCTCGCGATACGCCACCCAGCTCGCTGCCAGGGTGACCGGGAAGACGAGCAGTCCCGGGACGATCAGCGCCAGGTAGGCCAGGATGGTGAGAACGGCCAGGACCACATGCAGGACCACGAGTCCGCCGATGTGCCGCCGGGCGCCCTGCGCACTGACCGCAATGGCGGCAGCGGCGGAGAGGTCGCGCTCGACGATCAAGGGGTAGGTGAACCAGATCAGCGTGTTGACGACCAGCAGCGCGATCGCGAGGGCCAGCGCGGTGAGAACGGTGAAGGTGGCGATGCACACGCCCAATACCTCCGCGCCGCTGTTGAAGGCCGCACCCGCGGACAATCCGGCCAGGACCAGGACGATGGCAAAGGGAATGGCGGTCAGGGCGAAGATCAAGAGGTGCAGGAGCGACGCGAGGAACGCGGGCCAGAAGCGACGGAAGCCCTCGAAGAGCTGGTCCAGGCGTGCACGCCCGCCCTCCGAGCGAGTGCGCAGGGCCACGTACAACCCGCACATGAGCGGGCCTACGAGGATTGGCATGGGAATGAGGGCTGTCTGGGCGTTGACCATCAACATGAACAGCAAGCCCATGGCCACGAGCAACCCGTACTGATCCCCGATGAGCGCCCAGCCGCGGCGCAGGCAGTCGATGGGGTCGATGGCGACTCCGTGTGGTTGGCTCTCGCTTGACTCCATCACTCGCTGATCTCCCCCTGAGCCTCTCGGATACTGCGCCGTTCGGCGGCCTCACGCCCACCGAGCGAACTCGCCCCCCCCATTACTTCCGCCGTCGATCGAGATTTTCGGTATCAGCAGAATAACGACGCTTGGCAGGAGGACGTGCCACTCACGGCGTCACCCACGCCGGCACGCTGCCCGGCACGATACCTGCGACCGGCCCGCAGAGGACCCAGAACACGAGGGTCACGAGGGCGATCCCGAGCAAGTTGAACCAGATCCCAGCCCGCACCATCTGGCGGATCGGCACCCAGCCCGAGCCGAAGACGATGGCCTGGGTGGGCGACGCCACGGGCATCATGAACGCGCAACTAGCCGAGAGGGTGGCGGGAATCATCAGCGCGCGCGGGTCGGTGTTCATGGCCACCGCCGCGGCGCCCAGGATCGGCAGCGCCATCTCCGTGGTCGCCGTGTTGCTGGTCAGCTCAGTCAGAAAGGTCAGCGCCGTGCAGACGAGCAAGATCACCAGCAAGGGCGGGGCTCCCTCGAGAGCGCTGAAGTGCCCGCCCATCCAGAGCGAGAGGCCCGAGACACCAAAACCGTCCGCGAGAGCGAAGCCGCCGCCGAAGAGCAGCAGCATGCCCCAGGGCATACGGCTCGACATGCTCCAATCGAGCAAGCGCTCGCCCGGCCGGCTCTTGGAGGGAATGATGAAGAGCAGGATCGCCATCCCCACCGCCACGACCGAGTCATCGAGGAACCCGCCCTCCAGCCAGGGGATCGAGCCCCAACCCGGAATCAGCGTGCCGCCCACGGTGATGTCCCGGCGCGTGATCCACAGCATCGCTGTGAGGCCGAAGAGCGCTGCGGTGACGATCTCGTCGCGCCGCGGCGGACCCAGTTCACTTCGCAATCGCGCCACGGCCTCGCTGCTGCCCAGCAAGGAGCTGCGCCCGGGACGAAAGAGGAAGCGCGTCAACAGCAGCCAACCGCAGAACACGAACACGACCGCCAGGGGCAGGCCGATCCCCATCCAGCCCACGAACGAGGTCTCGGGAGCCGCCGGGAACAGGCGCGTGAGCTGTTCCTTGTAGGAGAGGTTCGGTGCCGTCCCCACCAGGGTGGTCATGCCGCCCATGTCAGCGGCGTAGGCGATGGCGAGCATCACGGTCACGGCAAAATTCCTGAGCTCGCGCGGGTCGGTGTCGCGGTCGCGCGCCGCCTCGATCACCGACAGGCCGATCGGCATCAGCACCATCACCGTGGCGGTGTTGGTGATCCACATGGACAGGAACGCCGAAGCGATCATGAACCCCAGGATGACGCGCGTCGGCTCGCCCCCCACCGCATGCACGATCCCCAGCGCCATGCGCCGATGCACGCCCGAGGCCTGCAATCCGATGGCCAGCATGTAGCCACCGAGGAACAGGAAGACCGTCGAGCGGCCGTAGTTGGGGGCCACATCGACGACGGACTGGATGCCCGCAACGGGAATCAGCACCAGAGGCAGGAGCGCGGTGACCGGAATGGGGACCGCCTCGGTGACCCACCAGGCGGCCATCCAGGCCGCGATGGCCGCCATCGCGGCGACGGTCGGAGTGTCCCCGGGGCCGAGGACCACGATCACCGACGCCAGGGCCGGTCCCAGGACAATCCGCCACCAGCGCCCGGTGCGAGGGGACGGGTCACCTGTGGATGCAATTTCCATCGGTCAGGATTCGTAGTCGAACGCCACCACACCCGCCAGTCCGCCGTCCAGCACTTCGAGCACCATGGTCTTCACGACCTCGTGTGCGGGGTGCGGCAGGTAGGCGTCACGAGCCGCCGCATCGGGGAAGGTCATGCAGAAACCGTGGGTGAACCCGCCCTGCAACCCCTCGTCGGATGAGTAGGGGCCGCCGCTGAACGACAGGATGCCCGGAACTCGGTCACCCAGGTCCGCCAGGGCGGAGAAGACGGCGTCGACCTGCTCGGCGGGCACATCGCTGCGAATCTTGAGCAGCACCATGTGAGTGATCAATCTCGTGTTCCTTTCGTGGTTGGTCGGCGACGCGACGGCACGCGCGTGGGCATCATCGGGACTTGAGCGTCGTCAGTTCGGGCGCGGGGTCGAGCTCCAGACGCAGGTTGCGGAGGCGAATCTCGGTGGCCCCACCTGAGTGGACCTGCAGCGCCACGATCCCGCGCGTCGCGCCGTCGGGATCTTCGAGGTCCACGCAGACCGAACCGTTGATCGCCGTGCGCACGCGATGGCCGACGGCCAGGATCTCATAGGTGTTCCAGCCGTCGGGAACGACGAATTCGTCCCCCTCGGTGGCCACTAGAAGTCCGCGCCCGTGCTCCTCATACAGCTTCCCCCACCAGCCGACGCCGATGTCAGCCTGGTATCCGCGAACGCTGCCGTCCTCCAGCCCCTCGCTCCAAAACTGGATCCCGCTGTTGCCCTCGTCGTTCGCCAGGCGCACATCGACGATCAGACGAAAATCGCCCAGCAACATATCGCTCTTGAGGAACTCGTTGCGCGAGAGCCCCTCCGTCTGGCCGACGATCTCGCCGTCGGAGACGCTCCACACCGCCGGGTTGCCCAGCCAGCCGTCGAGCGTTTGTTCGTCGAAGAACCGCGAACGGTTCAACTCGGTGGCGAGCAGCGGCACCTGGACGTCGCTCGCAAGGTAGGCGATCAGATCGCGCACCTCGTCGTTCTCGAGGGTCTCGAGCTGACCCTCGGGCATCATGGAGATGTCCTGCGGCAGGCGCAGCGCCACCTCGTCCTTCGCGATGACGATCGTCTCGGTCTGGGTCTCCAGAGTCAGGGCTGTGTCCGTCTCGCGGGTCAGGATGCCGTTCACGACTCGCTCATCATCGAGCTGCACGGTCGTGACCTGGTACTCCACGGCGATCAGAGCGTTGGGATCGACGATGTTCGTGAGGATGTACTCCTTGTCGGCCCGGTTGGAACCCGTCAACTCCGGACCCACCCCGCGACCCTCTCCGAACAGGACGTGGCACTGCTCGCAGGTGCGCGCGTAGACCTCGCGGCCGCGTGAGAGATCGGCGCCCGCCAGGGTCTGAGCGTCGAGTTGCTCAACCCAGGTCGAGATCAGGGCCTGGCGGTCATCGGGCGTCTCGCGCGACACGCCCCAGACGCTCGCGATGAGCTGCTCCACCTGCTCGTCCTCGAGCGCCTTCAACTGGCGCAGGAGCACGGCGTCCAGCTCATTGCGCGCGACGGTTCCTACCCCGACGGCCTCTAGCAGTGAGCACGCATAGGGCGCGCGCGCGGCGAGGGTGTTCAATGCGTCTCGCTTCTCGTCCTCGCTCAGGGACGAGTAGTGAGCCAGGACGACCTCGGGCGTGCCCGGATGATCGAAGCGTGCCAGACCTCGCAGGATGGGCCCGCGCAGTACACCTTCCGCGAGCACGGCGTGCATCACGCCCACGGCCTCGGCGTCACGGCCGCGGATCAAGGCGTCGGCCGCTCGCTCCCGGCGCTTCGAGGATTCCTCGGCGCTGGCCAGGATGTCGCGCAGCTCTGGAAACACCGAGGAGTCCCCGAAGGCCACCGCGACGGCGAAGGCCCGGTCCCGTAACTCGGCCTCGGGAGACGCGCTGGCGCGGGCGTAGACCGCGTCCCAACCCGGCGGCAAGGCCGTGCCGCGCTCGCCTTCCAGCGCCCGCGCGAGCTGGGCGAGGAGGAGTGCGAACCAGGCGTCATCCTCTGCGGCGGTCATCGCCTCCACCAGAGCCTCGTGGCAGGACGAATCGGAAGCGACCCGGCGAGCGATGAACTCCGATAGTTGCGGGAGGGCCGCGGCGCGCGCCAGGGCCAGGCTGCGCGCTGGGTCCTCGATCACCAGTGGCTCGACTCCGTACCACAGCATCAGGGGCAGATTCTGGTCGTCGGCATCCTCGCCGTGGGACGCCAGGGCTCGCGCCACGCCCCAGCGCTGTTCGAGGGGCATGCGCTGCAAGCCCGCAGCCAGATAGAGCCGCACGACCGGTGACGGATCGTCGCGCGCCGCCTGCTCGAGGTGCTCCAGAGATGCGGGCTCGAGCCGGCGATCCTCGAGCATCAGCTGCACGGACCAGGCGCGGACGAACTCGTCCTGGTCCTCGTCCGAGAGTTGTTCGACGGCCAACCCCTCGCTCAGCTCGCCGGTGATGTGCAAGGCCCACAGGGCGCGCAGCCGATCCTGGGCCGGCCCGCGGCTCAGGAGCCCTTCGAGCTCGTAGCGCACGGCCCTCGCCAGGGGTCCGCCGCGCTCCTGCCACACGCGCCGGGCCTGCCGACTGAACCACTCGTTCTCGTGGACGAGGGCCTCGAGCAAGTCGTCGTCATCGAGTTCGGCGACGGCCACGGTCTCCGGAGCAACGTCGCCGTAGCGCACGCGGTAGAGCCGCCCGTTGGTGCGATCCCAGCGCTCGGTATCCGTCCGGTGGCAGGCCGCCTCGTCGTACCAGTCGATGAAGTAGACCGCGCCATCAGGCCCGGTCTTCAGGTTGATGCCGCGAAACCACTCGTCGTTGGCGAGCAGAAAGTCCTCGCCGTGGCGACCGACGAAGCCCGACCCGCTGCGCTCGGGCCGGTCGTTGTTGAAGCGATTCCCGTGGACGTTGGCGAAGAAGACCGTGCCCTCGAAGCGGTCCGGAAAGGAACCGCCGAGGTAGATCATCGCGCCGCAGTGCGCGTGACCTCCCCCGGCCTCCTTGGTCCCCTTGCCGTGCTCGGGTTCCTCGCGTCCCCACCAGGCGTGGTCGCGGATGTCACCCGCGTAGTGACGGTGGTCGGCGATGGTCTTGATGTCCTCGTAGACGTGCGGGTTGAAGTGATCGCCGGCCTGGCGCTCGTAGCGGCCTCCCTGGGCGATGTGGAAGAGGTGCGGGATCACGCAGGCGGTCAGAAACACCTGCCCGTGCGCGTCGAAGTCGATGCCCCAGGGATTGCTCGTCCCCCACGCGAACACCTCGAACTCGTGGCGGGTCGGGTGATAGCGCCAGACGCCGGCATTGAGCGGCGTGCGCTCCTCGTCCGCGGTCCCCGGCGCGCCGACGCGTGAGTGAGTGAACACGCCGTGGCAGCCATAGAGCCATCCGTCCGGCCCCCAGGTGAAGGTGTTCAGGGTCTCGTGGGTGTCTTCGAGACCCCAGCCGTCGAGCAACACCTCGGGCTCGCCGTCGGGCGTGAGGTTCCCGTCGGCATCGGGAATGAAGAGCAACTGCGGCGCGGCGCCCACCCACACGCCGCCGAACCCCACCTGCAAGCCGCTGATGAGGTTCAATCCCTCGGCGAAGACCGTCCGCGTCTCGAAAGTGCCGTCGCTGTCGCCATCCTCGAAGACCAGGATCGAGTCGCGCCCCTCACCCTCGGGCCGCCGCTGCGGATAGGACTGGGCTTCCGCCACCCACAGTCGCCCGCGCTCGTCGATGGCCAGGGCGATCGGCTGGTGAAGGTCTGGCTCGGCCGCGATCAGATCGACCGTGAACCCCGCCGGAACACTCATCGCCCGCGCCGCCGCCTCGGGCGGCAGGCCGCTGTGCTCGGTGGGCACCCGCTCGCTCAGGAGCGCCAGGTCCGAATCCCGGGTGAAGCGCGGCTCGTCTGGGTGGAAGAGAAAGTCATCGAAGTTCACGTGGCCCCAGCCGCCTTCGTGCTCGTCCGTGATCCGTAGGCGCACCAGCTCGCCCTCCCGCCCCCGCAGATCGACGACACACCGCTGCAAGGACTCATGGTCGGTGCCGGTGACCTCGAGGAGCACTGCGCCGTCGCGGTCGGAGATCAACTCGATGCGCGTCTCGTCATGGTGGCCGCCAGCGGCCAGAAAGCTCGCGAAGGGGTGCGTCACCTCGAAGGGAACCGAGGTCAAGGTGCCCGTGCGCTCGTCACCGTGCAGCTCGTACCCACCGAGCCAGTAGTCGCCGGCATGGCGGCTGCCTTCCGCGTGTCCCCGCGGGGCGAGGGTGTCGCCTTTCACCGGTTGACCCTCGAAAGCATCCCCGGTCGCCGTCCAGTGGAGCAAGGTCCCCGACTCGAAGCCGAGGTCGAGCTTCGTCCCATCCTCGGTGCGCGGCACCACGCCACCGGGATGGCGCCGGGCGGGCTGGGCGGCGCGCCACACTTCCTCGCTCACGCGCCGCGCCTCCTGGAATAGGACGGTGGTCCCCTTCTTGTTCCCGACGATGACGTCCATCAATCCGTCGCCGTCCACATCCCCCGCCACGACCTGCACGCCCACTCCCGTGTCGTCATCGATTTGGTGAGGGACGAACTCGGCGCCGCCAGAGCCACGCACGAGCTCGAACCAGTAGATGACCGCGGGATCCTGAGCACCCGGATCCACTTCGGGCCCGTGAGCCCAGTGACGCTTACCCGTGACGATGTCCGCCAGACCGTCGCCGTTCATGTCCGCGAGCGCGAGAGCGTGCAGCTGAGAGAAGGCCACGCCGTGGCGGTTGTGGTCGGGGCGCGAGTCCATGATCCGGTGCTCGTGAAACTCAATGGCCCCGAACCTCTGCACTTGCTCGAACCACGACAACCCCCACCCATGGCCGTTGAGGCTCGTGATGACGTCGGTGTCCCCGTCGCCGTCCACATCCAAGGTGAGCATCTGAGCGCCGCCTCGGCGTCCGGCGCTGAAGGGGATCGGGTAGTGCTGCCAGATCAGGCCTTCCTCGCTCACCGCCGGTTGCCGCCACCAGCCGTTCTTCTCGAGCAAGTCCGGTCGGTCGTCCCCGTTCAGGTCACCGATCCCCAGACCGTGGATGAAGTTGGACAGGCCCAGATCTTCGGAGAGAGCGTGGAAGGTCCACGGTTGCTCGGGGAGGCCCTCGGCGGGACCCGCCCACCCAAAGCGTCCGTTGGTGTGAAAGTAAAGTTCGGGCCGACCGTCTCCGGTCAGGTCCCCGAAACCGGGCGCTTCGTTGTCGACGCCCTCGAAGGCGACGTGCATCTCCCAGCGCCGGGCCTCCTCACCGGGGTTCTCATACCAGCGAGCCTGGCGGCCTGGAAAGCCGATCTCGAGCACATCCGGCCAGCCGTCCTCGTCGAAGTCGTAGACGAAAGCGAAGAAGCTGTCGGAATACCGGAGGGGATCGGACGGGACGGGCTCGTAGATCTCGTGGCGCTCGGTGAGCGAGGGGCCCTCGTACCAGAAGGGCCCCGAGACGATGTCGTTGTGCCCGTCGCGGTTGAGGTCACCGAAGGTCGCGCCTTCCGAGAAGAAGGTCTCGGTCAGGCGCTGTCTTCGAAATGTTCTCAACCAGAACTCGCCCTCCTGGCGGCCCGCCGAAGCACAGGCGCAGAGCGCCAGGGGCAACCACCAGGAGAGAAGGGATCGCATGGTCATGCTTGCTCCGATGTCTGGAACTCTAGGGATGTGGAGCCACCGTCGCACGCAGGGCTGCGATGCGGCGCAGGAGTGGCGGATGGGAGTGGTGCAGGAGAACGTGCAGAGGGTGAGGCGTGAGGTTGGAGAGGTTCTCGGCCGAGAGCTTCTTGAGCGCCGAGACCAACGCCTCCGCCTGCCCCGTCGTGCGGGCAGCGAACTCGTCCGCCTGGAACTCGTTGCGTCGCGAGAGCACATTGCTCAGAAACGAGAGCAACATCTCGACTGGCGAGTAGAGGATCATGAAGAACACGAGGCCTGCCCAGACGCTGGGCTCTCCAATGCCGAAGGCCTCGAACAAGCCCGCTCGGTCGAGGAACAAGGACAGCAGCCAGAACAGCAGCCCGAAGTGGGCGATACTGACGAGGGCGCTCTGGATGATGTGATGCCGCTTGTAGTGACCGACCTCGTGGGCGACGACCGCGACGAGCTCCTGAGTCGTCTGTGAAGCGATCAGCGTGTCGAAGAGGGCTACGCGCTTGTGCTTTCCAAAGCCGGTGAAGAAAGCGTTGGTCTTCGTCGAGCGCTTCGATCCGTCCATCACGTAGACATCGTCGAGGGGGAACTCGGTCGAGCGCGCGTAGGCCAGCAACTCATCTCGCAATTCGCCCTGCTCCAAAGGCTGAAATTTATTGAAGAGCGGCATGATCCACGCCGGTCCGATAACGAGAGCGATCAACATGAACGCGGTCGTCGCGATCCAGCAGTACAGCCAGGCCAGGGGGCCGGCCGCCTCGAGGGCGTAGAGAATCAGAGCCAGGAGCGGGCCGGCGAAGAGGAGCGTGAGCGCGAGGCCCTTGAGCTGATCGGACCAGAAGGTGGCGCCGCTCGTGCGGTTGAATCCGAAGCGCTCCTCGATGACGAAGGTCGAGTAGTGCTGGAAGGGCAGGGCGAGCAGACGCGATCCGAGGCCGAGGGCGCCTATGAATAGCAGGCCGGTGGGCACGGCGCCGAACCCGGCGGATTGCACCAAGCCCGCGAGCCATCCAAACCCTCCTGCGAACCAGAAACCGAGCAGCACGGCGAGGTCGAAGCTGGACCGCAGGAGGCCGAAGCGAGTCCGCACGCGGGTGTAGGTCTGCGAGCGTGAGTAGGCCTCCTCGTCCCAGTCGCCCCTAAACTCGTCGGGGAGTTCAGGACGCAAGCTCCTGAGGTTGAGGAGGTCGCAGACGAGGTCCAGCAGGGTGCCCGCGACGATGGCCGCGAGGATCACGAGCGCGTAGCCGTTCAGGGTCACGGGCGCTCCAACCTGACCGCGGGAGGATCGGCGAGGTCACGATAGGCGCACTCGAAGGCCTCCCTTCCGGGTTCCTCGCGCCCCTCGGGGTCGATCATGAGCACGCGGAAGCGCAGGCGGAGTTCCTCTTCGGCGGGGATAGTGGCGCGGAAGAAGGCCCCGAAGCGGCCGTAGCTGCGCGTGTTGTAGATCGCCGGGCGCGGGTTGGAGGGCGCATCCATATGAACGATCCAGTAGGCATGCCCCTCGACCGTGATGCGCGCCGCCGCCCAGGGGCAGTCGGTCCAGTTGTCGTTCGCGCCGCCCTTCGCGCTGCTCGGCAGGATGTACGCGCAATCCTTGCGCTCGGCAACCTCCTGGGCCGCGCGGAACTGGAACCCGCCGTGGGCGGGGTCTCCGTCGAGCCGCACCTCGCCATCGGCGCCGCGCAAAGTGATGTCGAAATCGAGCGACCAGCGCCCCGGACCCTGGCTCCAGGTGGTGACCGCGCGGCGCTCGAAGACGATCGGGGCGCCATCGGTCATCCATTCGACGAGCGAGACGGAGCGCGCCATGAACGGCCCCGTCGTGCGCTCCCTCGCCTCGAAACCGGCGTGGCGCTGGGAAAATTCGGCCCCCTTGGCGTTCCACCAGAAGTTGTGCTCTCGCCCACCGGCGCGCGTACGTGACCAGCCGACGAAGAGTCCGCGGTGGTGCGGATACAAGCCGCCGAGCCCCTTGGTCAGGACCGTCTCGCCGTCCAGAACATGGTGGAAGGTCTTGTAGGTCTCCTCGATTCGGTCGGGATCGAAGGCTATCTCGTGGCGCCAGACCGGGCGATCGCCATGCAGGAGCGAGAGAGCGTTCGCGTCCTCTTCCATGCGAAAGGAGGGCGCTCTGGTGCCCACGCCCTCAGGGAGATGCGACAGCTCGAGCGTGTAGGTCTGCGGCATTCCTGCGATGAGCTGCTCCTCGAGCCAGTGAGCCCTCAGGGCCGTGATGCGTCCGTCGCCGTCACGACGCCGCTCGACCTGCGCCTCGCGCACGCCCCCGGCCGCATCGGTCAGCGCCCCCTTCCAGCCGCCCGCTCCTCCTGAGAGGTCGCCGTCGCTCAGGTGCTCGCCTCGCTCCAACCAGACGCTCACGGGCGTCCACGAGCGATCGACTCCGCCCGGGTCCACGGTCACGGTGAAACTCTGGGGCTCCTCGGCCGAGCTCGATGCCGCCAGCACCATCGCAGCCGTGATCGCGACGATCCCCCGCGCCCCGACCTCTCGTCCTGGCTCCATGCCAGACAGTGTAGTCTACGCCGCATGGTTGAACGCGCCCCCAAACAGGTCTCACCCGCGGCGAAGATCCTGATCGAGATGGGACCGTTGCTGGTCTTCTTCATCACCAACGCCCGGATGGGGATCTTCGAGGCGACGGCCGCCTTCATGGGGGCGATCGTCCTCTCCCTGGCGGCCTCCTGGGTCCTGGAGCGGCGCCTGCCGATCATGCCTCTGGTGACCGCGGGCTTCGTGTTGACCTTCGGCACCCTGACCCTGGTGCTCGCGGACGACCTTTTCATCAAGCTCAAGCCGACGGTGGTGAACGTCCTGTTCGCGGCGATCCTGTTCGGAGGCCTGGCGAAGAAACGCTCCCTGCTCCGGCCCTTGCTCGAGAGCAGCATGAAGCTCGACGCCGAGGGTTGGCGCACGCTGACCCTGCGTTGGGCCTGCTTCTTCGTCTTCCTGGCGATCGTCAACGAGATCGTGTGGCGCAACACCTCGACCGACACGTGGGTCAGCTTCAAGGTGTTCGGAATCCTGCCCCTGACTATCGCCTTCACGATCACGCAGATCCCCCTCATCCAGCGCCACGAAGTGCGCGACGAAGAGGACGCGGCATCTCCCTCCTCATCCCCTTCTCCCGAAGAGAGCGCTGACTGAGCATGAAACTCCCCGACACCGCCGGCCTGCTGCTCGCCATCGCTTCTGTCGGCTGTGCATCGACAGCCGACGCGACCTTCCGCAGGGACTCCGGGGGCCCCCTGTTGCCCGAGCAAGCGGCCTTCGACGTGCTGCACTACGACCTGGACGTGACGGTGATGCCCGAGACGCGCTCGATCTGGGGGGTCGTGACCCTGCGGGCGGCCGTGCTCGAGCCGCTCTCGGCGCTCGTACTGGACCTCGATCCCGCCCTCAAGGTGGAGGGTGTCGACGAGCGTGGCCTGAGCCGCGAATACACGCACGCTGCCGGGCGCCTCGTCATCGACCTCGAGAAAACTCGCCATCAGGGCGACGAGATCATCCTGCGCGTGGCCTACGGCGGCACGCCGCGAGAGGCGCCCAAACCCCCCTGGGAGGGAGGCTTCACCTGGGCCCGCACCCAGAGCGGCGACCACTGGATCGCCACCTCGAACCAGGGCGAGGGCGCCGACCTGTGGTGGCCTTGCAAGGACCATCCGTCCGACGAGCCGGACTCGATGGACATCCACGTCACGGTCCCCCGACCGCTGGTGTGCGCGACCAATGGCCGCCTGACGGGCACGAGGGACAATCACAACGGCACCCGCACCTACGACTGGCACGTCTCGACGCCGATCAACAACTACGTGGTGGCGCTGAACATCGCGCCCTACGCAGAGATCACGCGCTCCTACGAGAGCGTCACTGGCGAGGTCTTCCCCGTCACCTACTGGGTCCTCCCCGAGAACTACGAGCAAGGCCTGGGCCTGATGATCCAGATCATCGAACACCTGCGCTTCTTCGAGGAGCTGTTCGGCCCCTATCCGTTCCGCGCGGACAAGTACGGAGTCGTCGAGACGCCGCACCTGGGCATGGAGCACCAGACGATCATCGCCTATGGCAACCAGTACCGGGACAACAAGTGGGGCTACGACTGGCTCCACCATCACGAGCTGTCCCATGAGTGGTGGGCGAACATGGTGACCGCGCCGGACTGGAACGACTTCTGGGTTCACGAGGGCATCGGGACCTACACGCAGAACCTCTACACCGAGCAGCTGCACGGCGAGCAGGCCTACCACCAGTCGATGGCCGACAACCGCGGGCGAATCCTCAACCGGCGCGCCGTCGCCCCGCGCGAGCCGCGCTCCTCTGGCCAGATGTACTTCATCGACCTCGACGTCCCCGACGGCGAGCGCCAGAGCGACAGCGACATCTACTTCAAGGCCTCCTGGGCCCTGCACACCCTGCGCTACCTGATCGGGGAAGACGCTTTCTTCTCCACCCTGCGGCGCATGGCCTACCCCGATCCTCGCTCGGAGGAGCGGACCGACGGGAGCGCCTGCCGGTTCGCGACGACCGACGAGTTCATCGAAATCGCGGAGCGCAACTCGGGGAGGGAGCTCGGCTGGTTCTTCGAGGTCTACTTCCGCCAGCCGCACCTGCCGCGCCTCGTCCAGACTCGGGATGACAGTGGGCTGCGGTTGTCCTGGGAAGTGCCCGGCGACCTCCCCTTTCCGATGCCAGTCGAGGTCCGCATCAATGGAGAGCTCGAGCGGGTCGCCATGCCCGAGGGTACGGCGCACCTGAGCCTGCCGGCGGACGCGACGGTCGAGCTGGATCCCGAGGACTGGATCCTCCGCTAGCCTGCGGCGCGAGTAGACTCTCCCCCGTGAGTCGCTCTTCCCGAGCAGCGGTGTTTCACGGGCCAGGTGAGCCCATGACGCTTGAGGAGTTCCCGCTCCCCGAGCTCCGCGCGGGCGAAGCGCTTGTGCAGGTCAGTCTGTGCACGATCTGCGGGAGCGACCTGCACACCTACTCCGGGCGGCGCTCCGCACCCTGCCCAACGATCCTCGGCCACGAGATCATCGGCCGGATCGCAGCCCTGCCCCCCGGAGAGCAGCTCATGGACCTGCGTGGGCGCGCCCTCTCGATCGGTGATCGCGTGACCTGGACCATCGCCGCTTCCTGTGGGGAGTGTTTCTCCTGCGGGGAGGGCCTGACGCAGAAGTGCGAGGATCTCTTCAAGTACGGCCACGAACGCATCGCGCCGGGCCACGCCCTGAGCGGTGGAATGGCCGAACACTGCCACCTCTCCGTGGGCACGGGAATCTTGACGGTTCCCGATCACCTTTCCGATGAGGTCGCCTGCCCCGTGAACTGCGCAACGGCCACCGTGGCCGCCGCCGTGCGGTGTGTCCCGGCGCTGACAGACCGCATCGTGCTGATCCAGGGAGCCGGCATGCTGGGCCTGACGGCCGCGGCGATGGCCCGCTCGCTCGGCGCCGCACGCATCATCGTCAGCGACGTGCAGAGCGGCCGTCTGGCACGCGCCACGGCCTTCGGCGCGACCGACACCATCGACGCGGCCCTCGGCGCCCAAGAACTGGCGCGTGAAGTCCGAGACCTGTCGGCGGGGCGCGGCGCGGACGTGATCTTCGAGTTGAGCGGCTCCCCGGCGGCGATCGAGGCCGGCTTCGACTGCCTGCGGATCGGCGGCACCTATCTTTGGGCCGGAACCGTCACGCCCTCCCCGCCCATGCACCTCACTCCCGAACGCCTCGTCCGCAACCTCTGGACGGTACGGGGCGTGCACAACTACACGCACCGGGATCTGGATGTCGCCCTGTCCTTCCTCAGCGAACAGGGCGCCGACCATCCCTTCGAAGACCTCGTCGAGGGCATCTATCCCCTCGCGGAAGCCCAAGACGCGCTGGAGCGTGCCGGTGCGCAGGGACCGCTGCGACTGGCACTGAGGATGGAAACATGATGAAGAGACTCGAACTGGTGAGCCTGCTGCTGGCCGGCTGCGCGGGATTGACCGGCGACGCCGCGCCCGAGAGCCCCAACGTGATCCTGATCATGACCGACGATCAGGGCTACGGAGACCTCGGCGTCATGGGCAACCCGCAGATCCGCACGCCCTTCCTCGATGCGATGGCGGCGGAGAGCGCGTGGATGACGACCTTCTACGTCAGCCCGGTGTGCGCACCGACGCGCGCCTCGCTGATGACGGGGCGCTACAACTACCGCACGCGCGCCATCGACACCTACATCGGGCGGGCGATGATGGAGCCCGAAGAGGTCACGATCGCCGAGCTCCTGCGCGACGCCGGTTGGGCGACGGGGATCTTCGGCAAGTGGCACCTGGGCGACAACTACCCGCTGCGCCCAATGGATCAGGGCTTCGAGCAGGCGCTGGTGCACCGCGGCGGCGGAATCGGCCAGCCCTCCGATCCGCCCGAGGGCGCGCGCAAGTACACCGACGCCGTCCTGTTCGAGAACGGACGACAGGTGCAGACCGAAGGCTATTGCACGGACGTGTACTTCGACGCGGCCATGGAGTGGCTCGAGACCACCCATGACTCCGGTCGGCCGTTCTTTGCGTACATCGCGCCCAACGCACCCCACGGCCCCTTCCACGACGTTCCCAAGGAACTCTACCGGGAATACCTGGAGACGGACCTGACGAACGCCGCCGCGCCGCAGCTTGCCGGTCATCCCCTGCCCCAATCCAACAACGTGGACCATCGCGCACGCATCTTCGCGATGATCACGAACATCGATTCGAACGTAGGGAGGTTGCTCGCGCACCTGGACGAGTTGGGGCTGGCCGAGAACACGCTGGTCCTGTTCATGGTGGACAACGGCCCCAACGAGCGACGCTACGTGGCGGGCATGCGCGGAAACAAGAGCAGTGTGTACGAGGGCGGCGTCCGCTCACCCCTGTTCGCCCGCTGGCCGGCCCGGCTCGCCGCGGGACGGCGTGCAGATAACGTTGCTGCCCACATCGACGTGCTGCCGACGATCCTCGACGCCTGCGCCGTCACCGCCCCCGAGGGTCTGCGGATCGACGGGCGCAGCTTCCTCCCGCACCTGGAGGGTTCGGCGACTGACGAGGAGGACCGCACGCTCGTGATCCAGGCCCACCGCGGCGACGCGCCCGTGCGCTACCACAACTTCCTGGCGCGCTCCCAGCGCTGGAAGCTCCTGAACGCCAGCGGTTTCGGACGCGAGACGCCGTCTCAAGAGCCACGCTTCGAGCTCTACGACATGCTCGCCGATCCTCTCGAACTGCACGACGTGGCCGATGTGCACCCCGAGGTCGTGGCGCAGCTCAAACACGACTACGATCGGTGGTTCGACGACGTGGGGAGCACCCGCGAGCGGAACTACGATCCGCCTCGCATCCACATCGGCAGCGAGCATGAGGATCCGGTCGTCCTCACCCGCCAGGACTGGCGCCGAGCCGGTCAGGGCAACGGCTGGGGGAGCGACGCCCTGGGGTACTGGGAGGTCCAGATCGCCCGCGACGGGCTCTACACGGTGGAGATGAGGTTTTCGGGGCGCGACGAGCCTGGGGTCGCAGAGCTCGGCGTCGCCGGAGAGAGCCGACGCGCCGAGTTGGCACCCGGCGCGCAGAACTGCACTCTCGAGGACATCCCCTTGTCGCGCGGGCCCACTCGCCTCCAGGGGCGCCTGACCTACAATGGGAAGACCGTTGGCCCGCACCAGATGGATGTGCACTTCCAGGCAGCCGACACCGACCCCTGAGAATGAACGCAGCATGACCCCTGGCGCTTCGACCCTGCAAGGCCTCAAGCTCCCCGCGCTGATTGCCGGCCGAAAGGTGAACACCGCGGAGACTCTTGAGGTCCGCTACCCCTACACCGGCGAGGTCACGGGCTCCGTCGCCCTCATCGGTCCCGCGGAACTCGAGGACGCGATCGACGCTGCCTGGCAGGGCGGCGAGGCGCTCTCGCGTCACGAGCGTCACGAGATCCTCGAGCGAGCCCGCCAACTGCTCGGTGAACGGGCGGAGGAGTTCGCCAACCTGATCCTCTCGGAAACAGGCCTGTGTGTTCGCGAGACGCGCTACGAGGTCGGACGCTCCCAGGACGTCCTGCAGTTCGCCGCCATCGCGGCCCTGGAGGACGACGGACAGGCCTTCGCCTGTGACATCTCACCGCACGGCCAAGCGCGACGGATCTTCACGATGCGCGAGCCCGTGCGCACCCTGGCCGCCATCACGCCCTTCAACCACCCGCTCAACCAGGTGGCGCACAAGCTCGCGCCGGCCATCGCCGCGGGTGCGCCGACGATCCTCAAGCCTTCGGAGAAGACGCCCCTGGTGGCCGCGCGCTTCACCGAGCTGCTCTACGAGGCGGGCCTGCCCGGCTGGATGCTGAGCTGTGTGGTGGGGCCGATCGAGGAGGTCGTCCAGCCCCTTATCCGCGACGAACGCGTCGAGCTGGTGAGCTTCACGGGAAGCGTCGCCATCGGGAAACAGATCGCTCACACGGCGGGCTACAAGAAACTCTGCCTGGAACTCGGCGGCAACTCACCCCTGATCATCCTCGCCGACGCCGACATGGAGCTGGCCGTCACCCTGGCCGCCGAGGGCTGCTATCGCAACTCCGGCCAGCGCTGCACGGCGGTCAAGCGCCTGCTCGTGGCCGATTCCATCCTCGACGAGTTCACCGAGCGGCTCGTGGACCGCACGAAGGAGTACGTCTGCGGCGATCCGGCCGACCCCGAGACGCGCGTCGGGACGGTCATCGACGAGGCCGCGGCGCTGCGACTCGAGCGGGTGATCGAGGGAGCCGTGGGCCAAGGCGCGCGGGTGCTCTGCGGCGGCGGCCGCGAGGGCGCCCAGCTCGAGCCGACGGTCATCGCCGATGTGCCGCGCACGGCTGAGATGGTCGTCGAGGAGTCCTTCGGTCCCCTGGCCCCGATCCTCGCCGTGCGCGATGTGGACGACGCGATCGAGCTCGCCAACTCCACCGCCTACGGCCTCTCCTCGGGCATCGTCACCAACGACCTCGATGCCGCCCTGCGTGCCGTCCGGTCGATCCGCACGGGTACGGTCAACGTCAACCAGGTCCCGGGATTCCGGATCGAACGCTCGCCCTTCGGCGGCGTGAAGGACTCGGGGCTCGGCATCAAGGAAGGCGTGATCGAGTCGATGAAGACGATGACCAACGTCAAGACCTTCTCCCTCCCCTGGTAGCCCACGCGGCACACAGCTGATGACGAAGGACAAGCCGCTCTTCACCCCCGGCCCGCTGACGACCAGTCCGAGCGTCAAGCAGGCCATGCTTCGCGACCTCGGATCGCGGGACAGCGCGTTCATCGACGCGGTCGCCCGCATCCGCGCGGGGCTGCTAGAGCTCGCCGAGGTGTCGCAGGAAGGGGGCTGGGAGGCGGTCCTGATCCAGGGCAGCGGGACCTTCGGAGTCGAGGCCGTGGTCTCCTCGGCGATTCCCGCCGACGGCGCGCTGCTGGTGGTGAGCAACGGCGCCTATGGAGCGCGGATCGCGCGCATGGCCGAGGTGCACGGCATCACGGTCGTCCTCGTCGAGTGCCCCGAGGACCGCCCACCGGATCCCGAGGCGGTCGAACGAGTCCTCGCCGCCACACCCGAAGTGACCCATGTCGCCCTGGTTCACTGCGAGACGACCACCGGCATGGTGAACCCGGTAGCGGAGATCGGAGCCGCGGCGCGGAGGCACGGGAAGCCGCTGATCCTCGACTCCATGAGTGCCTTCGGAGCGGTGGAGATCGACCTCGAGCAGTGCGCCGTCGACTTCCTCGTCTCCTCGGCCAACAAGTGCATCGAGGGCGTGCCCGGCTTCTCCTTCGCCCTCGCGCGGCGCGCTCTCCTCGAGGCCTGCGAGGGCCGCGCGCGCAGTCTGAGCCTCGACCTCCACGCCCAGTGGCGGGGCCTTGAGCAGAACGGTCAGTTCCGCTTCACGCCCCCGACGCATGTCATCCTGGCCTTCGAACAGGCCCTCGAGGAGCTGCGCCAGGAGGGCGGCGTCCGCGGGCGGGCGGCGCGCTACCAGCACAATCACGCCTGCCTGGTCGAGGGCATGCGCGCCCTGGGCTTCGAGGAGTACCTCCCCGAAGAGCTGCAGGGCTACATCATCACCTCTTTCCGCTACCCCTCCGCGCCGGCCTTCGATTTCGAGGAGTTCTACGACCGGCTGAACGACCACGGCTTCGTGATCTACCCCGGAAAAGTCTCCAACGCCGAGTGCTTCCGTATCGGCAGCATCGGGCGCCTGTTCGAGGAGGACGTGCGCGGCCTGCTGAGCGCCATCGAGACCGTCCTCTCGGAGATGGAGCTCGACCTCCGCGCCCCCGTGAGCGAGCAGCCGTGAGCGTCGCCGGCGAGCTTCGCTCCGTCGAGGAGCTCCTCGCCCTGTTCGAGCTGCGGGGGGCCCGGCAGTACTACGGTGAGGAGGTCTCCCTGACTTCCCACTCACTGCAGGCGGCACAGATGGCTCTCCGCGCTGGGGCGAGCGACCCGCAGGTGGCCGCCGCCCTCCTGCACGACGTCGGCCACATGCTCGCCGAGGAGGGCGAGGACTTCACCGACCGCGGCATCGACGACAGCCACGAGGACCTCGCCGCCCACTGGCTCGGGACCCTGTTCAGCCCCGAGGTCGTGGATCCCATTCGCCTCCACGTGGACGCCAAGCGCTTCCTGTGTGCGACGAATGCGGGCTACAGCGAGGGGCTCTCGCCTACCTCGCAGCAGAGCCTCGCGCTCCAGGGTGGCCCGATGAACGATGCCGACGCGGCCGCGTTCCCCGACCTTGCCGGCGCCTCGCAGGCGCTCGAACTGCGTCGCTGGGACGACGCCGCAAAGGTCCCCGGCGCAAAGACCGCAACCCTCACCGAGCACGAGCCCCTGCTCTGGGCCCTCGCGAGCTCGTTCAGGCGCTCTCCTGCGCGTTGACCGTCAGGTCGAAGACGTCGAAGTTGCGAAGGTCGCCGCGGGCGAGGCGCTCACCGGCCTCGGAGAGAGGTTGCGAGACGATCAGGGGCACCATCTCCTCGTAGCGGCCACCGTGGGAGCGCAGGCCCTGTGCGACCTCGGAGAGGTCGTGGCCTTCGGCGCGGCGGCCAATGACCACGTCACGCCCAGAGAGGACGACCAGGTCGCCGATTCGATCCGCGGGGAGCTCGAGCAGGCTGGCCGCGCGAGCGCGGTCGTACACCTCCGTGATTCCCTTGACGCCCATCAGGTGATCGCGCACGGCATCCAACAGGCCGGGATCGTCAAGGTGCACGACCGCGAAGGAGCCGAGGGCACCGTGGTGGGTCACGTAGGGGTCTGTGATGGGCAGGATGACGCGCACCCCATCTCCGAACTCCCCCGCCAGCCGATCCTCGAGGAAGATGACGTTGGGAGTGCCGTCGGCCTGCTGCTTCGCGTTCATTCCGTGATCGGCTGTGATGCCGACCACCGCACCCAGCTCCATCATGCGACCGAGCTCGCGATCCATATCGGCGTAGAAGTCCACGGCCACTGGGTCGGCGGGGTCGTGCTTGTGCTGGATGTAGTCGGTCAGGGACAGGTAGAGGAAGTCGGCCATCTCCCGTTCGATGAGCGCCACGCCGGCAGCCAGAACAAAGGTGCTCGCCTCGGCGCTGTAGATGGTCGGCGCCGGACGCCCCACAAGCTCCTCCACGTCAGCGATACCGTTCTCCAAAGCGGTGGCCTCGACGGCCTTCTCGGCCGAAAAGGCGATGCCCTCGAGCTCGTGGGAGAGGATGTTGCGCAGCTTGTCCTTCGAGGTGACCACCGCCACCTTGCGCCCCGCACGCGCCGCCTCCGCCAGGAGCGTCCCCGAGCGCAGGTACTCGGCCCGGTTCATCATCACCTCTTCCCCGGTCTCGGGATCGAGGAAGAAGTTGCCCGAGATGCCGTGCACCGACGGCGGAGCGCCAGTGACGATCGAGGCGTTGTTGGTGTTGGTGAAGGCGGGCAGCGCCCCTCGGCACATCCCCCTGAAGCCCTCCCGCGCCATACCCTGCATGGCAGGGACGCGCCCGAGCGCCATGGCCGCGTCAATGTACTCGTCGGCGCAGCCGTCGATGCAGACGACCACCAGCGGACGGTCGGGCGGAGCGTACAAGCGCCCATTGAGCTGGAAGGATTCGCGGGAGAAAGTGGCCATGGCAGGGGTATCCTAGCCGAATGGCCGAGACCAGGGGCATGCTGAGCATCGACGAGCTGACGGATCGAGTCTCGCGCGACGAGATTCTGACCGTGCTCGTCATCTTCACCGATCACTACGGGCGACCGATGGGCAAGCGCTTCGACGCGAGCTTCTTCCTGGAAGACGCCGTCGCCAACGGAGCCCACGCCTGCGACTACCTGTTGACCGTCAACATGGCGATGGACCCCATCGAAGGGTTCACCTACGCCAACTGGGAGTCGGGTTACGGCGATGTTCACCTGCTATGCGACCTCGGCACCCTACGGGTGGCGAGCTGGCTCGACCGCACAGCCCTGGTGCTGTGCGATCTGGCGGGCGAGGGCGACGATGCGCTGCTCCCGATCGCGCCGCGCTCCATGCTCCGCAAGCAGGTCCGCCAAGCCGAAGAACTCGGGTTCACGGCGCAGGCCGGCTCCGAGCTCGAGTTCTACATGTTCCACGACACCTACCGCGAGGCCCATGAGAAGGGCTACCGCGACCTGAAACCGTCAGGCTGGATGATCGAGGACTACCACATCCTGCAGGGCACGCGAGAGGAGGACTTCGTGGGCGCCCTGAGGAGGCACCTGCGCGACTCCGGCGTGCCCGTCGAGAACTCCAAGGGCGAGTGGGGTCACGGACAACACGAACTGAACGTGCGCTACGCCGATGTGCTCACGATGGCCGACCGACACTGCGTCTACAAGCAGTGTGTGAAGGAGGTCGCGGTCGCAATGGACCGCAGCGTGACCTTCATGGCCAAGCCCGCCGCGGACCAGGCGGGCTCGTCGTGCCACATGCACGTCAGCCTGTGGCGGGACGGCGCGAACGCATTCCCCGGTGACTCGCTCCTGGGCGCGATCGAGTGCTCGGACGAGTTTCGCTGGTTCCTCGGCGGCTGGATCGCCCACACCCCGGAGTTGATGGCGCTCTACGCCTCGACCGTGAACGCCTACAAGCGCTACCAGGCCGCCTCCTGGGCTCCGACTCGCCTGGCCTGGAGCTACGACAACCGCACGGCCGGTTTCCGCGTCGTCGGAAAAGGCCAGAGCCTGCGCATCGAGTGCCGCATTCCGGGCGCCGACGTCAACCCCTACCTGGCCTACAGCGCTGCGCTCGCCTCGGGCCTGGACGGGATCGCCAATCGGATCGAACCACCGCCGATGTTCGAGGGCGATGTGTACACATCCGACCAACCGACCGTTCCCGCCAGTCTGCGCGAGGCGACCGACCTGTTCAGCACGAGCGCGTTCGCGCGTACTGCCCTTGGAGACGAGGTGGTCGACCACTACGCTCACTTCCTTCGCAACGAACAGGCGGAATACGACCGCGCCGTGACCGACTGGGAGCGAACGCGCTACTTCGATCAGATCTGAGCGGACCGATCATGAGACTCGAGAACAAGGTGGCGCTCATCACGGGCGCGTCGAACGGCATCGGCAAGGAGACGGCGCTGCTCTTCGCGGCCGAGGGAGCCAGCGTGGTCGCTGCGGACCTACAGGACGAGGCGGGCGCCGACGTCGTGGCCGAGATCGAAGCGGCGGGCGGCAAGGCGTCCTTCACCCACGCCGACGTCTCCTCCGCCGCCGACTGCGAGCGCATGGTGGCCGAAGCGGAGGCGACCTACGGTCGGCTCGACATCCTGTTCAACAACGCCGGCATCATGGACGGCCGCGACGGCGACGCAGTCAGCACCGAGGAAGACGTCTGGGACCTGACCATGGCGGTCAACCTCAAGGGCGTCTACCTCGGCTGCAAGTACGGCATCCCGGCTCTGCGCCGCGCGGGCGGCGGTACGATCATCAACACCGCCTCCTTCGTGGCGCTCCTCGGGGCTGCGACCCCGCAACTGGCCTACACAGCCAGCAAGGGCGGCGTGCTGGCGCTGACGCGCGAGCTCTCCGTCATCCATGCGCGCGAGAACATCCGCGTCAACGCCCTCTGCCCGGGCCCCCTGCGCACCGAGATGCTGATGAGCTTCCTCGATACGGAGGAGAAGAAGCAGCGGCGCCTGGTCCATGTGCCGATGGGACGCTTCGGCGAGGCCTCCGAGATGGCCCGCGCCGCCCTCTACCTCGCCTGCGAGGATTCCTCCTACGTCACGGGCGCCACCTTCACCGTCGACGGCGGCATCACCGCCGCCTACGTCACGCCCGAGTAGGACACCGCCGGGGCGCGTCAGTCCCGCTGCCGCAGATGCACGGCCTTGCGGCGGGTCAGGTGGTGAAAACCGTAGGGCGAGAGGGTCGAGCCCTTGCCGCTGTCGCCGACCCCGGTCCAGGGCAGGCAGGGATCGAGGTAGTCGCAGCGGTTCTGGAAGACCGTCCCGGCCGCGAGCTCTCGCACGAAGCGCTCCGCGCGAGAGGCGTCGGCCGTCCAGATCGACGCCGTCAAGCCGAAGCGCGAGTCGTTCATGAGCGCCAGGGCCTCGTCGTCACCCGCCACGGCCCGCGCCGGAAGGATCGGGCCAAAACTCTCCTCCTGCATCACGTCGGCATCCTGAGGACAGTCCGCGAGCAAGGTCGCCGGGAAGAAGCGGTCGTCGATGCGAGTCCCGCCGCACACCAGACGGGCGCCGCGCTCCAGGGCCTCGGCGACCTGTTCTTCGAGGAAACTCACGGACGAGGCGCGAACCATCGGTCCCAGAGTTGTCCCCTCTTCCAGGGGATCTCCCGTGCGATAGGCGCTCATCGCCGTCGCCGCCCGCTCCAGGAACTCCTCGTAGAGATTCTCGTGGACGTACACGCGCTCGACCGCGCAGCAAGACTGTCCGGCGTTGTAGCAGGCACCGTCCACGAGGTTCTCGACCGCGAATCCGAGTTCCGCATCGGCCGCTACATAAGCCGGGTCCTTGCCCCCCAGTTCCAGGCCGACATCGATGAAGCGCTCGCTCGCGGCACGCTGCACCGCACGGCCACCCTCCACCGATCCGGTGAAGGCCACATGCGCCACGCGCGGGTCGCCGATCATGCGCGCGGTCTCCTCGTGGGTGGTCTGCACGCTGGTCACCAGGCCCGCCGGCTCGGTGCCTGCGAAAGCGCGCTCGAAGTGAACGCCGCACAAGGGCGTGGTCCGGCTGTGCTTGAGGAGCACGGTGTTCCCGGCCAGCAGCGCGGGAACGATCACGTTGATCGGGATCAGGAGCGGGTAGTTCCAGGCCGCCAAGTTGAACACGACGCCCAGGGGATCGTGTTCGATGCGAAAGCGCAGTCCATCCTTGTTCGGCAGGACATCCGGAGCGAGCACTTCTTTCGCAATGGAGAGGGTGTACTCGGCCCGGTCCAACATTCCGCCCAACTCCCCTCGCGCCTGCGCGATCGGCTTGCCCATCTGCAAGGTGATGTCCCTCGCCACCTCCCCGGCGTGCTCCCGGAAATACTCGAGAGCCGCGCCTACGCGCAGGATGCGCTCCTCGATCGGGACCCCACGCCAGGTCTCTTGGGCCTCGTGGGCCTGGGCGAGACGCGCGTCCAGCGCAGCTCCGTGGTCCAGCGGCACCTCGCACAGGGCCTCGCCGGAGTAGGGGTTCTGTACGATCAAGCTCAAGGCGTCCTCAGTCACAGACGGTACGGTCAGGGCCCGGCGAATCCCAGGGCGCACGCACGCCCCAAGGCCGCGCCCGACCCTCTTGCTCCTTCCTCTCCGCCTGTCCGGGGACAGACGATAGAATCCGCCCGACCCCCTTCAACCCCGATCAGGATATAGAGCTGTTTATGGATTTCTTCGACTTGAGTGGCCGCGTCGCCGTCGTGACCGGCGGCGCCAGAGGAATCGGGCGCGCGATCGTCGAGCGCTTCCTCGCCGCCGGGGCACGCGTGGCCATCGTGGACCGCGACCGAGACGAGGGCGCCCAACTCGTGGAGCAACTCGGTGGCGACAAGGAGAGCCTGCGGAGCATCGCGATCGACGTGACCGACGCCGATGAGGTCGAGGCGATGACCTCCGAGGTCACCTCAACCTTCGGCGGCCTCGACATCCTGGTCTGCTCGGCAGGCATCGTGGGCCGCAACGCCTTCGCCTGGGAGACTTCCCCCGCGGAATGGCGCGAGGTGATCGACATCAACCTGACCGGCGTCTGGCTCTGCAACCGCGCCGCCCTCGGCCCGATGCGCCAACGGGACTACGGACGCATCGTCAACATCGCGTCCATCGCCGGCAAAGAGGGCAATCCCAAGCTGGGCCCCTACTCGGCCTCCAAAGCGGGCGTGATCGGCATGACCAAGTCCCTCGCCAAAGAGGTCGCGGAGACGGGAATTCGAGTGCACTCCGTGGCGCCGGCGGTCATCCAGACCCCGATGCTGGACCAGGTGACGCCCGAGACGGTCCAGTACATGATCTCGAAGATCCCCGTCGGGCGAACGGGAACGACCGAGGAGGTCGCCGGCCTGGTGCACTACCTGGCCAGCGAGGAGAGCAGCTTCACCACTGGCTCGTGCTTCGACGTGTCCGGCGGCCGAGCCACGTACTGACCCAGAAGCGAGCGAAACCACGGCACGCGCCACACCCCGAGACCAAGGACGACAGAATGAAGCGCATATCGATCGGCTCATGGGCCTACACGATCGGCCCCTACGAGAACGAGCCGGTCGGCTTCGAGACGGTGGGCTCACGCCTGCGAGAACTCGGGTACGACGGCATCGAGCTGGGCGGCTTTCCGCCGCACCCCAACCCCACTGACCTGACCGATCCCGCCCAGCGCGAGGCGGTCTGTGCACAGATGGCGGACTGGGGTCTCGAATTCAGCGGGCTCGCCGCGAACCTGTGGGGTGAGCACCTGATCAACACGGGCGACACTTCCAGGTACATCGAGGAGTTCACGAAGAACTGCGGCTTCTGCAACGACCTCGGCATCGCCGGAATCCGCGTCGATACCGTTCAACCCCCGACGATCTTCACCGAAGTGGATCACGAGACCGCCTTGCAGCGCGTCACGAAGACCTGGAACCGCTGCGCCGAGATCGCCGCCGACCACGGCCTCTATGTGTGCTGGGAATTCGAGCCGGGTTTCGCCTTCAACAAGCCCAGTGACATCCTGCGCGTCCTGGATATGGTGCAAAGGGACAACTTCGGCGTCCTCTACGACACGAGCCACGGCCACATGTGCGCCGTGGTCGGCGCGAGACAACCCGGTGAGGCGGAGACGCTCGCCGGGGGCCAGATCGAGCTCATCGGAAAGCTCTCCGGGCGCATCAACCACATCCACCTGATCGACTCCGACAACACCTGCCACAAGAACGCCGAAGGCGAGGACGAGACCTCCATGCACCTGCCCTTCGGCGAGGGCGTGGTCGACTTCCCGCCCATCCTCACGGCCCTCGCCGCCGAGGACATCGGCCACGACTGGTGGACCGTCGATCTGTGTTTCTGGCCGGATGCGTGGGACGCCACCGCACACTGCAAGCGCACGATGGACGAGTTCGTCGCGACCTACACCTGATTTCGAAGCCCCATCATGCCCAAGACCCTCAATGTCGGAATGGTCGGGTACGGCTTCATGGGCAAGGCCCATTCGAACGCCTACCTGAAGGTCAATCGCTTCTTCCCCGAGTTGGAGCTGCAACCGGTCTTGAAGTGCCTGTGCGCCCGCAACCAGATCAAGGCCGCGGCCTTCGCCAAGACCTGGAGCTACGAGTCGGTCGAGACCGACTGGCGCAAGCTCGTCGAGCGCGAGGACATTGACCTGATCGACATCGGCAGCCCCAACGACAGCCACGCGGAGATCGCGGCCGCGGCGATCGCCAACGGGAAGTGGGTTGTTTGCGAAAAGCCGCTCGCCATGAACGTCTCGGAGGCCGAGGAGATGACACGCGCCGTCGAGGCCGCCGGCGTTCCGAACATGGTCTGGTACAACTACCGCCGCGTGCCAGCCATCGCCCTCGCGCGTCAACTCGTGGAGGAGGAGCGGATCGGCAAGCCCTTCCACTACCGCGCGACCTACCTCCAGGACTGGACCATCGCCCCCGACGTACCCCAGGGGGGCGAGACTCTCTGGCGCCTGGATGTCGACGTGGCTGGATCGGGGGTAACGGGCGACCTCCTCGCGCACTCCATCGACACGGCCATGTGGCTGAACGGCCCGATCGAGAAGGTCGTGGCTGACACCCAGACGTTCGTCACCGAGCGCGTCCATCAGGAGACGGGCTCCATGCAACCGGTCGGGATCGATGACGCGTGCATGTTCCTGGCGCGCTTCGCCAACGGCTCCATGGGCACCTTCGAGTCCACGCGCTACGCCCGGGGGCGCAAGAACTTCAACACCTTCGAGCTGAACGGCGCCGACGGCTCGGTGCATTTCGACCTCGAGGATCCTCAGTACCTCGACTTCTTCGAGCACACCAGGCCCGACACGGGGCAGAAGGTCGAGGGGCACCTCACGGGCTGGAGGCGCATCCACGTGACCAACTCCGAACATCCCTACATGGACAAGTGGTGGGTGCCCGGCTGCACGATCGGCTACGAGCACACCTTCATCAACGCCCTGGCCGACTTCCTGGAGGCGGCCGCCGATGGGCGCTCACCTCAGCCGGACTTTCGTTGCGCCCTTCAGACCCAGAAAGTGTGTGACGCGGTCCTGGCTTCTGCGAACTCCGGCGAATGGGTCGAGACGGGAGTCGAACTTTGAAGATCGGCATGAACATGTTGCTCTGGGCTCCGGTAGTCGGTGAAGAGCACTACCCCATCTTCGAGCGCCTGAAGGAGACGGGCTTCGACGGCGTCGAGATCCCCATCCACGAGAACCCGGTCGAGGACTATCAGAAGCTGGGAGACGATCTTGAGGCCATGGGCCTGTTGCGCACGGGCACGCTGGCGCTCCCTCCCCACCAGAACCCCGTCAGCGACGAGGCGAGCGAGCGAGCTGCGGCCCTTGAGCGCATGCAGGGGGCCGCTGAGCGCACGGCCGCCCTGGGCGGTACGGTGATCGCCGGCCCCTTCCACTCCGCCTACGCTCAGTTCACAGGAAAGGGCCCGACCGAGGAGGAGAAGAAGCGCTCGGCCGAGATCATGCACGGATCGGCCGAAGCCGCTGGGGCAGTGGACGTGCTGCTCGCCTGTGAGTACCTCAATCGTTTCGAGTGCTACTTGCTCAACACGGCCGCCGATGCGCGCGAGCTGGTGCGCGCCGTTGACCACTCGGCCTTTTCCATGCTCTACGACACCCACCACGCCCACATCGAGGAGCAGGACATCGAAGCGGCGATCCTCGACAGCAAGGCCGAGATGGGGCACGTCCACATCAGCGAGAACGACCGCGGGGTTCCGGGACGCGGGCAAGTGGACTGGGAGACGACGTTCCGCTGCCTGAAGGAGAACGGCTACGACGGCTGGCTGATGATCGAGGCCTTCTCGCGACTCGACCCCGATTTCGCGGCAGCGGTCCACATCTGGCGCGACTTCTGGAACGACCCCGACGAGGTGCAGCGCGACGGCTTCCGCTTCCTCCGTGACAGGTGGAGCGCTCAAGGCTGAGCGGACCCGCCGCGTGCAGAGTGGCCGTGGGCCGAGGTCGGCGGATCGTCACTATCCCTGATCGGAGTGTGCGTCGGGGGTCGTCGGTCTGGTAAACAGAGGGCTCCACTGGCGAGGGAAAGGCACCGCAAGTTTCCGCCCCACGCTGGAATCCAGCACACAACCCCACGGCGCATCCCGACCGAGCACCGGCCATCCGAGGAGATTCCATGAGCACCATCGTCACGGGTGAAGATCTGACCGCCAAAGAGAAGCGCCTGTTGTTCTGGGCCAGCTTCCTCTCCCTCGCCGCAGCCGGCATTGGCTTCGCCTTCCGGATCGCGAAACAGGGTGACTACGGCAAAGAGTTCACCCTGACCTACCAAGAGGTGGGCCAGATCATGGGAGCCTCCTTCTGGCCGATCGCAGTGACCATGATCGGTTTCAGCCTGCTGGTGGATCGCACGGGCTACAAGCGTCCCATGTACCTCGCCTTCCTACTGCAGGCGGGCTCGGGAGTGCTGTTCTACATGGCTGATGGATACACAGCGCTGTACTACGCATCGGTCTGCGCCGGCTTGGGGCACGGAATTATCGAGGCCGTCATCAACCCGGTGTGTGCGGCGGTCTATCCCAAGGACAAGACCACCCGCCTCACCATCCTACACGCAGCCTGGCCCGCCGGACTTGTAGGCGGAACCCTCCTGATCATGGGAGCAGATCAGGTCGGCGTCACGGACTGGCGCGTTCACGGCACGTTCATTCTGATTCCTGCGGCCGCTTACATCCTGATGTACCGCCCCTGCCGCTTGCCGGTGGACGAGCGGGTTCAAGCCGGCGTGCCGTTCAAGGCCATGCTCCAACAGGTGGGCTTCCTGAGCGCAACCCTTGCCTCGATGTTGCTCGTTTACGAGTTGGGCAATGTCCTCGGCTTCAGTACCGAGGAGAACTGGATGCGCAACAGCGTGATAGTCGGCGTCGTCATTGGCGCGGGCTTCGGTGCTTACGTCAAGTCCCTGGGCCGACCGCTGTTCTTCCTGATGTGCCTCCTGATGGTCCCGGTCGCGACGGCTGAACTGTCCACCGATTCCTGGATCCAGAAGCTCGTCGGACCCTCGGTCAAAGATCTCGGGATCAATGCCGGCTTCGCGATCGTGTTCTCGGCTGGCGTGATGTTGGTCCTGCGAGTCTTCGCCGGCGGGATCATGAAGCACATCTCGCCGCCTGCTCTCCTATCGATCAGCGGCGTGTTGTCTGCCATCGGGCTCTACTGGCTCTCGGAAGCACAGGTGGGGCAAGCGGTGTTCATCGCCTTCCTGATCTACGCTATCGGCCAGACCTACTACTGGCCCTGCATCCTCGGCTTCACGGCGGAGCGCTACCCCGAGGGTGGCGCCCTGACCCTGAACACGGTGTCGGCAATGGGCCTGCTCTCGCTTGGGGTCATCGGAAACCCGATCCTCGGCGTGGAGTTCGACAAGGAGATCCACGCCGCGATGTCCGAGAAGGACGTGGCCTTTGCCGAGATCGCCACGGCCCCGAAGGCCTTCCTGGGAACGCCCCACGACTCGATCAACCCGGTTGTGCTCGTAACGGCAGACGAGGACAAGAACGGGAACGGGATCCTCGACCGCGGCGAGAATGCCGAGGGCATGGACACGGCTGCCAAGGCCAAGCTCACGGCCGCCTGGGCCTACATGGACGGGCTGAGTGAGAGTGAGGACGCGGAGTTGCGCAACCTCTACGCAGTTGAAGACGAAAAAGCAGGCCGAAAGGTCCTGGTCTACGCAACGCGCTTCCCCGTCATCCTCGTCATCGTATTCGGCGCGATCTTCCTCTACTTCCGTTCACGCGGTGGCTACAAGCCGGTCGAACTCGTGGCCCAGGGCGATGAGGATCAGGGTCCGGCGTAGGTGGCCGATGGTCCGGGATAGCCTCAGATGATCAGTACTCGATCGGCGTCTTGAGCGACACCCACGGCTCCTCGCGGAACACGTCCACCACCATCGGCTCCTGGAAGGAGGGTGAAGCGAGGAACGCGAGGAATACGCAGGGCTCCTCGAAGACGTTGTAGGTGCCGTGCACGGCGTCCATGGGAACATGGGCCACTTCGCCGGGACCGAGGATCCTCTTCTCTCCATCCACCCACTGCTCCGCGCGGCCCTCGAGGAAGTAGAGCGCCTCCTCGAAGTGCGGGTGGCGGTGGAACTGGTGGGCCTGGCCCGGCGGCATGCTGACCTTGACCGCCATCAGGTGCTCGCTGGCAGTCAGTCCGGGCCGAACGAACCAGGCATGGGGACCCCAGGGAAAGTCCTCCACGACCACGTCCGCTGTCGAAACGAAGCGCAGGCACTCGGCGCCGCACACGCTCAACCCCCCTTGGGAAGGCGGATGGCCTTGAAGGTCTCGATCTGCTGCTTGATGGCGACCTCGGTCGGGAAGCGCTCGGTGGAGCTCGCTCCGTAGAAGCCGTCGATCCCCTCCACGCGCTGGATGACATACTCCGCGTCGGGGGGCATGGCGATCGGCCCGCCGTGGCACAAGCAGATCACGTCATCACGGATGGACTTGCAGGTCTCCACGATCTCCTGAATGTGTCCCACGCACTCGTCGAGAGGGCTCACCGACTCCGCGCCGATCGTCCCGCCGCTCGTGCAGCCCATGTGGGCCACGACGATGTCGGCGCCGGCCTCGGTCATGCGGCGCGCCTCGTCGGTGTTGAAGACATACGGAGTCGTCAACATGTCCATCTCACGCGCCATCGCCGTGATGTCGACCTCGAGCTGGTAGGACATGCCCGTCTCTTCGAGGGTGTCGCGAATGCGTCCCTCGATCAGACCGACGGTGGGGAAGTTCTGAATGCCGGCAAAACCGAGCTCCCGTAGCTCCCTCAGAAAGAGGTGCGGCATCATGAACGGATCGGTCCCGCAGACGCCCGCGAGCACCGGCGTGTGCTCCACGACCGGTAAGACCTCGAAGGCCATCTCCTTCACGATCTCGTTGGCATTTCCGTAAGGCATCAAGCCCGCAGTCGAGCCGCGGCCCGCCATGCGGTAGCGGCCCGAGTTGTAGAGGATGATCAGGTCGATGCCTCCGGCCTCCTCGCTCTTGGCCGAGAGGCCTGTGCCGGCGCCGCCACCGATGATCGGCTCGCCGCGAGCGATCTGCTCCCGGAAGCGTTTCAAAATCCCCTCGCGTGAGTTGTCGTTCTGCACGTCGTTCACTGTTCGTCTCCCTGGGTGTTCATCAGATCGATCAGCATCCCGGCGGCGGCTTCCGCAAAAGCCGGGTCGTTCAGGTGGAGGTCGAGCTCGGTGCGACTGGCCGCCCCGTGCTCGCGAATGGCGTCAAAGAGGGCGCCGCGCGCCGCGTCGTCGTCGAAGGGCTCGCCAGCGCGGTCGATGGCCGAGACACCTCGCAGGGGCAGGATGATCGCGGCCGGGCCGCAGGCGGCGGCGACCTTGCGGCCGATCTCGTCGCCGAGACAGCGGTTCTCCTCGGAGGTCGTGCGCATCAGCGTCACGTTTTCGTTGTGGCGGTAGAAGAGGCGTTCACCGAACTCGACGGGGACCGTGTCTCGCGCGTGGAAGTTCACCATGTCCAGAGCGCCCACGGAGACCACCTGCGGCACGCCCATTTCTGCCGCCGCCGTCAGGCGTTCGGGCCCCGCGGACAGCATGCCACCCACGAGTTCGTCCGCCAGTTCGGTGGTGGTGATGTCGAGAACGCCGCTGACGACCCCCTCGCGCACGAGCGATTCCATCGCCTGGCCACCGGTTCCCGTGGCGTGGAAGACGATCACCTCGTAGCCCGCCTCTTCCAGCACCTCGCGGGCACGCTCCACGCACAGGGTCGTCACCCCGAACATCGTCGCCGCCACCAGAGGCCGGTCCTCGCCGGTCGCTTCCGGGGCGCGCAGTGTCTCGAGACCTGCCATGGCCCGCGCCGCCTGAGAGAGCACCAGACGGCTGACGCGGTTCACGCCGAGGATGTCCACGACGGAGTTCATCATCAGGATGTCCTTGTCGCCCACGTACGGGCGCACCTGGCCCGATGCCAGGGTCGAGACCATGAGCTTGGGGACGCCCAGGGGGAGAGCACGCATGCACATGGTGCCGATGGTCGTCCCGGCCGAGCCCCCCAGGGAGAGGACGCCGGAGCATTCCCCCCGGGCAAAGGCGTCGAGGACCACACGCCTCGCGCCTTGGGCCGCGTGGGTGACCGCCTCGCCGCGATCGCCGCCCGCAACCATCGCCTCTAGACTCGTCCCGGCGGCAGCGAAGACCTCCTCGCGGGTCACGTCCGCCTCGACCTCGGGTGTCCCGATGCAGCCCACGTCCACGAGGCACACCTGCGCCCCGTGACCCTCAAGCTCACGCCGGACGAACTCCGCCTCGGCACCCTTGGTGTCGAGGGTTGCGACGAGGAAGACGGTCACTGGTCCCTCTCCCGAGCGGCCCAGGCTGCTGAGTTCTCAAGGAGTCGCTTGAATGCGGGATGCTCGTGAGCTTTCCCGTCGTGGCCAAGGGTGATGCAGGTGGTCCGGCCCTTCTCGCGCGCCACCGTCCAGACCACCGGATACTCCTCGCCGCTCTTGAGCGAGCGCCCGATGGCGAGCACCTGGATGTCCGGGCCCGCCCGGTCTCGCTCGAAACGATAGAGCTCATCAGTGATCCGGAAGGACGCCGGCACGCCCTGCGTCACCGGGTGCTCTCCGTCGACAACCCGCACTTCGAACTCGCCGTAGGACTCGTGCCCCCTGGCGCCGCCCCCGACCAGGTCGCGGTTGTATTCGGGCCAGTCGCGCCAGTTGTACCAGCACGCGGGATGGACCAGCAGCAACCCGCCGCCGGCCGCCACGAAGACGTCGATGCTCTCGCGGGCATCCTCGGGCAGGGGTTGGTTGTTAGAGAGCATGAGCAGGCTCAGGTCCTCCAGCGCACCCGCGAGGGAGTCAACGTCCTCGGTGTAGACCACCGAGCCGCCGAGCGCCCCGAGCGTCTCCACGTCAGCGCCAGCGAACCAACGCTCGAAGTCGTGACTCGAGCCGCCGCCGACGATCAGGGAATGGGTCGGGGTCTCCTCGCCAGAATTTCCCGCGGGGCCTCCCAGCTCTGCTGTCAGCGCGACGAAGGTCGGGGCCGTGTCGCCGTCGAAGCCCTCCAGGACGATCTTCGAGACGACCTCTTCGCGAGACGGCTCGATGGCGAAGCGCCGCAACTGACCGCGACTGTTGTCGCGCAGGATCCCGTGAACCTGGGTCGACCCAGGCACCTCGATGGGCCTGATCCAGTCGGCGAACTCGTGCCCATCGGTGAGCACCGTCTCCTCGGTCCCGCCGTCCGCGTAGTGCCAGGTGACGCGCGCGGCGGGGAGCCGCTCCTTGGTGTAGGGGAATCCCCAGGCAGAGATGCCCCCCAACACGTGCAGCCGCTCCACGGCCACGCCGACGGGAACCTCGACGCTGCTCGGCAGGTGATTCTTGCAATACCAGTCTCTCGCGAGACCTCCCTTGAGGACGATCACGTTGTTCCCGCTCACGCTGCGCGTGGGGTCGAGCACCGAGAAAGGGATGCCCTCGGCTGCGTGCACGCCGAATCGCTTGAACTCGAGGGTCCTCGGCTCCCGCGGGTCGTAGAGGCCCGTCTGGGTGTTCGCGGTGGCCGCCCTCGAGATGTCGAGCACGCGGTAGCCCTCGAACTCCGAACGCAGCCACGTGAAGATGTCCCGCAGGCCCTCCGCGCCGAGCTCCTGCAATCCGGTCGGCATCGGCGAGCGGCCCGTGTTGCTGAGGTTCTCGATGTCCTCTCGCGCGATTTCAACGTCGCCACTCGTGTTGCGCAATACGACGGAGTGGTCGCTCTCGCGTATCAGCACCCCGCCGTACGACAGCCCGTCCCAGGTACGCACCACGTACTCGACGTAGTTGTCCTCCACGGTGCGGTTGGGGTCGAGGACGTAGGGCAGCAGGTCCTGGGGCGGGTGGACGCCCATGCCGGTGAGCTCGGGTCCGACCTTACCCTCGGCGCTCTTGTAGGTGTGGCAGGTCCCACAGTTGACGTTGAACAGCTCCTCCCCACGCGCCAGGTCGCCCCGCTGGCTGACGACGGGGACGAGCGACGCGATCAGCTCCTCCAACTCCATCGTGTCCGCCCCCTTCCGGGTCTCGAGTAGGGCGGTGGCGCGGCTCGCGACGACCGCGTCGGGGTGGTTGCAGAGGCGGAAGACCCGTCCCGGCCCCAGGTCCTTGGCGGACAGCTCATCGGCCTCGACGTGGTCCAGGACGGCGCCCGCCCACTCAACGCGCTTGGTGAGCTGGTTGAAGGAGGCCTCGCGCAGCTTTCCGGAGAAGGCTGGGAATGCCGCGATCATCACCTCGGCCGCGGTGGGTTCGCTGACCTGGCCCAGGAGTTCGATCACCCGTTCCTGAACGTCGAGCGAGACGTGCGGTTGGAGCAGCGCACGGGAAATTTCGATGGCGCCAGCGCGCTGGGAGTCGATCTCGAGCAGGGTCGTGAGGCACTGGGCCCGGCGCTGCGGGGATTTATCCTCGTCGTCCAGCACGGCCATGAGGCGCGCGGCGAGCCGGTCCACGTGCTCCACCAGACCGCCCTCCTTGTCCCAGCGCGACGCGAAGGGCAGGACGGCGATGGCCACCTCAACCTCGTCCGTGGAGAGCAGCGCAGCCAGCGCGCCCTGCAGGTCGGCGCTCGGCGTCGGCGTGAAGTCTCCTGGGAGGGCCTCGACGAGCTGTAACAGGGCCGCCTCGACCAGCTGCGGACGGGTGCCGATGTACGCCCCGAGCACGACCACGAACTCGGCTACCTGATCCCGGTCCCGTGACCGGCCAACCACCTTGGCCATCTCCCGAACCAAGCCTTCGAATGAACCGGTCTCGCGCTGACTCAGGGCCGCACCCATGGTGAGGTGCGGATCCGCAGCAAGAGCACCGACGAAGGCCGAACGCGCCCAGTCGTCGGGAAGGTCGGCATACCTCGTGACGAGCACGCCGATCACGGCAGGGTCGATATAGGGTTGGGCGAGGTCAACTCGACCACCTCGCTCTCCCAGCGCGACCGCAGCTTCGGTCGCCACGCGCGGGTCCACGTCGCCGCTCAATCTGGCGAGCCCGACCGTTATCTCTGCGTTACTCCCCTGGCGTAGACCCGCGATGCGCGCCGCATTCTTGCGCACACCGGCGCTCGCGTCCGAGAGCCCCGCGAGCAGCGCCGAGTCGCTCAAGGCGTCGCGCTGGTGGAGGATCCAGAGGCCGTGAACTTTTTGTCTGGCCGTCGCGGACGCTGAAGGTTCGAGCTGCGCTAGCACCCGCGCAGACAGGCTCTGCGCCTCACACAGCAGGCGATGGGCCGCCATGCGCGCCCAGCGGTTGGGACGAGCGAGGTCTGCAACGAGGGTCGCCGGCTCGGGCCCGACCGCAACCGAGAGATCGCGCGCAGCCGCGTGCTGCACGCGAAGGATCCGACCGTGGTGGCGGTCACGGTCGGGGCGCAGGGCCGCATTGGTCGGGCCGTGCTTGGGCCCACGGGTGTCGTTGTGGACAGCGGCCTGGTTGTAGAAGTCGAGCACGTACATCGCCCCGTCAGGGCCCGTGCGCAAGTGGATCGGCCGGAACCACAGGTCGTGACTACCCAGGAACTCCTTCTCGCGGTAGCGGCTGGCGACGAAAGTCGCTCCGCGCGGCTCGATGTGGTCGCGGTGAACGAGATTGATCGTCGGCTCGGTGACGAAATGGTCGCCCCAGTACTCCCGAGGCCAGGCGCCACCGTCGTAGATCAGGCTGCCCGCGGCGCCCGTGAATCCGCCCACGTGGTCGATCTGGAGGTAGGGATGCCGATCGTGCTTCACCGTGGGGAAGGCCTTCCTGTGGTCGGTGACGTCCTTCCAGCTCGACGCGTTCCCGACGCGACCGCGCTGCATCACGCGGTCGGGCAGGATCACGTGCCGCAGGTGTGAGCCGTTGGCCATGGTGAAGAACAACTCCCCGTCCCAGGTGAAGTCACAGCCCCAGGTGTTCGACCCGTAGGACACGACCGTCTCGATCTCGCTGCCGTCGGGACGGAAACGGAACAGACCGTTTCCGATCTTTCCGTGGTCGACGCCATCGGACCCCACGACGTGATTGGACCCGCCGCCGCTGTAGCCCTGGGTGCCATAAATCCAACCGTCCATTCCCCAGCGCAGGTTGCTCGTCGTCGCGTGCGTGTCGCCGTATCCGAAGCCCGAGTAGAGCACCTCGCGAACATCCGCCACGTCGTCTCCGTCCGTGTCGCGCAGGAACAGGATCTCAGGAGCCTGGGTCACGATGACCCCGTCTCGGTGTAGCACCAGGCTGGTGACGAGGTCGAGACCCTCGTAGAAGACGGTGCGCGAGTCCATGCGCCCATCACCGTCGCCATCCTCGAGGATCAGGATCTGGTCGTGGGCGGGGACGCCGTTGAACTTCTCCTTGTAGGGATAGCCCGGCGTGGCGGCGACCCACATCCGCCCATTGGGATCCCAATCGATGGAGATCGGGTTGATCAGGAGTGGCTCGGCCGCGACGGCCTCGACCTCGAAGTCCTCATGCAGCGCGAGGGCCTCGACCGCCGCCTCGGGGGGGCGTGGGCCGCCCTCGGGGTAGCGCAGGCTCGCCGTCTCCGCCTCGCTGACCAGCAGCCCGGCATCACGCTTGCCTGCCCAGGCGATGCCCCTCAGCAGCAGGGTCCGGTACGGTGCGAGGTTGAAGGTGTCGTGGTAGTGCCCGGGGATGCTGACGAAGGCGCGGTAGTCGTCCTTCTCGTACGCCCACATCTGGGGCCTGATCTCGTGAGTGGTGCGGAACGAGTTCGCGATCACATGGGCGCCCGGGTCCATGTGCAGCTCGTAGTAGATCTCGTCGGTGAGGTCGAAGTTGCTGACACCGCTGGTGATCGGGTGCTCGCGGTCGGGGAAGTAGAGGCCCATCTCGCCCGTGTACCACTTGGCGTGACCGTGCTCCCACGCTCCACCGACGACGCCCTTGAACCAGTGAGGCGCGTCCCCACAGACGGCATCGTGAAGCACGACCAGGCCACCACCTCGACCCAGGAACGCTTCGAGGCGCGCACGCTCGTCTCCGTGGATCGAGCCGCCCTCGGCCGCATAGAGGATCATCACATCGGTGGCGTCCAACTCCTCGGCCGTGGGGAAGCGCTGGGCACCCGCAGCCCGCGCTCCACGATCGTTCAGGATCCGAGTCCACTCTTCGAGAAAGCGCGGGTGGTCGTGCTCTCCGGGGCCGTGTGTTTTCGCCCCCGAGCGGATGAAGACCCGCAACGGGTCCTGCAGGGCCGCACCGGCTGCGGGTGCAGAGAGGAACAAGGAAGCGAGGAGTAGTACGCGGAGGGTGTGCTGGATCATCGGCGGAAGACGTGGGATCAGGAGCGGCGGAACGGTTGGAGTGTTTGGATGACAGCGCTGCAGCGGGAACGCAGTCTTGCCCACGACGCCGTCGCGCCCATCCGTGCACTCTCGAAGGCCATTCGTAGAGGATTGTAGCGGGGGGCACATTGCCGCCGGGCCGGACCTCAATAATCTGGCCGGGGGGCGATGGCAGGCAGATCATGACCATGACCTGCCCCCACCACTCCATCTCCACGGCCCGGATCACTGTCGTCCCCTCAATCGCGACAGCGCTCGCAGCGGCATCGGGTTCTGAGCGGGCCAAGAATGACGCGAGCCGGTGACCGAGGTCACCGGCTCGCGTGTCCGTCCCTTGCGGGAACGTGGTTCAGGGGCAGAAGATCGCGCTCAAACCGTCGGAGAGGTTGAAGCCCGTGCCGCCGCCGACGGGGTCGCGGTACCAGTACTGGAACTTCCAGGTGTCACCCGCAGAGATCGCACCCGGGCCGCAGCAGGCTGGGGCCTGGGTGAAGTCAACCAGGCGCGAGGTGTCGCCGAAGGCGTCGGCGTTCTGGGGTGGGTTCAGGCGGAACGTGGTCCCGCCGACACACCGAAAACCCTCTCCGAAGGGAATCTGGACCTCGTTCGGCCCGTAGTAGAAGAGACCGGGCTGGCCAGGCGCTGCACCGATGAGTTCTAGCGTGAAAGTGTTGCCACTGACGCTCGTGTCTCCCGAGCTCGAGAGCATCGCTCCGCTGCCCGATGAATTGGGGGCGGCGACGCAGTAGTTGGTCGTTCCGCAGCCACCACAATCGACGTCCTCGATCGCGATGTCGTCCACCGCCGCCTCGACGATGGAACCGGCCCCCTCATCCGAAGCAATGAAGCGCAGCTGCACGAGGGACGTCGGGGCGACGATGTCCGCAACGTTGAACGAGTACTGGAACCAGCCCCCGTTGGATTCGTTGCCGCCCGGCCCAACGACCTCTACGCTCTGCCAGGTCGAACCCCCGTTGTTGGAGATGTCGACCTCCATGATGTCGTTGTTGGCCGAGCCACCGGCGGAGTTGTGGAACCAGCGCCAGTAACTGATGACCGGCGCGGAGGCGCCGCTCAGATCGTAGATCGGGGAGAGCAGGGTGGTCTGGCCGCCGTCGACGTCGTTCTCGCCATTCGACCCCCCGTTGGAGCCCTGCCCGGTGACCCAGGCCATCGAGCCCGGGGCCGGGGTGTGATCGTCTTCGGGCTGCGCGTCCGTGCCGATGGGGTCCACGCGCGTCCAGATCCCGGTCGTGGCGTCGTCGCCTGCAGCACCGACGGTCCAGCCCTGATCGACCTCGACATCGTCTTCGGCCACGGTACTCGCGCCGTAGGCGGCGACACCGCTATAGGCGGACATGGGCGCGTCGGGGGGATCGGAGAAGGTGATGCCGGCCGTGGAGTCAGCGCTCACGTAGTAGTCGAACGCGCTCCCGCAGGCCATGGCGGGGAACGGAGCCTCGAAGAGCCCGTTGCCCAGGCCCTGCATCGGAAGGGTCACATACCCACTCCCCGCATCAAGGTGCAGGAACGCCGTGCCGGGATCGAAGACACCCGGCTGCGATTCGTTCACGCTCACGAGGACGGTCTCACCGCCCGGATCAAAGTAATCGGGCAGGCCGTTGGGGTAGGAGAACGACAGGGTCTCGTTGTTGACCAGCCAGACGAACAGGCCCCCGCTCGTGTCGCTTCCGATCACCACGCCGCTGTCGAAGAACGGGAAGCAGCTCCACAGCCCGCTGAAGTTGGCGCTGTCGTTCTGAGGGTAGGTGTCGTAGAAGGCGACCTCGGTCGGGCTCAGCGGGTTGGTGGCATCGAACACCCGGATTCCGCTGGTGTAGTTGGCCTCGAAGATGAGGTTCCCCTTCTGGTAGAGGTTGTGGGTGATGGAAGGCAACCCGTTACTGAACGAAGACGCCACGAAGGGAGCGTTCAGATCGCTCACATCGATGACATAGGTCGTCGACGGGAAGCTCCCGTCTTCGTCCAACTCGTCTGCCAGATAGAAGTACTGCTTGTCGGGCGAGAGCCAGCCCTCATGCGAGTACTCGTTGTTCGGATAGGGGATGTCGGACATCTCGAAGATGTTGGACTTGTCGGTGACATCCAGGATGGTCAGGCTGACGGAGCCGCCCGTACAGCAGAAGGCGATCTCGCGCCCCGCGTAGGGCCCTGTCGTGTACGACACGATCTGGGCATCGTGCACGTAGCGAGTGTTCCAGTTCGCGACCCACTGCGGATTGACCGGGTTGGCGAGGCTGTAGATGCGAAGCCCGTTGCTGCTACCACCACAGCGGTAAAGAAAACCACTGTCGGTGTTCAGCGCGATGTTGTGCGTGGCCGTGGTGCCGTTCTGATTCGTCGTGTTGACCAGCGTCACCTGACCATTGTCGATGTTCCCGAGATCAATGACCTGGATTCCATCGCCCTGCTCGTTCACCGAGTAGGCATAGGTCTGATACACCTTGCAGTCGCGCCAGGTCGAGCTCGCACCGGGGATGTTGGCCAACACCGTCGGGTTCGTCGGGTTCGAGATGTCGATGAACGAGGTGCCGTCTCCGGTACACATGATCGCGTACTCGCCCCCCGAGGGAGACGTGTAACCCCAGCAGTCGTTTCCGTAGTTGGTACCGAAGTTCCCGAGCGGCAGCTGGGCGAGCAGAACCATCCCAGTGCCCAGGAACCCGCCTCCACCCATCTGGATGTTCCCGGTGTTCGCGCCCGGCGTGCTCACCAAGGCGTTGCGATAGCCCGGACCCGGTCGCGGGTTGGGCGGCACGTTGCCCTTGGGGTCATCGTCATGGGCGAAGGAAACGGCGGGCACAAGCGCGGTGAGCGCGGCAACGAAGAGCAGCCGATGGCCAGAGTTCATGACCTGATTCCTGCGAATGAAGTGGTGGGGATATATGAGACCGAGGACGGCGAGGGCCACACGCCGACGTGATTCAGCATACAGGAGGGCGGCCGCTCCATAGGGAGAATGTGGCCCACGAGCCCCTCCGAACAACCTGATTCTTACGCGAACCCTGCACAAAGGGGGTTCCTGCGGCACCGGCGCCGTCTACTTGACGACGGCTCGCGAAGAAGCGGCCTCGTGGAAGGGCAGCAGCGTGCCCCCCTCGAGGCCGAATCGCTCGGCGATGGCGCGCAGGTGGTGGTCGACGCCGACCTCGGCGCCCGGCCGAAATCCAGGGACGGTGATGATCTGCGCGAGCACACCACCCAGGCCGCGGTGGATCGTGCCCCGCGGCAGATAGACGAGATCGCCAGTGGACAGCGGGGTGCTCCTCAAGAGCCCCGCCACCTGCGCACTCGAAACCGAGGAGGGGTCCTCGATGCGCGCGACCTGATCGCTCGTGAGGAGGCGTGCGCTCTGCTGCACCATCTGGACGAGGTAGAATTCGTCAAAGCCGCCGTCGACGGGATGATAGTGGGTGAAGGAATCGCTGATGCGAACGCGGTGAGCGTTGAGGGCACGGTAGACGTAGGGCCCGACCTCCCGCTTCCAGGTCAGGAGGATGCGCCGGTAGGCACCCGTCTCCTCGGCACAACCTCCGGGTTGATCGGTAATCCGTGAGTCCCAGTCGGGTCGCACGAAACCGGGAAGATCGGCGGGCGGATCGAGAGGGACGTGGAAGACCAGCGCGGCGATCCCGCCCGCCACGTGCAACTCCTCGCCCGCCCGAACGAAGACCACGTCGCCGACGGCGAGCCCGGAAGTGGTGCTCGCTCCGTCGCCCGCCTCGCTGAGCGTCCCCTCTCCCTCGCCGCGCTGGACGAACGCCACGCGCGCGGTCGCCGAAGGTTCGAGGCGTTCGAGCGGATCGATCAGTTCGAGGTCGTAGCCCCTGTTGCGCTCGACGAAAGCCGCGCGCAGGGCGGCCATGCCCTCCGCGTCGCCGCCGGTCGTCCCCAGGTGCGCCACGCGCGCGGAGGGAGCAAGGCCCGCCTGAATTTCGAAGCCAGGGGCAAGCGGCTCATCGCTTCCAGTACTGCTGCAGGCGGCCATGACGATCGAGACGGTCGCGAGGAATGAACGGATGTTGCGTCGAGAGAGCGCGCTCATGGGGCGGACTAGCCTTCCGCGGCAGATGGTACCGTAAGCCGCCCGACCACTGCGCCTCGTCTCGGAGCTCGACCTGATGCCTTCTCTCTGCGCCACCCTCAACCTGCTGCTTGCCGCGCTCCCGATCCACGCCCTCGCCCCGTACGCAGTTGCAGGAGACGTGACCGCAACCCTCGAGGAGGGGGCGCTCGTCGTACGCGAAGGGGAGGACCTCTTTTGCCGCTACCACCACGACGACTCGTTCACTCCTTTCCTCTACCCCCTGCTCGGACCCAGCGGAGTCGCGGTCACGCGTGGGTTCCCAATGGAGGAGCTCCCCGGCGAGAGCCGCGATCATCCCCACCACCGCTCCGTGTGGTTCGCCCATGGCGCCGTCAACGGACACGACTTCTGGCACCCCGCGAAGACGACCATCCGCCACGCTGGTTTTGACATGGTCGGCCACGACGGGCGAGGCGCCGCACTGGTCGTCAGCCGCAACGAGTGGCGCACCCTGGACGGCGACCTGATCTGTGTAGAGCGCCGCACCATGCGCTTCGCCGCAACCGAACAGGGGCGCACGATCGATTTTGACATCGTGCTCGGTTCCGCGGATCACGACCTGCTGTTCGGCGACACGAAGGAAGGCACCTTCGCCGTGCGCCTCGCGCCCAGCCTGCGCATCGAGGGTGGCGTCGCCGCGGGGAACAGCATCAACAGCGCCGGCCATACGGACGGCGACTGCTGGGGCAAGCGGGCTGTGTGGGTCGCCTACCGGGGTGAGGTGGCCGAACACGCAAGCACGGTCGCGATCTTCGATCACCCCGACAATGTCAACCACCCGACCTGGTGGCACGCGCGCAAGTACGGCCTGTTCGCCGCCAACCCTTTCGGCGCCCACGACTTCGAGGGACAGCCGGCGGGAACGGGCCAGCGCAGGGTCGCACGTGGTGAGACGATCGCCTTCCGCTACCGCATCCTCGTCGCCGATGGGGAGGCCGCGCCCGCCGCTCTGACCCAGGCCTTCGAGCGCTACGTCAATGATCCGCCGGTGCCTCGGTCGCCGCTCGCGGAGGTCGGCGAGGTCGAGCTCGTGCGCGATGGTTTCCAGTTCACGGAGGGCCCGGCCTGGGTCCCTCGCAGGACATCACTGCTGTTCTCCGACATCCCCGCCAACCGGATCTACGAGCTCGACTCCGCCGGTGAAGTCCAGGTCTTTCGCGAGCCCAGCCACCTCTCGAACGGCCTCCTCGTCGACGAGTTCGGCACGCTCTGGGCCTGCGAGCACGGGGGGCGACGAATCTCACGCAGCACTTTAGACGCGAGCGAGCCCAAGACCGTTGCCTTCGAGTTCGATGGCAAGCGCCTGAACTCCCCCAACGACCTCGCGCTGCGCGATGACGGAAACCTCTACTTCACGGATCCGCCCTATGGCTTGCAGGGCAAGCCTTCCGATCTGGGCACCAACCACGTCTTTCGCCGGAGCCCCTCCGGCGAGCTGCATGTCGTCTGGGCGGGTGACGAGAAGACCCGGCCCAACGGAATCCGCCTCTCTCCGCGCCAGGACCACCTGTACGTCGCCTTCACGCGCGAGGGCGTCGTGCGGCGTTTCGCCGTCGCCCTCGACGGGGCGACCGACCAGGGGGAAGTGTTCGTCGAGACCTCTCCGGGACCCGACGGCATGGCGGTGGACCGCGACGGCAATCTCTACGTGACCGCCAAGGCGGGCGTCGAGGTCTTCTCCCCCGGCGGGCATCGCTGGGGCGTGATCGAGGTGCCGCAGAAACCCGCCAACTGCGCCTTCGGCGGCAGCGACGCGCGCACCCTGTTCATCACCGCACGCACGGGCCTCTACCGCGTGCGCCTGACAGTCCCGGGCCGCTTCCACTAGCTCGCGCCCGTTATTCGACTTGGTTCAGGCGTGGTCCCCGGAGAGGGTTCCGCCACGCCGTGCTGGTCACCGGTACTTCAGGTGGAAGCAGACCAGCCCGCCCAATGTGACAGGGATGGAAGCCAGGGTTCCGATGAAGCCAAGGAACGGGGTCGCCACCGTGATCGTGACCAGGGCGGCCCCGAGGATGCACAGAAACGAGGAAGTGATTGGAGCGCGGCGCAGGGTGAAGGCTGAGACGCAGAACGTCAGGAGCCAGGCAATGAAGCCGGAGAAGCCGGAGAACCAGATGACGATGGGATTCGCGAAGGGGAATTGACCGTAGGCCCCGTCCGTCTCGGGGAGACACCAAAAGTGCATGCAGACACTCCAGAACACGGCAACCCCGGAGCCGACCAGGGAAGCCATGGCCAGGGCGAGCAGGCTGTTCTTGCTCCCGTCGAGCGTGGCGGTGGATCCCGTGGCGCGCGAGTATGGCAAGCGGAGAATCCGTCCGCCAAGGCCTGGACGCGCTAGCCGTCGAACGGGCGCGAGCCAGCGGCAGGCGGGCGGGAATTTGGCGCCCAGATCCGAACGCGCGCCACGCGCCCGGTGTCATCGAAGGAACCGAACCCCACGCGACCCCAGCCGAGGGTCGAGTCGGAGGCGACGATCGTGGGACGCTCCATGTCGTCGAAGAAGACGCTGATCGAGCCCTTGGACGCGCTCCTCTCCAGGCGCACGCGATGCCACACGCCCTCGCCCCATTCGACCCCCGCCTCCATCACTCCTGCCAGATTGCGACGGGGCGCGTCGTGCACGAGGAAGGTGTTGTGAGCGTGCTCGTCCGGTGCGGGAGCCAGGTGGCAGTAGTAGTAGCTGGTGGGCGAGACGAAGCCGAAGAACAGGCACAGGTCCCGGTGCCCGTACTGGCGACCGGTTTGCAAGAGGTCGGCCTCGAGCACGAAGTCGCTCACGAGCAACTCATCGATCAGGGCGATGTGACGCGGAGAGCGGTGCTGGGGCGCGTACTTTCCGCCCCCTACCAGCTCCAGCGACGGTACATCCCCCTCGTCGCTCCAGCGCCAATCGGCGCGGTCACTGAGAGCAAGGCCATCCAGGGATTCCGGTTCGCTGAAGTCCTCGGAGTAGACCAGCGAGTAGCCCTCAGGCACCCGCGACTCGCCGACCTCGGTCCCCGCGCAAGCCACGGCGCACAGCGCGGCGAGGATGGCGCGGGAGAGCGGCGCCCAATGCGGACGCCTCATACTTGTGCGGGCACCTCGAAGGACTCGCTGTAGTCCCGGAAAAGGCGGTTCGCCTCCGGATGGCTCGTGCACTCCTCCGTGGCCGGGTCGTATTCCAGGTGCGCTCCGAGAGTGACGCGCTCCTCCGAGACATCGATAGCGTTGTTCGACAGGTGATCGCGCAGCCGATCAAAACTGTCAGCCGCGTGTTCGTCGCCCTCCACCCGCTCGCGGGCCTCCCCTGGCGAAACCGCTGCCCCCAGAAGATTCGACGCGTTGCCCATGTGACAGAGCGCGCTGGAGAGGTGCCCCTCCTCGATGTCCGCGTTCAGATCTTCCTGCTTGCGGCTCCGTACGGCGTCGATGAAGTTCGCGAAGTGATTCGAGGATCCGCTCCACTCCTTGACGGTGTTCCCGTCGTTGTCGATGGCCTTGGCCGAACTGTAGTTCGGGACCAACAGCCGTCCGCCTTCGCACTGGATCACGGCGCCGATCCGCGCGCCCTTGAAGGTGTCCATGCTGCCGCCCCAGTTCTTCTCCTGAGCTGCCTGATCTCTAGGTAGGCCACGCACCTCAAAGATGAGCGGGGCCTTCTCGTACTGATGGAAGACCATCTCCGTGTTCGGCGTGTCGCCGTCGTCGTCGTACCCGAATCTCCCTCCGATGCTCAAGACGCGCGGAGCGATGGTGGACTCGCCCATGACCCAGCGGCACATGTCCATCTGGTGGATGCCCTGGTTGCCCACGTCGCCGTTGCCGTAGTCGAAGACCCAGTGCCAGTCATAGTGCAGGCTCCGGCGCATCAGCGGCCGCTCGGGGCGCGGGCCGCTCCACAGACCGTAGTCCACGTTAGACGGCGGGTCCTGCGGACCGTCCACCTTCCCGATGCTCTTGCGCGGCTTGTAGCAGAGGCCGTGGCCCACGACGACCTTCCCGAGGTTGCCTTCCTGGATCCACTTCGCCGCAGCTCCGATTGCCTGACTGGAGCGACTCTGGGTGCCGGTCTGCACGATGCGGCCATACTCACGGGCGGCGCGCACCATCTGCCGGCCCTCCCACACATTGTGCGAGACGGGCTTCTCCACGTAGACGTCCTTGCCCGCCTGGCAAGCCCAGATCGTGATCAGCGCGTGCCAGTGGTTCGGGGTCGCGGTCGCGATCACGTCGATGTCGTCGCGCTCCAGCACGCGCCGCAGGTCGGTGTAGGTGTCGACCTTCTCGTCCCTATCCGTGAACTGCTTGGCTCCCTTCGCCAGCACATCGGAGTCCACATCGCAGAGCGCCACGACTCGGACATTCTCGAGCCGGTGCAGGCCGTTGATGTGTGATCCGCCCCGGCTGCGGAACCCGATCACCGCGCAACGGATCTCCTCGTTTGGACTGCGGTGGCGGACCTTCGGAGCGCCGAAGGTCGGCAAGCTCAAGGCAAAGACACTCGCGGTCGAACCCTGAACGAACTGCCGGCGACTGAGGGGAGACATCTGAACCTCCTTGGACGTGAGAAAGCGGGGTGGCGAGGGCCAGCGTCAATGTACGGGCAGGGCGCCCAAGCTGCCAGGGGAGCGTGCGGCGGCGTGCGCTGCTCAAGGGCAGAAGGTCGCACTCAACCCGTCGGAGAGGTTGAATCCCGATGCACCACCCGCCGGGTCCCGAAACCAGAGTTGGAAGTACCAGGTGGAGCCCGGAGCGATGGCACCCGCGCCCGACCCCGCCGGCGGCTGGGTGAAGTCCACCGGACGCGACAGGTCCCCCGCCCCATCGACGGTCTGCGGGGGCCCGAGGCGGAAAATACCCGCGCCACCGCTCGAGACACACCGCAAGCCCTCCCCGAAGGGGATCTGTGTCTGGCCGGCACCGTAGTAGAAGAGCCCGTACTGGCCGGGAACGGCGCCGACGGCGGTCAGGGTGAAGGCATTGGCCGAGATACTCGTCCCTCCCGTCGCCCCGATCAGCGCGCCCGGGCCGACGGAGTTCTCTGATGTGCGGCAGTAGCTCGCGGTCTCGCAGGCGCAGTCGCCGAGCGGCGCACCGATCAGGGCAAAGGCCACCAACCGGTTTTGACTGATGGGGTCACCGCTGTCGACGATCCCCAAGAGCACACGCTCCGCTTGCGGGAGCGACGGGCCCAGGGCTAGGCCCTCCAGATTCGACGCCGGCCCGCTCCACAGGAGCTCCTTGGCGACGGGCGTGAACACCGCACCGTCGAGGGCGGGCAACGCGCTGACGTCGCTCGCGCCGGAGAAATCCACCTGAAAGATGCGAGTCAGGAAGAGCGGTGCGGCGAGAGCCAGTGAGCGCTCGAGAGCGAGCAGGGTGCCGCCGGGCAGAGCGACCAGATCACACAACCCACTCTGACCGCTCTGACCGGGTAGAAAGGGGCCGTGCATCGGCTCGACCTCGTAGGCGTACTGCTCGGCAGCGACCGGGTCGGGTGAGGAGGCGTCGTGGCGCAAGAGCCGCACGATCGTGCCGTCGGTCGGCGTGGCGGTCGGCCCGTCGACGGTGAGGGCCTCCTCGTTGGCCGTCCATGAGTCCCCGTTCTCGCAGCGCCGGGTGAGGGACTCGAAGCCGCGGTTGGAGCGGATGTGGTCGAAGACGGAGGGAGTCGGAAGCACTCCCACGAGCAGGCCAGCGGCGAGAGAAAACTCGCGCACCGACGGCACGCCCTCGTCCGAGATCAGGACGCTACCGCGGTCGGCTGTGGTGAAGGCGATGCCCTCGAAGTCTCGGGCCTCTTCCAGAGTCAACCCACCGACGATGTCCGCCGTGGCGATCGAGCCGTCGCTGTTCAGCCCGACATCCAGGATCACGACCTTGTCGGAGTTGTCCATCACGCACAGCCAGGTGCTCCCGCCCGCGTGGGTGATGCCGCTCAACCCCCCGACCGCGAACGGCACGCCGTGCTGGTCGACGGCCGTGCCTCCGAGCAAGACGGTGCCTCGGTGCTCGATGCTCCATTGCCCGGCGGCGGGAGACGCCGCAAGCCCCAAAGCGGCGACGAGAAAGAGAGGCGAACGCATCGAATCCATGCTACCCCGATTCCGACGGGGCGGGAGCGCGCGGCCTCCAAGGCGCCGAGCCAGAGCCTCCGCCTATCCGGCGCCGTTCAGCGCTCCAGATCCCCGAACTCGAAGGGTGGCCAGGGGTCGGGAAAGGTCGGCAACCCACGATTCTGTTGAGGCACGGGTGGGATCGGCCTCGGATCAGCGGCGACCCAATCCAGGAGCAGTTTGGGAAACTGCGAGGAGACCGTGAGGATGCTGCCGGGCGTCCCCCGCGACCGGTAGGCCTTGCCGGCGACTTCCGGCGCCGTGGAGCAGTCGACCAGGGCCAGCTCGCCCGGAGCGCACGAGGCCGCGAAGTAATCCAGGTCTCCGTAGCGCACAGCGCCGGGCAACATATCGGGGTGGTCGAGGCGGTCGAGGTCCGCAAATTTCCAGCTCCAGTCGGCGCCCACGCGCCCGATCTCTCCCTCGCCAGTCAGTGCCCGCGCGAGGATCGCCCACGGGCCGGCGCGCCCGCGGCCCAGGAGGTTCACATTCCGCACGCCATCGATGCCCTTCGCGTAGGCGACGGCCGTCAGGATGTCGGTCACGCGCTCGGCGATCAGGAGCTTGTTGTAGCACCAGGTGTAGCTCGGATCGATGTGGTGGCGGGCCTCATCCACCGGCAGAGCGACGGGACCCTGACCGTCCACGAGCTCCCCTGTCAGCAAGCAGTCGATCGCGAGCAGCGAGGCCCCCTCGTCGAGGATGACGAAGGCGTCTTCACCCACGGTCCCGTCGTGATCGAAGAAGTGGCCCTTGCCGGACTCATGCATGGCCACGACCAGATTCCCGTTCCACTCCTTTGGAATGAGATGCACCGCCGGGATTCGCTGCTCTTCTCCGCTCCGGCCCAGGACCAGCTTCACCTCGCGGTATCCCTCGCCCTCTCCCTCCGAGACGACTCGCGCCTCCACGCCCTCGGGCGCGGGCAACTCGGTCCAGAGCATGACCTTCAAGGCCAGCGAGATGACGTTGCGGAACACGACCAGCCGGCCGAAATCCTCTCGGAAGAACAGCAGATCGAGCTGCTTGTCGAGATACGTCGAGACCATGTCTCGGATGTTGGACTCGCTGTGCCCGGGGGTCTGGCTGGGCCGCGGGTGCTCGTCGTCGAAGACGGAGAGCTCCGAGGGCGGGATGGGCTCAAAGTCACGCTCAACGATCGGCTCCTCCTGACCGAGCCCGAGGTGCTCGTTCATGAAGCTGTACATCATCTCTCGCGAGTGGACGTTGTAGTTGTGATCGAACTCCGGCCAGACGCGGGCCTCGATCTTCTGGCCCACGCCGAGGTTCTCCCAGTGCTTCTTCAGCGCCGGAAAGCCCCGTTCCATGAGATCGACCGTCCAGTCATTCGCGCCGATCAACGCCAGGGCGCGCGGCGCCGCCATGGCGGCGAATTCGAGGTTGCTCGTGCCGTAGCGCAGGTAGGGAGCGTTCTCACAGCGGCTGCCGCCCTGGAACGCCGCCGAAACCATCACGGCCGGCACCGACACTTTCATCCTCCTGTACTCGAGCGCGGAGGTGATGAAGGTCTGCGTGCCGCCTCCGCTCCCGCCGGTCATGCCGAAGCGCGCTTTGTCAACGGTCGGATCGTTGTAGAGGACGGTCAGGGCCATGAACGAGTTCAGCGATTGAAACCCGAACAGGTTTTGCATCCGCAACATTGCCTGCACACCGTTCAGTCCGGTCTGGTGGCTGATCTGGTCGCTGTCGCCGTAGCCGACCATGTCGTACATGAATACCACGCAGCCCATGCGTGCGAGCTGCACGCAGCGCGCCTGCAGGTGGTAGCGAGCTGCGTTGATGTAACGCTCCTCGCCGCTCTCGACGAACTCGCGCGCCTCTCCCTCGCTGCGTTCCGAGAGACGCCCGTCCTCCCAGTGGCCGTGGGGGCAGATCACACCCGCGAACGGGCCCTCGCCCTTGGGCCGATAGATGTTTCCCGTCAGGAAGTACTTGTGGTGCGTGGGCAGGTAGACCTTCTCGACGGTGTAGTCGCCCTTGTCGACGACGCCGTGGAAGACGGGATCGTAGATGATGCCGGGCATCGGATAGTTGCCGCCTGCGATCTCGATCTGCCGCCGCATCAACTTATTCCGCTCGACCCAGCCCGCGACCTCCTCTTCCGTGTACGGCTCATCCTTGGGCGGCGTCCAGGAGTGGTCGCTATCGGTCGTCCGAACACTCTCGGGTTGGAGGCGGCGATCTCCCGACTGCAGCAACTCGACCGCGCGGAACTCGACCTCCATGTCCTGGCCTCCGTGCGCCTGGAGTGCGAAGGGACCTGCCTTGTGCCCGCTCTCGTCGAACAGCTCGGCACTGCGCGACCCGTTCACGTCCACGGCGATGTGACCACCCTGCGCGGTGACCGTCATCGTGTTCCATGCGCCGGGCCGGAACCAGGAGGCGGCGTCCTCCGCTGACGGCTTCGCGACCCAGCCACGGCCTCCCGTCTCGTACAGCCCTCCCGCATCCCGTTGCGCGTCGATCTCGGCCTGAAAACCCCGCACGCCGGGGCCCCTCCCGGTCTCGGCGATGTGGAAGTAGAGGCCGCTATTCCCGCGCACCGCCCGATACTCGACGCGCACTGTGAAATCCTCGTAGGAGCGGTCGCTGACCAGGTGGCCGTGCTCGGGGTTGTCGGCGTCTTGCCGTCCTACGAACGCGCCGTCCTCGACGGTCCAGTCGGCTCCTCCGATCTCGTGCCATCCGGCGACGCTCACTCCGTCGAAGATGGGCTGCCACCAGCTCCGGCCGAGCCACGAGAGCCGCGCGTTGCGCAACAGCGCCTCCGACTCGTCGTCCACCTCCAGAGTGATGTGGCCCTCCAGCGCGGACGCATCGATCGAGTCGGCGGCCGGGACGTCATCGATCCAGGTGCGGATGGACGCACCGACACACTCGATGCGCACGCGCCTCCAGGAGGGCTCTCCCGCAGACGCTTCCTGTGGGCTCGATTCATCGGGCGCGACGAGCCACCCACCGCGGCCCCTGGAGAACAGACCGCGAGCGCGTGCGGGAGCGGTGGCAGCGAACGACACGAAGGTGCCCGTGCGCGCGTCGGCGTCGATGCCGCCCGCGGAGGTGCGGACGCCAATGCGTGCACAGCCCGCGACCACGTGCATCTCAAACTCCATTGAAAAATCGGCGTAGGTCGCCTGGCTCACCAGCCGGCCGGCTCCACCCTCAGCGGATCGCACGCTGAGGGTGCCCGCCTCGACCTCGAAGGCCGCCTCCCCCGCGGCCTCCCAGCCCGTCAACCCGTCGGCAGCGAACAGGTCGAAGGGTGAGCCGTAGACATCCTCGACTCGAGCGGCGGCGGCGCCGTCGCGAACCTGAAGGCCCAGGGCTAGCGCGCAGAACAGTAACTTCACGGGGATCCGGTTCATGGCATGAATCGTAGCGGTCGGCGGGGCCTCAGCGCCCGGCCTTCTGGAGTGTCTCGGAGAGCTTGCGCAGCCGTTATCATGGCGCCGGCCCCCTGGCCCTCTGATGGACCTCCGCCGCCCCCCGCTCATCGCTGGCATTCTCACCCTGGCCTTCGCCGCCCACGGCTGCGGGCGGGGTGACGAACCGACACGCCCGCAGATCGCCTACGTGACCAACGGGATCGCGTCCTTCTGGACGATCGCGGCTGCGGGCGCGCAGGCGGGCGCCCTCGCTTTCGATGTGGATTGCGATGTACGCATGCCCGCCAACGGGAGTGAGGACCAGAAGCGCATTCTCGAGGACCTCCTGGCACGGGGCGTGGACGGCATCGCTATCAGCCCGGTCGATGCCCGGAACCAGGCCGGGTTGATCGACGAGGCGTGCGCCCTGACGCACGTCATCACCCACGACTCCGACGCGCCGCTCTCCCAGCGCCTGTGCTATGTGGGCATGGACAACTACACAGCCGGGCGCATGTGCGGAGCGCTGGTGAGGGAGGCCCTCCCCTCCGGAGGGACCGTGATGCTGTTCATCGGCAGGCTGGAACAGGACAACGCGCGCCTCAGGCGACAGGGCGTGATCGATGAGATCGTCGGGCGACCCTTCGACTCCTCGAACCACGACCCGCCGGGCGAGATCGTCACGGGCGGAGGGTACACCGTCCTCGACACGCGCACGGACCAGTTCGACCGCTCGCGGGCCAAGGCCAACGCGGAGGACGCTCTCGCGCTCTATCCCGACCTCGGCTGCATGGTGGGGCTGTTCGCCTACAACCCGCCGGCCTGCCTCGAAGCCCTGCGCACGGCCGGGAAGCTCGGCGAGGTGGCGGTGGTCGCCTTCGACGAGGCGGACGAGACTCTGCAAGGCATCCTGGACGGCGAGGTCCACGGAACGATCACCCAGGACCCGTTCCGCTACGGTTTCGAGTCGGTTCGCATCCTGGCCGCCCTCGCGCGGGGAGAAGAGAACGCCCTGCCCGAGGGGGATTACCTGGACATCCCGGCCACGGTGGTGCGCGCCGACAATGTCGAGGAGTTCTGGGCCAGGCTGCGAGAACTGACCGGCGCCTCCATATGAGCGGGCGCAACCTGCTCGATGTCCGGCAGGTCTCGAAGAGCTTTCCTGGGGTGCGAGCCCTCGAGCGTGTCGATCTGTCCCTGGCCGAAGGAGAGGTCCTGGCGCTCATCGGTGAGAACGGCGCGGGAAAGAGCACCTTGATGAAGATCCTGGCCGGGATCGAGGCGCCGGAGGGGGGGGAACTCCTCGTGGACGGACGACCGGTCTCCCTGTCCTCGCCGCGTGCGGCAACCTCCCTGGGGATCGCGCTCATCCACCAGGAGTTGAACCTGGCGGACAACCTCGACGCGGGAGCGAACATCTTCCTGGGGCGCGAGCCTCGCCGCCTGGGCCTCATTGACCAGGGAGCGATCAGAGAGGCCTCGCGCTCCGTGCTCGCTCGCGTCGGTGCGGACTTCTCTCCCGACACGCGCGTCTCCGATCTCCCCATCGGCCGCCAGCAACTGGTGGAGATCGCCAAGGCACTCGCCTTCGACGCGCGCATCCTGATCATGGATGAGCCGACCTCGAGCCTCTCCCGCGCCGAAGGTGAGCATTTACTGAGCCTCGTGCGTGACCTGCGCGCCCGCGGCGTGGGCATCATCTTCATTTCCCACCGGTTGGGAGAGGTCGCGAGCCTGGCTGACCGAGTCAGCGTGCTCCGCGACGGTCGCAATGCCGGCGAGCTGTCCGGCGCGGAGATCAACCACGACGCCATGGTGCGCTTGATGGTGGGACGGGAGATCGCGACGACTCGCGATGGGCGGCCCGCGGCCACGGGCGAGCCTGCCCTGGAAGTCGAGAACCTGGGGATGGCGCAAGGCCGCGGCCGACGGCTGTCCTTTGGCGTGCGCGCCGGTGAGAAGGTCGGCCTCGCGGGCCTGGTCGGATCGGGTCGCACCGAGTTGCTCGAGGCCCTGTTCGGGATCCGGCCGACCCTGGCCGGAAGCGTGCGCGTCGGCGGGGTCGCGCTCCGAGGGTGGAGCCCTCGGCACGCCATCGACGCGGGCCTCGCGCTCGTGCCCGAGGACCGCAAGCGCGACGGCCTCTTCATGGAGATGTCCGTGCGCGAGAACGTGACCCTGGGGCGGCTGGGGGCGGATTCGACCGCCGGCTTCCTCGATTCCAGGCGAGAGCGACTGCTCGCAAGCGAGCTGGTCGAGCGTCTGGGAATCCGAGCGACGAGCATCGAGCAGGCCGTGGAGACCCTATCGGGCGGCAATCAGCAAAAGGCGGTCCTCGCGCGCTGGCTCGCCATGGAGCCGCGCGTGTTGCTGCTCGACGAGCCCACGCGCGGCGTGGACATCGGCGCTCGCCAGGAGATCTACTCGCTGATCGATGACCTGGCCGAGCGCGGCGTAGGGGTGCTGTTCGCATCGAGTGATCTGGAGGAGGTCCTGAACCTCGCCGACCGCACCCTGGTCATGCACGAGGGTGCGATCTCCGGTGAGTTGGCACGCGAGGACGCGAGCGAGGAAGCGCTGATGCAGCTCGCCACAGGAGCACGGGAGAGCACCGGGCGATGAGGAAGATCCTGGGCATCCTGGGCCTGCTCGTCTTCGCTTGCGTCCTGACGGCGTTGATCAACCCGCAGTTCTTGAGCGCCTACAACCTGCAGAACGTCATCCGCTGGACCTCGCTCTTTGGGATCCTCTCGATCGGCGTCTCGTTCGTGATCATCACCGGCGGAATCGACCTCTCGATCGGATCGGTCGTAGGGCTCGTCGGCTGCCTCTTGCCGTGGCTCATGAACGAGTGGGGATTCGGCGTCCCCGCGGCGCTCTGCGCCGTGCTCGCCCTCGCCCTGACCATCGGCCTGTTCCACGGGATCCTGATCACGAAGCTGCGCTTGCAGCCCTTCGTCGTGACCCTCTGCGGCCTGCTCTTCTATCGCGGCTACGCGCGCTTCGTGACGGGCGACCAGACCCAGGGATTCGGGGCAGATCACGGCGACTTGCGAGCCCTCGTCACGGGCAAGCCCTGCTCCCTGGTAGTCGTGGTCGCCGCGCTAGCTGCCGCGGCCATCGCGTTCGAGTGGATGCGGGCGCGCCGCGGAGGGAGTCCGCTCCGGCGCTGGCCCCTGGTCGGCGCGGGCGTGATCTTGATCGCCGCAGCGGCGACGGGCCTCTTCGATCTGGGCGAGATCTCACGGGTGAGGGCCCCGACGCCCTTTTTGATCATGATCGGCATCGCCCTATGCGCCGCGCTCTTCCTGAACGGCACCGTCGGCGGGCGCTACCTCTACGCCATCGGGCGCAACGAGACGGCAGCACGCTACAGCGGCATCGACACCGACCGCGTCGTGATCCTGGCCTACGTGTCGTGTTCCTTCCTGGCGGGACTCGGAGGGATCCTGTTCGCTCTCGACGTGAACTCGGTGCAGCCGGCGATGCACGGCAACTTCTATGAGCTCTACGCAATCGCCGCCGCCGTGCTCGGCGGCTGCAGCCTGCGCGGCGGCGAGGGCTCAGTCCTGGGCGTCGTGATCGGCGCGGCGGTCATGCGCGTGCTCTACAACTCGATCAATCTGTTGAAGATTCCCACCCAGCTGGAGTTCTCGATCATCGGCGCGGTGATCCTACTGGGCGTGGTGGCCGATGAGCTCGTTCGGCGCGCCGTCACCCGGCGCAGTGAGGCGCGCAGGCGCGACGAGCCTTGAGCAAGGGGCGCAAAGCGCCACCGGTGCGCGGGTCTGGGATGGTGCTATGATGGTGCGTCTCATCTCCGCTCCCCTCCGAAGAACGAGGTCCGTGATGTCCAGCCCCATCGGTCTGATCGCCGCCCTGTGCCTGGTCGGCGCCTCCCAGTCGACGCAAGATCCCGCCGCCAATCCGCGCCAGAAGGCGCTCGACGCCATCGATGCCGCGGGAGGGCGGGTGACGCAAATCTCGGCGGAGACCATTGAGCTCAGCGTCAACTTCTCCCTGCACGGCAAGACCGTGAGCGACGCGGTCCTGGCGCTGCTCGTCCAGGTCCCCGAGATTCGGGAATTGCGCCTCGGCCGCACCGCGGTCGGCGACTCTGCCCTGATCCATGTTGGTGCGCTCGAGCAGCTCGAGCGCCTCTACCTGGAGAAGACGGCGGTGACCGATGCGGGTCTGGCGCACCTGGACGGGCTCCAAGCGCTGGTCTACCTGAACCTCTACGGGACTGCGGTCGGCGATGAGGGACTGGCGCACCTCGCGGGCCTCGCGAACCTGCGCAAGCTCTTCGTCTGGGAGACAAAGGTCACGGAGGAGGGCGCCGCGCGACTCTCGGCGAGCCTCCCCTCGCTCTCCGTCAATCGCGGTTGGGACGAACGCCCGCAGGTGGCGCCGCCCGTCGAGGGGACCTGCTGCGACAAGGCCCAGGCAGAGGGCAAGGCCTGCGCCCATCCCTGCTGCGTCGCGGCCACCGCGGCGGGAACCGTCTGCTTCAAGTGCAACCCCAAGAAGGCCGAGACCTGCTGCGACAAGGCCCAGGCAGAAGGCAAGGCCTGCGCCCATCCCTGCTGCGTCGCGGCCACCGCGGCGGGGACCGTCTGCTTCAAGTGCAACCCCAAGAAGGCCGAGACCTGCTGCGACAAGGCCCAGGCAGAGGGCAAGGCCTGCGCCCATCCCTGCTGCGTCGAGGCCACCGGCAAGGGTGAGGTCTGCAAGAAGTGTAATCCCGGCTAGAGCTCCCAGCCCTCGCGGGCCTCGCGCCTGATGAACGGCTCGGCGGCCGGGCATCCGCGAGCTTCGAGCTTCGCGGCGTCCCAATCGAGGCGTTCGCCGGTGCGGAAGGCGACGGCTCCGAGCAGGATGGTCTCGGTCAGGCGCCCTGAGTAGTCGAAGTTGCAGGTCGTCGGTCCACCCTCCTTGCAGGCGGCGATCCACTCCGCGTGGTGGCCCATCGAGGTCGGGATGAAAGGCTCGGGAGCTTCGAAGGCCTCGAAATCCGCAGCCGGCCCCAGCTGAAGACGGCTGTAATCGGCGATCAGCCAGCCGCCGTCCCCCACGAACAGGATGCCGTTGTGCCAGCTCTCCAGCCCGAACTCGGCGAGGCGCTCCGTGGGACGATGACCTCCATCCCACCAGGTCAAGGTCAGCTCCCGGCGATCGCCGCGGCGCGGGAATTGATAGCGCACGACGAGCCACGCGGGGGCCGTGTGCTCGTTCACTTCCGGTCCATCGGCCTCGACCGACAGCGGGTGATGCAGATCGAGCGCCCAGAAGGGCAGGTCCATGTAGTGACAGGCCATGTCGGTCAGCGTGCCGCCCCCGAAGGCCCAGTAGCGCCGCCAGTTGGCCGGATGGTAGGCGGGGTTGTAGGGCCGCTCAGCGCCGGGGCCGAGCCACAGGTCCCAGTGCAAGTGGTCGGGGACCTCGAAGGTCCCCGTGGGCGCGCCATTTCCTCCCCAGTTCTTCCCGCACAGGACATGGACTTCCGACACGGATCCGATCGCTCCGGTGCGGATCAGTTCGACCACGCGACGGTAGTTGTCCTGGGCGTGAATCTGCGTGCCCATCTGCGTGATGAGGCCTTCCTCACGCGCCGTCTCCGCCACGAGGCGGGCTTCATGGACCGTCCGCGTGAGAGGCTTCTCGCAGTACACGTGGCATCCCGCACGCAAGGCAGCCAAGGTCACGACGGCGTGGGTGTGGTCAGCGGTGCACACGACGACCGCGTCGAGTTTTTCCGCATCGATCATCCTGCGAAAGTCGTTGTAGGTTTTCGCCCCTGGGAAGCGGCCCGCAGCCTGGCCCAGATGGCGCTCGTCCACATCACACAGGGCGACGATGTTCTCCCCTCCCACACCGGCCAGGTTGGCCGCCCCGCGGTTGGCGACCCCCACAACGCCAATGTCGAGCTTCTCGTTCGGAGAGCCGTGCAAGGCCTGCGCCGAGCGCGACGCCAACCAGAAGCCGGTCCCGGCTACTGCAGAGGTCCTCAGAAAATCTCGCCGTGTGCTGCTCACGCTCATGGTCTGCCGCCCTCTCGATATCGATGCTGTCCGGTATGCCTGAAGCCTAGTCGATCTCGCCCGCAAGAAGCGCGGCTTCTTCGCGCCGCCCGCCCCTGACGAACAGCCGCGGACGGGGTAGAATCCCGGCGCACGCCGTCCGCGACGCCGCCCCCAGCCCCCACGCACAATGAGTGAAGGCCGACCGAACCACGAGACCTATTGGCGCACGAACATCCGCTACGTGGCCATCCTGCTCTCGGTCTGGTTTTCGGTCTCCTACCTCTGCGGCATCGTGTTCGTCGAACCCCTGAACCGCCTGCGGATTCCCGGAACGGGCTTCAAGCTGGGCTTCTGGTTCGCCCAGCAAGGCTCCATCTACGTGTTCGTCGTGCTCATCTTCGTCTACGTGCGCCTCATGAATCGCCTGGATGACAAGCACGGTGTTTCCGAGGATTGACCGCCGCTTGCCCCACGACATCTGAGCATGAGCATCCAGGGCTGGACCTTCCTGATCGTTGGACTGTCGTTCGCGCTGTACATCGGCATTGCCATCCGCTCACGCGCGGCCTCGACCAAGGAATTCTACGTCGCTGGAGCGGGCGTCCCGCCGATCGCCAACGGGATGGCGACCGCCGCCGACTGGATGTCGGCCGCGTCCTTCATCTCCATGGCCGGACTGATCTCGTTCCTCGGGTACGACGGCTCCGTGTACCTGATGGGCTGGACCGGCGGGTATGTGCTGCTCGCGCTGCTCCTCGCGCCCTACCTCCGCAAGTTCGGGAAGTTCACGGTGCCCGACTTCATCGGCGACCGTTACTACTCCTCGAGCGCGCGCATCGTCGCGGTCTTCTGCGCCATCTTCATCTCCTTCACCTATGTCGCGGGACAGATGCGCGGTGTCGGCATCGTCTTCAGCCGCTTCCTCGAGGTCCCGATCAACACCGGGGTCTTCTTCGGCATGGCGATCGTGTTCTTCTACGCCGTCCTGGGCGGGATGAAGGGGATCACCTACACGCAGGTCGCTCAGTACTGCGTGCTGATCTTCGCCTACATGGTCCCGGCGATCTTCATCTCCATCATGATCTCGGGAAACGCCGTCCCGCAGCTTGGTTTGGGCGGCGATGTCACCAATACCGGCGTGGCCTTGCTCGATCGCCTCGATGGCCTCCACGAGCAGCTGGGATTCAGCCCCTACACCGGCGGCTCCAAATCGACGATCGACATCTTCTTCATCACCGCCGCACTGATGGTCGGCACCGCCGGGCTGCCGCACGTGATCATCCGCTTCTACACGGTGCCGCGAGTGCGCGATGCGCGAACGTCCGTCGGCTGGGCGTTGCTGTTCATAGCGATCCTCTACACGACCGCTCCGGCCGTCGCGGCGTTCGCTCGCGTCAACCTGATCGAGAAGGTCGAGGGAGCGCACTACGACGCGGCCACAGCGGCGCCAGACGATCGGGTGCTCCCGGAGTGGTTCAAGACCTGGGAGGCGACGGGCCTCATCGCATGGATCGACAAGGACCTCGACGGCCTCGTGACCTATCGCGCGGGAGCGCCCTTCGCCCCCATAGAGGACCAGAAGAAGGTCGCGCCGAAGTTCAGCGGTGAGAGAGGGGCCAGCGGGGAACGGCTCGTGCAGAACGAGCCGACAGCAAACGCGAACGAGCTCTATGTCGACCGCGACATCATGGTGCTCGCCAATCCCGAGATCGCGCGCCTCCCCAACTGGATCGTCGGCCTGGTGGCGGCCGGGGGACTCGCGGCCGCACTCTCGACCGCCGCCGGCTTGCTGCTCGTGGTCTCATCAGCCGTCAGCCACGACCTCCTCAAGCGCTCGCTGCTACCGCAGATCACCGAAGCCGGAGAGCTGAAGGCCGCGCGAATCAGCGCCGCAGTCGCAGTGTGCGTTGCCGGATACATGGGTATCAACCCCCCCGGCTTCGTGGCCGAGGTGGTCGCCTTCGCCTTCGGCCTCGCGGCGGCCTCCTTCTTCCCCGCGATCATCATGGGCATCTTCTCCAAGCGCATGAACCGCGAGGGCGCGATCAGCGGGATGCTGGTTGGGATCTCCTTCACGGCCGCTTACATCATCTATTTCAAGTTTGCCAACCCCGCGGCGAACACCCCCGATCGCTGGCTGTTCGGGATCTCTCCCGAGGGGATCGGAACGGTGGGCATGCTGATCAACTTTGGGGTGGCCATGATCGTCTCGCGCTTCACCCCGTCACCGCCGGCGGAGGTCCAGCGCCTCGTTGAGAACATTCGTATTCCCCGCACGGCCGATGAGGCCGGCAAGATCAATGCTTGACCTCGGCCTCGTCAACTCGGGGCGCAGCCTGCTCCGCGCTTGCACCGTCACGCTCCTCTTCGCGGCCCTCGGTGCCACGCACGCCGGCTCTTCGCGGCCGACGGCGGTGGAAGCGCCGCGACGAGGCGAGCTGCTGCTCGGTGAGCTCGGGTGCTTGTCCTGTCACGCCGCACCGGAGGCGGTGACCGCTCGCCTGCAGCCCGAGCGCGCGCCCCTGCTCGACGATGCCGGTGCCCGCCTCACGCCCCAGTACCTGCGCGCGTTCCTCTCCGACCCGCGGTCCGTCGAGCCTCGATCGACGATGCCTGATGTGCTCTGGCACCTGAACGACGACGATCGCGCCACCACCGTCGAGACCCTCGTGCACTACCTCGCCTCTCTCGGTGGGCCGCTGGATCAAGCACCCGTGGGCGCCTACGCGGGACAACTGGAAGCCGGCAGGCAACTGTTCCACGAGGTCGGATGCGTTGCCTGCCACGGCCCCCTTGAGACGCTCTGGGAGCTCGATCAAGACTGGGCCTCGCTCACCGAACAGATGAGAGCTGAAGCCCGCGCCGACGCTGCGGAGGACGATGAGCCCCATGTTCAGCCCGGTGTCTGGGACGAGGAGCCCGTCGCTCTCGGAGACCTCGCACGCAAGACCACGGTGGAGGCCCTGACGCGCTTCCTGGTTGCCCCCCA
>PVBE012920678.1_pt1 | contig 105769 bp, 108 predicted proteins | sample 1631181 | NCBI WGS metagenome assembly PVBE01 (sample SAMN08397723, study PRJNA350692) | Marine metagenome, whole genome shotgun sequencing project. | isolation source: water | place: Pacific Ocean | collected 2012-04
CGGTCACGGCTACGTCCTGGCGACCCGGCAGACCTTCCACAGCCGGGAGGATGCGGAGCGGTACGCCAAGACGTGCTCCGACTCCCGCCGCCCCCTGGTGGTGGAGGGCCGGTGGGCGCAACTTCGCGGCCCCGGTGCCGCCCCACTTCCGTCCCCTTCCGAGGCTGCGGCCCTGGAAAACCACGATCACAACCACGCCTGGGAGGGCTGACCCGTGAGCCTCAACTTCGACCTGACCAAGATCACCGACTTCAGGACCACCTGCTACGACACCCGCACCGACCCGCCCCCGAGCGGTCGCAGCGAGGAGGCCGCGCCCTGACCCGAGTGCGAGGGCTCCTGCGAGATCGTGGGCGAGGGCGAGGCCCGCGAGTGCGTCTGCTTCGACTGCGACCACCGGCACAAGACGTTCCGGGTGTTCGTGGACTGCTCCCCGAACCCGTGGAGCACGGAGCCTGACGCCGAGGGCGTCTACACGCGCATGACCGCCGTGACCTACGTTCTGATCTGGAAGTCAATGGCGCTCGACCTGGGGACCATCGAGGCCGACAACGTGGACGAGTGGGTCTTACGGCTGCGGCTGCACGGAGCCTTCCACGGCGACGACCACGGCGGCGACCTGATCACCACCGACGACGACGGCAACCGGACGGCCCGCCCCGTGACCCGCGAGGAGATCGAAGCGCACATCGGCCTGACCACCAACGTCGCCACCGTCAAGCGGCCGAAGTGGCTGACCAGCATGAGCCAGTCCCACGACCGCCGCCGCGCGTGGGAAGGGCGGGCGGCGTGACCGACCTCACCGACTTCCCCGCAGGCCGCTTACGGCTGGACGCGCTCGCGGGCGCGCGTCATGCTGATCATCTTGCCGGGTGCCCCGGAGTGAGGCCCCCGTGCCCGAGCCTGCCCCCCTGATCCGCGCCCTGGATGCCGTGCCTGCGATTGGTGCGCACCTTGCGTCACCGGCCGAACGCGCGGTCATCGAAGCCGCGATCACGCACGACGACCTCGACGGAATCCGCCACGATCTCCCCGAGCAGCACAACGGCGGCGGCACGCCGCACTGGTTCGTTGCCAGGGGCGGGTTCGCGTGTCTCCTCGCCACGGGGACCATCGGGTTGCTCTGCCGGTGTTGGGTCCAGCCCGCGCGCCGGGGGAACGGGGTCGCCGTCGATCTGTACAAGGCACGCGCGGCGCACGCCGCCGCCCTGGGGCTCGCTCGCCTGGACGTGGTGCTCTCCCAGGGTTCCCGGTCCCAGGTCATGCGTTACCTCGACCGGGGGTTCCGTGTCGCACACGCGCCCCTCGCGGGCGCGCGTGTGCGGCTCACAAAGAATCTGCGGGTGTGGTGAGATAGTTGTTGACACTTGCGTAAGGGTAGGTTAGAGTTAGGGTACAGATGGGGCGCACCGCCCCGGTAGGAGCCCGACGATGACCACGACGATGACCACGACGACCCTCGACACCCCCCTCGACATGGACCGACCCGAGCGGCGTCAGGTCTGCCTCGCCGCCTGGGACAAGCGGTTCCCCCACCTCTTCGCCGTCGCTATCTGGACCTGCGGCGAGCGGCTCCAGGCAGTGGAGAGCATGGAGTGGAGCAAGGCCCACTACCCCGCCACGGGGACCGACACGGAGCGGGAGAGCGCGGACGCGACCATCTGCCGCCTCCGAGCGGACGCGAAGGTCTACCGCGCAGTGTTGACCCGTGCGGTGAGGGAAATCCTCACCGCGCTCGACCTCCCCAAGAGCGGCGCCCGCGACTGGACCGAGGACGTGTACTCCTACCTCGCGAGCCACCACCCCTACGTCCGTGAGGCAATCGCCACGTGGCGCGACCAGTACACGGCCCTCTTCGCGAGCAAGGGAGCCTGAGCATGATCCCCCTCGACTCCTTCTCCCACACGACCCTCCGTTTCACGCGCGAAGATCTCATCGATGCGATCCGAGTCGCCTGCGAGAACGCCCGCTTCAGCGACGACGACGACGACTACTACGAGGAGGAGGACTACAGCAGCGACGGCTTCCGCGAGGACTACAGCGGTCGCGCCATGTACGGGCGTACCTGCCCCGGCGTCGTCACGGACGACTTCGACGGCCCGACCTTCGGCGTCCACTTCGCCCTGGAGGTGCAGCGGCGCGGCTTCGACGCCGCCCGAGCCCTGTCCGCCTTGGGAGGCTCCCGGCAGGACAGCATGGGTCGCAGCACGATCATCTACTGGCCCGCCGTGGGACGGTTGAACCCCGAGGCCGTCATCGACACCCGCGAGGAGCCCGAGCCCGAGCCCGAGGCCCCCGCCTTCACCGTCTGCGACGACTGCGCCCCCGAGTGGCCGTGCCCGAAGTGCCAGGATGCCATGACCGGCTCGACCTTCGCCGCCAACGGCACCCCCGACTACGACGCGCTGTTCGCGTCCGTGGAGGCGTGATGCACGTCTGCCCCGATGAGATCGCCGTCATCAGCGCCCTGGTTGCCTCGCTGCCGGTCCTGGGACCGTGGCTCCGCGCCCGTCTTTCCCGCTTGACCGCCTTGGTGGCTCGCCGCCACGCTGGACCCACGGAGTAGCCATGACCCGCCGCGACACCGACTCCCTCGACACCGACGACACCGCCAGCCCCTTCGACTGGTTCCGGCCCGACGTTCGCCGCGCCGTCCATGCGGCGCGCGACTTCAACCTCGCCGGGGACTGCGAGATCAACTCCGACCTCCTGGGCCTCGACTGCGACGACGAGGAGGAGGGCTGGACCCTGGTGCTCCCCGGCGACCCGATGTTCAACCTCCTGACCGACCTCCTGGGTGACCTCCTGCGCTCCGGGCCGTTCCCCGACGAGCACACCGCCGCCGACTGCGCCCGCTGCCCCGTCCGCTCCCGCTGCCCCGGCAGCAAGGCCAAGGGGGACTGAGCCGTGCGCCGTACCACCCGACCCCGAACAGGCCGAACCACGTTCCGCCGCGACGGAACCGTGACCGTGTGGGACTGCATCCAGCAGTCCTGGGTCCGAGGTTCCGACCCGGCTGACAGACTGCTCGCCACCTTGGCCCCCGACGAGCGTGCCCGCATCACCCGTCACACGGGAACCGCGCCGTGACCGACGCCGCCCACGAACCGCTGCACGCCCGCCCCGGTCCCGTGCTCCTGCCCCCGTCGAAGCGGTGCCCCGTGCGCTACTTCGCCGGGGGCCGGATCGTGGGGCTCACCGAGCACGCGCAGAAGCGGTGCCTGGAACGGCACGTCGCCCCGCACGACGTTGCGGCCCGCCTCCTGCCCGTCAACCACGTCCCGTACCTCGCGCTCGCCAAGGGCCGAGGCAAGCACACCCGACGCTTCCGAGGGGCGGACGGCCTTGTGGCCGTGGCCGCGCCCTGGAAGGCCGGATGGATCGTGATCTCCGTGGGGTGGGCCGACGAGCCCGAGAAACCGACGTGACCGCCCTGCCCCGCAAGTACCTGACGGCCGACCCCAACTTGATCTTGGCGGCGGCGATGGGGGCGACCGGGGCGAACGTCCACCGCATCAACGGGGCGAGCGCGGTCTACCAAAGCGAGATCGGGCTGGCGAACCAAGCCCTTGCAGACGGCAACCTCGTGGAGTACGACCGCTGGCGGCGCAGCGCGCGTGAGCGCGGGCGGGCGCTCCGCGTGACCCTGGGCGAGCTTGCCCTGGCCCGAGCCCGCGTCCACAAGGAACGCTAGGCCGCTTCGCCCTCGCCCGCCTCACGGGCTTCCTTCAGACGCTTCGATACGAGCCCCGCAGACACGCCGAGCGCCGTCGCGGTCCTCCGCACCGACCCGTGGGCCTCGTAGGCGTCCACGGCCTCCTGGGCGGTCAGGGCGGCACGGGGACGGCCACAGTGGATGCCCTTCGCCTTGGCGTTGGCGAGCCCCGCCATGACACGCTCGCGTGCGAGGTTCGATTCCAACTCCGCGAACGCTCCGGCGATCTGGAACATCGCGCGCCCGAGGGGCGTGCTGGTGTCGATGTTCTCGCTGTAGGAGACAAACTCGACGTTCCGGCTCCGGCACTCGTCAAGGAACCCGACAAGGTGGGACAGCGAACGGGCGAAGCGGTCGAACCGCCACACGACCACGCCGTCGTACTTCCCCTTGCGGAACGACCGTTCCATCCGGGTCAACTCCGGCCGCGTTCGGGTCTTGCCCTTCACCGCGTCCTCGCTGAACACGTCCACGACTTCCCACCCGCGCTGTTCCGCAAGGCGAAGCAACTGCGTCCGCTGGTACTCCGTGCCGTGCTTGTCCGCCTGCGCCATTGTGCTGACGCGGGTGTAGAGCGCGACTCGCATGGGACGGGTTCGGCCGGTCATGGGCTGATCCTACTCGGTCAGGATCTCGACCACCTGCTGCACCGTGGGGTGGTTCATCCCGTGCGCGTCGATGGTCGCCCCCAACAGGAACGTCTTGCCTTCCAGGGACCGCTTCGACGGGTAGGCGTCGATGCGGAGCATCACGTCCTGCGGGAGCCCCGTGGGGTTCGCCACGATGCGATAGACGACGCCGGGAGCCACGCCGCCCACCGTGCGCCCCAGGACCGGGGCCGCACCGGACGGGGCCGCACCGGACGGGGGCGGGAGCTTCGCCTGCTCCTTGCCTTCGGCCTGGGCGACCTTGGGCCGCGTCACGACGACGAGGATGACCGCGCCGATAGCGACGACGGGGAGGACTTCGTACAGGAAACGCTCACTGGCTCGGGGCACGGGGATCTCCTACCGCTTCTGACCGTAGACGCCGGACTTCCAGGCGGCTGACTGGTCCGTCAGATAGCCCTGGGCGTCCCCGTAGGGGGTGTTGGCGTCCACCACGAACGTCGATTCGTCCGTGCGGTACTCGGGTGCCAACGGGTCCGTGTCCCACTGACCCACGAACGTCGCCACGATGGTCACTTCGATCTCGTCGGTTTCCGCGTTCTTCGACGGCGTGGCGTTGGTGACCCGGTACACGGATGCCTCGGCGTCGTCGGGGTCCACGATCAGGGAGCCGGGGCGCAACATGCCTGCGCGTGTTTCTGGCCTCGGCACGCGACCATCCGGGCCGTTGATCATCACGGTCCGCTTCTTGCGTGCGCCGCCCTGCGCGACCCGTGCGTCTGCGGCAGCACCGATGCGCTCCTCAGTCTCTTGGGCCGTCAGTGCGGCGGCGCTCTCGTAGAGCGGGCTCGGGTGCTCCGGGGTGCCCCACCAGTCCTCGCGCGGCTTCCGGGTGGAGCCGGTGAACCACGTCTGGAACACTTCCAGAATCTCACGCGCGGTGACCTCGCCCGCTCTGGACGAAGTGTTCTTGACCGCCTGACTCTGACGGGCCAGGGCCAAAAACTCCTTGTAGCCAGCACGGCCGGGGAGGATCAGGTGGTTGTTCACAGCACCGGCCAGCGCCACGTTGTCCCCGGCCTCGTCACGGGCGACCTTCGCGGCCTCCTCCGTCACCTTCCCGGCGTCCAGCGCGGCCTCTGCTGCCGCCTTGTCCGCAACCGCCTGGACCCCATCGGCCTCTGCCGTCACACGGGCCAGGGTCGCCTTGTCCAGCCGCGCGTTGGCCGCGTCACTGGCCTTGTCGAGCCGCTTGTTGGCCTTGTCCACCTTCGCCTGCGCGGCGGCTTCGGCCTTGTCCAGCTTCGCCTGGGCCTTGACGACGGCGGCTTCGTCCACGGTGGCCTTCGTCACCAACTCGGCCGGAACCTCCACGCCGGGGACGCTTTCCAGCGTCTTCACGGCGCGGCGGGAATCCTCGGCCTCCTGCTCGGCCTCGGTCAGCCCCGCACGTTCGGCGGCGACCTCCGTGGGGATCGCCGCGATTGCGTCCGCCACGGCCTGCCGGAGCGGAGCCGTGTCGGCTTCCAGCGCCACCTGCGCGGCTTCCACCGCCGCCGTGTGCCGGATGACTGCGGCCTCGGCCTTGTCGATTGCGTTCTTGGCGGCAGTCAGGGACTTGCCCGCTTCCACCCGCGCTGTCTTCTGTACGTCGTACTCGGCCTCGGCAGCGGCCAGGGCCGTCGTGGCTTCCGCGACGGTCGGGGGTTCGTTCCCGAGCGCCCGCATCCCGGCGATCTGAAGGGGGAACCGCACAAGGCGATTCGTCATCGACTTCTGCCGCGCGAAGCGACTGCCCTTGATCACGTTCAACCGCCCGTCCTCGGAGAACGGGAAGTAGGTGGCGTCCACGCCGACGTGTTTCCGGTCGAGGAGCCCGACGATGTGCCGCAGCACGTCGATGTGCAGCGAGTCGCCGTGAGCCTCGATCCAATCGCTGCTCGCGTACCCCAGGCGACCGGGCTGGAACCCCCCGTGACGATCATGGAGGGCGGTGAGGTTGTCGGGGATCGTCATGCCAACGCGCGCCGCCCAAGCGGTGACCTCTGAGTACGTCGCGGGGATCACGGCGCACGCGGCCCCGTGGATCTCGTTCTCGCCGGACGTGCCCCGGCTCGGGAACCACTGTTGCAGCCTCCACTCGTTGACCCGGCCGTTGAAGGCGTTGAAGGGCTCCGTCGTCCACTTCGGCGCGTTGCGGGGTGACGGGGTGCCGTAGTCGGAGGGGCCGCTGTCGAACCCCGACCAGAAATCGAGGACGCCGACGAAAGTGCCTCCGCTGGTTCCCTTCAGCGGGTCCATTTCGTTCACGCGGCCGACCCAATAGATCGGGACGAAGTACGCGGGGCGGTGCGCGTCGTTCTCGCGCTCGGGATCTCGGACGGCGTACTTCCGCCCCTCGACGCTCTCCGTGTAGGCGTACTGCACGACGGCCGTGTACTTGCGGGGCTCGCGGTTGTAGCTCGTCAGGTAATCATTTCGGTAGGGGATCGACTCCCCGGCCAGGAGCAGATCGATCTCCTCCTTGTAGAGCCACGCGCCGTAGAGCGCGTCCTCCACCAACGGCACCTGGGGGCTCTCCATGCGCGGCTCCCCCTCACGGGGAAAAATGTTCGGTCGCGCGACGGAGCCCTGCGCGTTGTTCAACGTGCGGGCGCAGACGGTGAAGTAGGAGGGGGCGTACTGGTAGCCGTAGATGCCCGCGCCTCCGAGATCCTTCCCGCCCATCGTTTCGGCTTCATTCAGCGTGGACCGCAGGAGCGCCGTGGACTGGTCGATGACGGCCTTGTAGCCGACCGGATCGACGGTCTGGTAGGCCAGCCGCCGTCGCCACCCGGCCGCTGCGAGGAGCTTGCCCTTGACCCCGTTGAAGTCGCGGTTCCGGCGTTCGTTCTCGATTGCCCGTAGCTTCCGCTTGACGATCTCGCTCAGGCGTTCCTTGTCGTCGGGGTGGCAGGACTTCACGGCGAGCAGGAGCAGATCCTTCTCGTCGTCGCTCATGGGGTAGTCGCCGCGCTGCGTGTCGAGCGCGGAGTCGAGCCAGGACCGCTTCCGTTCGATGGACTGGATTCGGTAGTAGTCCACCGTGTTCTGAGTCAGGAAGACGAAAATGTCCACCCGCTTGTAGAGGTTGCCCTGGCGCACCGCTCGGCCGTTGCGCTGAATGAACGCGCTTGGAGTCCAAGGCGTGTCTGCGTGAATGATGCGGCATGTGCGCTGTTGGAGGTCGATCCCTTCGTAGGCAACCTCGTTGGCAATCACCACGTCGTACTTCGGGGCGCGGATCGCCTCGTACTCGTCGCGGACGACGGCGTTCCCCTTGTCGTCCAGCAGCGGGTTCCCCTGGTCATCGGTGATCGGGACTTCTTCCCCGATGTACTCACCGTTGAATTGCTGCGCCAGGGTTTCGCGGACGGTCGCCGGAGCAGTCTCCGCGTTCATCACGCAGATCCGCTCGGCCGTTTCCGCCCACCGCTGGCGGTACACCACCACCGGGTTCGCCGTCAGGTAGGTCGGCCGCGACGGGGCCTTTCTGGTCCCGCTCACGACGCCCCAAAACGCCGGGACGCTCACGTCGGGCTCACCACGCGCGTTCTTGTACCGACCCTCGGTATCCGCGAGGGACGCGGTGGGGTTCTCGTACCCGTCGTAGACCTTGCCGAGCGTGTAGCGCACCACCCGCGAGGTTGTGTCCAGGGTCGGGTCGTTGCCTCCGGGTCGCCCCGCAAGGTTATCCGTGTCGTCCGTGTGGACGTTCGCGGCGGGGAACGCCCGGAGCAGGATGGTCCGCACCGTGAAGTAGGGGTTCCACGCCGCGAAGTAGTAGTTGATCAGGTTCAACAGGTACTTCACCTTCGGGTTTTCCCCGGCGTCGGCGCACGCCTTCGCGTAGGCCGCGACCTCGGCGTCCAGGGCGTAGGCGGTCGCCTGGAAGCGGCAGAGCGTCACCGTGAGCCACGCCTGGAAGAACAGGTTGTCCACGAAGATCAGGTTGCCGCAGGTGACCTCGCCCATCGACGGGTTGCGCTCGTCAGAGAGCGCCTGGGACGTAACGCGATCCGCGATCCCGAGGGTCCGGCTGCTGAAGGGGTTGACCGTCACCCCCGCGTTCAACACGGGAATGTCCACGTCCACGGAACCGACGTGCTTGCCTTCGGCCATTTGCACGCGGCGCTGCGCCGTGAGCATCTTGCCGTCCAGCACGCCGATCCTGCGCCGCTTGGCGCTTCGGCTCTTGCGCTTCGGCGGCTTGTACCCCGTCCACACCTTCGCGGGCAGGAACGGCTTGATCGCGTCCTTGCCGAAGTAGGCCCCGTTGGTGCCGTCCTTGTGTACGAAGTCGATGTTCCAGAGCTTCCGCGCGAGCGTGCTCCGCTGCGAGTCCTTCAACTGGTCGTTGAAGATCGCGTCGGCCAGGGTCAGATCCTCCCCGTTGGTGGGGTGGATCATCGTGGCCGGGTCACCCTTGACGGGCCGTTCATCGAGGACGGAGGGCTCGTCTTCCCAATCTTCCTCGGTCATGCCCGCCTTCATGTTGATCGCCCGGTTGTAGCGCAGACGGGCACGGGCGTCGGTCAGTTGCGTGTACTCGTCGTTCTCGACCGGGACGGAGCCATTCAGCCCCTTCTTTCCGCCCTTGCGGGGGGCATCGTCATCGTCATCGTCGGCGTCCAGGGGGCCGCTGTCATCCTCGTCGGGATCGGCGGGGAGTGAACCGGACATTGACTGCGCGTTCACGACGGACTGGAAGGCGTCGAGCATCGGATCGAGAGACAGCGCGAGCCCGTAGGTGTACCGCTCGGTGACGGCCGGGGACGGCGTGGCTTCGATCTCCTCACCCTCCTCGGCCTCGGAGTCGTCCTCCTCGATCTCGATCTCGGCCCCGCCCTTTGTCTCCACGATCTCCAACTCGGGGTGCAGGGCCACCCGGCTCAGTCGTGAGAAGATTGTGTCGCGGGTGATCTCCATGTTCGTGCCGCCGACCTTCACGCGCTCCAACTTCGTGTCGTAGAGGTACATGCGCGAGAGCGCACGCTGGTACGACTCGTAGAGCGCACGCTGAATGTCGTCCATGTTGACGAGCGGCTTCGCGGGGATCGGCGCGAGCGGCACCTTCGCGTTGACGTAGACGGCCCAATCCTCGCCCTTGCGACTCTCCTCGTCGCGGGCTTCCACGGGGACGGGCGGGTAGACGTTGACGTACCCGGTGTTCGACACGGCGTTCCAGCCGTAGTCCCGCGTTGCGCGGAGAACGGTGTCACCGGGCTGGCCGATGCCGTAGTCCGCCGAACCCTCGCCGGTACGGATGCGGAAGCGCGGATCGGTCAGGCCCTCGTGCAGCGCGAGGGTCGGGTTGAAGCCGGGGATCTCGATCTTGGTAACGTGCGGGAGCTTCCCGGTCACGGGGTCGATCTCGGCGGCGTCGAAGAAGCACGGCCCCTGGTAGCCCTGGCGCTTGTCCAGGCCACCCTCGGCGTGGTGCTTGTGGCCGTTGACCAGCCACGTCACCGTCTTGCCTCGCAGCGCGGGCACGTCCGCCACCGTCTTGCGGTCGGCGTAGCGCCGGAAGACCTCGCCAAACTCGCGGGTGAGGTTGATGAACGCGGAGGCGGCGGGGGCACGACGGGCCTCGCCCTTCGCGTTGATCACCACGCGGTCCTCGATCCGCACGAACCGGCTGATGAATTGCTCCGGCGTGGCGATGAAGAATTGCGAGAACAGGTTGGCGTCACCGCCCAGGCCGGGAGCGCCGATGTACTGGATGGTGTTGTAGAAGTCCAAGGGGGACTGCTTCGCCGGGGTCGCCGTGAGGAGCATGACCCGCCCCCCGCGCGCCTTCACCGCCGACGTGAAGTAGTCCATGACCCACGCCTTCGTAGACGTGGTTCCGCCGCCCAGGTACTCGACCTTGCCGCCTCGGCTCATGGGCGTGAACAGCCCCTTGTAGCCGTGGGCTTCGTCAATGACGAGGCAGTCCACACCCAGGCTTCGGACGCCCGCCTCGATCTGCTCGCGCGTGGCGTCCCACAGGATCGAAGGCGGCACCTTGGGGTTCGGCTGCGCGTAGTAGAGCGCCGGGATCTTCGCCCGCAACTCGGACAGCGTTCGCAGGCGACGGCGACTGCCGCGCCCCTCGACTTCCAGATAGACGGTCTTGGCGTCCCGCCCCGAGCCCGACTTTTCCGGCTTGTCGGCATCGGGAGCGAGCGTCCGCGCCCACTTCTGCGCCAGCGCCCGCTTGCTCTTGGTCTTGATTGCGGTCATGGACGGGACCACGCGGACCCCGGCGCTGCCGAGGCCGACCGTGACGGCCGCTCCGGGGTTGGCGTTGATGTACGCCGCCATTGCTTCGGCCGCGTCCTTCGCAGGCAACTTCGCGGGGAGCCCCGTGTCGGGCCAGCCGCCTTCGTTCACCATGAGGCCCGTCGCCGGATCGTAGGTCGGGGCGAGGTTGATCGCCTTCAACACCAACCGCCCGGTGTAGTAGCACGCCTGCGCGTACTGCCCCTTGCTCTTGGGGATCGTGACCCCATCCGGGTAGTAGTCCTTCCCCGGAATCACGCCCACGGCCGGGTAGACCAGGGGGAGGGTGTCGCCCGCCTCGACCGCCGTGCCCTTCGCCAACGGGATCGCCACTCCGGCCGCGTCGAGCGCCGTGATCAGAGTCTCGGACAACTCGACGGCGAACGGCGCACGCCCCGACTCCTCCTCGGGCACGTCGTCAGGCTCAATCGTCCACGATGCGGGGTCACCGGAAAATGCGTTGTCCGGCTCCTCCTCCATCGGAGGCAGCAGCAGCTTGCGGAACGCCACCAGGGCGGGCGTCCACCGCTGGCTGCGGGGAAGCTGAAGCTGCTCGGCAAAGAACGCGCGAGCGGTCTGCCGCCAAAACTCCGCGTCCCACTTCCCGGCGTAGTCGATCAGGGCCGTTGCGATGTACGCCTGCACGGCGTCGATGTACGGGAACACGTCCTGCATCGGGTTCGGGCACCACGGCCACAGCGGCGGGGTATCCGTTCCGGGGAGCGGGGGAACGTCGTCGTCCAGGGTGGCCCGGAGAAACCTCGCCTTGCTCACGTCGTCCTCGGCGTGGGTGTACGACAACGCCACCACCACGTTCTTGCGGAGCGCCGTCCCCGGCGCGGTCTGCGCCTTGCTGAACGCCTTGCGGTAGAGCGTGTAGCGCGAGCCGGACGCACGGAGCAGGTGACCCACCACCGCGTCCTCGTTGACTCCGATGTTCTTGAAGTCGTACTCGTCGGTGAGCATCACGTCGTAGTAGCCGTTGCAGAAGTCGGCCATTTTCTGCGTCAGGGTGTCCGGCGAGTCCTTGCACCACGACAGCGCAATCGGGTTGCGCGCCAACGCCGCCACCTTGGGCGTGAGCGCGGCGGTCACCTGCGACGGCAGGTAGGCCGAGGGCGAGCCCCCGCGCACCAGCCAGCCGAACGCGGCCTTGGTAGCAGCCGCGTGCGCGTCGGACGCCCCGCCCGCAATCGCAGTCGCATCGACCGAGTAGCCGCCGACCGCCAGGAACGCGGCCTGGAACGCGGCCGTCGTAGTCGTCAGATCCTTGCGCCGCTTCGCAGAGAGATCGCCCACAGCCTGCGGGGGCCGGAGCGTCAGGCCGAGGACCGCGATGTTCCAATCGGGGTACGTTTCACGCAGATCCTTCCACCACTTCAGCTTGATCGACTTCGGGACCACGAACATCGGGCGGCGAATGTGCCCCCGCTGCTTCGCCCACCCCACCGCTGCCATTGCGGTGTGCGTCTTGCCAACGCCAACGTCGAACGCGAGGAGTCCGCCCTGCTTGTCGTCCAGGCGGAACGCGGCCGTGCTCTGGAAGTCATACAGCCGCTTCGGGGTCGTCCCCGGTGCCGAGAGGACGGCCGGGGGCTCGGCCTCTCCTTCAACCGCGTCCCGGCCCCACCGAACAACGTGGTCGGACAGGGCGGGCGGCATGGGGTCGCCCTCACGGTCCACACGCTCGGGATCGGGAAGCTGCTTCCAGGGATCGTAGAGATCCGGGTGGTACTGCGAGGCGTCGAAGTACCCCGACCAGACCGCGTTGTAGTTGTCCTCGACGGCCGCGCGGAAGGTCGCCCGCTTGTCCGGCGTGTCCGTGGCCGTGGGCTTGGCGAGGTAGGCCAGAAAGTCCTTCACGAACAGGGACGAAAACTCCTCGATCCTCCGCTGCTTCAGCCGACCCTTCAACTCCCTGGCGACTCGCACCACCTGACCGCCGACACCGCCCGTGAGGGGGTCGGGAACCCCCACATCGATCTCGGCCTTCCACAGCCGCGTGCCGATCTGCTGGCTGATGATGCTGTTGTCCTCCGGGTCACGTTCCAGCACCACGTCACCCTTGGAGGCGCAGATGCGGGTCAGGAGGCCGAGGCTGAAGCGGTAGTTGCCGTGGCCGAAAAACTCGTCCGCAGCGGTGGAATTGCGCGGGATCAAACCGGGGTTCCGCTGCACGGTGGTCTGTTCCATCGTGGTCGTTACCGCGCCGGTCACGGGATCGATGGTCTTGACTTCGACCTCGACCTCCGTGCCCGTGTACTCCTTTGTCGCCGCCTCGGCGGCTTCAATCGCGTTGGCCGGGGGCTCCATGTTGCTGAAGTACCCATCGGCGTTCCGCCAGGGCTCGTCGTACAGCGCCCCGATGATCCGCGCACGCACGGCATCTACGGCGGCGTAGTGCGCCGCCATGATCGGGACGGTTCGCGGCGCGCTTGGGAGGGACGGCTCACCGGCCGAGCGTCCCGTCATAAGCCGGTAGAGCACCTTCCGGTTGAAGAACGGCCGGGTGATTCCCCGAGGGACGGTGCTGTAGTCGTTGTTGATGTAGGCCAGGAACAGCATCGAGATCGGGGAGACACCGATTTCAACGGCGGGGGCCGTCTGGATCGGGGTCTTGTAGCCGAAGGACGGCAGCTTCAGCTTGCCCTTCTTGTCCACCTTGCCGCGTCCGCCGCCCGCGCGCCGGAACAGGTCGTTCGGGATGATCCGGGGCACGCGGATCATCGCGCCTTCGATGCTGTCACCCGCGAGCAGCGTGTGGATCGGGTTCTGGTAGTCACCCTCGCACCGGAACCGTTCGTCCCTGGTGGCCCAGGCCCCCTCCTCGTCGGCGGTCAGATTGCAGGGGCCGTTGTGCGCGATCAGTCGGTCCTTGAACCGGGCCTCTGTCTCGGTGGGGAGCTTGTAGAGGTCGCGGATCGCCGCGTAGTCCTCACCGGGCTCGACTTCGTGGTTGTACCAGTCGAAGGTCCGGTAGGCGAAGATCCCACTCAGGTTCCCCGACTCGTCGGACAGCCGCACGACTTCCAGCCGCCAGGGTGTGAAGCCCCGAACCTGCGTGAGGTCGGTCAGGCGCGTCCACTGAGCGCCGCCCCGGTAGTCGTTGTTGCCCTGGCCGTACTTGTACTGCACCCGATCCGACCAGACCTGACCGCCCTCGATGCGGCGCTCCGTGGGATCGTAGGCTCCGAGCGGGTAGTCGAGCCGCGACTGATCCGGGTAGCTGGTGACGAATTGTTCCGGGTCGAAGCGTCCCGGCTCCCGGTTGCTGTAGTCATACCGCGACGGCGGGGCCAAGTGCGCCGGGTAGAACCAGGGCGTATCTCCGGGGGACTCACCGCCAAGGGACACATCGGGGGACCGACTCCGACCCTGGCGGTGGCCGGAGAAGGCTCCGTGGACGGTCGAGTCGGGGTGACGGTAGAGCCGGTTCCACACCGGCCAGGGAAACTGGCAGCGGTTGGAGACATAGGCCGAGAGCACCGCGAGGGGCACCCACGGGTCACGCGGAGTCAACTCAGCCGCGAGATCGCTCCATTCGGTGCCGACGTTCTTCAGCAACGACTTCATCGCGGAAAGCTGCTGTGTCGCCGCCGCGATCTTCCGCACGCGCAGGTGGGCGGGATCGATGGTCGCTTCCAGCGCCGCCGCCTCGGCGGGGGTCGCCGCCTCGTCGCGCGCAGCGAGCGTGCTCGCCACCTTGCGGTCGTAGGCCCCGTAGTGCTTGGTCAGGGAGGCGTGGTGCCGGAACAGGTTGCCGGACTTCGTGAAGGTCGCAGCGGGCGTCAGCGTGTCGAGGTTGTCCCCGGTCACGCACCACGTCGCCGGAATGTCCGACTGTCCGAACAGCGCCGTCAGGGTGTCGTCGTCGGCGTAGCCGCCCGCCCCCATGATCGCCAGGAAGTCGGCCAGGGACAGCGCGCGGTTGTTGGCTTCGTACAGCCACATGGCCGCTGCCAGGACGCCGCCCTGCCAGTTGGTGTTCCACGTTCGCAGGACTGCGGGCGCTTCGGTCCACGTCTGCGCCGGAGGGTAGATGCCGCCCGACCCGGTGGTCGGCTCGTAGCCCTGAGACAAGAACAGGTGCAACGCCTTGTCCTTCCCCGGCACCACGCGCTTCCGCAGGCTGTGGATCTCCTTGGAACCGTTCGCGGCCTGCCAGCCGTACAACGAACCCTGCAACTCGTTCCAGAGGTAACGGGCGCGCGTGATCGACTCGGGGGTGTTCGTGCGGATCGCTCGGAGGTACGCGGCGATGCGCCGCCCGATAGCCCGCGCGTAGCCGTACTTGTCGAAGTTGCGTTCTGCCTGCTGAAGCCGCTGAAGCAGGGTGGTGGTCTGCTTCGCAGCCTTCCCCTGCTCCTGGGCTTCCACCCGCTCGGCCTGGGACGCGGCGGACTTCGCCCGACGCAGGTACTTCTCGCCCGCGCGAAGCCGCATGATCCCGGTCACCAGATCCGCGTGGGTCAACGTGGCGGCGGTGGCGTTGAGGAGGCCCCCCAGGAGCGCCTGAAGCGCCGGAGGCTGGACGTGGGGCAGGAACGGCTGGTAGGGGCGCAGCGCGGCCTGCAACTGATCGAAGCGCCGGATTCGCTGGTCCTTGCAGTAGGCGTTCAACCCCTTGTCGGCCAAGAGCGCGGCCCGGAAGTCCGCGATGTACTGGTCCCGCTGCGCCAGGGGGAGCGCGGAAAACTGCGGGGGCGCGGTCGAAACGTCCGCGAGGTAGCTGTCCACCACCTTCTTTGCCTCCTGGGCGAGCCAGGGATCTCGGAAGGACGCTGTTGTCGCGGGGGTGGTGCTCATGCGTGAACCTCGGGGACGGGCTTGGCCGTCTTGCGCTTCTTCTTTTTCTTCGCACCGTCTTCGGTCCCCATGAGGGTGCCCGCAGAGATCGTCTTGCGAAGCTCGTCTTTCGTGGACTTGACCATATCGGCCAGCATCCCCTGGAACCAGTCCTCGTCCAGCGTGCCCTCGACCGCCTCGACCGCCTCGACCTCCTCGACGGACAACTCCGGCGTGGCGAACCAGCCTTCGTCCTCGGCCTTGTCCATCACGGCTTCGGACACCGACCCGCCCCGGATGAAGTCGGCCAGGGGGAGCGCCCCGGTGATCTCCATCGACAGGCCCGTGATCTCGCTCGCGTAGGTGAAGCGGTAGGCGACGGTGCCTGCTTCCGTGTGGTTGACCGAGCCCGTGACGGTCGCGTCACCTGCGGCCGAGCCGTCCTCCACGAACCGGGCGGTCGCCTCGGTATCCGTGATCCCGACGCCGACGTTGGTGAACACGGTCTGAAGGGCCACACCCAGGTCATCGGCCCAGGTGTCGAGATTGGCGATCAAGCCCTGCTCGATCATCCGAAGGGTGACGCCACCCTCCTCACCTTCGACCCCGATGATCGTGCTGACGCACACGCTCGTCGCGCAGTCTGCGATGCGCTGCCGCTCCAACTCGGCCAGGAACCCGGTCACCTGGGGCGGAATCGTCTGGACGGCGGCGAAGTCGCGGTCGTCCGAAACGAGGTAGCGGTCGGCGTCAATGTCGTGCCGGAGGTAGACCGTGCCGAAGTCGTTGGTCACGGTGTCCTCGTCGCGCCCCGCCGAGAGGAGCAACGTCCCCCCGCCGTACAGGAGTGCGCCGTAGGCTTCCGAGTCGATGGACACGCTGTAGCCGTCGTCCACGTCCTCGATGAAGTAGAGCCCTTCGGCCGGTTCGCCGCTCGGGGGGCGTCCTTCGCTCGACAGCGGCTCGGGCGGGCGACCCGCCGCCCCGCCGTGCTGCATGAGGTACTGGTCCGCAGACAGCGTGCGCCCACCTGCGCGCGTGTAGGCCGTCACCTGATCGTTCACCCGGTTCGTGGGGATAGCGACCCGCCGCCACTGGTCCGTACCCGGAGGCTGATTCGTGTCGGGGGCACCGGAGAGGTCGTGGGTCTGGTCCGTGAGCACGCCGTCGCTGAAGTCGGCGCTCGCCGGGGCCTGCGTCCGGTAGATCGAGAACACGGCACTCGGGGCGCTGACGAGATCCCGAATGTACGACTGCACGGCCGCGTGAAACTCGCTGCTGTTCCACCAGCCGGAGAACGCCGCCATGACCATGCGCTTCGCCTCGGCCTCGTTGCCTCCGGCCGTTTCGATGTACGTCTTCAGATCGGAGAGGGTCGGCACAACCGCCGCCACGGTGGGCGTGGGCTCGGGCGGTGCGGGCTCGGTTCCGGGGTCCGTGGGCTGCGGGGTGGGCTGCGGCGGCACGTCCTCGCGCTCGATCCGCTCCGACTCGGCCTGGATCGCAGCCGGTGACGGCGGCAGATCCACGATGCCTGCGGGGAGGTCCGCAACGTCGGTGTCGGTGAGATCGGTCGGCAGCGCGAAGTAGGGGGCCGGGAGCCCGCTGACGCGAACCGCCGTGAGAAGCTGCGCGACCATGAGATCCACGGCCTTGCGGACGTTCAACCGGGCCGTCTTGTCGTCACGGGCGATGTAGGCGTGCAGGGCCGCGCGAAGCGGCACCTTCGGGGCTTCCAGATCCACGGCCGCGCCGCAGTCGGTCGTGATCTGCTCGACCACGCGGCGCAAGTCGGTCGCCGCCTTGATCGTGGTCGCCGGGAGCGCCGTGGCGAAGTCCTGCGCGAGCTTGCGCTGTTCGGGGGCACCGAGCCCGTCGTCCTTGGCCGCTTTCACCAGCGCCGCCGAAGCTGCGGCGGTGTCCTTGTACGCCGGGTCCAGCACGAAGCTCTGCGCGTTCGCCAGCTTCAAGAGCCCCTGCGCCACGCGGGGACCGCCCTGGACGTTGGCGTAGTGCGCCGCCGCTTCCAGCCGGACCACCGCACCGAGGTTGACGGATTCCGCCAGGGTCGTGAGCCCTCCGGCCGCGTCGTTGATCCGTTCGGGGAGGTCGGCGGGGAACCTTGCGCGCGTGCGCGTGATCTCCTCCCTGACCCGCTCCGTGAACAGGCCGGTCTGTCCGGCTCCGCAGGATTCCGCGATGGAAATGGCGTTGGTCACGGCGATCCGCAGGTGCGGGTCGGCGTCCTGCAACTCCTCCTCGACGTTCCGGGGGTCGCCGTAGTCGTCCTCGTCCTCGTAGTGGGCGTGGTCGCCGTCGCCGCCCGTGGGCGAGAAGTCACCGGCCAGGAGCGCGGCGCGCAGTCGGCTCTCGGCGGCACCGAGCATGGCGCGAGCGTGATCCCGCTCCTCGCCCGTGCAACGCGCGTCGGCCAGGGCCTCGTTCGCAGCCGCCAGGGCCGTCATTGTCAGGGGGGCGGTGGACAGCCGGTTTCGGGCCTTGACGGCGCGGTACACCACCAAGGCGTTCTCGTAGAAGCCGCGCCCAAGGGGGCGAATCCGGGCGGCGTCCGCAACGAGCTTGCTCGCTTCGTCAAGCGCGTGCTGGCGCTCAGAGCCGGGGAGGTCCGCAACGTCGGTCCACTCGTCAGCTTCCGCCACCAAGTCACCGGCCGAGTCTGCCACCGAGTCGGTGACCCCCTCCTGCACGATGATCCGAAGCTCGTCCTCCGTGTCGTAGTAGTCGTCGCCCAGGCGTTCGATGATCTCGTCGGCCTGATCGGCGCTGTAGCTCAACTCCTCCTGCTTCAGCGCGTGCGACACACCCCGAAGGAACGCGAGCGCCGTGCCTTCGTTGGCAGCGGGGACGATCTTGCCGGGGGTGACCGGGGGCGCGGGCGGTGCGACGGTCCCGATGCGGCGAAGCTCGCCGCTCGGAGAGATCGACACCTGCTCCGGGCCGAGGTTGTCCGTGTAGATGGTGATCAGGGCCGGACGGGTCGCCCGTCGCAACGTGGCCTGCTCGGAGGGGTCTGCGAGGTTCCACCCGGCCGCTCGCAGGCGATCCGTGGCCTTGACGACTGCCGCCTTGAACGCCGCAGCCCGAGGCTCCAACGCGGCGACCCGCACGGCTACAGCGGCCGGGTCGGGACGCAGCGCCGTGAGCGCCTCGTTGGTCATGGCCGCAACCAGCTTCCCGATCACGTCCTGGGACTTCACGGGGAGCAGGGTAAACAGTGGCGACTTCCGCAGTTTCCGAAGGAAACCGACCGCGCTCACCAACCGTCTGAAGTCGCCCTGTGGGCCGTCTGCCATTGGAACACTCCTACCCCGCACGCGGGCGCGTCAAGCCTACACCGACTCCCCGGTTCCAGGCAGGAGACTCCGCGTGCCAGGGAGAGAGAGCCCCGGCCCTCTACAGGCCGAACACCGCTTCCAGATCGTCGTCGTCACCACCGAGCAGGAGATCGTCCATCCCCAACGCCGCACCGGGGTCTTCCATGAGGAGATCCAACTCGGCGTCGGTGGGCGCGGACGTGGCGGGGCCGGACACCTGCGGCTTCACCTTGCGCTTGCGCTTCTTGGGCGCGGCGGACTTGCCCTCGGCCTTGGCATCGGCCTTGGCCTTGATCGCGGCCCTGGCCTTCGCCACCCGCTTCTTGTCGTTCACGCCGAGCGTGATCCCCGCGTTGGCGAGCACGCCGTTGGCGTTGAGCGCGTCGGCCATGCGGATCATGGACTTGTCGGTCCACGTCGTCTTGCCCGCGTCGTTCTTGTTGTAGCCAATGTCCTTGAACGCGGCCTTGAACGCGGCCTTGCCGCCCGACAGGGAGAGGACGCCCTCGGGGCCTTCCGAGGTCCGCTTGTACTGGTTGATCGTCCGCTCGCTGATTGAGGACTTGGTGGGAATCAGGACGGTCAGGAGTGCGCCGCCGTGGCGCGGGTCGTAGGTGCCCTTCTTGTTCGGGCCGACCGACTTGATGAAGATCGGCTTGCCCTTCAACCCGCCCGCGTTGTCGTTCAACGTGGCGAACCGATTGGCGAGCTTCTTCTGGCGGGCGACGGGCTCCGACCGGACGTGGGTGGTGGCGCTGCGTCCGGTCGCCTTCTTCGCGGCGCGGGTCGAGGTCTTCGGCACGCGGATCGTCTTGCCCTTGATGCGGAAGGTGAGCAGGTAGCCCTCGTCGTCGCGCTTCACGGACAGGACGGTTCCGGCGCTGCCTTCGTTCTCGCCCTCGGTGATCTTGCGGTAGGTGGACTTCAGCGCCGCGATGCTAGCGGGGACGGGCCGCGCTGCCGGTCCCTTGTCGCGCTTCACCTGGGCGGCGATGCGCTTCTCGGCGGGGGTCATCTTCGCCAGCTTCCTTCGCGCGGCCCGGTACGCCTTGGCCTCACCACCCGTCAGGGGAGCGGTGCGCGCGGACGACTTGCCCTTCTTGGCGGCGCGGGCGGCGGACTGCCTGTTCGACTTGGCCTGCTGCGCCGAGGAGAGCGCGGCGGGCCGGTGCGTGTCACGGATGGAGCACGCCTGCGCGACGAGCCCGAACAGGTCGCGGATCGCGGCGTTGAACGCGGACTTCATCGTGCCCTTCGTCTTGCCCGTGAGGGACTTCGACTTGATCCCGCCCTTGTTGCGGACGGCCTTGCTGCTCCCGCCCGTGAACCAGCGGGTCGAGGCGAGATCCTTGACGTGGATCGCGTAGTCCCACCCCTTGCCGGGGACCGACACCAGCGCGAGGGACGTGTACGCCGCCACGTCGCGGGTCAGGACGACGCGGGGACCGGCCGGGTGGCACTCGATGTACCCCTTCCACCGACCCCGGAGGACCGACTGCGCGGCCGTGCCGCTGCCGACCGGACGGGTCGTGCCGAGCTTCTGCAACCCGTTGATCGCGTTCTGCGCCGCCTGCGCGCTGACCACCTTCAGCTTGTCGAGCACGGACAGGTTGGGCGGGTTGTCCTTCGACCCCGACTTCCAGGCGTGGAACACCTTGCCTTCGGGACCGGGAACCTCGTGGATCATCAGGCCCTTGGCCCGCTGCGGGGCAGCGACGTAGGCGTAGTAGCCGTCGCCGCCGTTGCAGTCTTTCCCGTAGCCGGAGAGCGCCAGCGGAAGATTCTCGGTTGCCCCGAGAACGGTCAGACGGATGGTACGGTTCTCCGTCTTGCGGTAGTCGGTCTTGCTCGCGGCCATTGTGATCTCCTGGGAGTGATCCCGTTTCGGGCGAGATTATACGCGGATCTGCGCCTTGTCGTAGTAGTTGGTGTCGTCCACCACGGACAACGCGACGATTCTTGCTTCTGTATCGGCCGCACGCGCGGCTGTCTCGGCCTGCTTCCACTGAGCCGCCGCGAGTTGGAGTCCTGCGAGCCCAAGTGCGGCGATGCCGATGATAACAACGACGAGCGGTGTGGTGCCGAAGTCATCTTCCATGTACTCGGAGAGCGCCGCACCGAGGGAAACGCCGTCAGCCGTCGTCCCTTCGTAGGTACCCACAAGGAACCCGGTGAGTCCGTCCACGTTGACAATCGCGGATTCCATCCCGTTCGGGAGGACCGGGTTCCGCGTCCTCGCATCCACCGGGAAGGCGTTGCCGTAGACCGTCGCAGCGAGGCGCGCGTAGACGGCGGACAGGCGAACGAACGTGTCCGTCACCGCCCCTCGCGCCCGCATCGAATCGAGCAGTACGCGGAGATCCGCCAGGGCGTGCAGCGTGCGGCGGGCGTCCGCGATGGTTGCCTCACGCGCGGGCGCGTCGTCCTTGTACCAGCGCGTGATCACGGCGTTGGACGAGGCGGACTCGACCAGGGCGGCGAGGCTGTCAGTGACGGGCTTGATCTCGGCGGGAAGGTGCTGGTAGCCGGAGATCGGATCGTCGCACCGGGCTTCCAACACGGATCGCCAGTAGGACGGCGGCTCCCGTGTCGGGAACAGGTCGGTCCCCGCGATCAGGTCAACCTCTCCGAAGCCCACGATTCTGCTCGCTGGACGCACGAAGCCCTGCATCGGCCCCGAAACTCGGGGACACGGCGCGGGTGTCGGGCGGCTGGCAAGTCGGGTCGTCACAGATTCTCTCGCCAGTCTGCCGGAGATTCGTCACCGGAGAGCGCCAAGTTGGCGGCGATCTGCATCGCGCGGCCTACTTTCTCGGGGCCAGCCGTCCGCAGGGTTTCCACGTCGGCCTCGGTGATCAGGTAGACGCCCGTGCCTTCCAGGGGCACAACTACGGCGCGGCCTCCCAGGTGCGATTCGATCACAACGCGCGAGGAGAGCGCGGCTCGGATCGGCTGCTGGTAGCCGCCGAGATCATCGGGCCGCGCCGCCTTCGTCACTGGACCCTTCGGCTTCGGCTTCGCTGCCGGGGCTGCGGCGGCGGGTCGCACCTGGGTCGCCAACTGCAACTGCAACTGCATCGTCTGAAGCTGCGCGGCCATTGACTGCTTCTCGGTGCGGAGCACGCGGACCTCGGCGGTCGAGTCCTCCTTCACGCGCTCGGCGTCCGCCTTGGCGACGGCCACGGAACCCTCGGCCCGCTTCACCCGCAGCTTCAGCTTCGCCATGCTCCGGGCGATCTTCGTGAGTTTGCGCTTCAGTGCCTTGCGCTCGCGCTCGTAGGTGTTCCGGTTCCAGTCCGACCGGGACTTCGGCGCGTTGATCTCCGCGCCGACGTGCCGGAACAGCTTGTTGACGACGGACAGGAACGTCCCACCCCCACCCCCACGCTGCCCCACGGCCACGGTCACGGGCTCACCGTTGACCATGCGGACGCCACGGCCACGCGCGGGCGTGCCGGAGAGTCGAGTGGGGTTGGGGCGGCGGGCGGTCATGGGCTACGCGCGGCCCTCCCCCTGGCGAACAGCGAGCCACGCAGCGTCGGACATACCCTTGGGCCGTCGAAGCTGCTTTCCGCTGCGCGTCGTCACGACTTTGTTCTTCCGGTCAGCGACGAGCACGCCGCCGACGACGGCGAGGCCGAGGAGAGACAGGAGGATCGCGGGCTTCTTCATTGGTTTGCCTTTTAAGCGTGCTCAAGCACGCAGTCGTTTGATAGCGACGGCTCCGAGGAGGACGACGCCCGCTCCGAGGAGGAGGCCCATGCCGGGAGAGGACTGCACGGTGTCCACCGAGGTCACCACCGCACGCTGCGCCGACTCGGCACTACGCTGGACCGACCGAGCACCACGCTGGACCTTGGCCTTCTTGGTCTTCAGCGTTGCCAGGAACGCGCGGGCGTCCTTGTTGAGCGCCCTGGCGTACCTCGCACCGCCCATCTTGGCGAAGGCGGCGTTCCAGGCCGTGAACGACACGCCCCGGTGAATGTTGGTGTAGATATTGAGCCGCAGGCCCATGTTGACCCCCTGCCCCGTCTTTTTCACCACGGCGTTCCGCAGGAGGCCGGACGCGGCTTCGTACCAGCGCAGCGAGAGCTTCTGGTAGGTCGCTGCCGCCGCGCCGCCCTGTGCTTCGGCCAGGGGCTTCGCGGCGTCGAGCGCACGCTTCGCGGCCTTGATGTTGGAGAGCATCGACTTGACGGCGGGGTGGTACTTCGCGGGGGCGAACACTACCTTGGGCGCTTCGGACTTCGCCTTGCGGGCGATGCGACGGAGTGCCTTCGTCTTCCACTTCTTGCTGTCCGCCCACTTCCCCGGCTTCGTGGAGATCCGCAGCTTCGGCAGGTTGGTCAGGTTGATCCCGGTCTTCTTGGTCGCCCAGGACCAGAGGGCGTCCTGGCCCTTGTCCTGCGACTTGTTCGGGTTGTTCACGGCGGCGGAACCCTCACGCAAGACAGTCGTGAAGGTTGACTTGGCCTGCTCCGGGTCGCCACCCTTCCGACCGAAGTCGCCTTCGTAGGCCCCGCCGTCGTCATGCTGATAGTTGTCGTAGCTCATGGACTAATCCTCGTAATACGTCGCCTTGGCGACCACCTTGGCGACGGCCCACCCCTTGTAGAGAAACGGTACGGGGCCGATGGGCGTGGCCGGGATGATGACCAGCGTGGTGCGGAGAACCCGGTTCATGTCGTAGCCCTCGGCCTCCAACACCTTGATCGCGCGCTTCGCGGCCCGCTGCTCCATCTTCTTCCAGCCGCCCTTCTTGAAGGCGACGTTGACGGACACCTTGCCACGCTGCCGCTTCTTCTTCCCCTCCTTCGGGTTGTCCATGAACATTTCCCGACCACCGGGCAGGATCACGGTCGAAGGACGCCTGCCGAACGCGGCAACGCCGCCCAAGTGGGAGTAGTGGCTGCTGCCGAGGTCGATGTGCTGGCTCATGGGTGGCTCCTTGCCGAAGTACGAACGCTTGAATTGAGAGGCACCGCCGCGCCCCGTGGAACGCCAGTCGCTCGTATTCTGGCACCCCTGCGCGGGCCACTGTTGTGATCGAGGACAACGAGTGGGGTCGATGACCGCGCCCTTTTTGAGCGCACCCTTTTTGGGCTTGGCCGGGGTGACGGGCTTGGCCGGGGCGACCCCCGGATTCGGGCTGATGCGCGGGGAAGGTGATCCACCGGGAGAGGGCCGGGGGGCCGGGGCCTTGGGCTTGTCGAACGGGTTGGCCGGGGGGTACTGCCGGTCCTGCGTCATGGAATGCCGGTCGTCCTCCGGCCCGCTGAAGTCGGTCAACGTCGGGTCGTCCATCGACGGATCGGGGCCACGCAGGCGATTCGCCCAGGCGGCTCCGAGTGCGGCGATGACCAGACCGGGGTGCATGATGACTACCAAGCCCCCAGGAAGGCAGCGGCCGAGCGCGTCTGCCGGGGCGGAACGAACGGGTGGCTGGTGTTGCGGAGGATCTTCTGGATCTGCGCGATGCGGACCCACAGGAGCCCAAGATGCTTCTCGTTTCGTCGGCCGATCTGGCGGGTGAAGTTTAGCCGCGCCTTCGCGCCGCGATGACCGGCCTTCCAGTCCTTCACGTTCATGCGCCAGCGCCGCGTCAACTTCGTGCGCCGACCGAGGACGGCCCGGTACTGACGGATCAGGTTGTCACGGTGTGCCCGAAGCTCGCTCGCGCTCATGTGCTGGACGGCCTTGCCGAACGCGGAGTCCGTGTCCGCCTGATCGTCGGTGTCTGCGGCCCAGGCCCCGAAGCCCCGTCCGAGGGCGCGGTTGATCGCGGCGTCGATCTCCTCGCGGTTCTCGCGCAGGTACTTCCGGGTCGCCGTGGAGGCCCCGCGACTGCGCTGGCGGCGCTTCCACGCGCGCCAGTCGTTGTAGAGCCCTTCGTCGTTCATCACCCACAACTCGCGCTCGCGCTCGTTGAGGCCGACGATGATGCTCGGGTCGATCACGTCGTTGCCGCCGCCAAAGCGGTTCATTTCATTCGGCCAGCCGGACTTCGTGCGGGCGACGAACCAGTCCTCATGGCCGTCCTCGGAGGACACGGAACCGATGGGCGCGGGGAGCAGGCCCCGGATCGAGCCCTGGCCTTCCGCGATTGCGGCCCAGGCAGCATCGGAGAGGCCGGGGGGACGCCGCACGGTGGAACCGTCGCGCATCCGAATCCGGTTTCCAGGCACGCCCGCAGGGGCGGTCTTTTTGGAGAGCTTGTAGACCCAGGCTGCACCAGCAGCGACGGGGAGGAGCCAGAGCATCGGTCAGTCTCCGCGCCGGAGCAGCGCCCCGACCTTGATGTTTTCGTTCGCGTCACCCCACCGACCCTGGCCCTCGGCCCACTTCTGATCGTTGTCGAGCCCGACGCGCGCACGCGAAGCGTACCGCAAATCCTGTCCAGAAACGCTGGCTTCTAGCGCGTCCGTTTCCAGTCCGCCGAATGTCGCATCACCCTCGACGCCGCCCCACTTGAACCCGCCGCCACCGGGCTGTACGAGATCGTTCGACGCCAACTGCTTCATGATCTCCTGGCCGGGAAGCTGCGGGAGCCCCTGACGGCGCGACTCCCACTCAAACGCCCGCTGCTGGATGCTCGCGGCGGCTTCCGCGATGGACGCGGCGAGATCGAGCACATCGGCGGCGGTGAGGACCGACGCAACCGAGAGGAGGATCGTCCCGGCGTCCCCGGCTTCGACCGGAACGTGCGTGAGTCGCTTCGGCGCGACCTTCCGGGTCGGCTTCGGCTTCACCGCGCCGAACGCGGTGCGCTGCGCGGCGGGGGACTTCATCGCGGCGGACGCCGACCGGAAGCGCCCCAAGGGCATCGCATCGGTGTAGCCCCAGGAGCCGTCCGGCATGAAGTCCAAGTGCCAGCGGCGCTGTCCGCCCCACACGCGGAGCTTGCCGCCCTTGACGATCTTGGCGTAGCCGCCGCCACCCCGCTGCCAGCCGGAGGACGCGCCGAACACGCGGGACGCGCCGCCGAACACCGCCACGCCGCCACCGGACGTGCCGGGAAGCTCGGGCATGATCGCCGTCCAGTCCAACTCGGAACCGTCGCCGTCCTTCACGCCGTAGAAAAACTGGTCGTTCAACTGCGCGGCGGCGTCAACGAGCCGCTGGTGCCGGTAACGCCCGCCCTGGTCGGTGCCGGGTTGAACGGTCGCCAACTGCGCCGCTGCCGACTGCAACGCGACGATTGCGTCGGACAGGGCGATGATCGCGTCCTCGGCCTGCTCGGCGTCCTCGTCGGCCACGTCGGTCGGAGGCGGCTGCATCGCCTCGTCCTGCCACGCACGCGAGTAGTCGAGGATCGCGTCGGTGAGGGGTTCGTCCACGGCGGGGAAGCTCGACCCGAAGCTCGGGATCTTCGCGCCCTTCGGAAGCACGGTCTGTCCGCTTCCACCGTCCGGCGTCTGGTAGTCCCACACCGTCCGGCCGTCCCGCACGCGCTTGACGAGCGTGAAGGCGGTTCCGGTCGGGAACGTGATCCCGCGCACGACGAAGGGGGCCTTTGTGCGGAAGCTCGACCCGAAGCTCGTGCCCCCGGCCTGCGCCCGCAACACGGCGAGCAGCCTTACGAGCTTCCCGCGCTTCCTGATCAACGCCGCGAGGCTGTCGCCGTCCTCCCGAAGCCCCGTGCGGCGGTTGGCGATGGAACGGGTCAGGCCCGCGATCTGCTGGCGGACGTTCTCGATGGTGAGCGCGGGCATGGTCCGGCGGGCGTGCAGTCGCGCCGTGCCCTGGCCGGTGAGGTTCCCCTCGGCCCCGAACGCGGGACCGTAGTTGGGGTTGTCCGGCCGGTCGGGGTCGTTCCAGTCGTACTCGGTGTCCCAGGGGTCACCGCCCATGCCGCGCTCGACCTCCTCGGTGCCGTTGTCGTCACCGGGCTCGACGCCGAACGTCGTCCAGCCGGACGCGAGGAGCGGGAACGTCGCGTTGTGCGGGCGCTCCGCGACCTTGGGAGCCTGCGCCACGCTGTCCGCGACCTTGGGAGCCTTCCGTCTGCCGAACACGCTGCTCATGTGCGCCTCCGCTTGCGTCGGCGGCGACCGACAATCAGCCCGCCCTCGTTGGCGGTCAGGACGATGGATCGCACGCCGTTCTGCCCCAGGATCTTCCGGGGATCGGAGAGCTTGTCCCTAACCTCGGGGGCGTCGGGGTTGCCGAGCATCCCCAGGCGTGCGGAGGGATCGTCGTAGAAGACCTTGGGGTTGCCGGGGAGGCGGTACTTCACGACACAGTGGTAGAGGCCGGGGCGACCGGGCTCCGTCCGCGTCGTCAGGATGACCTCGGCCGGGATCGACTTCACTCGGAGCCGTCGAGCGAGCCCGTAGCCCTCGTCGCCGGGGTAGCGAACCGGGTCGCGCTCGTCGCGGGGCCGCATGGCCTTCCAGCCTCGGGCACGAAGCTCACCGGCACGGATCGCTGCGAGCGCATCGCAGTCCTCGTGACCCTGGATCAGCGTGTTGAGGTAGTCGGACCACGTTTCGACCTCCTCCGTTTCGTACCGGATGCCGGACTGGTAGAGCCCCGGCAGCTTCGCCTCGCCCTTGCGCTTCGCGCGCTTGTCGTAGGCGCGGAAGATCAGCGCGTTCTCACCGGCCAGCCAATTCAGCAGTCGGAGTGCGCCTTTCTCTTGAAACGCCAGGGCGACGGTTATGTCCATGCGCGACTACTCTCCGTACCAACGGTGCGAACGCATCCCGTCGTAGACCAACTGCGCCGCCTCCGGCGTGTTCGCGGTGAAGAAAGGCTGGTAGGACGAGTCGGAAGGCTTCTTGATCCAGACCTCGCGCCACGTCATCCACACAGGGACCGCACCCTCGCGCGGCTGGACCTTGCCGGAGTAGAAAAGCAGCGCGGCACGCTTCGCCTTGCGCTCTACGGTGACGGACAATTCGGGGTTCATGGCGCGAACCTCCTTCGCCAGTGAGCCTGCGAAGCCGCCCAGGGTGACGCCGTGGCGGGTCCGCGCCCGCTGGCCGACACGGAAGGTGCCGGACGGCAACTGACCGGGGACCGTGCCGGTCTTGTAGTTGTAGGAGACTCGACGGCCGTTGTTCCACGTCGAGAACCGCCGCGCGCCACCCGCATACATCGCGTAGACGGCCTGCTCGATTGCGGCTTCGGGGCTTCCGGCCTCCTTGACGTGCGTGCTGCCACCCAGGAACCCGGAGCGGTAGATCACGTCCACAGCCTGCTTGCGCTGGTCGAAGCCGAGCGGCTTCCCGAAGCGGTCCCGAAGCGAGAAGGTGCCCCTACCCGCGCCGGTCCCTTTGTGTCCCGGCAAGGGCTGGTGCATCCCAGGACTCAGACCTTGAGGTTGCCCCGGAGGGGCGATGGGCGGGGAGTACGGCCAGTCCCGCGCGCCCAGGCGGACGCCGTGGCGCTTGGCGAGCTTCCGCGCGCCCGTCGTCAACTCGGTGTAGGCAGCGGACGCCGCTTGGACGTGGCCTGCCAGGACACGGGCCTGCTGCGCGAGCGCGCGAGCGTCCCGGTCGTTGCCGATAGCCTTCGCGGCGTTGTACCGCCGCTGCACGTTGCGGAGCCCTGCGGAGAGCTTGATCTGCTGCCGCTTCCAGGCTCCGGCGTTGTCGAGCGTTTCGGCCAGCGCCACCGACTGCGCGGAGCCGCCGCCGAAGGCACTCGGCACGAAGTGGCCCTTAGACCACATTCGGTTTTCAATATCCGCAATTTCATACACATCGCCGTTGGCGTGGGCGTGGGCGTAGTCGAATCCCTCCTTGAAGGCGTTGCGTTGCCAGGAGCCCTCGTCCAATCTCGACCGCTTCAGCGCCCGGTCAAGGTCGTTCATCGTGGCGACCTTCTTGCCGGTGGCACGGAAGGCCGTTCGACCCATGTTGAAGAACGCTTCCTTGTCCGCGCCGCCGAAGCCGTCGCAGCACCCACCGCCGACCGCGTGACAACCGCAGCCTTCGATGCCCTGATCCTGCATCTGCGCGTGGAAGGCTGCGTGCAGATCGTTGTCGTCGTCGCCGTAGTCGTCGGCCCACTCGGGGTTGGCGACCTCAAAGGCCCGCGCACCACGGTCGGCAGCGTCGGTCCAGGGTCCGTCCGCGCCGAAGTAGTCGGCGTAGCCGTGGCTTCGCGCGGCCAGGATCCCGTCGCCCCACACCTTCATGCCCTTGCCGGTGACGGCGAGCCAGGAGCCGCCGTCCTTGAAGTCGTGCCGGAGGACACCCTTGGAGATCAACGCCTGTTCCGTGCGGTTGGGCTCACGGGACAGGAACACGCGCGGGCCAGCGTTGATGATCGACCGGAGCCGGAGAAGCTGCGGGCCGGAGAGCCCCCCGTACTTCCGCTTGCTGAACGCCCGTCGCGTGCGGTTGTCCATTACTCGGACGCCGAAGCCCTGCTCCGCGATCTCCTTGCGCGACCAGCCCCGCTTCGCCAAGGACTGCTTGACCGCGCGAACGTACATCGACTCCCACACCGAGAGCGGTGCGACGTGCTGCTTCACGAACGCCTGCGTCGTGTCGTACCGAATGGCGATCTGCGCGACGACGGCGCGGAAGTCTGCTGCCGCTACTTCCCGCGCAGCAGCGGGTCGAGTAGCGAAGCTGTACGCCTTGGCCGAGGCGGACTCCATCGCGTTCTCCACGGCCTCGCGGAGATCCCACAGGTCCACGTCGATCTCGGCTCCGAAGTCGTCGTGGACCGGACGCTGCGGTCCCCACCGCACGCCGCCACGTCGGGTGTTGACTTCCATCTGCTCGCCGGAGTCCTTGCCGTAGGCATCGGCGGCGACGAGGGCCGCGCCCATTCTGTCGGCGGCTCGCTGTCGGGCGTGGACGTTGTTCATCGGGACCACCGCGCCCAGACCGTGCGCGGGTCCGTGTACCGACCCACGGAACGCAGGCGCTCGGCCATGCCGCCAGCGAGCATCTTCCGCTTGGCCTCCGTCGCCGCCGTGGGGTTCTTGAACGGCCCCCAGGTCTTGCGGAAACCGTGCTTGTTCGTGACGTTGAGGTTCCACCGCCTGCCGCCAGCCGGGACAATCGCCCAGGTGAGGCCGTAGGAACCTCGGACGGTGTAGCCGTAGCCGCGCTGCCCGTTGGGCCAGTCGCGCGTGCCCCACTTTTGCCAGAGGGCCAGGGGCCAGCGATCCGCGCCGAATCCACCCATCATGCTGTGGAAGGCATCGTGGAGGTCGTCGTCGGTGATCGCGTCGAGGTCGTCGCCGTAGTCGTCGGCCCACTCGGGGTTGGCGACCTCAAAGTCGGCAGCGCCCCGGTCGGCAGCGTCGTGGAAGAAGCCGGAGTCGCCAAGGCGCTCAAAGTCGGCAGCGCCCCGGTCGGCGGCATCATCGAAGAAGTCGTCACCGAAGCCGCCCGCTCCGAGCAGGGAGCGCCCGAAGGCGATCATCGCATCCTGGCGGTCATGGGTCTTGCTCATGGTTCTCCTGGCCTCCTGGCTATTGGTAACCGAGCCGGTAGTCAATGACGTAATTCGCCAGGGCTCCGGGGTTGTTGTTGGTCACGCGCAGGCGCGAGGCAGCACCTACAGGGACGAAGCCCTCGTCGGCGGTGTAGCTCGACATAATCGTCGGGCCGTCGTCCACCTGACCCACGAAGATCAATGGAGCCTGTCCCGGCACGTCGGAAGCCACGCGGACCTCGCGGGCGTAGGCTGGAACATCGACCTCCGTGAACGTACCGGCAGCAAGCGCCTGCCCGCGCATGATGCGGTGAAGCTCCTGGGTCTGCCCGAACCCGTCCTCAATGGCGACGGTCACGGCCTGCGCGACGTTCAACCAGTTGGCGAGATCGATGCGGATCGTCTTGCAGCGGACGAACAACTGAAGCCCACCGCCCGAGCCGGTCACGAACACGATGCCGGACGTGCCGCCGCCACCCGTCCACACGATCCGGGCGTCGAAGGGGCGGTTCTGCTGCGTGAAAATGTTGATGACGCGCGGCCACGTCAACTGCGCTTCGCCTTGAAGGAAGTTGGTGTAGTTGTGCGTGGCCGGGTTGGTCGGGGACCACACCGGGGTCACCTGCGTCGGGTTCGCGGCGATCTGGTCGCGGGCGTAGTAGTTGGAGAGCTTCGCGGGCAGGGGGACGCCCGCGAGATCCCGAGGGACCGCCGAAGGCTTGCGCGCACCGCGAGAGAACGCCTCACGGTCGTCAAAGGTCGGATACCTGTTGCCGCGTCCAGCCATGCCGACCTCCGGGTGAGTGCGAGGGTTCCCGGTAGCCGGAGGCCCCCGCTTGCGAGCCCGAGACTGCGAGCACGCCCATAATAGGCGAACCCGCAGCCCCGAGACTCACGCGCTTGTCAGGACAGCCGAAGCCGCCCCGAAGGGGTGGCCTAGACCGCGCCGGGGCCGCAGCCCGTGGTGCCGCGCTTCAGCCCGGAGAACGTGGCGGTCAGCGTGCCGGGGGTCGTCGCGTTCGCGTTGGTCAGGACCGCGTTGATCATAATGTCGAGTCCGGCCGCAATGGCCGCGCCCTTCACCAGCCCACGCATGAACCCGCCGACCACGAAGATCGCAACCGGGACGCCGACCGGGTTGCTGAAGACGATCCGGTCGCCAAACTGGATGCCCGTGATCGACCACACGCCCGGAACACCGCCCGCGTTGGAGCCCATGATCGAACCCGAGAAGGTCAGATCCTCTGCCACGAAGTCAAACTGTGGGCGGATCGTGATGTTCCACGCGCCGAGGATCTGCGGGCCGGTCGTGCCGACGAGCATGGTCTTCTGCACCACCTGGGCCTTCTTGGCGGCGGGCCGCTTGGAGGGCCGCTTGGCGCGGCGACGGGAACCGCCTCCCCGGCGGCGACGGCGGCGTCCCCGCTTGGCGCGGCGGCGGCGGCGGCGTCCGAGGTCGTCGTCGTCGTCGTCGTCGTCATCATCACCGAAGTCGTAGTAGTCGATGCCGAAGTCATCGTCGTCGTCGTCGTCATCACCGAAGTCGATGTAGCCGCCGAGGCTGGCGTAGTCCATCGCGCCGAGGTCATCGTCCACGAGATCGAGGCCAAAGTCGTCCATTGTGTGCTCCTTCAGAGCGTCAGGGGGACGGCTCGCGTCCCGTGGGGGGGTTGCGGAGCGCGCGGGGCCGACCATTCGACCCCGCGCTTTCCGATTCTGGCAGGCGATCTACCCCCGAAGGGGCGTGGCGACCGCCTTGGTGGCTAGACGGCTCCCGGCCCGCAGCCGGTCGTTCCGCGCTTCAGCCCGGTGAAGACCGCCGTGAGGGTTTCGGTCGTGGTCGTGACGACGGACAACTGAATGTCCAGGCCAGCCGCGATTGCCGCACCCTTGACGAGTCCGCGCATGAAGCCCGCGACGGCGAACACCGCGATGGGGACTCCGGTGGGGTTGGAGAACACGATGCGATCTCCAAACTGGATGCCGGTGACCGTCCACTGAGCCGCCGTGACCGCGATGAACGTCACGTCCTCGGCCACGAAGTCAAACTGCGGGCGGATCGTGATCGTGCCCGCCGTGTTGTCGAGGAGCACGTTGCCGGTGAGGATCGTCTTCTGAACCACCTGGGCCTTTGCCTTCGCGGGACGCGCCCGCCGCTTGGAGGGACGACGCCGCTTCCGACCGCGTGTCCTGCGCCGCTTCCGACCGCGCCGTCGCCGCCGTCGCCGCCGACGCCCGAGGTCGTCCTCGTCGTCGTCGTCGTCGTCGTCGCCCAGGGAGGCGTAGTCCATCGCGCCGAGGGAGGCGTAGTCCATCTCGCCCAGGAAGTCGTCGTCCTCAAAATCTTCGTAGTCGCCGTCGAAGTCGTCGTAGCCGAGATCGTCGTCCACCAGATCCAGTCCGAAGTCGTCGTAGTCGTCGTAGTCCATTTGTCTGCCTCCCGCGATTGCGGTGTTTCCCCCGAAAGCGGGGCTTCCGATGTGCAGGTATCCCTCCGAATTGGAGTAGATTCGCCTGTACGCTTCAGCCACGGTTCGGGTTCCTTTTCGCAGCCACGCAGGCCGCTGTTCGCGCGCCCCGAAGGCGGACCACCCGCCTCGGGTTCTCTCGTTGTTCTACCGGCCGCACCCGCAGCCGCCACCGAGGTAGCTGGCGTAGGGGTCACCACCCGTACTCGTACTCGGGAGGTTCCCGAGCGCCTTCTGGCAGCGGAGGAATCCACGCTTCATGCGCTCCTCGTCCTTGCTCTGTGGCGTGTAGCTCACCATGTAGGAGATCCACGCCGCCTTGTGTCGTTGGCTCAGTTTTCCGCGTCCGACGCCCGCTTCCGCCCGCCACGCACGGTGGATCGCGCCGAGCAGTCGGCGGGCGGGACTCCGCTTGAACCGGAGGCACGCACGCGGGCGCGATGTAGGTCGCTTCCGACCGCTGCTGCGCCGCTTCCGACCGCTGCTGCGCCGCTTCCGACCGCTGCTGCGCCGCTTCCGACCGCCACCCTGCGGCTTCGTCAGCATCTTGCGGCTGAAGTCATCGAAATCGTCATCGCTGCCGAGGTCGATGTACTCGTCATCGCTGCCGAAGTCGTCGTAGTCGTCGTCACCGAAGTCGTCGTAGTCGTCGTCACCGAAGTCGTCGTAGTCGTCCATTTGTCCGTCTCCCGAGAGGTCCACGAACGCGAGGCCAAACTCGTCGGCCAGGAGCCGCTGGATCGCGGACTGATACCGCGCCTCGACCGCAGCGTCCTCGCCGCCACCGCCGCCACCACCACCCGCATCGGGGGTGAGGTGGTCCTGCGCCCAATCGGGGGTGACGTTGCCGCCTTCCCGGCCGGGGATCGACTTCAGCGCACCCTGCGCGGGCTCCGGCACGATGCTGTCGCCCTTGCCGCCGCCCTTGCTGGCCTTGGCCGACTGGACGGCCTTCGCCGTGGAACCCGGTCGCCCGACCTGGGCTCGCCAGAGGCCAATGGGGGTAAGGGGAGGGAGGGGGAAGAAGGGGGGCGCGGGGAACACGCCGTACAGGTACAGGGAGATCCCGCCCTCGTACTTGATCCCCTTCTTCTTCAGCCTCCTGCCCGCGACCTTGGCGGCTTGCTTCTTGTTTAGGCTGGCGGCGAAGGTGATGTAGAGCTTGTCGCCCTTCGTCCACTTCTTGCCTTTAAGGTGCTTACCGAGCTTCTGCTTGACCACCTTGGGGGACAGGGCCTTGGGCGCTCGCCGCTTGCCGCGCTTCCGCTTCCGCCGCTTCCGCCGCTTCCGCTTGCCGAAGTCTTCGTAGTGCTCGTCCCCGAAGTCGTCCGCGAGATCGCCGTCCGCGTCAGCATCGGGGTTGCCGCCGAACGGTGCGGGCAGGGTCGCGTGGGCGTACTGCCGAGCGAGGTTGATGTGGCGGTTGGTGGTCTGACTGGAACGGTGGTTGTAGACCACCTTCCCGCCGCTGCCGTCCGTCGTGCCGATCAGCAGCGCGTAGGACCAGAGGTTCGTGCCGTCCGTCCGCATCGTGCCGGACTGCGCGTACTTGCCCTTCATCCAGGCACGGACCACGCTGGCGTTGTCCCCGCCGAAATCGTCGGCCAGATCGCCGTCCGCGTCAGCATCCGGGTTTCCAGAAAGGAAGTCGAGGGTTCCCCCGAGTGCATTGCCGATGATTCCCATAACGCCAGAGCCTTTCGTGGCGGCTGCGCCGCCAAACTCCGGTGCGAACCGGAGGTTTTCTCGGGAAACATGGGCGCGACCCCCCGCGTCGATCTCAACGGGTGCCACACCGAGGTAGTGGTAGCCGTCAGGTGCGCGGGGGGTCGGACTCATTCGTGTCTCCCTAGTGGGTCGAAGTCGCTTCCGGCCCTAGCGGGCGCGGAGGCGGGCTCCGACGCGCTGGCCGTTGCCGAAGTTGTCGTAGTCGTGGCCGGACACCAGCACCGGGCGGCGTCCCGAGAAGCCCTTGGTGGCGGTGGCGGACTTGCCCTTCTTGGCGGCAAGCTCGACGCCCGCGTTGTGGGCGTGCTCGTAGACCACCGCACCGAGCAGGCCGGAGCCGAGCGCGAGCATGTGGTTCGCGGCCATGCCGCCCTTGACGGAGCCGTCAAATGCGTTCATCAGCCCGAAGCCGAGGAGGCCCGCACCCGCGAGGAGGCGCACGTCACCGAGGGGCGAGTTGAAGATCCGCATCTTGGCGGGGCCGAGGTAGCCCGCCGCGAACGCGGCCAGCGCCAGGGAGCCCTGCGTTTCCGCGACGTGGACGGTCTGCGACACGCCCTCCTTGTACTGCGAGGACGCCTTGGCGATCCGGTTCCGCAGCCGCTCGTAGTTGGCGGCGGGGCTGGACTTGCCGCGCGTGGTGGTCTTGCGTCCACGGGTCGAGGTCTTGCCCCGCGTGGAGCTTCCCGAGGTCTTGGCAACAGAAAGGGCACCGGCCATGAGATTCGTTCCTTCGGCCCCTGGGGGCTCTGTCCCTGCCCCTCGCGGGGCTCGCTTTCGCGTTGTGCCTCATGGTCCCAGGGAAATCCGGGTGGTCACGGGGCGTCGGCCACTGGCCGTTCACACCTTCTGCGGCGCGGGTCGCAGAAAGAATGGCCCCTCACCTGCACGCGGTAAACGACTTACATGCCCTGTAAAGCGACTACCGCTTGCGCCGATTTGCACCGCGCAGGAAAACCCGCCCGTAAATGAAGCGAAAACCTGTTCACGCTGCTTACTCCCCCGTGCCAACTACGTTTTTTCACACTTTGCGGGCGACTTACTGAGTTTTTGGGCCTTGTCGTAAGCTGTAAGCTGGCGTTCAACCCCCGGATCTGGCAGATTTCTCCCCGGCGTAACCCGGAGAACGCATGAACGACGACGACGGCCAGAAAACGCGACGTGTTCACACGGCGGAAGATCGTCAAAAGGCTCTCCGCAAGATGCAGGAGGATATGGCGGGGGCCGCTTCGCAGGCTACAAGGGACGCCGCGCACAACATTTCGCAGGCAATCGGGGCCGGAACGGTCGCGCTCGGGCTGAAAGCGGCTACACCGCTGACCGAATTGGCTGAAGACCTCGGGAATGACCTGGGCGATCTGCTCGGGAGCCTGTTCCGGGGTGACGACGGCGACTCCGACAACGACAACCGGGGCTGACGCGCATGAGCAACCCCGATCCGATCAGCAAGTGGCCGACCATCCGGCACATGCTTGCGTCCCTCGCGGACCAGATCGGCTACCTGACCCTTCAGAGCTACTACAAGGATCGCACCGGGGCGCAGATCGGGCGGTTCAACGTCACGCCCCGCATGGTCGCGTACTGGTTGGAGAACGGCCCCGCCGATCCAGTCGGTGAGGATCGCTACCGGCAGACCATCGCCAAGCTGTCACAGCCCACCCCGGCCGCTGCTCCCGACGATGATGACTTCGCCCCGGCACTCGCGCTCCCGGTGGACAACGATCCAGACGAGGACGATCCAGACGAGGACGATCTCGACGCCGCCGATGCGGACGGTAACGACGCAGAGGGTGTGGACGACGACACCGACGACGACGGTGATGACGACGCCGACACGGACGACGAAGGCGTAGACGATGACGACGCAGGCGATGACGACGTAGAAGCGCCCGTGCCCGCCGCCGTACCTGTTGTTCCGGCCGCGACGGAGCCGACGATCTCCACCGACGACTGCCTCGCGGCCATTCGGGGCTGGTTGCTGAAGACTTTGGAGGACAACACGCCGCTCGGGGAGCGCGCGACCTTCCGGTTGCGCGTCTACCAGCCCACCGGGGCCACACAGTTGTGGAGCGTGATCCTTCCCTACGCCTCGCAGGCGTCCCCGCCCCCACGGCCGACGTACCGAAGCGGCGTCAACCCGCAACCTGTCCCCCCTTCCATCCCCTCTACCCCTTCGCCGCCGCACGCCGACGACGACTTTAATGACGCCGCCGTCAGTGACCCCTCGGCCCCGCACCTGTCCTGGGGCGATCTTGACGACGACGAGAATGCCATTGCGGAGCTTTTGATGACTGGACACAACGATGACCTGGGGATGGAGATCGATCTGGACGATCTGGACGGTCCCGAAGACTTCGGGTTGACCCCGGAGGAGCAGGACGATCTCAACGAAGTCGTCAGGAACCCCGGCAAGCGCACAACCGATCTGGTGGTGCGTGAGGCGGACAAGGTGAAGCGCAACGCGCAGCGTAAGGGCGGGCCACGCGGGGCTCCTCCCTACGAGGTTCGCACGATCCTGCATCTGCACGGGCTCCACCGCGCCTTCGCCGCCCACGTCCTCAACACGGCGAAGTCGATCAACAAAATGAGCGCGGAGGCGATGAATCAGGTCGCCGGGATGCTCGGGGACGCCCGCATCCGTGAGGGCGAGTTGGTCGAAACGATCCAGGGGCTCCGACTCATGGAAGCCGAAAAGGCGGTCGAGGCTGCGAACAATCAGGACAAGACCTCCACCCGCGCCGTGCTCGGCAAGACCGCCATTGAGCAGGGTGGGCTCCTCGCGCGTGTCCTGTTGACGCGGGGCCAGAACCTCGTCGGAGAAGCCGGAGCCGAGGAGGCCGATGACGGCTACAACAACGGCAACGGTGGCGGACGCGAACAGGTGTGGGAGTACGAGCCCGACGACTACGCGGAGCCGCGTGGGCGCACCGCCGACGTCCCACACCCTCGCCCCTACGTCGAGGCCCCCGCCAACGGAGGGCAGCAGCAGCCAATCTCGACGGTAGACCCACAGGCGGTAGAATCCGTCGCCGCATGGGTAGAGAATCGCCCCGACCTCGCAGCGGCCTTGAACAACCCGGCCGTTCGTGCCTACCTCCGCGAATCGGGGAACGTGGAGCAGGTAGTCGGCCTTGCAGAAATGATGGTCGCCACGGGCGGCATCGTTACTGGACCCGATCCCCTGGAAGCAGCAATCCCGCTCGCGTCCGAACCCCCCACTGAGGCTGACGCCCCGACCCCCCCGACTTCCGGTGACCCCGGAGAGGAGACTGACTAATGGCTCGCAAGACCCGACGACCGAACATGCCCGCCTGGAAGATCGACCACCCGGCACTCACGCAGGTTCGTGCGCTCGCACCGCTGGCGTTGCTGGAAGCGAACGCCCGCGACACGGAAGGACTCAACGAGGCCGTGGATCAGTGGGAAGCCCTGGACGGCGGGGTCAAGGAGTACCTGCGCGACCGCATGGCCTACAACGCCTTGATCCTGGGGGACGCGCAGCGCCGCCTCCTGGCCCGGATCGAGGACCACTTGGGTTCCGTCCGCACGGGCACCCGGCTCACCGTGGAGGAGTTGAAGGCGTTGAACGCCAACCCCCCCGTGGCCTTCGCGGACGCCGCCGCGTTCAACGGGGATGACCGCTTCGTGGACGATGACTTCGTGGACGACGACGACTTCGGTGACTTCGTGGACGATGACGAGGAGGACGACGCGGAAGCGGACTTCGACTTCGACGCGGAACCCGGCGCGGATCTCGGTGGCGCAGACCCGCACGAGTTGTTCGACCGCATGGAGGCTGGCGAGCAGGTGATCGAGGCCCCCAGCACGGAGTCGGAGCCGCAGGAGGCGCGACCGAAGCGCAAGCGCAAGGCCCCCGCGAAGCGCAAGGCCCCCGCGAAGCGCAAGGCCGCGAAGCGCCGCGCCTCCTCCACGTCGGACAACGGCGCGGGCAAGCCGGTCACGCCCACCGAGGTCATCGACGCGGACGGCAACCCGGTCGGCCCGCCCGCGTAGCTTCAGCCGGGTCCGCAGCAGGTAAGAGGGGTGGTTGGGGAAAGGCTGATCCCAGCCCCCGCCCGATTCAGTCCAACGGACCCCCGCCGAACCCCTCCGGGGGTTCCACGGCGGGAACGTCCTGCGTGTCTGCGATCTCCGGCTCTGGCTCCGGGGCGGCAGCGGCAGCACCCTTCCCGAGCAGCTTCGCCGGGAGGTCGAGCAGCGGCAGGACGACGTGATCGTAGATCGGCGCGGACAGGATGCCGGTCCCGGCTCCGAGCAGGAGGCACAGGAACCACGACTCCATCAGGCCCGCCGCGTGATACGCAGGACCGCCGATGCCTGCGCCGAGCAACGCGAGCAGCGGAGCGAGCAATCCGATCTTCGCTTTCTCCCCACGCGCGGCCTTCCACATTTTCTGAAGCCCCGTTGTCGGAGGCTCGCCGGGGGCGGGCTTGAACCACAGCCGCTTCGGCCATTCCGCCAGGGCCATGACGAGCGCAGCGACCACGACGATCCACAGCAGCCACGGTGCCCACATGGGATACCAGGGGCCGACCTCCTCCGGCTCCGGTTGCTCCTCAAAGTGAAGCGTGATCGGGCCGGGGCCGTCAACAACCTCACCCTCTGCGTACTCGACTGTGCGTTCCATGATGCGGGCTCCGATCTCCCGGCAGTCTACGCCCCGAGCACGGCCTGTTCATAGGATAGACGCGCGCACGCACACGCGAGTACACCCGTGGGGAAGGGTTGTCAACAGTTATCTACCGTTACGGGTAAAATAGTTGCCGGGTCCGCCGGGGATGTAGGCGTTGACGACGGGCCACATGCCCCCGAGCACGCCGTCGAGTGGCCCTGACAACTATCTCGCCCCGCCGTGAGATAGTTGTTGACTCTTGTGCAACAGTAGGTTAGAGTGCCCTTAGCGTTAGAGACAACAGGGTCGCCCACCGAGGCGGCAAACGGAGCACAGACCATGCGTGAAGACCTCTCCCACCTTGACAGCCTGAGTGCCGACGAGGCGACCCGGCGCTTCATCGGGGACCGACTCGATACCTCCTGCGGCGCGTGTGACTCCGACAAGGACGTGACCGTCGAGCGAATCGCCTGGACGAACGACGCCTTCACCGTCTGGTTCGACTGCGGCTGCGGCTACGAGGGTTGCGGGGTGTTGCTGGTGGAGGCAATCGAGATCGAGTGGGAGTCCCCCGACTCCGACGACGACTCCGGTGAGTGGGACACGGCCGACGACGCCCCGGCCGACGCGGTTCCGGCCGACGACACCGAAACGGTCGAGTGCTCCAAGTGCGGGGCATCCGTGAGCATCGAGCACGTCAACGATGACGGCGAGTGCCCCGACTGCGGCAAGGCCGACGCCGCCCCCGACTCCGACAACCCCGACGAGTGCGACCACCCGGCCGACGCCGTGGAGGATGGAATCTGCGGGCTCTGCTGGACCGAGTTGACCGAGGCCGAGTTGACCGAGCGCGGCATCACCGCCGACACCGACACCGACACCGCCGCCGACGAGGAGTAAGACCATGACCTACAGCTTCCCCGACGCCCCCGAATCCATCGTCGTCCACGGGTCCGACAACCGTACCGACAATCGCAGGGACAAGGTGTACTCGCGCGACGTGTCCATCCGGGTCATCTTCCGCAAGGACCAGTGGGAGGAACGGGGCGAACGGCACTTCAGCCCGGTCCCCCTCCTGACCGAAGCGGTCAAGGCTGCGCTGGCGGGCAAGCGGCTGGCCTTCACCCGCAAGCACGCGATCACCCCGGTCGATGCGCGCGTGCGGGTGTCCGCCCATGACTGGGGCACCGATCAAAGCGGTGCCCCAGTTATGGGCGGCTACGGCCTGTCGTTCTGGATCACCGTCACCCTGGTCGCGGAGCGCCCCTCACGCATCCCGACCGCCGAGGAGGCCGAAGGCGTCATCCACGGTGCAGGCGTTGTCGAGGCTGTCCGCGAAGCCGCCAACGCCGCCGTCGCGGCCTACGAGGTTGGCTACGCGGCCGAGCACCGCACCGAGCAGGCGAACCACGTCCTCGCGCAGACCGTGGCACAGGCCAGGGAGAAGGCGCGCGGGATCGTCCGGTACGAGCAGCGGCTCGCCGCGCTCCGCGCCGAGTACGCCGAGGAGTGCGGCGTGCAGGCCAAGGCGATCATCGACTCCGCTGACCCCGACGAGTGGGTTTGGGCTCCCGACGCCGAGGGCAAGCCCCGGCCCATCGACCCCCGGATCGTTCGCGCCGTAAAAGCACGACTGGTCGAGGAGGCCCGCCGCTCCGGCACGGGTGCCCGGTTCCCCCGCTCCGCAACCAACCCGATCAAGGTCGAGGAGGTTGCGTGACCGGCCCCCTTGGAACCCTCGCCTGCGGGCACCGCAAGGTCACGCTCACGCGCGAGAGCCTGGGTTGGCGCACCTACACCTGCGATACCTGCGGAGCCACGCGGGTTCACTTCCGGTCGGCTGCGACCGGGTGGAGCGGACAGCAGGTTCGCACCGCGCTCTCCCTGGTTCTGTTCACCGTCGTCGTCCTGCTCATGTGGGGCGCGATGGTCCGCATGAACGACAACCTCCACCACGCCGCCGTCGAGTGTGCCGACAAGCACGCCGACCCCGGCACCCCCGAATGGCAGGCCGCGCTCACGCTCTGCCTGGAGAGCCCCCTGCCATGACAGCACGCATGAACCCGCCCCTGGTCAGCTTCCGACCGCCCGGTCGCCCCCGACGTACCTACGGCCCCGTCTACCCCCCGAAGGGGGACGCCTTGGGCGCGTGCGCGAGCACCCCCGGCGTGGACTACGGACCGGATGGGTTGGTCCTCGTGGGCGTGTTCCGGCACCCCAAGGGCCACAACCTCGCCGGAGGCGAGCCGCCCGTGCGGGTCTACAAGGCTCCCGGCCACGCCTATTGGGGCTGCGGGGGATCGTCCCACACCGCGACGGCCTACTACCTGATCCAAGGGCACCGCGAGGAGATCGCAACCTCCGAGCCCGCAGGCCGCTGGCGCACCGCCCTGGACACGATGCGGGATTGGGCTGTCTCGCAGGGGTACGAGTCCTCCCTGTTCCTGTACGAGCAGGTGTCCGCCGCCAAGGCCGCACGCAAGGCCCGCCTGGATCGGATCTACCAGACCGTGTGTGACGTGCTGGCCGAGCAGGGCCGCATGATCGGGGATCGCCCCGGTCGCGCCGCCGTGGACGACTGGCCCGAGACTGCCCTGTTCACCATCGACACGCTCGCGGCGCTCCGCGAAGGAGGTACGCCATGAGGATCGCGGAGGTACACCCCGGCACCGACTACGTTCACGCCAAGACCACCGACAACGTGTTCTCGACCTACAAGTCGCTCGCCCGCGTGCGCGTGATCGGGATCGTCAAGGGCACCGGCTCCCGCTCCTACAACGGCGGTCCTGCGGGCTTCAAGCCCCTGGACAGCGATGTAGTCCCGAGGCGACGTGGCTACGACCGGAAGGGCATGACGCTGGTTCGCGTCGAGCGGATCAACCCCGACACGGGCGAACCGACCCACCTGCGGCCGTCCGATGCGATCTGGATCGGCAAGACCGTCGAGGAGCATCCACACGCGGACGGGCACGACGCCTCCGGCGAGTGGACCGGGTACTACGTCGAGGCCCGCTGGCTGCATGGCCCTTGGACATTTTACGCCGAGGAGCGGGACCGCCGCGCAGGTGAGCGAAAGGCGGCGAAGATGCGGCAGGCCAACAACCGGGAAGCCTGGGCGATGCTCATGCCCCGGCTGCGCCGCATGGGCCTGCAAATCGGACGCCCCTCCGCACAGACCACGGCCAAGGCGACCTTGACCCTGGACGACGCGCGGGATCTCGTTGCCCTGGTGGACGCGGACGGCCCGGTCCTCTCCGATTGCGTCGAGTGTGGGACGAAGGATCTGGTGCTGGACGATCAGGGCCGACTCGCCCCCCACGATGTTCCCCGCTGGCAGGGCCGACGCTGCGAGCCGGACGACGACGAGTAGCCCACCGGCACCTTCACCGCCTGACGCCGCCCCGGTCTACGCCTCGCCTTCACGCACGGGGGCGCTGGCGTGGACCGCCTCGGTGACCCGCGCCATTTGGATCTGCGCGTCGATCAGGCCGGGGATCAACGGGATGCTCCCGAGCCTCACGAACCTGATCACAGCTTCCGGGGCGCTGTTCCGCAGCGTCCGCTCCGGCGCGTCCCAGGTCCAGCCTGGATGCAGTCGGTCGAGGTACGGCTGGATCTCGTCGTCTGTGAGGAGCACGGCTAGACCGTGACGGACTCGACCGGGCCGAGCCCTGCGGGCCACTGGCCCCGTTCCAGGGACGCCAGGAGGGATCGTGTCTCCGGCTTCCATGAAACGTGCGCCACGTCCCACCCCATGCCGAAGTTGCTCCACACGCCCTTGCGCGAGTAGTTGCCGCCCCACCCGAGCCTGAGCCTTGCGGCCTCCTGACCGAGCACCTTGAAGAACGTGGCCGCGTTGATGGTCTGCGGGTTCGTGGCGCTGGCCGGGTTCGCCTCCGTCCCGCCCCACCCCCACCGCTTGTCTACGAGATCCACGGCGAGCGCGGCCGGTGCGCCGGACTCCATATCGGTCACGTTGTGCATGGAGAACAGAACCTTGGAGCGGCCGTCGTCCACGGCCTCCCGCTGCCATGCGAGGTTCCGCCAGGACGTGCCGATAGCGGGCTGGAAGCCCCGAGCCCGCATCCGGTCCATGAGCGTCTGGATGGACCGCTGGAACGTCGGGTGCAGGGTCTTGATGCTTCGGCTGACGACCGGCTTGCTCCCACCAGGGAGGACGCGCCTGCGCGTGCCCGTGACCCTGCGGCTCCCGCCCTTCCCACGCCGAACAATGGCCGTGCCGATGACCACCGCGCTGAGAGCAATGGCGATGTTCCGGGGTGTGGCGTAGGCGCGGAGATCCATGCGGCGAAGTCTACCGGAGTGGAGGGTGGGGTGGAACGGTGATCAAATGGGGGTTCATTGGCTTATCGTTTTTGAAGCGGGCCGAGGGCCACTATGCAGTAAGTGTACGGTGACCAACTACCAACAATACGAACCGGCCTTCCGGTCGGCGTAGAAAAAGTGCTGATAAGCAAATAAGCTATACAGGGTAGAGGGTCTACCTTTGGGGGGGGGGCGTAACAATTTAGATAAGGCTTATCATATCTGCTACACGCCCCTATGGGGTGAAAGGGGGTGAAGTCGAAAGCCTTATTTCCATATCACTCTCCCTACGGTTCACTTACTGTTCAACAAGCTGCTACCCTATTTCTGTATCCTGACCGCCCCCTTTACTACTTACCTTGACCGTGCGACTATTCCTTATGCTCACTCCTGCTATGCCGATGGAGCAGGCACTCGCGGCTTTCCTGTCCGACCCTGCAACCGTCGAAGCCCTGGAACACTCGACCCTGACTATCTACGGCGGGACGCTGCGGGCGCTCCTGCTGGATCACGCCAAGAGTCCCTTGGGCTGGTTCACGGAGGAGGCGTTGACGGCGGCGGTGGCGCACACGGACTCCATCTACGCCAAGTCCAGGGCCGCGCAGGTACGGACGGCGTACCGACGCTTCCGTGAGTGGGCCATGCGGAACGGCCACACGTTCCCGATCCTCCCGTGCGGGAAGCGGGGTCGCCGCAAGGGCTCGCCCGGTCGCCCTCGCCGTCCCCTGCCTCCCGAGGCCGTGTTCCTGGCAGCGAACGCGCTGCTGGACTGGTTCCCGTGGGGGGAGCTTTCGATGGTGCGCCTGCTGCGGACGCGGTGGAAGGACTTGCGGGTGGACGACGGCTCCTCCCTGTTCCCCGGCAAGCGGCCCGGTCGGTGGGTCCGCGTGCCGTTCGACTGCGCGGGCGGCGAGGCGTTGAAGGTGCTGTGGGACTACGCGCGAGGGTCAGAGAAGCTGGCGACGGGGCCGATCATCCCGGCCGCGCCCTGCGGATCAACCGCTCTACCGCTCGTCCATCTGCGCGAACGCATCACCAAGATCCGCGATCTGGCCCGTGTCAACCAGGGTGCGCCCGCCGATTGTAACGGCGATGGGGGCGAAGTCGATGACGAGGGTGCCGGGGGGCGGTTCGACCTCGACGGGGGCAGGCGCGGGGATGAAGGGGGCGGTGGCGGGAGTCGTGAGGACAACGGGGCTCGCGGAGGCGAGGGTGCCGGGGGGCGCGGTGAAGGGCTGAATGTACTGCCCTCCTCGGAAACCCCCACGGGCACGCACTAGAACCAACGCCTTGTCCACGGCGGCTTTCACGTCAATCGCCGCCTGGATGCCTGACGTGCGCGGCGCTCCGAACACCGTGCGGAACGCGCGTTTCGTGTTGTTCCGGCTGATACCGTCCGCCGCACCAACCTCGCACAACTCCTCGATGTAGCCCTCCGCGATCAGCGTGGAGAGGACTGGCGTGGCCCGCTTCACCAGCATCTTCGCCTTCCGGGTGACGGTGCCGAGCGGGGTCCAATCGTCGTCAATGGCGTCCAGGCAGGCTCGACGCGCGAGCATATCGGGGGTGCCCTCCACGTCCGCGAACACGGCGACCGCGCCCTGGTAGAAGCGCGTGGCGAGGTCAATGGCGACCTCCATGATCTTCACCGGGATCAGCCAGTCCGCCCCCTTCCCGTTGGCGGTCGGGTGCCCCATGCCGCAGCCGAAGCAGAGAAGCAGGGCGATCTTCAGCGCATGGACCGGCGAGCGGGCGTGGATGCCGACAAACCGATCATCGGGCAGGAGCAGGCCGGACTCCTCAACGGCGTAGGCAAACTCCTCCCACAACTCCTCCGCTGCGGCCGTCAGGCCGGTACACGGCCCGAACGCGCCGGGTGCCGTTCCGGCAGCGCGGGCCAGCCATTCACGCAACCCGTCCTCGACCGCCTCGTTGCGAATGGCCCGCCCCTGGCGGCGGATTCGGTGGGCGTAGGCGAAGCAGAAGCGGGAGTACAAGCCCCCGGAGAAGTCGTGGTGATCGGAGTGCTCCGCGATCAACGCCGGGTTCACCGCTGCCATGATATTGAGCCGGGGCGTGTCGCAGCGAACCGACCTCCGAGCAAGACGCCGGGACATTGGCCGACCGTCCCAGGCGTTCATCATCTTGGGCTTCAAGTCGTTCTGGTAGTTGCCGCCCGAGCGGGACTTGGTGCGGGCCAGGAAGTCGCCAAACTCGCTGAGATCCACAAGCTGCTGCGCCTGCTCTGCGAGCGATGCCACCAGTCCCTCACCGGAGCCGGGATCATCCCCGAGCCGAGTCGGCAGCGTTTCCGCGAGGAGGCGGGCAGCGAGCCCGGTCGCGGTGGACTTCCGTTCGTAACCCTGTCGCCCGACGACGATGCCGAAGAAGTTGGCGATCACGGGACCGCCCGGTCCTTCCCGAAGGATCAGGTCTATCGGGGCGACCGTGGCGAGGAGCCCGAGGACGCAGGGCAGGTGATAGAGCAACGGCGCGTCAGTTTGAGTGACCGCCCACCCGACGTAGCCCGTGATGAAGCTGGAAGGCAGCTTCGCTACTACGGCGGAAACATCAGCTTCTACAGACCACGGCAATTCCACGCGACGTTCCCTCTCCGTGTGGGCGACTCAACCAGCGCCGAAACTCTACAGGCCGAGCTTGCGAAACGTCAAGGCGCGATGGTAGTGTCCGCCCATGACTGGCTGCGCTGAAGCGGTGGGGTTGACTGGCCCGCCGCACAACGATTTCCCCCTTGATCAGCAGGAACCCCCGCGCAACGGCGCGGAGCTTTCGCTGGTCCCGGTGCTGCCGGAGATCCGGCCGTGGGTGTGGAACGGTGCCGAGGAGATCGGCTGGCCGGGTCTGACCCCCTACCAAAAGACGGGGATCTCCTTCGCTGTAGGACGGCGGAACGCCTCGCTGTGGTGGGGCTGCGGTGCGGGCAAGACCGTCGCGGCGATCATGTGGGCGCTGGCCGAGGACGGCCCGGTAACCGTGGTCTGCCGCGCGAGCGCCCGCCGCCAGTGGGCGAGCGAGGTTCGCCGCTTCAGCACCATCGAGCCGTTCGTGGTCAAGCCCGTAGGCGACCGCCGTGCGGGGGACGAAACGCTGGCCTCGTACCTCGCGCGTGTGCGGCGTCCGTTCCTGATCCTGGGCTGGAACGCCTTGCAGGACAACGTGACCTACGCCGCGCTCTCCGGCTCGTCTGTCTACCAAAAGGCCGGAAAGAAGATCCGTTCCACAACGACCGTGAAGCACCCCGAGTTGATCGGGCTCTCGATTGTGTGGGACGAAGCCCACTGTGCCAAAGACCACAAGCGTTGGAGCCCCCAGGCGCAGCCGGACGGCAAGATGCGGTTCACCCCCCGCAACACCGTCGCGGCCCGAGCCGGGTTCCTGGCCCCGAAGTGCAAGCGGCGGCTCGCCCTGACGGCGACCCCGATCCCCGACCGTATCCGCGACTTGTGGGCGCAGTTGGACATTGTGGAGCCGGGGTGCTGCGGCAAGTATTGGGATTGGGCGCAGAAGCACACGGGGGCGCGCGAGGACGTGTTCGGGTGGGACGACAAGGGCGCGACGAACCTCGCGGAGCTTGGCGCGTTCCTGAAGTACCGCACCCACGTCGTCCGCTCCGATGAAGTCAACCAATTCCTACCGCCGATGCGCCGGGTGACGACGTACCTGTCCCCCGAGGATATGAACCGGGCCAGCGCCGAGGCAAACAAGGCCGTCAAGGTGGCGGCGAAGCTCGCCGGGGGCGGCACGGGGCTGGAAGATCGTCACGGCTCCGAGGGGTTCGTTCGGGCACGGCTCAATCGCTCCGCGTCCATGAAGCGGAAGCACCTGCGGACGGCGCTGCCCGAGTACCTGGGGGCAGGCCAGAAGATCGTCGTGTTCACCGGCCTGCGGGTCGATGTTTGGCGTATCGAGAAAGACATTCGCAAGATCATGGGGAAGCTGTGGCCCCCCGATTCGACCGGCACGGGCGCGGACTGGAAGGTGTGGGCGGCGGACGGGTCCATCGCGCCGGACAAGCGCGAGGACATTCGGGACGAGTACATGGCCCACCGGGGACCGGGCCTGCTCGTAGCGACCGGGGACAGCTTCGGGGAGTCGCAGAACCTTCAAGACACCGACCGGCTGATCAACGTCGTGATCCCCTGGAATTGGCGGGGTATCCGGCAGCGGGAAGGCCGCGCCGACCGCCTGGGGCGCACACGGTCCCTGGTCATCGAGTACCTGATCAACGACGCCCTCGACGCGCGAGTGCTGGCAATCGTGCTGGCGAAGCTCGGCGTCACCGAGGAGTTGTTGCCCGACCCCCAGGTCATCGGGGTCCGCGAAGCCGTACAGGGTGGATCGGACGACGAGCTATTAGACAGGATGCTTGACCGCATGTTCGCGGACTAGAAGGAGAACGACGGTGCTGGACGAAGCGACGAAGGAGCAGTTGACGGCGTTGAAGACGACTGCCCCCACGGCGGCGGAAGCGGCGGCGCGGAAGCAGGGATCACCCGCGAACGGTGCGGGTGGCACGCCTGTTGCTACGCGCGCTCGCGTCATGCCGAGTAAGCGTCCGGCCGATATGCCGGACTTCGCAGCCTGGGCCGCGCAGGCGGGCGGACGACTCCTGACCTACGACACGAAGCCGTGGACGAGCCCGAGTGGGCGCGGCGCACCGGGCACGGAGCACCTGTGGATCGCCCTGGCGTCCCGCACGGGGTTGCCGTGGCTCCGGCAGCGGCTTCGGGCGCAGGGCGCGCGAGTAATCCACGAAGCCCACGCGCTGACGGCGAACGGCGGGTTCGATGGGGCCGTCCGCGAAGTCGTCACGGTCTTCAAGGACAAGCTCGGTGAGTCGCTCACGGGTGCCGACGCCAAGCTCGGTGACGCCGCCGTGTTCGTGGTCTTCGGCTGGCTGGAAGTCTGATCGTGGCCGACGACTTTGACATTCCGGTGTTCCGCCGCCCCCGCCGCCGCCGTTCCTTCTTCATGGAGGCTGCGTTGGCCGTGGAGAGCGTGTTCCCTCACGCGAAGCCGATGCAGGCCCCGGCAAGTCCGTCCCCCGAGGCGGGGGCTCCCCGTTGCCAGCACTGTGCGCGAGCCTTGCAGCAAGCCGAGGGCTTCCCCTGGGTTCTGGTTGTGGGCGAGCCCACCGACTGCAACCACGCCCCGATCCGCTGCGCGGACAACTGCGGGCGTCCTGCCGTCTGGTGGGCCGGGGCCGCGACGGGCTACCTCTGCGCTGTCTGTGGAATTGCCGAGCCCACCAACGACAAGGACTGAACCATGCCTGACCCCGCCGACACTGAATACGAGCGCGTCTACGAAGCCGCGCCCCTGCCCGAGCCCATCGAGGACGACCCCGAGTACATCGAAGCGGTGCTGCTGGACGCGCAGCGCAGCCACACCTTCGGCGTGATCGGTTCCGTGCTCGACGCCCTGCGGGAGCAGCGGGTCAGCCCCGTGCGCGGGCTGTACCTGATCGAGAACGAAGCTCGTATGGCGCGGCAGCACTTCGCGGAGTTGGACGCCGACGCCGAGACGAACCGCGACGACAACGAAGATGGTGACTACGAGTACGGCGGCAACGCAGGCCGGGACTACGGACACCGCCGAGTCGGTATCCGTCGCGCGGCCCGTGGGGGGCTCTACGCCGGGGCGGGTCGGCTCCGTCGCATGGCCCACGGCAACGAGGAGTTTCGCCAGATAATGCCCGCGCTCCAGAAGCAGGCTGACGCTGCGATGGAAGGGAAGACGGAGGACAAGATCCGCGCCCTCACGAACGCCTTGGGGGACGCGAAGCAGATGCGCCTCGACGCCCGGAAGGCGGACGCTCGCGCGCCCACCGTCGCAGAGGACGCCCTGATCGTTCGCCTCCAAAGTCGGTTGACGGCCCTGCTGGACGCCACCGATCCCGACGACGTGGACAGCGAGCCCCGCACCCTCGCAGACGTGTGCCCCGACAAGACCGGCCACATTCACGGCGAAGCCGCCGAGCACGTCTGCGAACGCGATGATCCCCTGGACGGCTGCGACGGTGCGCCGTGCGTAGCCGCCCGAACCCCCGAACCCACCCCTGCCCCCGGAGTCCCCGCATGACCGTCCCCACCCACACCCACTGGTTCTTCCCCTGCTGGTCCGGCGACTTCCGCCTGGAAGCGGCGAAGGACAACCCGAACACCTGCGTCCTGACCGTGGAAGATCCCACGGCGGCGGACTACGAGATCCTGGCCGACGTGCTCTCCGTCGCCCGCACGCGCGGTTGGATCGCCCCGAGCCTGGGAATCCAGCCCAAGGGTGTCTCCGTTCTGCCCCTGACCGCGCCGATGGGCGTGGTCGCCCCCTACGTCGCCAAGGAGGTCCACCCCGAGGGTGACGTGTGGACGATCCTCCGGCACAAGGACGGCACGGTGACGCTGGACGACGGGCTCCCGACTGTGGGCAAGCCCGAGGCCGCGCCCGACGTGGACGCTGCACCTGTGGACAAGCCTGTGGACACCGCCGCCGTCCTGGCCGAGAACCCGTGGGCCTACTACGGGACGTGCCGCAAGTGCTCCGCGTCGAAGGCCGTGGCCTGCACCGATCTCCGGTCGAAGTCCGGCAAGGATCTGCGGAAGGCGCACAAGGGGCGCGTCCAGAACCTCCCCATCGCCGTCGTCGCCAGCACGGTCACCGCCGCCGCCACGATCAAGGCCCCCCGGCAGGGTTGCCCCGCGCCGACCGCCTGCGAGCGCCGTGCTTCCCAGGTGTTGCGGGCTTTCAGCACCGCCTCGCAGATGCGGACCTGGGACCGCGAGGGTCGGATGCGTGTCATCGGCGGAACGTCCGGTCGGAGCTACGACCTGTTCCACCGGGACGTTGCCGCGCGCCGTGGCATGAGCACGGTGCTGCGAGAGGTCAAGTCCGGCCATGAGGTCTGCGTGTGGGACGACCGTGTGCCGCCCGAGGAGGAGACTCTGGCGATCATGGCGGCTGTCCAGCACCGTGAACCCTGGCTCCGCAGCCTGCCCGTTCGGAGGCTCTGATGAGCACGCCCGAGTACGTCCCCAACGGCGACCCCCAGGACAACCTCGCCCGTGGGATCTTCTGCTTGGCGGACGCTCTCAACAACGTCGCCACGGCACATGCCGCACTCGCCCGCGCCCACGCCGATCTCGGCTTCGGAGATTCGTCCACCCCCGGCATCGGAGAGAAGTTGTACATGGATCTTCCCGAGCACATCGGGGCGGTCACGTCAGTCATTGAGCACGGCTTCGATGCTCTCGCAGCCGCTCTCCCCGATCCCTCCGAGTCTTCCGGGTAGTCCGCGCCGCCGTCCATCGTTTCCAACCCTGGGATCGGCCTCCACCTGGGGGCCGGTCCCCGCTATCCTCTGACCCCGCCTGCTGGCTGAATTGCTACACCAAGGAACCCCCCAAATGCCCCTCGACATTGCCGCTGTCCCCGACACGCTCGCCTACTTCACAAGCGAGTACGAAGCCGACCTGTTCGCCAACCGCTACCGGGACACCCCCGAGGAGTTGACCTGGGAGGATCGCTGGAACAAGGTCGCCCACGCCGTCGCCGCAGCCGGGGTTGCCACCGACGAAGGGATCGAGCCGTCGCTCCCCGGCTACGCCGACCGGGAGTACGACCGCCGCGCCGACACCTACTACCGCATGATGACCAGCGGAGCGGCCCTGCCGTCGAGCCCTCAACAGTGGAATTACGGAAGCACGCGCCCGTACCCGCGCGCCGGATCGTCCTGCTACACGGTGGCAATCGAGGACTCGCTCGCGGCCTTTGAGAAGGCCGACCACGACGCCACGACGATCTTTGTCTCCTCCGGGGGCGCGGGGTTCCTGTTCGACGGCATCCGGCCCCGAGGGTGCCGCGTGCGCCGGTCGATCTCCGCGTGTGTCGGCGTCATGGGACACGGTGGTCCCCTCCGTCGCCTGGAAAGCCGGACGGGCTACATCACCAACGGTGGGCGCGAACGCGGCGCGATGATGGGCCAGTTGTCCGCGTCCCACCCCGACGTGATCGAGTTTGTGCTGGCGAAGGTGCCCGTGCGCCTCGCGGACGGGGACGCCCTCCGTGAAGCCTTCCGCAGATTGCATCGCGTGACTGATCAGGAGGACGCGGGGAGCCGTGCTGAGATTCGCGCGCTTTACTTCTTCGTGCAGGAGGCTGTCCACATCGACGCTCGCGCGCAGTACCGCGTGCCCCTCCAGAATTGCAACATGAGCGTCCGCGTCCCCGACGCCCTCATGCGCGCGGCCGAGCGGGATCTGCCCTGGGTGCTCTCGTGGTTCTCCGACGAAGCCCCGAAGGAGGGCGAGGCCCCGAACACGATCCTTGACGGCGAGGACGTGGACCCCACGACGGTCCTCTACACCGACGACGGCAACGTGCAGGTGCTCCCGAACACGACCGGGACGCTGCGCCGCTACGGCGTCATCCTGACGACCTGGGAAGCTGTGAAGGCGAACCTCCAGCCGAACCCGAACAACTGGAAGGATCAGGAGTACGCGGCGTTCCACCGGAACGTGCTGGTGCCCTGGCTCGCCAAGTACAGCGGCCCGATCATGGCCCGCGACCTGATGGGCCTGATCTACAAGGCGGCGCACAACCACGCCGACCCCGGCATCGTGTTCCCCGACACCTATGAGCGGTACTCCCCGGTGGACAGCACGGTCTACGGCTTCCGCTACGCCAACCCGTGCAGCGAGTACGTCAACACGAAGGACGGCTCCTGCAACCTCGCGTCGATCAACCTGCGCTGGTGCGTCGAGCAGGCGCAGCGGGGGTGGGGGTCCACCGGAACGGGGGAGGCTGAGATCCTGCACGTCGTTGGCAAGCAGGCCGCACGCCTGACGCGGTACATGAACGACGCCTTGGAGCACAACGTCGCCCCGGTGGCGTCCATCGACTACCACTCGCATGAGGTCTACCGGACCATCGGCGTCGGGATGATGGGGCTCGCGGAGGCGTGCATCCTCTCCGAGCTTCGCTACGGCTCCGAGGAGGCCGTGCGATTCGCGGCCCTGCTGGAATCCGAGATCGCGCTGACCGCATGGGAAACGTCGTTCCGGCAGGCAATGTGCGAGGGGCGAAAGAAGCCCGCCGCCTGGAACCGCGAACGCATGGTGTGGATCTTCACGGCCCGCGCCACGAACGCCGTCGAGTACGAGCTTCCCGAGGCGCACCAGAAGCGGTGGCAGATCCTTGCGGCGCGGGCGGGCCGATGCGAGTACGCCACGAACACCTGCGTCACCAGCATCGCCCCCACGGGGACCATCGCGCAGGTGGCGGGCTGGACTATGAGCCGCGCCCTGACCAACGGGCACGTCCCCGAGATCGCGGTGACCTCCGGCCCCGAACCGGCGTTCGCGGCGGGGCACACCCGCAAGGACAACAGCGGCACGGTCAAGGTGCTGCACGACCTGTTCCCCTTCAACCGCGCCGCGTGGGAGTCCTGGCACGTCACCGCCGCCGATGTTCCGCCCGAGGAGCACGTCCAGATGCAGGCGGCGCTCGCGGCGTTCTGCTGCATGAGCGTGAGCAAGACCGTGAACCTCCCGAACAGCGCGACCGTCGAGGACGTGGCCGGGGCCTACCGGCTGGCCTGGGAGTTGGGCGTCCCTGGTACGACGGTCTACCGCGACAAGTCGAAGCCGATGCAGGTGCTCACCGCCGACTGCCCCGGAGGCGAGTGCGAGATCGTTCCGGTCGGCCAGGAGGAGGGCATCGCGTTGTCCAGGGCAGACGCCCGCGCGTGATCGCGCCCGCGAGGCGCTTGCGACTTGTGGAATCAGCAAGCTCGTAGTACCGTCTTGACGGCGACCGGGGCACCTACGGCCCCACACGCTCTACCGCAAGAGCGCGTGGGGGCTTGAACCGCCCCGGTCGCCCTTGGAGTCTCGATGGAAACGAAGGTGCTCGGAGCGGTCGAGTGGGAGCCCGGAGCCCGCTACCGCGTGGTGGTAGCCGACGAGATCATCGACCCCGAAACGGGAATCTGCCACATCATCGAACGCCAGATTGTCAACGGCCTGGGTGATCCGGTGTGGGTGCCCGTCATGGATCTCGCGGAGGATATGGAGGCAGGCAAGGTGGTCGGCATCCTCTCGATTGCAATGGCCGGGTTCGTGTTCGCAGACGCAGGAGACAAGGCCCCCGCCTTCAACCCGGAAACAGTAGAGGCGGGCTGACCGTGCCGAAGTCCCCGAAGCTCCGGCCGTTCGTGAAGTGGGTCGGCGGCAAGACCGAGAAGATCACGGAGATCATGGCCTGCTTGTCGGACCCCGCGCACTGGCCGTCGAGCACCGTCTACTACGAGCCGTTCCTGGGCGGCGGCTCCCTGTTCCTTGCCCTGCGCGAACGCGGGTTCAAGGGGCGGGCCGTCCTGTCCGACACCAACGCCGAGTTGATCGCTCTCTGGACGATGGTGCGTGACGACCCCGAGGAGTTGATCAGCGTGGTCGCGGACTACCTGACGAAGTACGTCGCGCAGTCGAAGGCCGAGCAGAAACGGGCCTACGGGCTGCTCCGCGACGACTTCGCCACCCTGACGCCGGACCACGCGGCGCTCCTGCCCGCGCGCACGCTCCTGCTCAATCGCCTGGGGTTCAACGGGCTGTACCGCGTCAACGCGGACGGGACGTTCAACGTGCCCTGGGGCGGCGTCAAAAAGCCGGTGGGGAAGGCCAAGCGGGTCGCCGGGTTCCAGCCGGGAGTCATCCGGGCCGTGTCCGCCGCGCTTCAAGGTGTCGAGATCCGCTGCGCGGACTTCCGCGAGGTCTTGCCCCTGGTGTCATCGGCGGACGTGCTGTTCGCAGACCCGCCCTACACCCCCATCGGGCCGGACACGTCCGAGGTTGCCCCCGGTGAGGTCCGCACCGTCAAGGGGTTCGTGGGTTACACGCCTGGGGGCTTCGGGCCGGACGATCACCGGATGCTGCTCGACCGCACCACGCAGGCACGGGACGCCGGAGCCCTGGTCATCCTCGCCAACGAGGCCGACGTGGACACCGTTGCGGCCTACGCGCACGCGGGGCTGATCATCCTGCGCGGCTCCGAACGCCGTTCCGTCAACGCGAACGGCAAGAGGCGCGGCCCCGTGCCGACGCTGCTCGCCGTAGGCTTCCCGGCCCGCACCATCCACTACACCGTCAAGGAAGCCCCGGAGTACGCAACATGACCCGCCGCCCCCCGAACCACTCCCGCACGCGCTCCGCGTGCTCCCGCCGTCCCGCCCCCAACATCGACTTGGAAAAGACGTACTGGCTCGTCGTCCTCCGGCTGTCGGGGAATGCGCTTGACGTGCGCCCCTACCAGAAGCGGATCACGCTGCGGCAGGCCGTCGCAGAGGTCGCCACGCACGCGAAGCAGTTGCGCGAGGCCAACCCCGAGGGCAGGACCGAGGGCTTGGTATTCAAGCGGCGGCTGGCCGACGCGGAGTTGTCCACCCTGCTCGGTACGGGCATGGAAGCCGTACAGGCGCACCCGGCGTTCGCCATGCTGCTCGGAGAGGACCACGAAGCGGGCGAGGCCCTGGCCGCAGAGGACGCCGCGAGCGCGAACGACGAACCGAGTCAGGACGATGCCGGGTAAAGGAGGCCACTACGAAGGGGGAGCCCATGCGGGCCGCGATTGCCGAGGGCGTGAAGCGCCGAACGAAGCCCACCGGCTTGCAGCAGGCCGCACCGGGGACGAAGGGAACGAAGCGATGATCCGTCGCATCCTCCGCAGGCTGGCCCGAGGCACCCGGATGCCCCGCGTGATCGTGGAGTCCCCCTACGCGCCGGGGCCGTGCCCCGAGGGTACGGACAAGGCCCGGTGGGACCATGCGCGCCTGATGGAGCACCTGCGCTACCTCCGCGCTGCAATGGCCGACTGCCTCGCACGGGGAGAAGCCCCGTTCGCCAGCCACGGGCTCTACACGCAGCCCGGTGTCCTCCGCGACGACGTTCCCGTGGAGCGGGCTCGCGGGATCGAGGCGGGGCTTGCCTGGGGCCGTGCCGCTGATCGAACCGTCGTCTACACCGACTTGGGGATCTCCAAGGGGATGCAGTACGGCATTGAGCGAGCGGACGCCGAGGGGCGACCCGTAGAACACCGAACCCTGCCGGGGTGGGCCGCGCCCGCCTTGCTGCACTGAGGAGCCCGCCATGCCCGCCCAACCGCCCGCCGAGGCGCACGTCCTGATCTTCATCGACGTGACGCAAGACCCGCCCACCGTCACACGCGCGGGGATCTACTCCGCAGCCCAGGTGGACCTTGCCCCCAAGGACCACGCGCGCCTGCGAATCGTGGACCTCCTCGCCGTGCAGGCCGAGTCGTTCAAAAAGGCGGGCGCGCAGTTGGCGCACGTCGTTGCGACGGCCCCGGAGCTTCAGTGGGTCCACCGCCTGATCCAGAAGACCCGCGCGCAGCGGAAGGGCTGACTCGGTGAGCGCCTTCGGTGTGCCCTCCGGGGCGTTCATCGCCGTGGACACCACGGGCCTGCCGGGGAAGATCCCCGGATGGGAGCCCAAGGTCATCGGCTTCGGAGTCGCGTTCGTGGTGGACGATGCGGTGGTGTTCCACACGGGCTCGCTGGTCTACCAGCCCCCGGAGATCGTCAACGACGCGCGGTGTTACGGCGCGTTCCGCGCGAACGGACTGAGCCGCGAGTCGATCTACCGGCCGGAGAACCCCCGCGAGGGTGCCGTGGCAGCACAGCTTCAGCAGGCCCTCGGCGGTCGCCCGCTGCGCGGCTTCGGGGTCAAGTTTCTGAGCGGCGTCCTCGCTTCCGCCCCCTGGAACCTGTCCGCCTGGGGGGACTGTGTGATGGTGGAGGCCGCGCCGTGGGTGAAGGTCTTGCGGAGTGGCAAGGCGGCGAGGTACTGTTCGCTGCCTGCGTCACTCACCTGGGCGGCTGACCTCGGATACGACGTGGCGGCTCCCCCGGAAGTCGTCTTGCGGTCGGAGGCGAACGCGGTACGGGTCGCCAAGTTGACCATCGCGCTGCGGCAACAAGCCGTAGCCCCCCGCTGAAGGAGCACCGTGGCCGACTTGACCTTCGACTTCGCCCTGGCTGCGCCCACGCTGCCGCCTCCCCCGGTCGTCCAGATCGGGAAGCCGGGGCAGGCGGGAACCACCGGGCAGTCCACGCGCTCCACGCGCGGGTGGTCCTACTACGGGTGCTTCTTGGAGTGCCCCCGGAAGTTTGCCTACGAGAACCGGCTGCACTACGCGGACACTCCGGCCCCCCGGCCCCCCGGTAACAACGTCCCCGCCGTGGGGACGTTCGCGCACGCGCTCCTCGCGCTCCTGTACCTGTGGAAGCTGGACCCCGGCCACAACAAGAACCCTCGGGATCTGACGCAGGCGGACGTGTCGAAGATCGCCCATGAGTCCGGCCTCACCCGGCCGGATATGTTGGAGTGGGCCGCTGACGTGTACCAGCGGTTCCGGGTCTACACGGCCGAGCACGCCAACGAAACGTGGAAGCCGCTCGCGGTCGAGCAGGAGTTTCGCATCGGCGTCCTCCCCGACGCAGCCGGGGTGCCGCGAGTCGTGGACGCCGCTACGCCAGGGTCGGCCCTGTTCACGTCCCGCCTGGACCTTGTGATCCGCGACCACCGGGGCGTCTGGATTCCCGACCACAAGACGACGCAGAAGTGGTGGAGGTCCACCAACCTCAACTACGGCATGACGGGGCAGATGCACGGCATGGAACACATCGGGCGGCACTTCTGGCCCGACGAGTTTCAAGGCGTGATCCTCAATTTCTTCCAGACCAAGGACAAGCTGCTGTTCAAGCGCGAGCGTCCGGCCGCTGCGCCTCACATGGTCGAAGACTTCCCTCGCACGATCTGGATGACAGCGGGCATGATCAATCTGTGGGACCGGGCCGCGCAGTCCGCGCGTGACTGGACCCCCAAGTCCGGCTACTGGTGCAAGTCCTGTGACTTCGCCCAGGAGTGTCGGTTCGGAGGTTGACCATGCGCGCGACCGAGAGCAACGACGGCACCTTGCCCGTGGGTGTCGTAGCGGCCCCCTCCCCCAAGAGCTTGTGGATCGCCGTCGTCATGGTGAGCGAAGGCGGTGTCTTTGTTGTTTCCGCGCAGCCGGAGCTTCAGCCCGTCCAGTCGCAGACCGAAGCTGCGGCCCTGACGTTGGACCTAATCGACGCGGTGGCCGAGGAAATGCCGTCCAACACCTGCCTCTACGCGGTCTACCTGCGACGGGACGTGCCTCGCGGGGATCTCCTGCACCACCTGATCACCGCGCCCGGTGGCCGGAGCCTGCTCAATCACCCTGACGTGGCGGGGAGCCTGCTCCCCGGCCTGGGAGGCAACCTGTCCCACTTCGGCTGGTGGGCGCGGGGTGACAGCGACCTCATCGACGTGGAGGACTTCGGGGAGGACTTCGGGGAGGACGCCGCCGACTGCGACTGCGACATTTGCTCCGGTCGCGTGGCCGAGGTACTTCACGCCCAGGGGGAGGCGCTTGACGCGCAGGACGAGGGGGAGCTTTGGCACGGCCTCTACGTCTACGTCGGGGATGCGTAGGACATAGACGGTTCCGGGGCAGCGGACCCTGGTGGTAGACTTCCCGCCGTGCCACGCAAGCGCCACATCACCCGCGAGTTTGCCGAACGCCTGCTGCTCATGGGAGCGCAGACGCAGGACCGCTTGGGCTTCCCCTGGGGCAACTGCCTGGAAGCGGCCTACGCAACCGTTCTCGGCGTTGACCTCGACACGGTGCCGGACCCCCGGAACCGCTGCCAGGGCAAGGATGCGGTCTGCGCCACCGATGCGCTCCCGCTGCGCGACCCGGCGATCCTCGACTGGCTCGCGGAGGACTTCGGCCTGACCGCGATCAGCGGGGACGGGCCGCACCCGCCCGGTGTCATGCTCCGCAAGGGCGGCGTGCCGCTGTTCTGGATCGCCTCGGGCAAGTCGGGGCGCGGCTACTACCACGCGGTCGTCTACAGCAACGGACGGCTGATCTTCGACCCGCACCCCGACCGTACCGGGCTCCTCGCCGTCGAAGGCTGGACGATCCTTGTCCCTCTCGGCCCCCTGCGGAACCGCGTGCTCCCCGGATGGGTCGTCCCGGCCTCGGGGGTCGCCGCGCTCGGGCAGCGCCCCAAGATGGGACGACGCCGGAAGGCGAAGCGCCCCGCACCCGTGAAACCCGTGCCGCCCGCGTCGTGAGCACTCTGAGACTGCGAGGTTCGCGGTGACCAGAAAGAGCGCGTGACGCGGCCCCGCGAGGTCGCAGGCGTCCTGTTCGTTGCGCCTGGGAGGCAAGTCCTCCTGCTTCAGCGTTCCGAACGGGTCAAGCACCCTGGACTGTGGAACCTGCCGGGAGGCCGGGTCGATCCGGGCGAGACACCCGTGGACGCGGCCCTGCGGGAAGCCCGCGAGGAGGCCGGAGCCGATCTCCTGGCGTGGGAGGGGCAGATCGTCGGCCGGATGCGGCGCTGCCGAACCAAGAGGTCCGGCCGGGAGTCCTGCTACACCACCGTCATCGTGACCGTGCCCCAGGTGCGGATTCCCACGATCCAGTGGGAGTCCTCCGGGTGGGCCTGGATCACGCCGGAGGAGGCGTTGACCTCCGACCGACTCCATCGGGGCCTGCCGGAGATCCTGCGCCGGGTCTGAGGATCAGCCGTGCTGGTCGATGTAGGCCAGCGTCGTGTTGTACTCGGCTCGGGTGATCGGGTACACCCGCTGCACCAACCAGCGGCGGCGGCGGTCGTCCGCAGCCTCCACGATCAGGTGCGCGTCCCGGTACGCACGGTCGTCGTCGCTGCCCTCGGCGTCGTTGTCCGTCACGGTCCCGATGAACCACTGGCCGTTCTCGTACACGTTCGTCCATGACAGGACTTCCGCGTGCAACTCCGGGTACTCGGTGGCGGTGAGCGGTTCCACCACGGTCCACCAGTCGCCGTTCGCCGGGGCCGTCAGGGTCACGTCCACCTGGGAGAGCACCGGGCGCAGGCTGTACGAGGGGCGCAGTCGGAGCGTCAGGGAGGCGGCGGACGCCGCCTTCACGATGCCGACCAACCCGGTGTGGGGGCCGGAGATCACGCGCACGATCTGGTCGTTTGAGGGGAGCAGCGTGACGGTGGTTCCGGCAGGAACCTTCGACGGCCCATCACGGCCAACCAGGGAGCTACCGCCGCCGACGAAGTAGAGCGTCCAGTCCTCGGGGTCGGGAGTCTCCACGTTCTTCAAGCCGTTGTACCGGGTCGTGTTCACGCGCTCGATGCGCTGCGGGCCTCCAAATGACCAGACCACCTTGCCCGGAACGAAGTCGGAGGCGTCCGCGAGGGGCACCAAGGTCGCCCCGGCCAGGGCCTCGGGCGGCACCTTGTAGTCGATGCCCGTGTCCCAACCGACGTGATAGAAGTTGTCGAATGTCTCGACGGCCACGCCCTTGCCGTCCTTGCCGTAGTGGGTGGAGTGCCGGATCTCCGGTTGCCTCTGGATGAACCCCACGCGACCGTCGAGCGTGATCAGCCGACCGGGAGGGAACGCCGGGAATGGCGACCGGAAGACGGCGGTGAGCAGGAAGCTCTTGTCGGGCAAGTCCTCCTTGTGGAGCGACAGCTTGCCGAGGGTCCGCGACAGGGGCTTGTCGTAATACTGCGCCCGGAACAGGTGGCGCGGAAGGTGGAACACCGGGAACCAGGGCGCGGTGTACTGGCTGATCCGGGGGTCACCTGCGGGCAGCGGGTCCACTCCGTACTTCGCCTTGAACGCGGCCTCCACGCGGCGGCGGGCGTCCCATTGCCACGGCTCGCCCTCGGGCGACGACGGGTTCCGCCTGCGGGGGCCGGGGTTCCGCCTGCGGTTCCCCTTGCGCGGGGCGGCGGGGGGCAGCTTCATCAGCGCGTCCCACGCACCGTCGAGCAGGCGTTCCAGCCCCTTCATTCGGGCGGCGGTGACGGTGCCGTCCTCCATCTTGTCGGCGGTGTCCGTCAGGAACACCACCATCCGGCGCAGAAGCTCGGCCTGCGTCGTCGGTCGTCCCGGCTTCGCGGGAGTCGGCGGCGTGGGCTGCGGCGGGGCCGGAGTCGGGGGCGCGGGCTGCGGGTACGCACCGGGCGTCCAGGCGATCCTCCACGTCTGCATCAGGAAGTCGGCGGCGGCTTGCGCGCCACCGGAGCGCGGCGTCGTGCTGCGGTCCCCGTTGCTGTGGCCCATCATGGAACCGGGGGCGACCCCCTTCCCGTTCTCGTTGAAGTACCACTTCGTCGTGGAGTCGGTCTGGTAGCGAGGGTTGTGGCCGACCGTCCAGGCGTCGGGGTACTGCGACCCCGGCGTGCCGGTTTCCATCCCGATCCACGAATCGGTCCAGGGCTCGACCCACACGTCCTCGGAGCCCGCCGCGTTCTGCCACTCGGTACGGTGGGGATCGCCGGACACCTGGGGCGTCCACCCGGAGGCCCACACGCCGCCGTGCGTGATCAACTCCTGTACGAGATCCCACGCATCGGAGGCACTGTTCGCGGTCTTTGCGCCCGTGGCGGTGCCTCCGATGCGTGGGATCTCGTACGGTTGTTCCTTGATCGGCTTCACCAGCCATTGCCTGCGCCCGACCTTGCTGACGATGCCGGACACGTCCGCACTGATCGGGAAGGGCCAGCCGTCGCCCACTTTTCCCTTCGCCATCGACACCACGTCCGGTATCTCGTTGTTGGCGAAGGGCACGGCCGGACGGGCGGGGGTCGGGGTCGCGGAGCCCGTGTGCGCGGGGGTCACGGCCGCGAGGCTGCGAGCCAACTCCTCCATGTGAGCGTAGGCCGCTGCCTTGCCACCAGGGGCCGATCCCTGCACGCCGTTCTTGGTGAAGTAGGACTGCCCCACGTCCTCGCCCGCGAGCGATTCGACCACCATGAAAGAGTCGGGCGCGTTGCCCCACGGACGCAGCGTCAGGCTGGTGTTGTGCGGCCCTTCCAGCCACGTCCAGCCGTAGAGCGCGGGGTCCACCCACGTCACGCCGGGGAGCGGGGTGAACGGCATGGGGAGCGCGGGCGCTGCGGTCGGGTCGGGGTGCTCGGTCAAGCCTTCATCCGGGGGAGCCGGAGCAGGCCGTGGGCCAGAGGGCGCGGGGGTCACGGGCTCGGGAAGCTCGGGAAGCTCGGGGTGCTCGGGGTCATCCACGTCCAGCGCGGCGAGGTCTTCGTTGTTTCCGCCCCCGGTCGCCACGCCCAGGTCGGCCAGCAGCTTGTCGTCCTGCGCGGCCGGGAGGAGGTCCGGCCAGATCCACGCGGCTCCCTCACCCTTCACGATCTGGTTCGACCCGCGAAGCTGCGTGAACGTGGCGAGCACGTTCGGCTTCCCCAGGCGCGGAAACTGCGACTTCATCGCGGTCGCCAGGAACGGCTGGTCAAGCTGCCCGTCGTAGGCGTTGAACAACGCACGGAACCACGCCTCGGTGCGGGACGTTTCCGTGGGATCGATGGGGTAGTCGAACGAGGCGGTGGCGGGCATAGTGGGGGGCTCCTCGACTGCCGGGGCAGGAGCAGGCGGTGTAGGGGGTGTGGGCTCGGCCGTGGCGTGATCCTGCAACACAAACTCGTAGAGCGGCCGACCCAGGGCCGTTCGGCCCACGATCCACCCGCCCCGCTTCAGATCGGCGCTGATCTTGTCGTGCCAGTAGTCGCGGGTGAACAGGGCTCGCCTGCGTCCGGTGTCATTGTGGATCAGGTTCGGCACGGACACCGTGGCGCGCAGGAGGTAGCCACGGTCCCATTTGAGCTTCGCAGCTTCGGTGGCGATGCGGGCGTCCACCTTGTCGCTCAGATCCGTCAGCCCTTCCGGGGTGAACAGTTGAACGGCGTCCGCGTAGGGCATCAGCACGTCCATCTTCAGATCGCGGAACGCGCGCTTCGGCCCCTTCCCTCGGAGGTTGGTGATCCACCGGGGCATCTTCTCGGGGGGCTTCGCGCCGCGCCACAGCACCGCGAGCCGCAGTTGGAGCGGGGTTCCTTCGGGCGGGGGCGGGGCCGGGGCAGGCGTGGGGGCCGGGGCGGGCAGGGGCTCGGGCGTCGGCTCGGGCTCCGGCTCGGGCTCCGGCTCGGGGGCGCTCGGGTCGTCGTCGCCAGCCAACGGGTTCCCGGCGAAGTCCTCGGGCTGGAACGCCTTGATCCAGGGCGGACCCTTGGCCGGAACCACGTCGGCGGCTTGCGGCTCCCACTCACGCAGGGCTGCGCGCATGTAGGGGATGGACCCGAAGTGCTTTGACCAGAGCTTGTCCCGCAGGAAACGGAGGGCGTCGGCCTCGGCATACGCGGCCTTGTCCCGCCACTCGTACTTGGTGTCGCCCGTGGGGCGCAGGATGATCTCCTCGTACTCGACGGGCTTGACGCCGTAGGGCGAAGTGCGGTCGCCCCGCTTCGGGATACCGGGGAGGCCCTTGGTGTTCCCGGCGTCGTACTGCTCGACAAAGCCCGTCCACTTCCGCCATTCGGCGGTGACGTGGGTGCTGACCGACAGGAGCGCGGTGATCTCCAACCGTGCGGCTTCGTCGGACTCCTCCCAAGGGAGGGTCGCCACTCCGGGGCACGATCCCGTGCGGCCCCACTTGATCGTGTAGCCGTGATCTACGAGGTAGAGGTTGGTGCCGTGGCGGTGCCCTGCGGGGTCACGCCCGCCTTGAAACTTCGTCGCAGTCGCCTTTATGTCCCGCCAGCACGCGCCGCACGTCCGCACGGCCGGGTCGGCGCTCCGGGCCTCCATCGGGAGTCCCTGCGCCTTGCGCGCCAGCTTCTCGGCAACGTCGCCGCCCAAGGCCACGGCGGCGGCGTTCTTCAGCCACTCCATGAAGATCAGGCGGGCGGCTTCCGCCTCCGGGTCGGACGTGTAGCCCTGCCCCCACAGCGCGGTCTTGTCGATCCCACGGGAGCGCGAGGACCGGGGGGAGTAGTAGTCGAAGCCCAGGCCCGCGCCCTCGGGGAGCGCGAGGTCGTAGCCCATCAACTTCCGACCCTGCTTGAACGGGATGATGCCAACGCCCAGGTGCGTCAGGACCAGCTTCGCTTCCTTGGCCGACTTCGGGTACGCGCCCTTGATCGCGCGCTTCAGACCGGCCGAGAGATCGGCGGGGAGATCCGCGAGGGGCTTGGAGGGGGCGGCTGCTGCCTGCGCGGCCAGGGCTGCGGCGTAGGCGTCCGCGAACGTGCTCTCTGAGAACCGCCTGCGCTCGACGCCAGGGAACCGGCTGATCTGGTACGGGGGGTAGAGGCGACCCGCGCTGCCTGCCCGCATGACTTCGCCGCCGTTCGGGAGGGTGGCCCGATCCACGGGGTAGTGCGGGTTGTAGCCCCTGCGGTGCCTGCCTGCGACCCAGGTGAGGTCGGACTCGGCGGGGATCTGCGGGGCGCTTGACGACTGCACGGGTCTTGGGTCGGTCATTGACTTCGTAGTCCTTCGACGGTCGATGGTTGAAAGCGCCGCCGCGATCTGTGCGGCACCGTGACGAAAGACAGGGCCTTGGACGGTGGACCCCCCTACCTGACGAATCAGGACGGGATCTTTGAGAGCGATGTTGAGCCCGACGACGCGGAAGGTCGTGTTATGGATCGGAAACTCCCGCCCCAGGTCGCCTGCGGCCAGCCCGAAGTGGTGGGCGTGTCGCAGGAAATCGACCTCGTAGTCCGGGGCCTCGATGCCCTCAATGTCGTGAGGCGGGATCGAAATCTTGTCCCACCGCTTGTTGGTGTAGCTGTCCGGCCACTGAAGCTGTCCAACGAAGACCGACGTTGGGTTGATCTTCCTTACAACACCGGAGACGGTCGCCCCCCGAAACACGGCTGTCACCACGTCGCCCACCCCGATCCCGTGCGCTGCGAGGATCTCACGGGGCTTGGTCGGCGGCAGCGAGTCGGACGGCAGTGTCGATGGGGTTGGCGTAGTTGTGGTCATCGACTTCGTAGTCCTTCGACGGGCGGGGTTCCGCAGCCGTAGCTTCTTGGGGGCTTCTGTAAGGTTCGTGAGTCCTTTCAACGACTCGACGCCGACGACACGCAGATCCTTGGGGTCGAACCGAAGCTCGGACTCGGAAGGCTCAATCCTCACGCGCGCACCGGGGCACGCGGCGAGCCGGAGGAGGCGAATGTTCCGGGGGTTGACCTTTGCCCACTTCGACCACGATTCCGTGAAGCCGACCGGGGCGACCGCGCTCTCGTTGGACTCGATGACGTACTGGTGCGCCTCGGTGCCGATAGCCTCGATGGACTGGAGCAAGCCATACTTGGCCTCTCCGTTGTAGAAGGTCCGTTCCAGCGCGTTCGCAGCGGCACGAAGCTCCTGGGGCGTGGCGACGGCATCCTCGGTGCCAACGTCGAGCAGATTGGCTAGATCGTCGCGGAGCCGCGCCGCATCATCCTCACGGTCACCCTGCGCCTCCCACAAGTAGGTGTCACGTTCTGCGACCTCGTAGAGCAGATCCTCAACCCTGCTGGACTTCAGTGCCTCGGCTGCGACCCGCCAAGCAGGGAGCCGGTTCTGTGCGGCCAGGGCTGCGATCTGCATCGTTCGGTAGACCCGTTGCGCGGCGTGCGGATTCGTGGTCACGCTGATCTTGCTGGAGGCGACGTTTGCCGTGCCACCGCCCAAGCCCGCCGTCGTGATCCCCTTCGCGGCAAGCTCACGGCGCGAGAGCAGGCGACCGTCCTGCGCTACCTCCTCGGCGGCGGTCGTGACGTGCCAGATGCCGGGGTGGTTCCAGGGCTCGTCCCAGTCGTCGGCGTAGTCCTCAAAGAACGGCCAGCCGTCCGTTGTCCAACCTGCGGGGCACGCGGGGAAGTCCTGGGTGCCCGAATGCTCGACCCGTAGAGGGGAAGCGGTCATCGACTGCGTAGCCCTTCGACGGATTCGCTGATTGCGCCCACGGCGGATCTCACGGCCCCGTGCGTGGTTCCCGGCCCGCAGGAGAACCGGACGGCCCCCGTGCAGCCGATTGCCTTCAGAACGTGGGACGGGCCGGGATTCTTGCAGCCGCAGGCCGAGCCCGAGGACGCGGCGACCCCGAGTCGGTCCAGCGCGTGTACGAGGTCGGTGGGCTTGACCCCGGCGAACGCGATGGTCGTCGTGTTCGGGAGCCGCCCGCCTGCGCGCGTGTTCCCGACAACCTGAGAGCCCTGGACGTGCCGGAGGACGCCGCGTTCCAGCGCATCCCGATGCTGCCCGAGCAGGGTGGACCCGTCCCGCCGCAGGAACCGCCACATCGAGTAGGCGGCGGCACCGAAGCCCACGATGCCGGGGACGTTCGGCGTCCCTGCCCGGTGGCCGGACTCCTGCCCGCCCCCGCGTACCAAGGCCGGGAGGTCGAGGCCCGCACGAACGTAGAGCGCACCGACTCCCTTGGGACCGCCGATCTTGTGCGCGCTGAAGCTGGCGAGGTCCACCCCGAGGGCGTGGACGTTGACGGGGATCTTGCCGAGCGCGTTCACCGCGTCGGTGTGGCAGAGGGCTCCGTAGCCGTGCGCGATGCGCGCGATGCGTCCCACCGGGTAGAGATTCCCGATCTCGTTGTTCGCCTGCATGACGCTGACCAGGGCAGGGCGGTGTCTGCGAACAGCCTGCTCGACTTCGCCCAGGTTCAACCGCCCCAGGCTGTCCACCGGGAGGACGCGCCCGTCAAGGTCGGTCGCGGGTACGAGCACGGCCTTGTGCTCCACCGCCGAGATCATCGGCGTCCCGCCGACTCCAAGCAGGGCCATGTTGTCCGCCTCCGTTCCGCCGCTGGTGAAGATGATCTCACCGGGGTCTGCACCAATGAGGCGAGCGACGTGACTGCGCGCCCCCTCCACGGCCGCTTTCGCACGTCGGCCTTCGGCATGGTCGGAGTCAGGATTCCCATCGCAGCACCGCGCCATAGCTTCTCGCGCGCACGCGAGGAGAGGGGCGGTGGCGTTGTGATCGAGGTAGACGCGCTTCACGCGCGCAAGTCTACCGCAGCGAGCCCAAAGGGACTCTCTACAACCGGCTCGACCCCGACCCTGTGAAGGGACCGGGGCCGGACGGGCTGACTGGTGCCTCACCCACGGAGAGGGGAGTTACTGAGGGGATACTACCGACTCTCGTTGTGATACGCAAATATGGAAAGCGGACATACTGATAACGAAGTGCGCCCCCGGAGCCGCACCGAACGGCATCGAACGGCATCGAACGGCATCGAACGGCATCGAACAGCACGCGCGGACGCGCGGAAAGGCGCATAGAATCGCTTGGCTTGACAGTTAGGCAAGGGTGACTTAGGGTGACGGAGCTTACTGATGCGTCAACCCCACGGAGGACTCCAATGTCCGCTCTGCGCCTTGCCCCCGTCCCCCCGTCCCTTCGGATCGGGATCGTTTCCAAACCCGCGCACGCGAAGGGGCTCGTCGCTGCCCTGCGGAAAGCCGGGGTCGAGCCAATCATGCTCGGCGGCGCGGCCACGTCGATCCCGGTGACGGTGGACGTGATCCTCTACCGCACCGCGAGCGCGTCCCACACGTCGCAGCCCACGCTCGCCGCGTGGTCGAAGCAGAAAGGCCGGACGCTGATCTCGGGCAATGGGACTACGAAGCTGATCGAGGAGCTACGCACGCGAGGGTTCCTAGCGGAGCCGCCCAAGGTGGCGGACACCTTCCCCCTGGCCTCGGTCCCCGGCGTCCCTGAGACGCGGGGTACGCACGTCCCTGCCTCCGGCACCCTCGCTGCCCGTTGCTACGCCGCGTTGGCGGACGGGCCGCTGCTCCCCGGCGAGATTGCGCTGCGCCTCGGACTCACCGCGCAGGCGGTACGCTTCGCCACCACCAAGGACACCCGCGTCGTCAACCGCTACCCCGCGTCCCTGGGACGCCGGTACGGACTGCTCGACCGCGCCGACCGCGCCTTCCACGGCTCCCCCACCCTGGACGAAACGCAGGAGCGGGGGCGTGCCGCGTTCCTGGCGCTGAAGGCACTGAAGGCAGGGATGCTTGCGCCCGTGGTGGACCTCGCCTTGCCGGACGAACCAGCCCGTACTGCCAACCTCCCCCCTTCCCCCTCCCCCCGGAAGCGGTGCGCGGCCCCGAATCGAACGGACGGCAAGCCGTGTGCCCGCTTGATCGCTGCCGACGCCGAGAGTTGCTGGCACCACCGGCCCAAGGCCGTCGTCCAGCCCACCCGCTTCCCACTTCCCCCCTACTCCGCGCACTTCGGGACGCCCCCGGTTTCGGTCCCGACCGACGACGATCCGACCGCCACCGTCCGCGATGAGATCGGGTTTGTCGCCCTGTGGATGCGCGAGTGGAACATCACCGGATTGACGCTCCTGGCGAACGGCACGGTTCGCCTGTCCGACACGCCGCGCAAGACGGAGCCGGTTGCGGTGTCCTTCGTGGTCGAGCCCAACGACCCGTAGGGAACACGCGCGCACGCGCGGGGGCGCAAGTCGGGTGCCCCCGCGCAGGCTGGATGCAGTAGGATAACGGCGTTTCGTCACCCACGCGCTCGCGTGCGTGAGAGGGGCCGTGCTGGTCCCCCCTGCTCATTGAGGACCAGAATGTCAACTTCCCCCTTCGCCGTGTCGAACAAGGACAACAACAATATCCTGCTCATGGTTGCCGCCGCGCTACAGGCCCCCGGTATCGAGGGGACCGTGCTCGGGTTGCCGGTCATGCTGTGGGGTGCGCCCGGTGTCGGCAAGACCTCCCAGGTCAACAAGATGCTGAAGGCCCTGGGATTCGTGCCGAAGGGCGAAGACCCGATCACGGTCCTCGCGTCCGTGCGCGGTGCGTCCGACTTCCTGGGGATTCCGGTTCCCTGCGCGTACATGAAGATCGAGGGGAACAAGGCGCTCCCCGCCGAGAAGACCGACAAGGGTGCGTTCCCTGTCCTGTCCTTCGCGCCCCCGGATTGGGCGATTGAGGCCAAGGCCCGCGCCCTTGGCGGGAAGCCGCTCGATCCCACCAGCCCTCGCGCGGCCGTGTTCTTTGACGAGTTTACGACCGCCCAGGACGACGTGCAGGCCGCGATGCTCCGCGTGATCCACGAGCGCGTCGTCGGTGATCTCCCGCTGCCCCCCAACGTCGTCGTGGTCGCCGCTGCGAACCCGCCGTCAATGGCCCCCGGTGGGTCGAACCTCTCCGAGCCGGTCGCCAACCGCTTCATCCACCTGTTCTGGAAGCCGCCGAGCGTGGATCAGTGGGCCAACTGGATCAGCGCCACCGAGGCCCTGAGTACGACCGCCGCCGACAAGCAGGCGTGGCCGAAGTTGAACATGGGCGAGTTTTACCGGCAGTACAGCCGGTACGCATACGCAATGGCGTCGTGGGTCCGCACTGCAAAGGGCGGGCAATACCTGTTCAAGATGACGGACTCCAAGACCGCCGCCAAGATCCGCACGTTCTACAAGAACAACCCGGATCTCGACCGGGGCACGCCCAAGGGCGTCGATCAGCCGACCCTGTTCACCGACCAGTACGCATGGCCGTCGCCGCGCTCCTTGGAGTTGGCCGTGCGTGGGCGCGCAGCCGTACTCTCCCTGGAAGGGGTGGAGAACGTGGATCGGATCAAGCTCGCGGACCAGATCGTGTGCGGCACCATCGGCTCCGAGGCGTGTGCGTCGTTCAACGCACACAACGCCTCCATCGAAGCGCAGACCGTCCTGCCCGCCGACTACATCGCCAGCGCGACGGCGCGGGCTGCGTTCTTGAAGGCGAACCCCCCGGCCGAAGTCTGCGGCGCGCAGTTGCAGAGCGTCATCGACTACTACCGCGAGTTGCCCCTGACGCAGATGCAGGCCCAGGTGAACGGGATGCGCGCCTCGCTTCAGTCGTTCGGGAAGTCGTCCCTGGACTCGGCCATGCTGAAGGGCATCCTGTTCGGCTACAAGAATTGGCAGGGCTCCGACGACGGCGGGAAGCGCGTCATCGGGTCCGCGCCGCCGAGAAACCGGCAGGAGGTCATCGGGCTGATTCGGCTGGTCATGGCTGAGTTGATCAGCCTGACCAAGAAGGTGCGCGACGAAGCCTTGCATGGCGCGAGGCAGGGTCAGGACCGATGAAGATCATCGAAGCAGACGGCGGGAAGCTCCTGGCGGAAACGACGCGCGGGTCGGGGCGCATCAACCGCAAGGGAGGCCCGCTCGCCGGGGCCAGTGTCGGGTCGCTCCCCGTGAAGGACGGCACAATGTCCCGGCCCTTCCTCGCGGCACGCGCACGTCGCGGCATCCCCGTCGAAGTGATCTTCGTGTTCCGCGTCAACAGCACCTACGGCGTCCTGTTCCGCGATCTCACAATGTCCGTCCAGGGCGGCAAGGCGAAAGCCTCGGAGCTTCTGGAGGCCGCGTTCAAGCAGAGCGGCATCGAGTTTCTGCCGACCGCCCGTGACGTGCTCACCGAGTCCACCCTGTTCGCGGGCAACGTGCGGGACGCCCTGCGCTCCGAGGCGACCGTGATGGACTTCGTGGCAACGGGCGTGCTGAAGGGCCGGGGCCATGCGCCCGACCCGTACCCCCAGGAGATCCTGCGAAGGATCTGCACCGAGCTTCTGCTGGCAGCGAACGAACCCACGCTGCGCGTGAAGCCCGGTCTGTCACAGGTGGACGAGGAGGCGGACAAGCTGCTGGCAGAGTTGGACGACCTGGGTGATTGGGGCCTTGACCTTGACTGAGCCACAGTCGTCCCGTTCGTTCCTTCCTATCGGAGACACCCCATGAGCAGCGTTGCCCCCCGACCGACCGCCGCCGACTACGCGGGCCGCGCGTCCACAACGATCCCCAAGGAGATCGCGGACGCGGCGACCGCCAACTTCCGTGCGGCGCGGCAGCGGGCCGAGTACCTGCTGCCCTGGACGGGCGTGTTCCTGCGAGCGTTCGCCCCGATCCAGACGGAGCGGATCTCGACCCTCGCGGTGACCGAGGATATGTACCTCCTCTACAACCCCATGTTCTTCGCGCGGTACGAGGGCCGGATGGGGCTGTGGGAGTTTGGGATCACGTTCCTGCATGAGTCCCTGCACGTCTTCTACAAGCACTTCCCGCGCGAGCGCGAGTACCAGAGGGGCGTGCTGTCCAAGCTCTCGCCCCCGCAGATCGTGGACGGTTTCCGGTGGAATTGCGCTGGCGACTGCGAGATCAATTCGACCCTGGTGAACATCGTCCCGATCAACCCGATCCTGGCGAAGCTGGCCGTGCTGAAAGTGTCCGAGGTCGAACGGGACTGGCGGTTCCGCTCCTCCCCGAAGGCCGAGGTCCACACGGAGGCGATGCGGCTCGCCCGCCAGGAATGGGAAGGCTGGCAGGAGGACGCGAAGTACCCCACGAACGACTGGCCCGAGGAGTCGGTGTCGATGCCTCAGTGGTTCCTGTTCCCCGACAAGGATCTGGACCCGCCGCAGCCGTGGAACCTGACCGCCGAGCACTACTACCCCTTCACCCAGGAGCAGGAGGAGCCGGACCCGAACAAGCCGAAGCCGCCCCCGCCGCCCTGGAAGGGCTACAGCGTGGGGCAGCGCGTGGTGGACACGGAGACAGACGAGGAGGGGATCGTCGTCGCGGTCGGTGCCTGGAACGAAGCAACCGGGGAGCAGGACGACGTGGAGATCGTCGTCACGAACAGCATCGAGGAGGAGTCCCGGTCAATCGAGGACGCCGAGATCATCGGTCGCCTCCGCGCCGCGAAGATCGAGTACGCGGCGAAGCAGGCAGAGGAGGCCGCGAGCCCGCCCGAGCCCGTGTACGCACCCGAGCCCACCACCCGACCCACGCCCGAAGCGCCGCGCGCCGAGGACGCCTGGGACGTGGACTCCTGGCTCTCTGACATTGAGGACGGGCAGTAGAAACGCCTTGACTCTTACACAACAGTTGTTATGCTTGGGGCAGACTGGCACCCCGGAGTAACCCCCGATGCGAACCAAACCCCCTGCTGCCCCTGTCTCTGCCGCCCGAGTGGGCGAACAGGTCACCGCTCCCTACTCCCGCCTGCGACCCGTGCAGGAGGGTGGCGGGAAGCCGGACCCGAACCCGCCGCCGCCCGATCCCAATCGGCCCCCGCCCGTCTACAAGAAGCCCCCGCCGCCCCCGCCGCCCGACGACGGCAAGAAGCCCCCGCAGCCCCCGCAGCCCCCCAAGCCCGGTGGTGGCGGTGGTGGACGTGGCGAGCCCCCGCCCGACGACGGCAAGACGCCCAAGACGCACACCTGCGGCGCGGCGGGCAAGAAGCCCGAGTTTATCGCGGACATTGTTCGTGACCTCCGGCGCAGGGGGAAGGCCCCGAACCCCAAGACCGAGGCGCAGAAAGAGAAGATCCGCGAGGCGTCGAAGGCCAAGCTGAAGAAGCTGCGCGCGGGGCCGCTGTCTCGCAACAACGACGACGCCTCCGCGCGACTCGTCACCCGTGTCCTCTCTCCCCCGGAGATCGAGTGGGAGGAGATCCTGCGGGTGTCCCTGGACGCCGCCACCACCAAGCTGTCCCGCCGTGGTCGGCCGTCGTGGACGCGCCTCTCACGCGCGACCTACGGGTTGTGGGGCACCGTGGGGCAGGTGTTGGAGCCCGCCCGCAAGGGGAACCGGAAGGGGTGGGACGTGGCCCTGATCGTGGACACGTCCGCGAGCGTGCGCGAGCGGTCCTTGGGCGTGGCCTTGAAGGAGGCCGCGATGCTCCTCGTCCACCCGAACATCGCCCGCGTCCTGTTCATCGCCTCCGATTGGGCCGCGACCGCCTGCGAGGAGATCATGGTGGCCGAGGTCCACGGGAGTCCCCAGGCCGCAGAGGAGCGACTGCTGCCCCTGTTCATCGGTGACCGAGGCTCCGACGTGTCCGGCGCGGTCGAGGAGGTCGTTCGCATTGACGAAGGGCGGCAGGACTTGGGCCAGCCCCCCATCCCGGTGTGCGTCGTATTCACGGACGGCGACATTTCGTGGCCCGACGCCGAGGCGTTCGCGGATATGGAGGTCGTCGTCGTGCTGCTGCCCGGTCACTGGACCGATATGGACGTGGCCGTGGAGGACACCAAGGCGGCGCTGGCCGGTGTGCCCGAGCACACGATCATCGTCGCCACCGAGGGGGACGCCACGGTTGCCTACGGCGCGGACGACGACTAGGCCGAGCCGGTCTGCCCCCGGTGCTCCGGCCGGATGCCGTATCCTCGTCACCATCGCTGCCCCTGACCGGAGCCCGCCCCATGACCGACGACACCGCCCCCCTCGATCCCCTCGCGGTCCTGACCGAGCTACACGCCGCCGCCGCGCAGATGGACCCTGACGAGCCCATGACGTGCAGCATCCCGGCCGGGGATCTCGTTGCCATGTGCGAGGCCCTGGCCGACCCGGTGGTCGCCGGGGGCGGGTCCGAGCCGTCGCGCACGGTGCTCAATCTGGTCAAGGTCTGCGAGGACTACACCGAGCGGGAGGAGTGCGGGCTGGTTCACGTCAGCCTGGACGGCCCCGCCGTGGAGTTGGGACCGGCCGTGTTCCTGGCGTTCACGAAGCTCCGGGGCGGGGAGACTCAGGCCGTCCTTGGCTACAACCTCCCCGATCTCGCGGAGGCGTACTACCACCCCCTCCACCCCGAGGCGCGGGTCTACGTTCTCGACGGTGCGATTGTGATCGACCACCCGGATCTGGTGCTCACCGACCGGGGCCTGCATGAGCCCCCGCGCGAGGCCGGGGACGAAGCCACGGCGTCACCCGAGGTCGTCGCACCACCCGAGCAGACGCACCCTTGGCTCCTGACCATCTACGCCGAGGAGGACGGGGAGGACGTGGTGCTCGACCTTGCGCGGTTCCGCCGCCCCGCGAACGTCCGCAAGTACCTGCGAGAAGTCCTGTCCGAGCAGTACGCGGAGAACCCCGAGCACGCGATCAAGGCCGAGGTCAAGTTGGAGCAGGACGGCGAGGGGAAGCTCCCAGGGATCAAGCTGACCCTGGTGGACACCCGCGAGGACTCCGAGAAGGAGTGAGCATCGTCGGAGGAGGGGTAGGGGCCGACCGCAGCGCAACCTCACCGTCGTCGTCCATGACCCCGCCGACCATGACGAACCCGCACGTCGGGCACGTCAGCTTGGTGGTCTTGTAGACCTGGGGACAGCGGCGGCAGATCATCACGGGCACGGTCGGCCCCTCCTCAGAGGCGCGGCGAGGGTACTCCGGGGTGTGCGCCGGGGCTACCCCTACGCGGGCGTTCGCGTGAGGATGACGACGCCGCCGAGGACAACGACTGCAACGGCGAGTCCAGCGAGGAGCAGCATCGTGTTGTCGCGCGTGGCGGGGACGTTCGCGGCCCCCATGCGTGCCGGGTACTGCCCGCCAACGTCGATGATCTGCGGGCGAGCGGGCTGCGGCTGCTGCCGATCCATCTGCCTGCGGAGATCGCGGACCTCCCGCACCAGCCCGATCAGCACGGCGTCCCGGCGCTTCTGGCCCCGGTTCCCGTTCCGTCGCCGTCGCTTCATCCTGCGGGACGCGGCCATGCGGTTGTGGATCACGCGGAGGGCGTCGTGCCTGCCGTCGTCGTAGCCGTCGTCGTACCCAAGGTCATCGTCGGGTTCGGGCTCGTCGTCGGGGACGGCCCCCACGGCGTAGTCGTACTCGTCGTACATGCCGTTCCCGAAGGGTTCGTAGTCGCCCATGCCGTACTCCTTCTACAAGCCGCCCAGGATGATTGCCAGGACGAAGCCGCCGACAACCCCGCCTCCTACCGCGCCGCCCACGGCGAACGCTTCCCACCGCTGGCGCTTCGCCTTGTCACGTTCCGCGACGACACGGGCGTAGTGCTGGTCCGCCCACGCGCGGCACGCCGGGACTTCCAGGGAACAACCGTCGAGCAACGTCCGCAGGGGCGGGGCCTGCGCCTCGGTGTCGAGGAGAAACTGGTAGTCGGACGGGTTCGACAAGAGCCCAACGCACGGCACGTCGTCACCGGGGCGCAAGACGACTTCGGCACCCGGCGCGCAGGCTCCCACGGTGTCGGGGGCGACTTCCGGCGCGGGGGGCACGGAGTAGTCAGGCACCGGCCCCTGCCAGGGCACGCCGGTCGTCCCGGTGGTGACGCAACCGCCCAGGAGCAGGGCCAGGAGGATCGGGAGGATCGGGGGGAGTCGGATCACTGGTCAGGCTCCCGGCAGCTTCGCGGCCATGCGCGCGGCATCGTCGGTGTCAGGTGGAGAGGTCGATGATACAGGGGTCATCGTCTTGGTGGACCCATCCACAGTGCCCGCAAGGTGCCTCGGGAGGATCGTCCTCGGGAACGTGCTCCTCCAAGGGGGCGCAGACCGGGCAGTCGTCGTCGTCGCAGCCGTCGCAGTAGACCGTGCAGTCCTCGCAGCCGTCCTCGCAGTCGCAGTCGTCGTCCATCCAGGCCCGATACAGGTTCCGCGCGAATTGTCCGTCCTTCCGGTACTGGTCGGGCCGCGTGGCGAGGTCGGCCACAAGCACAGTGGCGGACGCTCCCACGTCAGCGACGTGGGCGACTGTCATCACGCGCCCCGCCGCACGGCCCCACGTCCGCAGCTTGTCGAGGTCGAGGGGCATCAGGCGGGGTCGCTGTCTCCCCGGTCGCGGCGGGCAGCAGCAGCTTCGCGTGCGCGTCTTTCCAGATCGGAGAGCACCGGGGGATCATCGTGGGGTTGGGCCGCGTCCGCTGCATCTGCCTGCGCCGCCAGGGCGTCGTCCACCGCGTACTCGTTGCGGCTCGACTCCTCCCGGTGATCCTTCGGGGTGACCTTGGGGGGCAGGGTCGCAGGCTTCCGGCGCAGCACCAGATCGAGGACTCGCGCAAGTATTCCCGCGAGCACAACGCCCCCGCCGCCGAGCAACCACTTCCGCTGCTTCGGCAGTAGGATCGCGGCGACAACCAGGGCAATGAGCAGGACGATTCCGCCGAGGAGGAGGGGGTCAAGCATGACGGTCTTCTACCACGAGGGGATCAACTTGACACTGCCCTATTGACACTTGGGTAAGTGTAGACTATCGTTGTGTAAGGAGATACCCCCGTGGCAGAGCACGCGACGTATAAGGGCAAGCGGTACAAGGTCTTGGGCCGTGCCAAGAGCAAGTACGCGCCCTTCGGCCCCCGAATCCATTTGGGGTTCCTGCGCGGGGACGGAGACTTCTGGACGGATCACGACCACCGGGTCGAGATCATCGCCGTGGACGGCCCCGCCCCCTTCCGTTCGACCGGCCCGCCTCCGAACCAGCGGGAGGTTGACGCCGCGAACGCGAAGCGTGCGCGCGACGCGCGCCGTGCTGCCGAGCGCAAAGCGGCAGAGGAGCGGGCTGGACTCGCGGGCAACGCCGCCGCCGAGGCCCGCAAGGAGGCCGACGTACAACGCGAAGCCCGAGCCGAGGCCGACCGGCAGCGTGCGGACGCGCAGGCGTCCGCCGATGCTGCCCGAGCCGAGGCCGACAACGCCCGAGCCGAGGCCGATGCAGCCGTCTCAGCCGCGCAGGCTGAGACAGCCGCCGCCGTGTCGGAGGCCGACGCAGCCCGCGCCGAGGCGCTGGCGATCCGCAACGAAATGGCCGGACTGCGCGCGACCTTGGGGGACGCCCGAGGAGTCGCCGCCGCGTTGAAGCTGACCGGCGCGGCCCTAGACACGCAGACCGTCCAAACGCTCGCATCCCGACTGCTCGATACGCTGCACAAGGCGGGTATCGCCTGACGCGGCACGCCCGCACCCACTGGAAGGAACCGCCCTCTATGTCCGCCCGAAAGACTCCCGACGAACGACGACGCTCCCGAACGATCTCTTGCTCCAACAACGAGTGGGGCGAGTTGGAGGCCGGGGCTATCGCAGAGGCTCGTCACACCGGCCGACGATCCGTGTCCGTGTCCGACTTCCTTGTCAACGCGGGACTGGCACGGGCGGAAGCGTTCAAGCCCGAGCCCACCGAGCCCACCGAGCCCACCGAGCCCACCGAGCCCACCGAGCCCCCGGCCGAGGAGGCGGGCCAGTCTGTGACGCTGGACTTCGGAGCCGCCGTCCTGCCCGTCGAGGACGCCCCCACCAAGGAGGCCGACGCGCCTCCCGCCGCGTAGTACAGGGGGGCGCTGTGCGCGGGGGGTGATAGAATCCCGCCGTGCGAACAGAGGATCTTCCAGGCTGGCTACGCATCGGCTCCAAGATGGGTCTGGTGCTGGTCATCGCTTCTGCGCTCCTGCCGGAGTTTCTGCGGCGGGCCGTGAACACGACCGCGCAGGGATTGGCGGCGGACCCGCTGCCCCCGACCGACCCCCCGCCGCCCAAGACCAACTTCACCTTCCCCGCGCCGACGCCGACGCCGATGGACACGCTCTCCGTGGTCATCGCCCGTCGATGGGCGCGGAAGTACGGGCAGCGGCTCTCCCCGGAGCAGGTGGCGATGGTCGCGGCGCAGGCCGCGCTGGTCACCAACTACGGCGCGGGCATCCTGACCTTCAACCCCGTGGGGCGCAGGGCTGACCGATTCTGGGCCGGGGCGTGGACCGTGCGCCGTGAGCCTGCGTGGCGGAACGGTCGCCCCCTCTACAGGTGGGCTCCCATCCGGGCCTACCCCTCCCTAGATATGGGCGTGTTCAACTGGATCACCGGGCTCCCCCCGGCAGCGGTGGCAGCGGTTCACGCGAACGATCTCACGGCGTTCGCCGCCGCGTTGCTCGCGGGCGGGTGGGCGTCCACCCTGGCGTCCGAGTACGAGGCCGAGTTGTCGGTGACGACGCAGCGCATCCTCACGGGCGACTTCCCGAAGCCTGCGCCCGCCGCCGCGCCCGCGTAGCTGTCAGGAGCGAGGGTCACCCGGCGTCTACGATCCCAGGAGGCCAATCCTGCGAACGACGGCTCTTTTCGTCGGGCGGGTGCCGTCTGCCCGTCACCCTCTGCTCTACATGGGACCGCGAACCGCAGGTGCGGCCGATCTTCGCTGAAGATAACCGAGGGCCTTGACACTCAGGTAAGGGTAGCTTACTGTTGCGGTACAGGTGGCCGGGAGGACCGGCCGGTGGAGATCCCCATGACCACGCACATTTGCCACGATCTGTCCGACCCCGAGGCTGACGCCGAGGCCGAGGCCGAGGCCGTGTCGAACGGCTACCACGACCGCTTCCCCGAGCGGCCGTCGCCCTTGGGGGAGCGGTTGGCGCAGGCCGCGTGTGAGGGGAAGCTGACGCGGGCCATGTGCGAGGACGCCAAGATCGTCCGAGGTTCCGGGGGGCTGCGGAACATCGACGGCTCGATGGATCGGTACGCGGCGCGCGACCTGTTCGTCTCTACTGCCTCCTGGGCGTTGATCACCGTCGAGTACGCCGACCGCCTCGCAGAGATCATGCGCGGCAAGCGGGTGTTGGAGGTCGGCGCGGGCCGGGGTGTCCTGGCTGCGATGATGCAGGCCCGAGGCATCGACTGGACCGCCACGGACGCCTACCCACCCAAGGTCAAGTACCCCTGGCAACCGCCCCCGCCCCGGAAGATGGACGCGATGGGTGCGGTGCTCTCGATCCCCTTCGACGTGCTCGTCTGGTCATGGTGGCCCTACTGCGACTCGACTGACTACGATATGGCGCTCCTGATGAACGGACGCCCGATCTGGATCATCGGTGAGGGCGCGCACGGTTGCACCGGCTCCGGCCAGTTTCACGGCTGTTCGACCGGGTGGGACACGGCCGCAGGCCGGGAGCCGAAGTCCGAGTGGGACGACGACTACGATCCCGCCGTGGACAAGATGCTGCCCCGTGACTGGCACACCGTCTGCCCCCGGATGGGGGTGGACGTTCCCGAGTGGGACGGCCTCCACGATCACACCTACATCGCGCTCCCCGAGGGGCGCGTCCTGTCCGACTACTTTCCCCTGTGACCCACCGAGGAGCGACCCCATGAGCTTGAACCGAGCCGCCGCACGCCGACACGCCCGAGAAGCCGCGAAAGCCGGTAGGCAGGCCGAGCGCCGCAAGCGCACCGCCGCTGCGACCTTCGACACGATCCCCTGGACGGCGTTGGAGTTTCAGTTGCCCGAGTCCATGCCCGACGAAGACGGCACGCCGGTCGGCACCTGGGTCAACCAGAAGTACGTCGTCCTCGTGACGGTTCCGCACCGTCAGCCGAAGGGCTGGCCCCCGATCCTCTGGCTGTCCCTCCGGCGTCAGGACCGCCTGCCCGTCACGGACTGGCGGGACGTGCAGCGGATCAAGGACGAGATCGCGGGGACCGGCTCCGAGGGCGCGCAGTTGTTCCCCGCGCAGCACCGGATGGTGGACGTGTCCAACCAGTACGCCCTGTTCTGCATCGCGCCGGGGTCCGTGTTCCCGTTCGGCTGGACGGAGCGCGCGGTGAGCTTCAGCGAGGAGCCGCCCCCCGAGGCCAGGGCCGAAGCCGCGAAGCGGGGCATCGACATTTCGGGGGCGCGTCAGCGTCCCCTGGACGATCACCCCGAGCACAAGCCCCCCAAGAAGCTGCCGGTGGTCGGTCCCGCCTGGGAGTACGCCGGGATCGAGTTGGAGCCCCGAGCCCGCGCGCTGGCCGTCGAGCCCGAGCCCGAGAACATCGTGGACGTGGAGGTCGCTGCGACCCGGCCCGAGCCGGTCGAGGCCACGCCGAAGGCGCTGAAGGCTGCGGTCATCGGCCTGGGTGTGGACGTGCCCGCGAGCTTCAAGAGCATGAGCAAGACCCGGCTCACCGCCTGGATGGACAAGAACCTGACCTTGGAGCAGCGGGCGCACGTCGTCGCCACGGCAACGGCGTGACCTATGGACGCATCGACGTGGCGAACCATGCACGCCTCCTCGGAGCCCTGGACCTGTTGACGCAGGTTCGGAGCGGGCTGGAATCCGGCAGCATGGCGCTGTCCGGCACGGTGCAAGAGGAGCGGCTGAAGACCGCAGCCGGGTGGATCGAGGACGCCGCAGCCACAACCGCACGCTTCATCGGGGACGAAGGTGGGCGACCTGACACAACGGCGGACTTCGACGCGGCGCAGGCGTCCGCAGCCATGACCAAGGGCAGTTGCATCGAGGACTGGTCGATCTTGCAGACGATCTTGAACCGGGTGGAGGCCGCAGCCTACGGGGGTCGGACCTCCGTCAAGGTGCGAATTGGGGGGAGCTTCCCTACGCGCACCGAGGCGGCGGTGACGCAGGAGCTTGTACGTCGCGGCTTTGGCGTAAAGATCACGGCTGCGGACATTCAAGTCCCACAACGGCTCTTGGGCGCACGCAACGGCTGGAACATCGCCGTCCACTGGCCGCGCCCGGAGTCGAAGGACTAACTAAAACCTGGGGTCATGCCGCCTCCTGGGCGAATCGTTCCTGCATCGCGGCGTTGATCTCCGTGAGCGTGTGCCGCTTCATCGGGGAGGACTCGCGCGGGTGCTGAATGTGCGGCCAGTCCCCGATGCTGCTGAGACTCCGCAGCCCAAGGCGGGTCGCCTCCTCGGCCCACACCTTGTAGCCGTTGACCCCGTTGATCTTCTTTCGGATCGACCAGATCGCGGACCCGTTGACCAGCCAGAAGTCATCTTCCGCGAAGCCCCACTGGTGCCAGGAGTTGCCGGGGAAGGCGTTGGTCGCCCACGGGCCGGACTGCGGGCCGACCGATTCGATGACCGATACGAGGTAGTGGCACTTCGCAGCGCGCAGGTGCTTCAGCCCGTGGCGCGTGCTCCGGGTGCCGCCGTTCTCGATCTCCTCGCGGGACCGCGACTGCCGCCAGAGCTTCGCCTGGGTCGCCGGGTGTCGGAGGCAGAAGAACGGGCGCATGGCGACACCGCGCTTCGCGCAGGCCGCGCGAACGTCGTCTACGGCGGCGCGGAAGCCTGCGTCGAGGAGGGCCGGGTCACGTTCGTTCATCAGGACGCGCGGCGCACGCGGACACGCTCAGTCGAACGGGAGAGGATGACCGTCACGCCGAGGATCATCACCGCGCCGACCGCGAACATGGCGGTCTTGTTGGCGATGACCACCTGATCGGTGAGCTTGTCGATCCGCTCCAGCGTTTCGGGAGTGGACTCCACGATGACGCGGAAGGGGAGGCCGAACGGCCCGGAACGGGTGCCTTCCCTCTTGCCGAAGCCGTCGTAGTACGCCGGAACCCGGTGGACCGGGCGCGGGACGAAGGCGAATCCGTACTCGTTGTTGTAGCGTCGTTCCATGATTGGCGATTCTACTCCTACCGGCAGCGTCCGCCCACGGTGACTTCGCCGCCTTCCGGTGTGAGGGGAGGCCAGTTGCCTTGCGCGAGGTACTTCCGAGCGCCGGATGCCTGCGGGTATGCCTGGACGTGGGCCGGATCGTAGGGGTTCTTCCACCGCCCGCCCCAGGTCAGTCCCAAGGCTTCGGCCTCCTCCCCGAGCGCCGTCCAGAAGCGGTTGCGCTGCGCGGTGGTCCACGCGGACTCCTTGTCCGCCAGATCCCAGGCGTAGCGACGGTCGATAATATCCACGGCGAGCGCCTGCGGGTCACCATCCGGGTCCACGACGTTGTGGAAGCTGTAGAGCACGTCGGAGTCGCCGCGCTCCACGATCTTCCGCTGCTCCTCCGGCGACCGCCATGCGTAGAAGATCCGGGGACGCCAGGGCTTCCCCCGCGCGTCTGCGCGTGCGGCGAGGTTGACCAGCAGGGCTTCGACCTTCAACCGGAAGGCGGGGAACAGGGTGTCCAGGGCGGGCTCGACTGCGCCGAGCGCCGTAGAGCGGCGGCGGGCGTGGACTGCGCGGGCCTGCCGGAGCGCCCGCTGGTACGCGCCGGGGCCGACGTAGCACTTCCCCGTGGGGCCGTACTGAAACCCCTCACGGTGCCCGTCGTAGCAGGGGTGGATCGGCACGGGTCAGTCGCCTCCGAACGCCCGCCTGATTCCGAGGCCGACGATGCCTGCGAGGCTCGATCCGGTGACAATCCAGAACGCTCGTGCGATCCAGCGGTGGGCGCGTTCGATACGGTCCATACGGACGACGAGCCCGGTTTTCCCGTTGCCGAGTATGGCAGCGGTCAGCTTCTCGACGGCGGCGCAGGTTGACGTGCTTTGTGCGGTCAGGACCGCAACGTCGGTAGCCAGGGTGGCAACTTCGGGACAAGCGGTTGCAGTACAGGGGGTGGTGACGGGCAAGGGGGTGGATTCCAGAGGGGTTGCGAGGACCGGGTCGGTGTCGGAGTCTTCGGCCACGATGCTCCCAAGGGGGTTCGTTCGTTATTGAGCGTACCAGCGAAACGGAGTGGCGACCTGTCCGTTGTTTACGGAACGCTCTCTTCCAGGCAGCGAGAGCGGTTAGGAAGCCTCGGCCTTGATGGTGGTTGCCTTGTTCGCGCAGTCCTGGCAGGGCTCTGGCGTGCGTTCTGGCGTGCGCGTCCCCTGTACCGGGACGGTCGTTCGGGCGAGGGCTACGCGCTCGCCGTCGCAGAGTCGGGTCCCTGGGTAGGGCACGTTCATCGCGTTCCGCTTGGCGTACCCCCGAAGCCCGGTGGTGTTGGGCAAGGGTACGTCCTTCGGGTCGTCTAGCTCGATGACGTGCTTCCCGACGGGCAGGAGTCGGTGTGCGCGGGGCATCGTGCGGGTCAGGGCCATGGCGGGCATGGTTCAGTCCTTGTCGTTGGTGGGGGCGGTCGGTGTCCAGCCGCCCGACGATGCCTGCGAGACTCGATCCCGTGACAATGTGGCGCGGCGGAAGGGTCTGACCGGACGGGGTTGTCGTCGTGGGCGGCGACGACGCATCTTCGCGCGGATCTCCTTGATCAACGCCCGCCGTTTTGCAAACGCGGTTTCTTGCTCAGACAGGGCCATTCTCTCTACTCCTTCAAGACGAAGTAACCGGAGCCGCTGGTGTTGCCGCCCGCGACGATGATCTCGACCAGCAAGCGGTCGCCTGGAGTGAGAATAAACGCCCCACTGGCGGCAATCTCTTGAAACCGGCTGTTCGTGATGGTGAACGTGACGCTGACCACCTGATCGATGTTGGTGATGCGGAGCGTGTTTCCCGTGCCGGTGGGGGCCGTGGTGAAGTGACACGCCAGCGTGTTGTAGGAGCGGAGATTCTGGTAGGTGACGCCTTCGGCGGGGGCGGCTGCGTCACCAAGCACGTCAAACGTCCCCGGCCCCACTGGCTCGGGAAACGGAATGGTGAGCCCGTCCTCCGGGGTCGCGTGGAAGATGGTGTCACCCGCAGCCGGGGTCCACCCAGCCTGCTGAATCTCCGGGGCAGGCCCCAGGGCGACGAAGCAGGTGCCGTCCGTCGAAATGTCCGCGCCCCCGCCCCCGCCGTCGTTGATAACCGCACTCTCGATCCAGGCCCCGGCGAGGTCCGAGAGGTTGAGCGCGTCCCCGTTTCCGCCGTTCAGCCTCACCGAACAATAACCGTAGAACATGGCCGAAGCGGACATTGGTGCCGCCCCATCCCCGACAACCTCGACCGCGTTCGCGTTTCCGTTGCCCTCGCTCTCCAACTCGCAGTCAACGAAAATGGCCTGTGCGTCCGGCTTCGCCACGGCCTCGACGTAGGCCACACGCTCAAACGCAAAAAGTCCGCAGGAGAAGCACTGGACAATCCCGCCGTCCTCCAAGTGGAACAGGTCGCCACCCTCGTTCCCCAACATCGGAATGTCGTAGATCGTCAACCGAGCGTCCTCGTCGGATACTTGGAACATCGGTCCAGAGGATCCGTCCCCCATGACCGTGCAGGAATACAGGCCCGCCGTGACTTCATCGGGTGCCCCGCCCTGGACGCGGACTGCGTGGTCCCCCATCGTGCCGATAATGGTTCCGTGAAGTTGAGCCACACCGCCCACTACTTCCAGCGCCCAATCTGCCGGGTCGCCGCTGTTCTCGCTGATCGACCCCCCGTACATCAACAGCATCCCTTCGCCGTTGTCCAGAAAGACGGCCCCCGCTTCCCCGTCGATGTTCGTGTCCACGAGGATGACCACTCCCGCACCGATGCTGAGTCCGCGACTGCCCGCGTTGTTGCCGTCGAACCAGCAGTCGAAAGCCCACAGGGCGCAGTCGTCGTCCACCACGACGGAGGCGGCGATAGGGCCGTTGTCCGACTGGATGCCGCAACGGTAGGCCCGCACCTGATAGCCGCCTGCTCCCAGGGCGTCGTCCACGACGAGGCCAACGTCGGCACCGTTCGGCGTGAACACTATGAGGCCCTGGATCGTCCAAGACGTTTCGCCGGGGGCGGTGTTGTCGATGCTGATCCCGACGCTCCCGCCCGGTGGGATCACCCACGCTGTCTCGGTCGGGGCCGCAACGACGTTGATCGGTTGCCCGCCTGCCGTCATGCCGAGGACCAAGGCTTCGTTGTAGACGCCGCCTGCGACGTAGATCGTCACCGGAATCGGGGAGCCTGCGTCCAGCGCGAGGTCGGCGTTCGCCGCCCCGATGGTCGCCATTGGCGTGTACTGCGTCAGGCCGTCGTTGGCGTCGTCGCCCGAGGCGCTGCTGACGTACCGGCACGTTTCGGCCTGCCAGAGCAGGTTCGGGTCAAACTCCGAGATCGGGTGGACGATGCGAACGCTGCCCATCGGTCAGCCCTGCTCAAGCAGGTACGGCGTCACGGAGAAGGTGGCGGTGGCATCGGGGCCGTTCTCGATCCAGACGTAGAATGTCTCAAAGCCGGGAACGCCGGGAGCAGGGCCGACGATCCGCACGCTCAGATTCTCGTTCAACGCATCGAACGCGATGTTCGCCCTGATCGCCTCACGGCCATTTCCGAGGCCCCCGACCTGGGCGAAGACAACCACCGGGTACGTCCCCAGGACGCCAGTGAGCATTTCGATCTGGAAGCCGGTGACGCCGCAACCTGCGACGGCTGTTCCGCCGTCGCGCGTGACCTGTACGGGGTTGGTGTCCGCGATCAGGGCGAGCACGTCGGCGTTGATGACGCCGGGGACGACGATGGTGGAGCCGGAAGGGCCGGAGCCGCTACCGCCGCCTGCGGGGGGATGGATGCGCTTGACGGGCATTACGGGATCTGCTTCAGCATGGAACCGTCCGCCATGTAGGTCTGCACGTTGACGTTGTGCGCCCCGCCCGCCGCCCACACGTCGATCACGCAGTTGTCCCACACGGGGACCGGATCTTCCAGCACGTCGGACAACTGCTCGTTGTTCCCGACGAAGACGAATTGTGCCCGGTAGACCTCCACGCCGATCCCGCCCGTTTCGTCGTAGATGACGACGTTGACGGTGATCGCGCCTGCGGGGGACGTGGCGAGGTTCCAGACCTTGACGCCGCCGAAGTAGCAGGTGTTCGCGGGGATGATGGTGGTTGGGTCGTCGCCCTGCGGTATCCGCACGGGCAGGGCACCGCCAGCGCCGACCGCCGCAGCGGGGGCCGGGGCGTAGACGTTGGTGACCGACTCCAACATCGAAGCGAGGACGGAGGCTTCCGACATTCAACGCTTCCTTTCAGCAGGACGATGCAGGCGCAGCCCTGCGCGCGAGACAGGGTAGCGGAAGGATACCCCGAGCAGGATTTTCACAGGAGGCTAAGAAGCCGTGTTGACAAACCGCAAGGCCCTGTGTCATCGTCCTTTCGCTGACTGGAGGTACGAGTGTCTGAGCCCGCAGTTGTGGTCGTCTTTGCCCCATCGGGGTACGGCAAGACCGTGGACGCGCTGTATAGCGCCGCCACGGCTCCGTTTTTCACCCCGGCACCGGGCGGACTGACTCCGGCTCGCGCCCTCCTCGGGTTCATGCCCTTGGAGATTCGGGTCAACAGCATCGCCCAGGCGACTACGGCGATCCGGGCCTACGTCCAGAAGAACGGCAAGCCCTCGGCGTTGGTGCTGGACGACTTCTCGATCACGGCCGAGCGGTCGCACTACGCTCTCGACAAGGCCGGGATGAAGGGGTGGGGCGTGTGGCAGAAGTTGGCGCGGGACGTGATGGATCTCCGCGAGCTTGCCCTGGACCTCGGTGTCACCCTGATCATCACCTGCCACGAAGCGCAGCCCAAGACCGCCGACTCCGGCGTGTTCACGGCGGGCGGGCCGAAGATGCCGAGCGCCGCGATGATCGCCACGCTCCCGCACGTCGCCACCCTGGTCCTGCGCGGAGTCAAGGATGCGTTCGTGCAGGCCCCCGAGTGGTCCGGCGCGTACTCCTGCGATCCCTCCGATGGTCGGTGGGTCACCAAGGACCGTTTCTGCGTCGTCCCCAAGGTGGCCCCGATGAACGTCCGCGAGATCCTGCGTCAAGCCCGCCGCATCGGGCATGACGTGATCGTTCCCCCGCGTGCGCGGGGCCTGGAATGGCTGGACACGGTGGCCGAGCAGATCGCGGACGGCCTCGCGTCGAACCGCTGGCCGAGCACCGCCGTCGCAGCGCAGGCGCTCGCGGCGAACGCCAAGGCGCTGCCGAGTCAAGATCCTCGACACCTGCGATGGGCGTGGCGCGATGGATGCGCCCGCCACAAGCTGCGAACCACTGGCGCGAGCCAGGAATTGTTTGGAATGTTCTCGCCGCCTACTGCGGCTTGATTAGAGAGTCCACCGCGCGAGCCAACCCCGGCAAACGCGCGCACGGTGGCTGACTGGAAACACAACGCCGGGAACACGGAGAGAATCCCTCATGGGTACAGAGCTTCAGTTTGATTTCACCAACGTCCAGGCGATGACGATGGACGGTGGATACGCGCCCCCGCAGGGGGCCTACAACATGATGGTGGCGGAAGCGACCATCGCGGCCAGCAAGTCGTCGTCGGGGCAGAACCTCGTCATTTCGTTCAACGTCACGAAGGGCGAGCACACGGGCTCCGGTCTGAAGTCGTGGTTCCCGATCCCGAACGGCCTCGACGCCAAGAAGGACTCCTTTAAGCTCGCCAAGATCAAGCGCCTGATGCTGTCCCTCGGCGTGCCCCCGAACGCCGTCGCCGGGAAGCTGACGATGAACACCGACCAGATGAAGGGCCGTCCGATCTGCGTCTACGTCGAAGACCGCGACCCCGATCCGGCCTCCGGCAAGCGCCGCTACGACGCCCACACCGTCCTGCCCGAAGACGCGCAGGCCGCGCTCGCGGGTCAGTGGTCGCCGCGTGGCGGTCGCAAGGCGGCTCCCGCGCAGGCGGCGGGCGGGGCGGCGCAGCCCACCCCGTTCGCGCAGCAGGCGGCTCCCGCCCCGGCGGCTCCCGTCGCGGCCAGCCCCGGTCAGAACGGTGGCGGCTTCGACTTCGGCGCGTTCACGCCCCCGGCCGGTGGCGGCACGGCGGTCATCCCCTAGCCCGAAGGGCTACACCGGGCAGGAACCCGGAACCCCCCAGGTAGTCGCGCAGACCCCCCCGCCCCCTGCCTGTGCGACCGCCCGAAGCGGCTCGGTTCCCCCTTGGGGACCGGGCCGCTTTGCCCCTGGACTTGGAGATCGCGGTGCCGCTCGACCCCTCTGAGCAAAAGGTCTATGCCGTCATCGTCGCAGCGGCCGTCGTCGGCGCGACGATGCGGGAGGCTATGGCGGCGACGGGGCTCCTCCGCAGGAACGTCGCCGCGCGCCTCTCTGAAATGCGCGACCGGGGCTTGATCGTCATGCTCGCGGAGAAGCGAGCACGGGGGGCCGTCTACGTCCTGCCGCAGCACGTCAAGGGGCGCACCGAAGCGCCGAAGGTCCACATCGGCCCGAAGGGCTCCGCGACGACGGCGACGGTGAGCGACGGCAAGCTCTATGGGTTCCTGTCTGCGTCCCCGAACGGCTCGACCGACCACGCCTCCTACCGCGCCCTGGCGCGGTACTACCCCTCCGGCGAGCAAACGCTGGCCTCGATTCGCAGTCGGATGGTGACGCTCGGGCACGCCCACAAGACGGGCACGATGCGGGTGCTCGGCACCGGGAACAACGGCGAAGTGATCACCGCCGTTCCGGGGTTCGACTCCTACTACAAGGCGGCGGACTTGAAGGCGGGAGCCGCTGCCGCCAAGGCGGCGCAAGCCGCGCCCGTTGCCTACGCGCCCATCTTCCCGCCGACCACCGGCTACAACCCGACCAACGACGGGGCTCAGTGCCTCGCCTGCCCGATGCGGCGGTGGGCGGGCTCCGCGTGGGCTCCGGTTCCCGCGCAGCGCGCGGCGAAGGCCCCTGCGGGCCTCCTCCTGGGAGAAGCCCCCGCCAAGCACGAAGTCGAGCGCGTCGTCCCGTTCGTGGGCGAGTCGGGGCAGGAGTTGAACGATGCTCTGAAGGACGTGGGTATCCAGCGCACCGCCTGGGACGTGGACAACGTGATCGCGTGCAGGGCTCCGAGCGACAAGTGGAAGCTGATCTCTATCCGGCTCCGCAAGGAGAAGCGAGCCGCCCCGATCCTGCCGAACGGGCACCGGAACCCGGCGCACTCCCCTTCCCATGAGCAGCACCCCGCCACGCACTGTCGGCCGCGCCTTGTGCAGTCCCTTGTGCGGACGACGAATGTGGTGACCCTCGGCGGCACCGCCGCCAGCGCCGTCCTCGGAGGCAACCCCTCGATCCTGTCCATCCGGGGCGGTCCTGCGTCCGCGACCCTCACGGGCGCGGCCTTCCCGATTGAGGGCCACACGATGCTGGTCCTCCCCACCGTCCACCCGGCGTTCGTGCGGCGGGCACGGCGCTGGCGGCTGGTGTTCCGGGCCGACTTCCGGCGAGCCCTGCGCTACTTCACCGACACGCTTCAGTGGAAAGACCCGCTGGTCTACACCGAGCCGGACCCCGGCCTCCTGCGGTGGTTCCTGGCGCAGCCGTCCGCCTACTGGTCCTACGACGTAGAGACAGACGCGCGTGAGCCCCTGCTCGCGCGGCTCCGCTGCATCGCCATTGCACGGGACGCGACCCCGGAGGAGCGAGCCCGTGGGTACGACGATGCCGTCGCCGTCGTGTTCATTCGGGGCGTGGACGGGTGCCCGACGAAGGACCAAGCCACCGTCGCCTCCTACGAGGCGCAGCTTCGGGCGGCGTTCACGGACGGCCGCATGTGGACCGGCCACAACGCCGGGTGGTACGACCGGCTCGTCATCGAACAGCAGCTTGGGGTGACGCCGGGGGTGCGCGGGCCGCGCGTGGACTACCGGACGCCTCACCGCACGATGATTGACACGATCCTCCTCACCCGGTTGGAGTGCTCCGAGTTGCCGAAGTCCCTCGGCGTGGTCGCCAGCCGCTTCACCGACTGTACGTCGTGGAAGCAGGACAACGAGGGGAACAAACTCGCCACCGGGGCGCAGTCGAACAAGGAGCTTGGTGACTACTGCGCGGTGGACACGGCCGTCACGCACCGGATCTTCCCGATCCTCTGGAACCGGGTGCAGGAGCGCGGCCAGAACAAGCCGTGCCCTGCGCGCCCGTCGATCACCCTGGCGAAGCTCGACCACGAATCGCAGGCGATTTGTGCCGGTATGTCGCGCACCGGCATGTTCATCGACGCCACGGCGCAGAAGATCATGCACACGGCGATGACCTCCGAGGTCGCCGTCCTGCGGACGAAGGCGCTCGCCGCGCAGCCGCCCAAGGCGTACAGCCCGCACTTCAACCCGGCGTCCCCGATGCAGGTGCGGAAGATCCTGTACTCCTCCAAGGGGTTCAACCTCGATCCGGTGGCGTTCACGGAGTCCGGCGACCCCTCGACCGGCGACGGCGTGCTCCGCGAGCACCTGATGGACGCGACCACCCCGCCCGACGCGACGGCGTTCATCTGGTCGATGCGGAAGTACCGGAAGCGCCACAAGCTGCTCACGTCGTTCGTGTCGAAGCTCCGGCCCCGGCACGTTGGCGGCGTGGTGGACGCGGACGGACGGCTCCGGGTTTCGTGGTCGGCGCACGTCCCGGTGACGGGGCGGTTCGCGTCGTCGCAGCCGATGAACGTCCAGAATTGGCCGAAGGCGATCCGTGCGTTGGTCAGAGCCGCGCCGGGGAACAAGCTGGTCGGTGCGGACTACGACGCCCTGGAAGGCAAGGAGGGCGCGGCCCGGTGGGGAATGAAGGCGTACCTTGACGCTTTCAACCGGGTCAACGATCAGGGGGTGTTCGACCCGCTCGACTCCCACCAGATCACGATGGAGTTTTGCTACGGCGACCGCATCTGGACAATGCCCGGTGCCCCGCCTCCGGGGCGGCGCTACTTCAAGGAGTGGGTGGCGGGACCGTGGGGGCCGAACGGAACGTGGTGTCCGGCCGGGGAGATCGGCGGGCGGTTCAACGAGCTACGGAACCTCGTCAAGCGGTACTACTACGGGAAGCAGTTTTCGGCCGGTGACGAGGTTGTGTGGGGGCTCCTGCGGGAAGCCGAGGACGACGAAGGCAACTTCATCTACGCCGATCTGAAGCTCACCGAGGTCACCGCCATGAGTCGGCGGTTCCTGACGATGTGCCCCGAGCTTCCCCTGGGGTGGGCGAAGGAGGAGGCGTTTTTCAAGCTGCACGGGTTCAACGAGGAGCCGTTCACGCTGCGCCGCCGTGACTTCCTCGACGGCTTTGAGCTTCCCGAAGTCGTCAATTTCCCCATCCAGGCGGGCGCTGCGGCCCTGATGAACCTCGCGGGTCTGGACCTTGTGGGTCGGGGCTACTTCTGCAACTTCGCGGGCGAGGGCACCGGGCCGATCCAGCAGGGCCATGACGCCTGGGTGCTAGAGGTTCCCGAAGCCCTGGCCCAACGCGCGAAGATCGATCTGGAAGCCTGCATGACGCAGGAGTACCCCGGCATCTACCCGATCCGCTTCACGGCGGGCGCGAAGATCGGGGATCTCTGGAAGGAGGTCTAGCGAGAGGGTGACGGGCTTGTGGGCGATGCTGACCCGTCGTTTGATCCGGGTGCCTGCCCCGGTCCTCAGTCCTACGCTTCGTCGGCGCTCGCCTCACGCACGGGCGCGGGCACGTCCTCCAAGGTGTCGGGTGAGTCGTCGTCACCCTCCTCCTCGACCGGCGCGGTGTCCACGGCCCTCACGTCCTCCTCGGGAACCTCGACCTCGGTGGGGACGGCGGGCAGGTTGTCGGGGTCGAGCCCCAGGCGCACGGCTTCCGCCGTGAGCACGGCGCGTTGCCGCCTGCGAGGTTCGTGGTTCCCACGAAGCCAGCGGTACACCGTCCAGCCGTTCACAAGGCAGGCATCCGAGAGGCGCACAAGGCCGGTACGCACGTCGTTCGGGTCGGCGGCGTGGAGGATAGCGGCGACCAGACGGGCCGCGCCCCCGTCACCCACCTGCATCCGACTGAGCCGCCGAATGTTCGGCGCGTCAGGAGGGGTTTGCTTCTTGGCGGTGGCGGTGTTGTCCATCCCCGGAGGGTACAGCGAGACTTGCTATTCCGCAAGAACGGGGTATGACTTGCTAAACAGCAAGGCCGGTGGTAGCGTCGGCTCGCTGACCGATTGACCCTCTAGGAGTTACCCCACATGGCCCCCTACCTGATCACCTTGTCCTCCTGTTGGAAGGGCACGTCCGACCAGCCCGTGTGGACGGAAATGCTCGACCCCTCCGTGTTCGCGTCCGGCCCGAATGGCTCCGGCAAGTCGCGGCTCGCGGAAGCCGCAGAGCTTCTGCTCACGGGCGGCGTGTCCAACTACTGCGGACGCCCCGGCCCCGTGAAGGAGGCCGTGCTGCTGTGGCGGTCGAAGCCCAAGGGCGAGTCGATCCTGTTCGTGGGCGGTGTCCTGTCCAACGGCGACCGCCTCCGCTGGACCCAGGAACGCGCCACCGGCCGACCGACGTGGACCCTCAACGGCGAGAAGATCAAAAAGGGGCAGGAGCCCGGTGTCGTCCAGACCATCGCGGAGATCCGCGCCAACCTGTTCGGCAATCCCGCGACCGCCGAGAAGTGGCTGGCCGGGAAGCTCGGCCTCACCACCCCCACGGTACTCGCGCGTGTGCGGGCGACCGAGGCGCGAGCCCGTAAGAAGCTGTCCGAGGGCGACCCGGAGCCCGCCTCCCTGCTCACCACCGACGAGTGGGCGTTGATCGACGCCGCCACCGGCCCCGACACCGCCCCCAAGGCCCTGCTCGACACGCTCGGGAAGCGCCAGCGGTCGGCCGCTGACGAAGCCAAGGGTGCCGCCCGCGTCGTCACGGATATGGAGTTTGCCGTGGGCCTCCCGGTCACGGACGCCGAGTTGGACGCGGCCGATGCAGCGGTCGTCAACGCATTCGCCCTCCTCGACGGGGCGCGCAAGTTGTCCGCCAACATGCAGGGGTTGATCGCGGCCTACGCCGACTACCAGCGGGAGTCGGCGGCGCTGGCGACCTTGCCCCCGGTGGACACCGCAGCAATGGCAGGGCTCGACGTGGCGCAGTCCATCCTGGGGACGCTCGATCTCGTCGTCGCCGCGTACCCCACCAACCCCCTGTGCGCGTGCTGCAAGACCAACGTGGGGACCGAGGCCCTGGCCGCGCGCCGCGCCGGGTTGCAGTCCTACATCGCCACGGCCGAAGCCACGGCCGAAGCCGCCGCCACCCGGAACCGCTGCGAGGCGGCGGTCACCGTGGCGCGGACCAGCATCCAGACCGCCCTGGTGATCATCCCGAAGGGGGCCGTCCAGGCACTCCAACAGGGCACGTTCACCGATCCGGTCCCGCCCGCGCAGGCGGCGTACACCGTGGCGCAGGACGCGCTGGACGATCTCCAACGACGGCGTATCGCGGCCCAGGCCCCCGGCATGGCCGAAACGGCGGCGCTCTCTGCCACGACGCTCGCCGCGTCCTACAAGAAGGCGATCAAGGTCACGACGAAGGCGCTGGCCGCTGAGATCCGTGCCGGGTTGAAGGTGCTCATGGCCGACGTGTCGAGCTGCTTCCCGGCGCACTTCGGGACGCCCATGATCGCGCTCCGGCCCCGCGTCGAGATCGGCGTGGTCAAGGAGGGGGTCACCGGAGCGCCCTCCGGGGGCGAGGAGACTGCGCTGCTGTGGGCGCTCGCCGGGGCGCTCGCCAAGGCCGAGGACGCGGAGTACGAGCGGGACGCCGACGCGGCCGATCTCGCCGGAGCCGACCTGGGGCGGGCCGAGCGGCTGCACATGATCGTGGCCGAGGACCGGAACATGGACGCGGCGGTCGTCACCGCCATGCTCGACGCCTTCGCAGGCTGGACGGCGGGGCAGGTGTGGTTCCCGACCACCACGCGGGTCGAGCAGGTGCCCGAGGGTTGGATGACGTTCGACTTCTGGCCCGGTACCGAAGGCGACCCCGAGGGTGGAGGCGTGCCCGAGGCGACCGAGGACGCGGCCGAAGTCCTCGTGACCGTGCCGGTGGAGGCCGTGCCGGTGGAGGCCGTGCCGTCCAACGGTGCTGCGGCTCCGCTGGTCCCGGCCCCGGAAGATCCGCCGCTGCCGTCCCTGGACGACTTGTGGATCTCCGACGAGGACGGCGAGGTCGATGACGCAATGGCCGAAGTGTTCGGCATCCTAAGTGACGACGCCGAGCCCGTGCCCCCGGTGGATCGAAGCGGTCCCCGACCCCCCGACGTGCCCCTCGACTTCGCCGCGATGACCCCCATTGAAGGGATGCGCTGCGGGGAGTGCGGGAGCCCGGTCTACCAGACCATCTACGGCGATTTCTGCCCCGTGGAGGCTGGCGGCTGCGGTGCGGGCGGCACGGCCGAGTACGGCACGTCCACCGAGGACGAAGCGATTGTGCCCGCTGTGCCCGTCCCGGTGTCGCCCGACGTGTCCAGCCTGTCCCCGTTGTTGGGGGTGTACTGCCTCGTCTGCGGCGATGCGCTCTACAAGGACGGCTCCGGCGTCATCTGCGTCAAGGGGCACCGCCCCGAGATCCACGCCGCCGCCCCGCCACCGCCGACCGCCGAGGCGTAACTAGGGGTGCGCCGAGGTTGCCAGGGCGCGGAGCTTCCCCCCGCCGCCGTCCAGTCCCCTCACCCCGACTTCACCTGTTCGGTCTGCCAGCGGCGCTTCCCCGTCCTGTCCGACCGGATGACCGCGCCTCCGCATCGGGGGCTCATGCCGGGGCACGCCCGCCGTCCCCCGCCGACCGAGGATTGACCATGCGCCGTTACAACCGCTACTCCGAGTACCCTGACCGTGCGAGCTACCACACCTGCATTGAGCCCACGCTGCCCGTGAGTGAGTACGGGTTGTCCGCCGTTGACGACTACATCGCGTCGTTGGAGGAGCCTCTGGCCCCGACGCACCCGCTGGCCGTTTTCCGCGCGGAGTTGTCCGATACGGTCGAAGCCGCGCTCGCGGAGTGGGAGCGTGACGCGGAGGGCTACGCCGCGCAGGCGAAGGACGATGCGGAAGCCGCACGCCTCCGGGCGAAGCGTGCCGAGATCGGAGAGCGCATCGGGCTCGCCGCCGAGAACGTGACGTTGTGGCTCCTCGCCGTGTGGAAGGGTGAGATCGACGCCACCCCCGCCCAGGTTGCCGCCGCAGTCGCCCTGCGCGACCTCGCGGAGTAGCCGTGCTTGGTCGCCGCTTCGGCCTCCTCGGCGCTGCCGGGTACATCGCCCCCCGGCACATGGCCGCGATCAAGGAGGTCGGCGGCGTCCTCATCGCCGCCTGCGATCCGCACGATTCCGTGGGCGTGCTGGATCGGTACTTCCCCGACGCCGACTTCTACACCGACACGACGGACTTCCGCAGGCGAGTCGCCGGGAAGATCGACGTGCTCTCGATCTGCACGCCCAACCACCTGCACACCCCGCACACCGCGTTCGGGTTCGGCGCGGGGGCGGACGTGATCTGCGAGAAGCCGCTGACCCTCTCGCTCGCGGAGGCGCGGGCGTTGCAGACGTTGGAGCAGGGGGCGGGGCACAAGGTCTGGACCGTGCTTCAGCTTCGGCACCTGCCCGCCGTGCAGCGGTTGTGGTCCGACGTGAATGAGAAGCCGCACGCACCCTGGCGCAAGGTCAAGGTCGAGTACGTCACCCGGCGCGGTCGGTGGTACGGGGCCTCATGGAAGGGCGACGATCTCCTCTCCGGGGGCGTGGTGGCGAATGTCGGCTCGCACCTGTTCGATCTCCTCGCGTGGATCTTCACGGACCCGGTTCTGGCGCGGCGCGTCCCGGCGTCCGTGACTGTGACCGAGGCGAGCCCGACACGGGTGCGCGGGACCGCCACGCTCTACAAGGCCGAGGTCGAGTTTCTGCTGTCCCTGAACCCCGCCGATCTCCCTGCGGGGCACCCCGGCCCCGCTCACCGCGTCCTGACCGTAAACGGCGATCCCCTGGACCTGACCGGGGGCGGCGGGGCGTCCTTCACCGATCTCCACACCGAGGTCTACCGTGCGACTCTCGCGGGCGTGGGCTGGCGGATCTCCGACGCCCTGCCGGGGATTGCCCTGGTTCAAGCTGTCCGCGAAGCCGCTGCCCGCCTGGAAGGGGGAACCCCGTGAACGAACGACTGGCTGAAGCGATCTTCACCGAGAAGCTGTGGGCGGCACTCGTTGTCGCGCTCCTGCTGCGCCTGGGCCGCACTCTGACCGGAACCGCCGACGCCCTTATGGAGCGGGTCGGTGCGGCGAACCTCCTCGACGGGAAGTTGCCACCGACGTTGCCACCGGCAACGCTTCTGGCAACACACGCCGGGTACATCGCCGGGGAGGCCGGGTGGGATCGTGTGTCCGTCTACCTCGTGGGCCGAGCCTTCGGGCCGTCCCGGCACGGGCCGGACAACATCGTGAGGATGGAGGACCACCGCTCCTCTCAGGAAAGACGGGCGCGCGAGTAACACGCTGTTTCCCGGTTGTCAAGCGGTAAACCTTGACAATCCGCCAACAGTAGTTATCCTTTGGGTGAGCCCCGACCCCATCGGGGTTATTGGAGTTACACCATGAACGCACCAGCCGCGACACCCCTCGGAACCTTCCCGGTGGACTCGGGGCGGTTGACCGTGACCGACCCTGGTTGCGACCCCACCGCTGCCCTGGAACACGGCGCGGCTCTGGTCGCCCGCAACGGCACCTGGGCTGCGGCCTTTGACGAGGGCCGACGTTTCCTGCTCGCCACGCATGAGAGCATCCCCGATCCGCCCACCGACGCCTGGGTCCGCCTCACCGACTCCGTGACCGTGGATTCGGGGCAGGCCGGAGTCTTCGACGCCGAACGGTACGAGGGGCACGGCGGGCGCGAGGGCGACAACGCCTTCTACGGCGCGGTCTGCGTCCTGACGCTGGACTCCGAGCAGCACGGCGGCGTCTTGCCGGAGGGCACGGTCGCGGCGGCGCTCTACGGCGAAGGCGTCTACCCCCTCGACGTGATCATGGAAGGGGAGGCAGTCATCGCCGTCCGCATCGACTTCGACCCGGTGGACGACGAGTGGGACGATGACGACGACGAGTGGGAGGACTAGATCGTGTACGGACCCCCGACCGACGCCGAGATCAAGGCCCTGTCCGACAAGGCCCTGGTCGCCGCCCTGGTCGGCGTGGCGAGCGACGACTTCGACACGACCGCCGAGACAGTGGCCTACCACACCGAGATCCTGCGGCGGTTGAACGTGGGCGGGTGCGAGTCCTGCCGTGCGGCCCGCGAAGGGGTGAACCGCGTCAACGCCGCGCTCCGCAACAACTTCCGGGGCTACGGCGGGCCGAACGACCCCGACCCTGGAGAGTGATCCACAACTACGGCTGGTTGGCGTATCCTGCCCGAATGGGACACCAACGCCTTTCCCCTCACCGCTTCGCAGCCATAGGAGCCGACCCCGCCAAGCCTCCGCGTGAGTGCAAGGGGGGCTACTACGCCTGGGTGCCGCTGTACGGCTGCAAGTGGCAGGCGAAGTCTGCCGCCGCGCTGGCGAAGGCGCGGGCTCTCGGGGGCGACTGGCTCACGGGCGTCAAGTACCTCGCCCGTGCCGGAAGCGAGGACGGCCTGGGGGCCGCGTTGCAGGAGGTCAACGACGCGACCATCGCCGCCGCAGCCAAGGCGGGCGGCTGGACCGCGCAGGAGGTCACCGACCTCATGCGGATCGCAGACGACAAGGCGGTCGCGTTCCGCACGGCCCGCCGTGAGGCGAAGGCCGCGCTGGCGAAGCTCCCGCCCCGGCAGGCCGACGCGCTGCGCGCCGAGTACCACAACGACCTGTACGGGAGCGCGGTGGAACGCCTCTCCGGGCTCTACCGGCAGTTGTTCCGGCAGACGGAACGGGTCAACGCGCAGGTGCAGGGGTGGGCCGCGCAGACTGCGGCCAACGCCGGGTTCGCCGCGCCGAAGACCAGCACGGGCGATTACGGCGTCGTTTCCATCCCCACCGCGACGGCGGTGGTTATCCTCGTCGCCATTGTTGCGACGACGCTGATCATCATCAAGACCCTGACGTGGTTGATCGCCCGCGAGCGCGAGTTGACCACGCGCGCCATTGCGGAAGGCGTGCGCGCGGGGGAGCTTCCCGCGTCCGCCCTGACCGAGCAGCAGGACCGGCTGGAGACTCAGGCCGAGAACGAAGGCGCGGGTGAGTGGGAGTGGGTAGAGGGTGCGCTGAAGTGGGGCGCGGTGATCGCCGTCGTCACAGTCGCGGCCCCGGTGGTCATGGAAGCCCTCTCTGTACGGAAGCTGGCCCGCGCGTAGTCAACGGTAGGCAACGGTCGGCAACAGTAACCGACTGTAACCGACTGCACCCTACGGTTCCCGACCGTTCCCAACGGTTCCCAACGGTTCCCTACGGTTCCCGGCCCCTCGCCACTGTTCCCGACTCTTAACGGCCTCGCGCGGGTGTTCACAAACCCCCTCCGAGATCCGTCCATCAGGAGTTGCGAGATCCCTGGGTTTTTCGGATCGACCCGAGGGTGTTTACAATCCACCAGCTTTCGACACACCTACAGTGCTGCACGGTAACGAACCGTTGCGAACAGTAGGCTTGTCCACAAAGAGTGGCCGTCGAAAGGGCCGGGAAGGCTTGACATTTAGGTAAGCCGCAAGTACCGTCGCGGCCTACCCCACGCCTCCAACCGAGAGGTCTGACCATGCCCGAGCCCCTGATCCACCTGTGGGAGTCGCAGGCCGACAAGACCGTGTGGTGCGGCAAGCACGCCCGCGCGTTGAAGATCGCCACGAACCTCGACGCCGAGGCCAACTGCCCTGCGTGCTTGTTGGCCCTGGCTGCGTCCCTCACGGGGCGGGTTGCGTCCCTCACGGGGCGGGTCGTGCGCCTGCTCACCGCCGCCAACGAGGGGGAGTCCGATACCTGATCCGAACCCCCGCGCCGAGTTGCACGCCGCGCTCCCGGCCTACCTCCCCTGCTACACCTGTCAGACTTCGATGCCGCTGGACTTCACGGTCTGCGGCAACTGCGGGAGCGGTCTGTCCCCCGAGGAGCGCCGCGAGGCTGTGGGCCTGCCCGGTGACCCGGTGCTCGCGCGGCTGGCCTACGCCCTGGGAGCGGTGCCGCCTCCGCGACTCCTGCACGCCCTGAGTACGGTGGACCCCGCAGCCCTGGGCGTCCTGATCGGCATGGTGGAAGCCGCCACGGGTGCCGCCCGGTGGACCGAGCCCCAGGAACACGCGCTCACCCCCGACGCCGACGTGATCCCGCTCCCACCACGGGAGCACCCCGCGTCAGACTGACGCCCCTCCGCTGGTATCCTGCGGCGGTGCCGACTCCTCGCCGCCTACCGCGCATCGTCAAGGGCTTCGCCGTCCTCACCGTGGGCGCGTACATCGGGGACGTGTTGATCCGCCCCGCGTTCGTTGCCCGCTCTGCACGGGACGCCGCCGACGCCCGAGGGAAGCCGCTGCTGAACCTGGGCGCGGGCACGCCCCATTCCAGCGTGCGGGTGATGTTGTTGGGGCCGACGTTGTGGGGCGACGTGAACCTCGATCTCGCCAGCAAGGAAGGGCCGTGCGGTTCCCCCGACTACGAGCGCCCGCTGCGCCGGGTCTGCCAGGGGGACGCGATGACGCTCCCCTACGGGGACAAGGAGTTTGGCGCGATCATCGCCTCGCACGTCTTGGAGCACCTGCCGGACTGGAAGGCCGCGCTCGCGGAGTGGGAGCGCGTGGCCGACGAGGTATTCGTCGTCGTCCCCTGGTGGTGGGCTCCGCACTCCTGGCTGCACCCCGGCCACACGTTCGTTTTCTTCGGCACCCCCGACGAGGACCGCGTGATCCAGATCCGCAACGGGGAGCCGGTCAAGCCTGCACCCGGAAGCCTGGGCGCGGCCTACCGGGTGAACCCCGCCCGGATCGCGGAGTCGTCCGAGTTTCACGGGATCGCCGTGCCCGCCTGACCCGGCCTGATCACAGGGAGGACGCGCGCCCGCGTAGCAAGGTGCGTGCCAAAGAAAACGCACGGACAGAAAGATAGTGCTTGCTACTTGCGTAAGGGTAGGTTAGAGTCAAGGCATAAGGCATGGATGGGGCACGGTGACGGGCAGGAAAGCCCGCCGACCGACCGCCCCCGTGGAGCTACCCAATGGCCGCTACCCTGACCCTCTCCTTCACCCTCCGCACCGCCGAAGATCCGAGCGCCGTGCTCGACTGGCTCCAGCAGTACGCCGTCGAAATGGCGCAGCAGTTGGACGGCCACCGCCACCACCACGAAGACGCAATCGCGGAGTCGTGCTGCGTGGCCGACGCCCCCACCCCCGACGAGGGGGACTGAGCCGTGGCCCACACTACCCGCGACATTCCGCAGATCGCCAAGCGCGGCGGCACCCGAGCCGCTGCCGGTGCGCTCACCTGCTCCCCCGATGGGAAGCTCTGGTCATACAACCTCCTGATCGCAGAAACGCGGCCCTGGCCGACCGACTCCGACCCGGTGCGGTTCGTCGTCTACGACGAGCGCAGGCGGCACTCCGTCACCACGTCCAAGCACGTTGGCTTCGCCGTCGCCGTGGCCGATGTGGTCGCCCCCTACACCGCGAAGCGGACGGGCTGACCGATGATCCCGGCCTGTCCCGCCTGCGGGAACCCGACCCTGTATCGGGTCGGCCAGTCCGAGGGCGTCCAACCCCTGCCCGCCGTGGGCGGGGGGACGGAGGCCCTGGAAGCCTACCGCTGCGAGCGGGACTGCGACGGCGGGCTGGAACACGCCCCCCGGCTCGACCGCTGGTTCGTGGCCGACCTCGCGGGCCGACTGTACCCGCACCCCGCCAAGGCAAGCACGCCCCGAGAGCACGCCGTCGCGGCCCCCGCCCTGACCGACGTCGCGCCCGCGCGTCCGACGACGCTCCCCCCGGTCTACCGGGCCGAATGGGAATGCGCGCACGGGTGGCACGTCAACGAGTACCGACCGGACTCCCTGGGCGCGCACCTTCCCCCCTGCGAATGGTGTGGCGACCCTCGCGTTTGTCTGTGCGGCCCCGTCTGCGTCGCCCGGGACAAGCCCACCGCGCACCGCATCGCCCGCCTGCTCAACGCCGACACCCAAACCACGAAGGACGACTAGAACCATGGGCCTCAAGAACGCCGACCTGGACCCCGTCGCGCAGAACATCATCGACTGGCTGGTTTGCCGTGCCACGTCCCCGGAGTCCACATCATCCGGCCCGTGTAGGTGGTACGGCACGGGCGAGGAGGAGGACGACGACGATGCTTGACCCCACCCGACCGACCGACCATCCGGGCGCTTCCGCCCTGGCTGATCTCCTGCTCACAATGGCCCGCGCGATGGTGGACGACACCGCCGCCGTCTGCGTGGAGTCCACCTGCGGGGAGCGCACCGTGATCCTCACGCTGATCCCCGGCCCCGACGACTTCGGCAAGGTCATCGGCAAGGGCGGCAACAACGCCAACGCCATGCGGACCATCCTGGGAGCCGCTGCCGGTGCCTTGGGGCTGCGCGTCAACTTGGAGATCCCCACGCCCGAGCGGGTCCGGCGTCCCGCAGTTGGTCTGGTGTGATCGGGCTCATTGGGAACGGACGCGCCGACGTGGCCGAGATCCTTCGGGCGCGGGGCGTCGAGTACACCGACTGCGACACCGCCGCCGACGTGAGCGCCGTGCGCGAGGCGGGCGGGTCGGTGTGGCGCGTGGACAGCCCTCGCATACTGGCGCTGTCCCTGCGCCCCGGCCCCACCCCGATCCCGGCCCTCCCGGTCCTCCCCGTCTTGGAGTGCATCGCGGGCGACGTGCTGATCGTCAACGCGGGCACGTCCGCCGATCTGGCGCGCAGGGTCACGGACGCGCTGGAAAGCCGCTGACCCCCCACGGACACTTGGGGTAGACTCTCTGCCCTGAAGGAGTCCGCAATGGCCGCTCGCAAGACCCCCGCCAAGAAGAAGAAGACGCCGCCGAAGAAGGCCACGCCCCCGAAGCGTGCCCACGACGACGACGGCACGTTCAAGGGGGACGACCCGGCCACGCCCGACGTCAACGAGGCGTGGGATCCGCCCACGCCCATCGAGCCTGCCGAGCCCGAGCCCCCGGCCCCCGAGCCCGAGCCGGTCGCCGCCGAGCCCTGCGCCTGCGCGAACCCGGCGTGTGCCGATCTCCGTGCCGCCGTGAACGCGATGTACTTCAACATCGGGCAGTACGGCAGCGTGTGGGTGGACCCGTCGAACCCGCACCTGCGCGCAGCCTACGCGGCGGCGCAGAAGCTCTAGCCCCGGCCCGTCCTTCGCGTTGACAAACCGCAAGCCCATCGGCAGGCTTGCGGCATGGCAACTCCTACTCCTGACTCACCGATCCGCGTCGTCGCGGCCTGCATCTTCAAGGACGAGGCGCGCAACCTCCCGGCGCTGTTCGACTCCGCGAAGGGGTTGATCGACGCCTGGGTGATCGTGGACACCGGCTCCGACGACGGCACGCCCGACGTGGCGGTAGAGCAGGGTCGCCTCCACGGTGTTCCCGTCCACGTCACCACCGACCTGTGGGATGACGACTTCGCCCGCAGCCGCAACGTCAGCCTGGATCTCGTAGACGCCACCTGCCCCGAGGCCGAGTGGGTCATGGTGCTCGACGGCGACGACCGCTTCGACGGCCCCCTGGAAGCCCGCGCGCAGTTGGACGTGCTCATGGCCGGGAACCTCCCCGATGGGCTTGACGAGCCCCCGTCGTTCCTGGGAATCCGGGTGGACTCCCCGACGCACACCGGGCTCATGGAAACGCTGGTGCAGGTGCGGACGTTCCGCCGCTCCGAGGGCATCCGGTACGTCTACCCGGTCCACGGCAAGCCGGACCTCGCCCGGTGGGAACCCGACGAGGGTGACGAGCCCGCGCACGCCTGGAAGTTGGAGGACTGCCGCGTCCTGCACATGGGCTACGACGACCCCGACCACCATGAGGACAACCTTGATCGGACCCTCCGCATCCTCCGCGAGAAGATGGACCCCGACGATCTGCACCGCATGGCCTACGAGGCGCGGGCGCTCGCAGCCTTGGGGTGTTGGGAGGAGGCCCGCGAGATCACCGAGCGCGCGATGGACCTGGGGGAGTCGCACACCACCGGGGTCATCCTGGCGCTGCACGCGCAGGCGTGTCTCCAAGAGGGGGACGCGGTGGGCGCGTTGGACGCGCTGACCTCTGCCCTGGATCGGGACGACTCCGCGCTGGACACTTGGTACACCGTCCTGGGGGCCGCGTTCTTCGGATTCACGCGCGCCACCGCCGAGGCAATGTCCGAGAGCAGCACCGGCAAGGGCCTGTCCGCGAACCTCCCGAACGTCCCGCACGTCATCCGACACGCCGTACAGGCCGGGTTTCTGAAGGTGCCCGAGCCGGGGCTGCGGAAGCTGACCCGGCAGGTTCACGCCCGCACGCGCGTCCCCTGGCGCGAGGCGCGGCCCATCGAACCCGACGATCCGTACCTGCTCCACGTCCCACCCGAGCTTCGCGCAAAGAAGACGGGGATGCGCGTCCTGATCGTCCAGAGCCGTGAGATCGGAGGCCAAGGCGGGCTGACGATGCACGCGATCAACAAGTACACCACGCACGCCGCCCGCATGGTCACATACGCCGACGACTACCTTGACTACCCCTACAAGGACGTTCTGCTGGCGGAAGGAGGTGCAGAGGCAGTGCAGGCGGCGGCAACCTTGGCTGACGCTGCCGACTTTTTCCACTGTGTCCGCCGTCCCATGCTCAATGACTACTTGGGGTGGGGCCGCAGGTTCCAGCACGACAACACGCTGGTCGCCTACATGGGGTCCGAGATCCGCAACGCTCCGGCAGAGCTACTTGGGTGGCACGAGCGCACCGGGATCTTCGGGCTGTCCGCGTGGGACTGGACGATGTTGGAGCACGCCTGGATGCCGTACCACGTTCCCTGCATGATTGACGTGGACTCGATGGGGACCGGCGAGGTCTACCTGGGCCTGGGACGCAGTAACTTCCGCGTCTGTCACCCGGCCACGCGCCGGGGCTTCAAGAGGACCGAAGTGTTCCTGGCGGCGGTCGAAACGGCGAACGCCCGGTTGAGCAGCGCCGCCGACGCCTCGCACGCCGTTCGCGTCAACGGGATCATCGAACCCGTACTGATCGAAGGGATGAACAACGCCGACTGCCTCGCCGCGAAGCGGTCCTGTCACGCGACGTTCGACCAGCTTTCCGTGGGGATTCACGGGCTGTCCGCGATTGAGTCAATGGCGATGGGCCACGCCGTCCTGGGTGGGATCTCCGCGTGGGCGCGCAGCTTCGCGCCGACCGTCCCCATTGTCCGCGTCACCGAGGACACCTTGGCCGACCAGTTGGTCGCCCTGGCGAAGTACCCCGAGGCCGTCGAAGGCTACGGGGCGCGGGGTCACGACTACGCGCGCAAGACGCACCACCCCCGCATGGTCGCCGCCCGATTCGCGGACCTGTACGAGCACGTCCGCCACGGGAACCGCCTGCTCCGCGCCGACGAGGACTACCTGCTGTAAGGGTAGACGCGCCTGCCCGCCCGCGTAGCAAGGGGTGTGCCAAACTATCTACAACAACAGTTGTCGATTGTTGTTGACTCTTATGGAAGGGTAGCTATACTTGGTTCATGGATGGGGCCGCTGCTGGTCCCGGCGGAGTACGCCATGACCGATTCAATGCCCGATTCAACCGCCCCCGCCCATGACGACGGCCCCGCATCGTGCGCGCAGTGCCACACTGCCCCCGAGATCCGAGTCTGCACCATCTGCGGTGCGCGGGCTCGAATCATCGACTGCGGCCACATGGCGCAGCCACGCCCCGTCGCAGCGGGCGGGCGGGCTGGAACCGACTACTCCTGTGACTCCTGCGAGGAGCAGGCCGAGTCGGAGTCGTGCTCGCAGTGCGGCCAGCACTACACTGACGAGGAGTGGGACGCCGCCGACCACGTCTGCCGCCTGTGCGACCCGACCTGGGCCGTCGCCGCCGACGCCCCCGACTACCTCTGCTCCGTCTGCGGGCGAGCCTCCACCGAGGCCGCGTGCGAGGACGGCGACAACTGGCAGTCGCAGACCTTGTGCGGCACCTGCCCCCGCCCCGAGCCCCAGGACCACCGCATCTTCTGCGAGTGGGACTGCGGCGCGTACATCAGCACCCTGTCCGCCGACTTCGCCGTGGACTTCCCCCGGATGGTCGAAGACTTCGGCGCTCCCGACAAGGTGGAGTTTCGCGCGGACGGCGAGGGTTGGGTCCACAACCCGCCCTGCGTCCTCGCGCTCTGCCTCGACTGCATCAGCAAGATCGGCGGCGCGAACCCCGGCCCCGATGGGCACGAATGGGTGCCCTGCAACAACGAGCCCTGCGAGGCGGCGGACCACGACCACGGCAAGGAGATCGAGAGCGCCCTTGGCCGACGCTACCCCGCGACAAATGCGGGCATCGCCGCAGCGCACGCTGCTCTGGCCGAGCAGGGGGGCTGGATCATCGACCACGGCGACTGCCTGTGGCACACCAACGACGAGGGTTTGGCGGTCGATCTGACGCTGCCGCTGGTGCTCACCGGGCGCACCGAGGCGACTCGGATCGTGAGGCACCCCTCACACACCGCTGGAGGCTCCAAGGCGGGGATCGTCAGCGACGACACCATCCAACGGATGCCAGGGTTCACCTCCCCGCTTGCCTTCCCGTGCCCCCACTGTGGGGTGACCCTCACCGTGACCCACATGGATTGGGACGCGGTGATCTGCGCCCCGTCCGAGGGCGGCTGCGGCAAGATGATCGAGAGCCCCGACTACTGCACCGACCCCGGCGTGCGGTTCGCCGTCCGCTGGAACAACGCCCACGACTCCGGCCAGTTTGGCGACTACGCCACCGAGCCCGAGGCCGAGATCGCCGGGTGGGACTGGTATCGCAGCATGGTCGCGGACGACGAAGATCCCGAGGAGGCCGCGTTGGTCTACTCCTGGGAGATCGCGCAGGTTCCGACCCCCGAGCCCCCCGAGCCCGCGCCGAACCCCGAGCGGGTGCTGGCGAGCCCCCGGCCCGAGCCCGCGCCGCCCCGCCCGATCAAGGGTCGCCCGACGCCGCACGGCTTCGACTACGCCCTGGCCGTGCTCCTCCGAGGCGGGTACGTCCGCCGCCGCTCGCAGGCCGAGTACGGGACCGCCTACGTCATGCACGACGGGGATCTCTTGCTGGTCGGCGTGCGGAGCGCCGCGTCCGAGTGCTTCAACGGGGCCGACCTGATCGCAACCGACTGGTGCGAGTGCGTGGACCCCGAGCGGTGGCAGGACCACCCGACGAACCTCGACGGCTGCGAGTGCGGGGTCTACCTCGACTCCGACGCTCCCGACTTCATCCCCGAACGTCGCAACTGCGACTGCGTGGCTGGACGATGAAGATGATCACCTGCCCCTACTGCTCCGTCCGCTTCACCGAGGCACGGTACGAAACGCACGTCCCCTGCCCCGAGGGCACCACCGACGTTCCGCCGCCGCCCAAGGTCGAGCCCGCGCCCGCCAAGGCCAGCACGGTCGCCGTGACCGTGACCGTGCTGGCGAACGACCCCGATCTCCTGGGGTTCCTCATGTACCTGGGACTCGACGGCGAAAACCGCTACAGCGACGTGTTCTACACGCACACCTGCGGGTACTGGCTCCGAGGCATGGAGTGGGACGCCAAGCGCGGCTGGCTCTGCCGGGAAACCGGGGGCGAGTTGGTAGTCGAGCCCCCGACCTACGAAGCGGATCGGATCAAGGCCGCGTGGCTCGCAGGCGAGGCGCTGCCGAAGGGCTGGTTCGCCCTGGACCGCGCCGCTGCCTACAGGGTGGTCGAAGCCGGGATCAAGCGGAACGGCTGGCCCGCGTTCGCGGACGGCACCGCCGACGCCAACGACTATGACTGCGCCGTCCAGATCGCCCTCCTGGGCGAAATCGTCTACGGCTGATGACCAAGCCCCTCCCGACCCCGCGCCCGCCCGCGCGCCCCCCGGAGTCACCATGACCGACCGCACCCTCCTCGCCTTTGCCGACCGCGCCCGCGACGAGTCCTACGCGGACACCGTGAACCGCGCCCTGGCGACGGGCTGGCTGATCGTCCTCGACGGGGGCGAGCCCTTCGCCCCCGGTGGGGACGCCGACCTCGACACCTTGCACTACGTCGCCGTCTGCGAACCGTCGCGGATCGTGTTCCGGCAGGACTTCCGGCGTGCGCTCCCCGGCGCGTCGTTCGTTGTCGTCTGCACCGAGGACGGTCACGGCTACGTCCTGGCGACCCGGCAGACCTTCCACAGCCGGGAGGATGCGGAGCGGTACGCCAAGACGTGCTCCGACTCCCGCCGCCCCCTGGTGGTGGAGGGCCGGTGGGCGCAACTTCGCGGCCCCGGTGCCGC